>VOFK01003116.1_pt1 | contig 36094 bp, 48 predicted proteins | sample 5384121 | NCBI WGS metagenome assembly VOFK01 (sample SAMN12384730, study PRJNA508395) | human gut metagenome | isolation source: healthy gut J | host: Homo sapiens | reverse complement strand
GTTTGGGATTATTCGGCTGATGTCACCAAGCCTTGGCTTTGCCCTATGCTTGATGGACTGTCCATTTACATAGGGTGTAACAGCGTTCTGCAGAGAAACGGACTGTTATGTACCTCCAGACTCTCACAAACTGTGTTTCCGTCAAAACAGTTCCCCTTCGAATTCGAGATCACATATTCCTGATTCTGATTTTTCCCCTTCTTCCTTGAGACAGGCTACCAGGCATTTTGGAATCGGAACATCTCGTTTTGCTGCCGGTGTCTTCAATAGCGTGTGTTGACTACCGGCTCACCGCCTTCCACATGCCATGCACGCCTTACCGAAATGTATGGCGTTTTTTCATCCAGGAATACGCAGTCCCATTTTAATCCAAGATCTCTTCTCTACGCAATCCCGCGTACAAACCGATCATCACGAAGACATACGGTGGAAGCTCACGAATGCTATCCAGCAAAATGGCAGTCTGTTCATCCGTCAAAGCCTCGCGCCGTTTCGCTGGCTTTCCGCCTCTTGCGCAAATCGTTTTGGATGGATTCTCTTTAATCACCTTGCTCTCTTCTGCTGAATTAAAAATGTTCTTAATCAGCATATTGAGCTGACCATACATTCCGGAAGAACCTTTTGATAACGGAACCATCAGCAGCCGCAGGTCATCTGTGGTCACCTCCGGTCCATATACATCTGTCCACCGGACCCACGATGTACCGATTCACCATCCGTGCGTATCCTTCCAACGTATTAGTTCTTACCGTTCCAGACCGCATCAGCAACCATTTTTTTCACAGTACTCTTCCACGGTCGGATTCTCTCTATGGAAAACCACTTCCGCGATTTTCTTCTGGGCATCTTCCACCCGGTCATACAATTCTTCGCGTGTCAGCCCGTAAATCGCCACTCTTTCCGTCTGCATCTGTAATCCGGGTGCGGTAATACTGTACCCTTTCATCATCACTGTTCCGTATTCCGGAAGTTCAGCAGGACGCTTTTTCCCTTTAGCCATGTGTTCTCCTCCTATCTATCTTCATACATTGCGTGTTGTCACTTTTATTATCATTGCGTACAGCACTTCCTTCAAGGATGTCGAATGTATGTAAAAAGGCAGGGATTTTTTTTGACCATCCCTGCCCTAATTTCTTTCTGATTTACTCTTAATCCCACGATGCAAAAGCATCTTCCAGCACTCCTGCGAGCTGCTCTGGCGATTATATTTCACCTTGGCGTAAATATCCATGGTGATCTTGCTGCTTTCATGACCGGCAAGATACTGAACCGTCTTCGGATCAACCGAAGCATGAATCAGATTCGTAATGTAGGTGTGCCGCAGCTGATGCGGGAGTCACCTCAAAGTCCAGACTGTAAACCACATTTCCATTGTGTGCTGCCTTTTTGCCCCAGAACCGGCTTCACCGTATGCTTCACCCTCTTGCCATCTTCATAGCGGTAATAGCAGCGTTCCTTGGTGGTACGGGTTACGATATACTGCCATAATCTCTTGAACTGCGTATAGGGACAACGGGTCTCCATCCCGGTTTGCAACCACAAAAATCCGATGTCGATGTCTTCTTTCGCCTCTTTCAGACATTCCAGAAGATTGTCCGGCAGAGGGACATTCCGATGCGCTGCCTTTGTTTTCAGCTCTGTCAGAATCACCGGACGATTATGCCCGTATGCCAGGCTCTCCGAACGGTAAGGTACGGAGCCTCGCAATCAAGATACACCGAATCCCATTGAAGTCCGAGGATTTCTTCTCTCCGCAATCCTGCGTACAGCCCCAGCATCACGAACACATACGGCGGTAAGCCGTAAATGGCATCCAGCAGCTTATCCACCTGCTCATCCGTAAGCGGGAGGCGGTCCTTCTGGGGAATCCTGCCCATTCTTCTTCTTCAGATAGATGGTCGGATTCTCATCAATGATCTTACTCTCCATTGCTGCCGTGAAAATACACTTATATAGAACATTCACTGATTTGTACACGGATGCCGACTTTTTTCGATGCCGCCAACAGTGCCAGGCGAATGTCATCTGCTGTTACATCTCCCATATGCATATCGCCCAATGGCTTGATGATGTAGTTCTTCACTTTCGATGTATAGTCAATCAGCGTTGTCATCCTGATCTGTGCCGACTGCATCAGCAGCCATTTCTCGCAATACTCCTCCACTGTAGGTGTACTGCGGCAATACGTCTTGTTCTCAATCTGCTGGATCGCTTCCTGTTCCTTCTGGTACAGTTCCTCTCGCGTTCTTGCATATAAGGAAACCCGCCGGCCCTGCTGATCTGTTACACGGGTTCGATAATATTGCGTTCCCTTCATACTCACCGTACCATAATCGGGAAGCATCATTCTTCTTGCCGCCATATCATTACCTCCAATCCTGTTGATGCTTTCATTATTGCGGATTCATCGTCCATACTCAACGATGTCGATTTTCACCGCCGAAAGCTTCGAGGTTTGCGATATGTCGCAGCACGTTCCATCGGTTTTGCACGGTGCGTACATTTTGCAATGTACTCCTGAATCCCCACTTCCGTGAAATAAACGCAGCCGTTTTCCACATACTGAACATAGGAGATCAAACCGTCTGTTCTTGCAGCATCCAGTGTTTTTACGCTGATTCCCAGTATACTGGCTGCTTCTTTCCTTGTAATCAGTTTATCCATCGCCTTCTTCGCCATCCTTTCGGCATTTGCCCTGTCTTTTTTTCTCTGCTTGTTCCGGAATGTAATATCCAAGTTGAATCCTTACAGCTTCATCAATCCCACGCATCTGCCCTTACTTACCCGCCCAAGATAGCGAATCACGCATATCTTGTCGCAGGTGTCGAGCTGTTCTGCCAATACCATAGACGGTTTTGCCAGTCCCTTTGCTTTACGGAGAAAAGAAATGCGTTGGCTGTTTTCGCTTCTTCTCAATTTTCGATGTCAGCGGAGCAATCGTGATCGTCGGCGCATAATAATTGCCGACATCATTCTGAAGAACCACAACAGGACGAACACCGCCCTGCTTTGATCCGACCGGAACACCGAGATTGGCGAGATATAAATCACCTCGCCGATAAACCCAGTTTTCTTTCATATGCTGTTGTCTCCAATCTCCATACACTGATATGGATAAAGCCTGCCAGGTATCATGCTGATACAGCACCCGGCAGCGCTTTCTGAAAATATGGTTTCTCTGTACTTTTCTTATCACCCCAGAGATGTAGGATTTCTCACAGGCGGCAGTGTGCTTCACTGCTCCATTGGAATTTAACCATCCCGCCTTCCTTATGGCCGGACCGCGAATTACGGAAGTATCATTGTCCCTGTCCGGCTTTAACACCGCCGCCGGTTGCAATCCGGCATTTGCTTCTGCGAAACCGCTATCGCCCCGATGGGCTTCATGGCGTGCAGTCGAAGGCTCGACCAAACAGGAATGTACCTGAAGAATGAGTATTCAGTTTTCAAGGGACATCCGGACTTTCGTCCTTACAAAGTAAGTTTAACAAGAATCCTCCGGTTTCGCGTTGGCCTCGTAGGCGCACTTTGGTTGTCCTTGCAGGACTACATACGGTTCGTTTTGACTTTTTTCAGTGTTCTATACAGCCGGATTGAGGCCAAAAAATACCCCGTTGGTTTCCCAACGAGGCATCAAAGACGATTCTATTCTGTTTTCTGTAAACTTGGTACCCGTTTATCTCCTGGTGACCATTTGAGTCACGGCCAATGTATCAAAAAAAAGCAACGCTCATCTCAGCAAATCAGACAAGCTGTATTCTCCTTTGGGGATATTGGCTGTTCTGCGATACTCTTTTTATGGCTTTCACCAAGAGCTGAGGATTACTGAAATACTGCTTCACAAAAATCATACGACTTCACATCATGCATCCGAAGATTTATTTTACAAAATTCGCTTGGTTTTTTTCCAGAACGCTTAAACTGATCATATGCTCCTTCCGCATGAATAATCAGCATTTCAATTTCTGGAGCAGTAATGACATTTACCACGTCAATTTTCTGCTCATATGCTTTTACTCAATCGAAATTCCTCTCTGCGAGAATCCAAAATCCGTATCACAGAAATCTGCTCATCGAATCCTTTCCGTAAGTATCGCTCCTCGAATCGTTTAGCACTTCTGCAACGGATGACACGTTCTTCCAACATTTCTTCTCTGTTGAAAATCAGAAGATCATTATCAACCAGTATGTCGATAATAGCTTCTTCGGCAGAGCCTTAACATATACACGCCTTGTATTTTGCTAATTCCATTCTGCCGCCTCCTTAATTGATTGAAGCAGCCAGGCTTTTTCTTCAAGCGCATATACGCTTCATATGCTGGCGTTGTTCCCTCAAGGAAGCCGCTCTGGTAAGCATCACTCTTTTTTTAATATCATTACGTTTCAATATATAGCTCAAATTTTCTGCTGTGATGCCATTACGGTTTCTAACGATACAAATTCCGTCATTTCGGTCATATTCGTCCAGCAGTTCCGGATAATGCGTAGTGAAAATAAGCGTTCCGCCATTTTTGTTCAGTCGGCTGTCCATAAAGAAGCGCATTAAGGTCGTTACAATTTCCTTGTTGAAATGATTCTCTATTTCATCTACCAGAAGATAACCACCTGAATGAAGAACTTCCTTTACCATCGAGAATGTAATAATACCCTTAATCGTACCAGAGGACAGATACTGCTCAAGGTCTGCCGGATTATTCAGGATAATCTCTTCTTCATCCTTAAACTTCAAGTGGATAAATGTTTTTCCCTCTGTCTGCTCAAAACACAATTTCTCAATAGTCGGATCGAGAAATGCAATTACCTCCAATGGAATATCTTCGGTAAATGGAAGCACATTCACATTCGTATAGGAAAGCAGGCTGAATATTTCCACTGTATCATTCGCTTTTTTTATTATGTGCAATGACAAAGCTGACATCATCAGAAAGGTATGCTTCATCGCTATTGCGCTGCTCTACAGGCTTCATTCCTGTAAAATCTGTCAGATACTTTTTCGACTTAACGGTTGCAATCGGTTTTTCCCAAAGGCTTTCAGACAGAATCGAATACACATATTCCCCTGTTTTCGACTTCTTTGCCGCAATTACAGTTTCAAGCAGCAGACGTAGCTACGCTTATCATAAAAATATGTGCGGATTGTAACATTCTTCGCTCCGCCAAGAATGCTTTTTGCCTCCACATGATTGATGGGCTCATTTTTCACAATATTTAAGGCCAAGCTAATGACCTTTAATACCGAGGTCTTGCCAGATGCGTTAATTCCAATGAAAGCACAGGCAGAGTGGAGATAGTAGTTATCCGTCAAACGGTAAAGACTATCTTTGTCCTCTTCGCAAACACGTTGCTGCGTATAAAAAGCAAATATCCAAGTCTTTTTTGAATAATGGGAGTCCTTGTGCGGTGATGCGGAGTATTTTCATAGGTAGTCCTCCTCTAAAAACAGTTTTTTTGTTTTTATTTTCTTATAATCTTATTATACGCCGCAAATCAGAAAATATCAACGGATTTTCCGTTTTTATTTTCCGATTTGTTTTTGACACTAAAAAGTATCCGTTCAATATGGCAAGCCCTGTGATTGCTGACCCGTTCCACCGCATGAAATACATGGAGCGTCATGGAAGCGGCCTACGCAAAATCGTCAGGGAAACCGAAAAGCCGCCTGGATATACAGCGGCATATAATCCGAAAATTTTCTCAACGGCAACAGATTTCAGAGTCATCTTGAAAAATGTAAATTACCAACTTAGTCAGAAAAACTTAGTCAATGACCAAGTTAGTGAGCAAGATAAATCGCCGGACATCCCACACACACAGTTTTGAATCTTTGTATCCACCTTATTGCCCACGGCAGTGAGGGTGCTCAAATCACTCATGCTCACTCTATCATGGGTACAGCCAATGATAAGTCCTATGACGCAACCCATGATAACTTAGAGGATGACACCCATCAAGGTATCCACCAAGATAGCCACCATGATTCTACGCCGTCAGCAGTTATATTGCACCTAATGCTTTTTAGATTTTTTTTTTCGCAATCGTAGACAGCTCCGAAATAATACTCAGAAGATCATTTTTGACTTCCTCTTTACTTGGCTCACTGCCCATCAGAAGATAATCCGTGCTGACATGGAGGATGCAGGACAGTTCGATCAGCAAGTCAATGGAGCAGCTGCGTTCACCGTTCTCCATGCGGCTGACATGCTGCTTGCTTGCCAGGCCCAGGCGAACCGCCAGTTCCTCCTGCGTAATGCCACGGGAAGTGCGAACATCGTGAAGTCTCTTACCAAACTCTTTGCGTCAAAATACATACGTTTCTCCTTCCGCACAGCCGGTACAGAACCGGATCGACGGAAGGTCAAAAAAAGAAAGAGCCGCATGACGGTAAAGAAAAAATCCTGTGCCGATAAAACAGAACATGGGTATCCCATAATTCTGTCTCATGCGGCATTCGGAAGACTTCGCCTGTCAGCGGCTCCACAGCACAGCTATGACTTATAAAATTGTGTTAATAGGGTTATTTATTGTCATCTCAACCATTCAAAGACGAATAGTAGAGCTGCAATCTCCGTAATCTTCTCATCTCCAAAACATTGAAGACGGTCTCGCGTCCGCAGGCCTTACATTTGGTCTGCACATGTCCTCTGGTATCCTCAAAGACGATGATTGAATTGTGTCGGCAATAAGGGCACCTGACAATCCTGGGCTTTTGCGAAGCAATCGCATCCTTTGCCTGGATGATTTTAATCTGCATTTCCGCAGATGGTTCCGATACTCTGATATTCCTGCTCATGGCCACACCTCCAATGGATCACGATATTCATAATCCTTTTTCCGGTTCAGATAGCCCAGTTGTTCCAATCGGATAGCTGCTGCTGATCTCGAAACACCAAAGACACCACAGAAGGTATCTATCTTCACTTGGTCACTGTCGTAAAAACGCCATCCATAACAGGTCAGAGGCTTTCTGCTGTTGATGAACCACATCGCCCGATCCACTTCTGACTGAGGCATCAGAATGGCAGCTCCCAGCGTATTGGCCTGCCATTCGTTCCAATCTTCCTGCGTTCTCAAGACGCGCGAGCCATTTCCTCGCACTTCCGGTCTCTTATGGCAGGCTATCTTTCGGTCATCGGAATCCAGCTGAAACAGTATCTGGTGAGCGCACTCATGTGCCAGCGTAAACCTGCGTTTTCCGCAGAATTTCCGAATATTCTCCGGTTCAATGAAACTCTTGTCCAGAACCACATCATTGGTTTTCAGGAAGATGCTCCTCTGACTTCCATCGACTTCAATCTGATATTCTGTATCCACATACGCGGTCAGACCATAGATGCTTCCGTCCGAGGACAACTTTTGAAATGACACCTTCAGGTTCAGATAATCGGATGCAAACTGGTCAATGGGTGTCGGAAGTGCGAATCTTGCCGGATCATCTGCTTCGCTGCCGAAAAAGGACTTTTGAAAATCTCTTATCACTGCAACAGCGATTTCTTCTATCTTTTTCTGTGAAAGGATCATAGGCACGGCTCCTTTGCTTCAACGAACCATTTTTCATCTTCGTTGTACAGGAAACTCTCATGCCCACCGATCATGACCGTATAGCGGATTCCGCAGCCACCTACCTTCGTGGAAGCAGCCCGGCACTTATGCTTCAATCGGTCGATCTCATACACCCGTCCGTCAATCCACCGAATCAGACGCGGGCGGATATTTCCCTCCGCATCCACATCCAAATTCACAGGTACATATACTTTTCTACATTTCTGTTCCGACATATTCTACGCTCCTCCTCTGTAAACCGGCGAATGTGTTGACTTCTTTTAGCAAAGAACTCACCAGATTCTACCGGTGCTGTATTAACCGATCATTCCTGTCGGCATAACCAAATCCACTTTTCGCTCTGTCGGCATCTTGCTTTTCTGGAAAAGTACCCCATTTTTAATCGCATCTTTCCCGAATCGGAATCGAATCTGCTCAATCGCTGCATCCAGCCGTTCCTGGCGATCCAGTGATTTCACATCTGTGAATAGGTCGTATTGTATCGGACAATCCTCTTCAAACAGGTTGATTGCCCGAACTGTCACCGAACGAATCGGGTGTTCCCACTGATAATTCTTTGCAAACAGAGCAAATGCGGTTTTCGCCAGATAGGTAGGGCTTTGTGTCGGAATACCAATCCGGCACTGCCACTCTTTCGTGTAAAGCTCGTTGTTGCGGATGGAAATCGCTATTCCGCCAGCTTTCTTTTTTATGTGCTCGCAGCTTGGTTCCGATCTCCTGCACCAGTTCCAGCATGACACACCAGACTTCGGCGTTATTCTCCAAATCCTGCATGGTCGTTATCCCGTGCCCAATGCTCTTTACTGGGGAGACATAATCGGAACGCATAACCGGCGAATCATCCAGCCCATTGGCATATTTCTTAATCGCCAGTCCATTCTTTCCAAGGCGGCACTTCAAGAAATCATCCGATGTTGCAGCAAGCTCTCCAATGGTATGAATCCCATAACCGGACAGAACCTTCTCGGTCGCTCTGCCGACTCCAAGCAAGTCAGAGGCAGGAAGACACCAAATCTTCTCACGGAATGAATCTGCTTCGATGCAGGTAATTGCATCCGGCTTTTTCATATCCGACCCAAGCTTGGCAAAAAATCTTTATTGAAGCTCACTCCTGCGGAAATCGTAAGTCCCAATTCAAACTTAACAGTTCTGCGAATCTCATCTGCGATTTCAAATCCAGTTCCCATGCAGCCGCTTCCGGTCACATCCAACCAGCATTCGTCCATCCCATATGGCTCGATCTGATCGGTATAGCGACCGTATATCTCACGAGCCAGCTTTGAAAACTTCATATACTGCTCATAGTGCGGTTCCACGATCACAAGATCCTGGCACTTCTGCTTTGCCTGCCAGATTGCCTCTCCCGTGGAAACGCCAAACGCCTTTGCTGCATAGTTCTTCGCAAGTACAATACCATGCCGTTCCTCCACAGAACCACACACTGCCACCGGCTTGTTCTTCAGTTCCGGATTCAGCATACACTCGACAGAGGCATAGAAATTATTCATATCACAGTGAAGGATCACTCTTTGCATCTCGTATTCCTCCTCTCCGTTCGCGAAAGCACGAACAACTTTTTCACGAACGCATTGACACAACAGCATTTCTTGTGATACTATAATTACACGAATTATATTTCGTGTTTTCATCGTCATTATAGCAAGCACAGTTTTTCGTGTCAATAGATTTTTTATGAAAAAAAAAGTTCGTGTTCGTAATCAAAAAAAAAAAAAGAGGTATTCCTATGGTCTTCAAAGAAAGGTTGAAAGAAAAAAAAAAAAAGAACAGAAGCCAATTTAACTCAGGTAGAACTTGCAGAGAAGGCCGGTGTAACCGCCCGCACAATTCAGAATTATGAGCTTGGCAGCCGTAAACCATCCAATATGGTTACGATCCAGAAAATCGCGGATGCGCTGAATACTACTACTGAGTATCTGCTGGGAAGCAGCGGCACCTATGTTGTAGAAGCCCATGAAAAAGGCGGCGCAAAAGCAGCGAAAGATATTGAAGAACTGGTCAGCGAAGTGACCGGTATGTTCGCTGGCGGCGAATTAAGCGAAGATGCCATCGAGGGAGCTTATAAAGCTCTGACCGATGCCTACTGGATTGCCAAAGAGAACAATAAAAAATACGCCCCGAAAAACGAGGCGTAAAAAATCCGATCAGTGATATTTATCGTACACACTTTTCGCTATACTGTAAACTGGAGGTGGTATGATGAATGCGGAACAGCTTTCACGGGTCGGTGAGAAACTGGTAAAAACGCTGCGGTTCCAGAGACCCTTTTGAAATTGCAAGGCAGCTTGGTATCAATGTCATGCTTTGCGAAAATTTTGGTTCCCTGAAAGGAATGTACCGGTGATTAAGCGAAATCGTTTTATTTTCCTGAATAACAGCCTGGATGAAAATATGCTGCGCATCGTGTGCGCACATGAATTAGGGCATGACCAGCTTCACCGGAATATGGCGAAAACCACCCCGATTCATGAGTTCATGCTCTATGACATGAAATCCAAACCGGAATATGAAGCGAACATCGTAGCAGCGGAGATCCTGATGGACAGCAACGAAGTCCTTCGTTACATCTATGAGTATGGATACACAGCCGAGCAGATCGCCAGTGCGATGTCCACTGACATCAATCTGGTTGCACTGAAGGTAGCGCACCTGGCAACACTTGGCTATAATCTGCACGCACTGGAACATAAGAGCAACTTTTTGAAATAATGTACATTTGAGGAGCCTGGACTGGCTCCTCTTTTTTGTTGCGAATTGTGCAGGCGGTGCTTGCACAATTATCAGTCTAACACCTGCATGTGATAGAGCTTCACTTTTTCCTCGAAAGGCAGTCCCGGATCAATGCCTACTTCTTCCCACATCACACCATACGGTGCGCCGCCATCTGTATATCCGGCGATAAAAGCAAAACGACCATCGCAGTCCTCATACCGTTCTGCCAGCTGTTCCCGTTCTTTCGCTTCCCGCTCCATTTTCCGCTGCCGGAGCCGCTGTTCTTCAGCCTGTTTAATCTGGTCGAGCTGCTCCTGTGTATAGTTGACCCCCAGCTCCTGCAAATCTTTAGCGGCAGTCACAACATCCACATGAAAGCGTTCCCGATAATGCTTGTTCATCTTTTTCGGTGAGCCGGTATAGGTGAGCAGCCACTGCTTGCCTTTTCGGAGGCGTGCTTCCTTTCGCTCAGCCTTTGTCAGTTTCTTTTTCTTTGCCATTTGCGGAATCTCCCGGATTATTTGCTGGTAACTTTCTGTTTCGCTTTTTCGGTGCTATCAGCTCATGGCTCAAAGAAAGCAGGTCTTTGATGGCATCATCCAGTTCTGGTTTGCCGAGCTGAATACTGAGCCATTTTTCTTTGTTCATATGATAGGCCGGAAAATAGCCGTCCTGCCCGCGAAGAGAGCCGATCAGCAGCGGATCGCTTTTCACATTAAGTACATCAATGATGCCTACCTCCGGCAATCCCAACTTATCAGCAGATACTTCCAGAACCACACCATACCATTTATTATTGTCGTTGTGCCGCAGCACTGCATTCCAGTCATGCCAGGGATATTCCGGTTCTGTGCCGTACTGCTGACGTATCCATGTAAATAATTCTTGTCGTGTCACTCCATCGCTTCCCCGCTGTTTTATGTGTGGTTTTGTGCAACAACCTGTTGCACAAATTCTTGCCTCAGATAACTCTCCACGCTGCATTGATGTCAGAAATCATCCAGCGCAGCATCAATCTCTTCCAGCCTATCAATCCAGCCCAAGTCAGATTTCTTCTTTGCTGCTGACCTTTTCTTATCACCACCAACCACTTCAAACCGTTTTTCTTCCGTCCCGAACAGACCTTTCACCTGAATTCTAAAATCCGGCTTGTTGTTGGTCAGTCCTTGCATGAGCTGCACATTCTTGTATCTGGGCAGGAGGATTTGACAGATAGCCTGAATGTCTTGCTCCTTAATACACGGTGCCGCCATGAACTTTTTCGTTATATAAGGCTTTATATCTGCCAGCACCTGTGACATAGAGGCTTTCTTCTTGGTCATGACGATTCCCCCTCGTATACTTGTCCAAACTACTTTCACGACTCAATTAGCCACTGAATATAACCAAAAAATCATTTAACAATCCACATACTTTCGCGCAACAGAAATGTACTCTTGTCTCTTCACACACGATCCTGTGTGCCTTCCGCCATACTTCCTGTCATAATAATAAAATGATCCGTTAATTTTTCAAAAATTGCATTTTCCATTTTTGATTTCAAAATACGAATATTATCGTATCTCTCGGCATTTTTCAGGAACCACTCATGTATATCTGTGGTTTCGATATATACTCTTTCATCATCCTTCAAAGAAGCCATAATTGAATCATACCAATTATTCACGATTTTCTGCTTTTGCTCCACTGTTAAATCAGCATATTCGACACAGCACCCAATTCTTGAAAACATTGCTGGCCCTAATGCCTTCTTTATTTCATTTTCATTTGAGAAATTACATGTAAGAAGAAAAATTGCCTGCCCAAGTTCGACGCTATAATTCGTATCAACATACTTGCCTTCGTCAAACAATTCATAAAAGGCATTGTATAGCGCAGGATTCACTTTATCAAATTCATCAATCAAAATTACATTTGATTCTCGTCCCATCATATCGCGAGCAAAACTGCTTTTGGAATGCTCTGCACCAAAAACGTAATCATATGCTTCTGATGTCTGCATCATTGAAAACTGAATGCGCAATAACTCTCCACCCAGCGATTTACTTATGCTTTTTGCACTTTCCGTTTTTCCTACTCCTGACGGTCCATAGAGCATAAGTACAACTGGTTTATTAGTTGCACCAGTAGTCAAACGATACATTCCACTTAGAATCTGTTTTTTACACTCATCCTGCCCATAAACATCACTATTCAATGCTTTATATATCTTTGTTAATGCGTCTCTATCCAATTCAGGGTACTGACTTCCATAATATTCAATATCCCCATCAAGCCCTGCCTTTAACGATTCCAGCACACGTCTGGGCGGATTTTGAATATACAGTGTTCCCATATCATAGTTGAGGTTCACAATATTGGCAAAATTCGACAAAACATGCGGCATTACAGAGCCATAATCATCCGCCCTAACAACGCAATTGTCTACTTCTATGTTAGCTCTCAATGCATTCTCGCGAACTCCAGATTCATTTGGTCTAAGCCGTGCATTATAGTGCTGAATCAGTTCCATAAAAGGAATTGTTTCGGAGTCTTCCGGAATCTGTTTCTCAAGAAAAATTTCAAAATCCTTTTTCGACCCAGTAAACACAACAACTTTATCAATCAACAGCTTCTACCCCCGCAAGCAAAACATCGAATACATCTAATGTTTTTGATGAAGTCGACGTGTCTTCCACTTCATTACTTTCCTCGTATGACGGATTGTCCTTCGGTATTATAGAAACATCCATCTCCAATTCTTTACTTACATTTAGCATATCAATAGTTGTTCGTCCTACTTTGATTGCGTAGATGCTTAAATTCATTTTCAACAAATCACTAATTGTATACCCATTCTTAAACGAATTTATATTGAAGCGTAGTATGACCTTACTTTTTCCCTTAGTGCCGACAAATTCATAGTAACCTTTTGCATTTTTCAAGGCATTCTCAAGCTTATCAATTGCAATATTGAAATCGCCAGCCGGTATTGACGATCCTGAACGCAGCATTGATAAGTATGGCGAAACCATAACCATATAGGAAAGAGAATCTTTCTCTGCCGATATGACATATCCTTCAAACTTTTTTATAGCTCCTCTTGTTGTTTTTGAAGCACTTTTATTTTCGTTTTCATCAATGATGTGTAAAAAGTCTGTAAGAATCGTATTCTTCACTATGTTTTTTACCATTTAGTTGCGATTCAATGCTAAACCAGCAGAAACTTCGCCACTTGCCGACGCTTCCCAACCAAGTAAGGCCTTAAATACTCCGCCGATTCCCCCCTTGGCAGAAACATCTGCTTTTTGCTCTTCACTTAAATCACTTGAATTTAATAGCTCTGTTGTTTTCTCAAGCGTTCCTCCAGCAACAATCTGAACATAATCTGTCACCGAATCCTCATCAAAATAAACAATCTTGCAAATTTTACTTGCCATGTTACTCTACCCCCAACGCCTTAAACACCGCATCTTCCGCACTGCTGTAGAAAATCAGATTAAAACTGCCCACCAGCTCCGGCGGCACGGTGCCAAGGTCTGCTGCACTGGTAATCGGAAGCAGCACTTTCTTTGCTCCGCTATCGAGGCACACCTGCAAACTATTGGCAAGCTCGTCCACTTTCAGAATCGTGCCGCTAATACTGATTTCTCCCAGCACGGCAAGTGTACTGACCGTAGGCCGTCCAAGAGCGATGCTGCATAGTGCAATCAATGTAGGCAATGCCAGCTTTCCGGTCATGCCAATGCCCTGTAAATCCTGATAGTTGATGATGTAATCCCGCATCGTGGTGCTGATGCTGCCACTGATACGATTTCCGTTAGCTTTCAGAAAATTGAACGCCGTATTCGTGGATTCCTTGCAGTCACGGTCGCTGCCAAGGCCAGTACGTTCAAATTTTCCATTGCCGGGCAGCATCTGGCTTTCAAGGCGGAATACACCGATCATACCGGACTTGCCCTGACTTACGGTATATACCTGTCCCGGATTACAGATGCCATCGGGGATGAGCTTTCCACCGCCCTGCTCTGGCACGGAAACAAATTTTTCTTCAAAGGTATCAAGGTCGATATAGCTGAAGTTCACATCATAGAACTCCATTCCGCCCAACTTTTTCAACTGCTCCTTGACGCGACGGCGCATTTCCAGTGCAAATACAAGAATTTCTTCAATCTGTTCCTTCGTGAACTCTCCATCGGGATAAAGCAATTTCACATAGCCGCCTACAATCTTGCGGACAGCAATCGTATCGCGCTGGTTCAGGTTCTTTCCAAGGCGGAAATACTTATCCAACGCATCACCATACTGTTCTTTCCGCAGCTCTCGGATAAACTCCGCCAGATAATCCGTGATAAATCCGTAGTCGTTGGTGAAGTGCTCCGGACGGAACTTCGGAATCTCCCAGCCTGGAATATAGCAATGCAGACGGTCAAGAAAGGCTGTATCGGTTCCCATTTCCGGCGGGAAGGGATCAAACAGAGAGGAAGTCTTGAGCAACACATCCACGCTCTGATTGATATTTCCTACAAAGACCATAGATGCCGATGCTGCCTTTTCCTCTTTGCCGCGGGCAAAGGAGCCGGAAGCCATATAGTCTTTCATAATCTGAATGCCGTCTTTGTCCTTAAACTTGATTCCGGCAACCTCATCAAAGGCAACGCAGTCCCATAAGCCTACCAAACCTACGGTTTTGCGCCCCATATTGTAAAACAGATTTGCAACGGTTGTCTGACCACCGGATACCAGGATACTGTTTGGGCTGATTTCTTTATAGATATGAGATTTACCGGTGCTGCGCGGCCCCAGTTCACAGAGATTGAAGTTGTTCTCCACCAGCGGTAACATACGCGCAAGCAGTAGCCACTTTTCCCGATTGTTCAACTGTTCCGGCTCATATCCGCAGGAACGCAGCATAACATCCATCCACTCTTCCTGTGTGAATGCCTTGCGTCCCTCTCGAACTTCTTCAATGTCGATATGGGGCATCTGAATCGGAGTCAGCTTATGAATGCTGATGGGAGAGATATCCTTCTGCTTTTTCTGTTTTGAAGAAATCGGCTGTCCATCTATATCCGTGATTCCAAAGCTGCTGTCTCCCTCAGACTCATATTCCAGCTGCACGATGCACCAGATACCGCCGCAAAGCAGCCGGTCATATTTTTCCGGATAATCATCTGTAATCGGCACATTGGTAAGGCCAAGGTTAGAGAACTCTGCAAAAAAGCAATCCTTTTTGATGTCGAGATGCACTGTCACCATATCAATAATGGTATGGCTCCCGTTCTTGCGCAGTTGTGAGAGAATTTTCTGAGCCTCATCCGGGCGGACAAAGTTGTCTGCCAGAATGCGTTTCACATTCTGAACGCCCTGCTCAATGATTGTCTCATCGTCTGAACTACAATACTGACCCAGCAGGAACTCCAGCACATAGACCGGAACATTCGCTCCTTCTTTTATTTTCTTTGTCAGGTCTTTGCGGACGATCCGACCGTCAAAGTTGCTGCGCAGCTTCCGGCGCAGTTCTTCACGGGTATCGTCTGCCGCCATGTCCATCATTTCCATACGGAATTCCTGCCTCCTCTGTATCAGAATCCGAATCCGAAGTCATCTGCAAAGGCAATGTCCATGATGACAGGCTGCCTCCACTGCTCCAGACCGCTTTCTTCGTCATAAACCACAAGGTAATATTGCTTGTCCTTGTCGTATTTCTTATTCTTGAATGTGAAACGCATCCGGAAGATACGCTTCTGCGCATTTTCCTCGCGACTGTCCGCCACATAGCTGTTTTCGTTCGAGATTTTCTCATTGTCTTCCGAGAGGAAGAAAATGCGGTATTTTGCAGCTTTTACAGTATCGCTAACGGCATCCGACTGAATAAAGTCCATGGACGTGATCAGGTTCGTAATCTTATGGACAATGCTGACCAGAGCAATCTCTGCATTCTTTGTTTCCATATGACCGCGCTCCATCTTAAACTCCAGCACCGGCACCAGCATTTCCTGCGGCGAGGAACCGCCATGCACATAGTTAGCACCGCCTCCGGCCACCTTAAAGACATTGCTGCTGACTGGATAGGACACCACCTTGCTGTCCTCATTCCCCAGAACGTGTCCCATGCTCATATGGTCAATGCCGTCATCTTCCAGTGCCGCCTTAGACACAATAAATCTGCGATTGACAAATGCTTTGTCCGCGCTTTTCCCGGAAATCTTGTCACTTTCTGTCAACTTATCACGCTTGTAAATAAAGCCATGATCGGCAGTGACGATAAAATGATAGGTGTTGCCGCTGACGGAGATTCTATGAATCAGATCCACAATTTCCTGAACGGCTTCCTCACATGCATTGAATACCTCATCCTCGGTATTTGCCTTGTCTCCGCGCGCGTCGATCTGATTATGATATACATAGATAATCTGACGTTTTGTCAGCACATCTCGCAGCTCTGCCACTTTCAAATTTTTGATATCATCGAACTGTACACAGACACTATCCGGGTTATAGCTTTGTAGCACCTGCTGCCGACCTGCCAGATTATCGCAAAGGATACCATCTGCCAGTACCTGAAAATCATCCGTCATTTCCAGTGTCTTATGCGGCAAAAGTGCTGCCATACCGAGCCTCGTATAAGACGGAAGAACACTCAACTGTACAGAAAGTTTTGCCGTGCATTTCGGGTCATCCTGCATTCTGGCAAACAGCTCCTGTCCGACCTCGTAACGCATGGCATCCGAAATGATGATTACGGTGCGTTCTTTGGTATAGCGCAGGTTGGCATTGTAAAACTCCCGCTGCAACGGAATTGCCGAAAATGCGGCATCCTGTTGGATTCCAGCATTCCAGGCAGGGAGCAGGCAAGCCAGATATTCGTTCGTGTAGATATTTTCCACCAGTTCCCGAAGCGGCTCAAAGCTTTCCGTGCTCTCCAGCTGGTCGTAATAATAGTAGAATTTCCGATACTGCTGATCCATATTGTAATCCGCAGCAAGATATCGGTCGATAATTGGCTTTAAGCCATCTGCGGCATGGTAATCCGCTTCCTTCACCATGCTGTATGCACTGGAAAGCAGCTGATAGGTCTTCCCCAGTCTTTCTGCCAAAGTGCATTTTAGCCCGTTTTTCACAGAGTTCCGGAATGGTAAATCCGTTTACGATTGCACCGATATCTTCCGAAACAAGTCTGCTAATGAGCCACTTTACCAGCACCTGATCCACGGCAAGGAAAGTGTCGCACTCCACCAAATCGTCCACTCGCATTCCTGCAAATGCCGAAAGAACATTCAGCCCTTTGGCAACGTGCGCCGACAGAGCATCGTATTTGTCCCGGTACAGGACGCTGTTCATCAGGCTATCGAGGAATGCGATGATATTGCCCCTGACTTGTAGGAGACAAAGCTCCTCCATGCTGCCGGAAGCTCTGCCTGCACATATCGCCCAGTATAAGTAACGAACAATGTTACCAGCAGCCGTTCCAAACTCGGTTTTGTATCGGTGTATCCGAAATGCTGCTCACAGAGCTGCCAGAATGCAGACAGCAGGTCGTATTTTTCAAACTCCTGCAAGAAAGCATTGTCCACCAGCTCGCCATCTGTCAACACAATGCGCACGACTTCCTCAAAAAGCAGGTACGCGCCTTGCAGACTGCACTTAGCAGACCGACAAGGATATTTTTCTTCATTGAAGTTTTCGATTTCCAAATCGTAGAACCGCTGAGTGCGCTCTTTGTTGGCGAAAAACTTGATGTGCTTCTCAATAACCGGCTTGTACTTTTCCTCAATACCCAGGTGAACCGACAGCAGGGAGGCACGGTCAGCAAAGAACCGTCTGGAATACAGCATTGTGTCTTCCAGATGGTTGTCCCTACATCCGGTTTCGGAAACGGTGCATAGATCAGATAATTCGTGGTCTTATCCACACGCTCCAGAAAATACTTTGTATAGAACTGGTTATCCGGCTGGAGATGGTAGATCTTCGCATTCTGAAGCTCAACTGTCTCCATATCCTCGGCAAATTCTGCCTTATCATCGTACCAGAAAACCAGTTTCCGGGTCTCTCCGGTAAATTCCGCATTCAGGCGGTCTATAATTTGTTTCAGGTTCAATTCTGCCATATCATTGTCCTTTTTTCCTGTGATTGGTCTTTATCTCTTACAAGAGAACTCAGCAATAGCTTCATCTTTTTTCGGTAGAACTTTGTTCTTTTGATGTACCGTGGAATCGTCATGTGATACGCCTGCATAAATTCCAGTATCCATGCCAGATCATAGGATTTCTCGGTTGACCAGTCACGATATTTTCTATGACAGACAAGCCAGACACCAATGATATTGTAATCCAACGCATCTTCATCGGTTTCATCCTGAATACAATGACCGCAGAGGAAGCGGTATGCCACCGGATCATGGGCATATGTACGTTCAAAACGCTGCCATGCCGCCGCGACATCATCCTTTGTCCAGTGATTTTGCATTTTCCCCACTCCCTCCGGTCATTTTTCTTATTTCTTTTCTTTCACCATGATATTCTTACTGTCTGCCAGCACCTCATAGAACTTGCCGTCCTGAGCGGTCTGGAGCTTGCGGTAGTTGACCTTTACGCCGTCATCGAGGTCAAGCTCGATACGAGAAAGTGCCAGATGGCTGATCTTCTCATCGTATTCCCGACATTCCTTCAACTGCTTGGCAAGTTTATCCTTGCGCTTCCCGGCTGCTGCCACTTCGCGGGCATTCTCGCTGTGATCCATCATATCCTGCATTCGGTTGATCTCGGATTCATATACACGCTGCATCTTGTGCAGGTAGTCGATACGCAGGTTGCCGATGGTATCCGGCGTGTAGCGATGCAGGTAAACCAGTGCCTTGAAGCCGTTCTGCTTGCCGCTGTCAAACAGCCAGTAGATCGGACGCTTGCCGGAACCGGTGACAGAGTATGTCTGGCAGTGATCCCTGAAGAAGTCGTTCAGGAAGTAGTTGCGGATAATCTCCCGGCTGGTGCTGCCCTTATTGCCAAGGGCTTTTGCGATATAATCGAGGTTTTCTTCCAGCGTATCTGCACCATAAACCGCTTTCAGCCATGCACACAGGCGCGAAACGATATCATCGTCCAGATATTCTTCATCGGTGATGGGAATGACATTGTCGGCATCCGGGAAAAACATTTCATCAACCACAACACCCTCATTGCGGTATGCACGCTGCAATTCTTCAGCAGAAATCGTTCCGGGACGGTTGTTCAGCTTATCTGCAAACGCCTGCAAGGAATACAGTTCACCTGCAAAAAGCAATCCTTCTTTGTAGGTAGAGTAACGGCCAAACATACAGCCTACCGCATAGCTCAGCAGGCTCTTGATGTCCCGCTGCAAAGTCAGCCTTGCGCACAGTCAGTCATCTTTTTATCCTCCACTTCTGGGGGTCAGTTCGTCCTGCAAGCCGTAAATATCAATAAAAATGCGGTTCAGCTCTTCCTCGTTGGCCTTCAGCTTGTTAAAACGGTCATCACATTCCGCCTGCCACTGAGCAAAGGCTTCGGAAATTGTGGAAACATTGCGGAGCAATGGGTGTTTCTTAAAGTCCCAAGAGCTTTCAAAGGAATCCCAATCCATTTTCGACTCACCGATGCAACTCTCTACAATGTTAAATATCATTGCATCGCTCTCCGTATCGGCGGCATAAGGCAAGTTGCTCACATATCCTGATTCAAAACCAAGTGTCGGAGATAAAATCTGTAGAATATATTCTGCAACCTTTGAATTAAGATATCCCAATACATAAAAAAAGTTTGACTCTGACTGTCTATGACCTAGTATTGGTCCCTTGTTATTATATAGCATTCCTATTGGCGAATAACGAAAAGAGCTATGGTTGCAGATGACCGTCCATGTAATTCCATCACTAAAACACTCTTTCAAATTCTGAGGTCTTGATCTCAATTTGCCATTTGCATCCTTAAAGTTACGTATTCTTTGACCATCATTCTGCCAATCAACAACAAGTTCTAGGTTTCCATACGATTTTCTATACGATCCACCTTTATTGGTCGGAAACCACTTTAATCCACTTTCCTTCGCTTTTTCTCTCGATTCATAACCAAATCCAATATTTCGTATGCTTGGCTCAAACCAAGTTCTCATAAACGTCTCATTATCACCTGTGGCAAATCCTAATCGAGGATTAGCTACTTTTCTTATGCTATCATTATCCCTAAAAGCATTTATTATTGTTTGATTTGCCCAGTATGCGACTGGAATTCCTGGAATTGCGTTATAGTTAGCCTGTGTCGCTATATAGCGGTTCTTGCCTTCGAGAAACAGCTTTTCTTTAGCGTCTTGCGACATTCCAGACAAAAGTCTACAATAAACAGCTTTATAACCTGCATCAGCGCAATTGCAGAAGACAAAACTTGCCGTCTGAACCACTTCACCGCCGATCTCTTCAAAAGCTCTCGCCCCTAAATGAGCCAGGTTAACTATTACAGCATCAACAAGTTTTCGTCTTAAATTTTCAAACGCAGTCAAAAACATCCAGCCATGTTGAGTAATCATTGCCTGAAAACCATATTTTTGGGTCATACCTTTGCAACGTTCGATGAATACAGCAAACAAATCCGACTTACTATCCGGGTAGTTTTCTTTTACGAAGTTATTAACCCTTGCACTTAAATTGCTGATTCCCGCATACGGCGGATTTGTTACAGTCACCCAATACTTCCGTGCCATTGTCTCGCCGATATCAATGAGCTGGTTCAGCTGCTCAGCGGTATCTTCCACGCCCACGCTGTCCATGCTGATCTGACCGTCGGTATCCTCCGCTGCTACAAACCGGCGCAGCAAATCCCAGTTGTAGCTCTCCACATTCAGGATAGAACCGTACTCCTTAGCATCGGTCAGGGTATCCAGCAAGCCTTCCAGCTGCATCTTGGCGGCGTTCTTCTCAATATCATCCATCCCTGCGCCGAAATATTTCAGGTGAGCACGGTTGATGCTGTTGCTCTCCTGAATGGCATAGACATGGCAGGTGTTTTCACCGTTTAAGATACGGCGGTTGTACTGCCGTGCTTTCATCATCACGGCAAAGTACGCCAGCTGATAGGCACGATCATCAATGTCCAGACCGTAAATGTTGTGTTCCAGAATGCTCTTTGCGGCATCACGCTGGCTGTAGCCGGCACTCTCGTAAATCTGCATCAGCACATCAAAGGCGTATACGAGGATATGGCCGGAACCCATGCAGGGGTCGATGAGCTTTATATCTTCTGGGTTCAGGGCAGCGTACTCTTTACGAATTTCCGCCAGCTTCATCTGCACTTCTGGTTCCTGCTGTGCCTCTTCCAGATAGTATTTCCAGTTTTCTTTCAGGCCGCAGTCTGGGTGTCCTTCCACCCACAGACGGCCCAGGCTGTTCTCCACCATGTAGCGGACGATCCAGTCCGGGGTGAACAGCTGGGTTACAGCAGGGATTTCCTCTTTGGTGATCTTGCCGCTTTTGGCAAAGGCAGCGGCCTTCGGCTCAGTGTTGTAATACTGGTACAACCAGCCGATGATTTCTACCTGACCACCGCGCTCGATGTTGAAGTCATCCTCCGGAATATCGTGAATCAGATGATAGACCACGCCATCCTGGTCAATAACGGACAAGCTGAGCAGCAGCTCAGTGTAGTTCTTTGTCTTTTCAAACAGAGCAGGCAGAATCTCGTTCAGGGCATTGCACTGTTTCAGGAACAGGATGCGGAACACTTCGTCCAGCTTATTGTCCTGCTTCAGCTGGAAAATCTGAGCTTCTTCCTCCGCAGTGAAGGGAAGCTCTGCGTCAAACGGCGTTGTGACCAGATCTGGCTCCAGCTTACCGCTCTCGGAAGAAAGAACCCGGATATGGGAAGGCAGATAGTCATTGACCTCCATGAAACGGATCGCAATCAAGCGGTTGAACCATGTATAGGCAACCTCCTCGATCACATACTGATATGCGGTTTTGTAGTCGGTATCCTTTTCCTTCTGCTGGATGACCTCTATCAGCTTGTCACGCTGGCGCACGGCCTCACCGGAAATCGAATACGGTTCTGCGGTGCCGATATCGAAGAACTGAGTTCCGCCGAAGCTCTGCGGCAACGGCTTTGCAATGCCGTCCTCCGTAATACCGATCAGGCGGGCATCATAGCTGACATCTGCAATCAGCTTATTCCGCGCCCAGATCGCAAAGTTCTTTATGGCTGTCTTGTTCATGGAGCCAATCCTCCTGTCATTTATAGTTCAATGTTGACGATTGTATCTTCGTCCATCTCTTTCAGCAGGTTTTCGCGCAACGCAGCAAGGTATTTATCAACATCATCCTTGCTCTCCAGCCGCCACGATGCAGTCTTTGGCAACCGTCTTGATGGAAACATTCTTCGTGGTGCGCACCTTATATACCGGCTGCGGTTCTGCCACCTTTTTCTGCCGGTTTCACGGTCTCGCCGCGCTTTTTCCGCCTCTTCTTCCTGACGCTTGCGCTCTGCCTCGGCCTTTGCCGCAGCTTCCTGCACAAGACGGATATCCTCTGCGTTCATCTCGTTGAGCAGGCGCAGCTTCAGTGCCTCCGCCTTATCTGCATAGCTACGCAGAGTGGAGACATTGTTGCAGTGCTCCGCACCGTCCATGATCTCCTTAAACAGTTCCAGATAACGGTTGAACTTCGCATCCTTATAGGACTTGGTGTTCAGCACTTCAAAAACACGGTTCCGATCCTGATTGATGGAATCCTTGACCGGCTCTGCCTGCTCTTCCAGAATGCGCATATAGCAGTTCATAAACTTCTCGCGCAGCTCCGGCAGCTTCGGAATCTCCTTGTAGGGGCTTCGGCATCCGGACAATGGTGCGCATCTTAGGCCACCACGTCTTCCAGTTCTGCATCCACGATGTAGGTCTTGCTGTCCTCGTAGATATTCAGCATATCCAGCGCACGAGTGAAGATGGTCAGCTGCTCGCTGCCAAAGAAATCTCGGATAGGCTCATGGTCTTCGCCAAAATCCATCAGATTGTCCTGCTCGTCAAATACGGTCTTAAAGAATTCAAGCGGTGCCTGAATCTGCACCAGTGCAGAAAGCCGCTTCTTGCCCTTTTCCAGAAGTTCTTTTCAGGATAGGCGTAATTCTCATATTTCGGTTCCAGCCGCTCAATCTCGGTGATTCGATTCTCGCAGTAATGCTGGAAGTTCTTCATGATGGTATCTTCGTCATCGGCGGGCTGTGCCACCTTGAACAACTCTTTCATCACGGTGCGGACGGCCTTTTTCTGGTTTTCCGGCACACGAACGCGCACTTCCGTCAGCAGCTTATCCACGAACTGCTTCTTCGTGATATAGCCGATGATTTCTTCTTCGGAACGGTTGTTCAGATTGACGCTCTCACCGTTGACCGTAAAGGACAGATCTCCACGCTTAAAGAGACGTGCCACCAGCCAATGGATGTCATCTTCCACAAAGCCATAGGGTGCTTTCATAAAAGCGATCCTTGATGGTTTTCATAGAAGTTTTCATGTGCATCCGGGAGTTACCTGCCACGAATTGCAGCACATCATCCAGCGCGTGAACATTGGATTCTCCGGTATCTCCCAGTGCCAGCGACAGCTGGTTGCTGGTCTTGAACATCTTCCGGATGTCTGCTTCGCCCATCGCTGCGTCGATGTAGGACAGCTTGTGGTAAACCGTCTGCACCAGTCGTCCGATAGCCTCGTTGATGCGGCTGGTCACTTCCTTGCCGGAGGTGTGCAGCACATCGCCATTGACATAGATGGTAGCCTCTTTCAGAGCTTCCGTCAGATAAAGCTTGGCGTTACCGTTGCGTTCCCGCATCTCCACGCGCTTTGCTTCCTTAATGGTCTCATACTTTGGCAAGCTGCACAGAGGTATTCTTGCGCAGGAACCGCTCAATTTTCAAGTATGCCCGCATTTCTGTCAGGAACGCATCATCATTTGGCAGAACCACAAGGACTTCCTTGCCCTGGCCGGAGAGCAGGCGCAGCGTACCATCATCGGTGCCGCCCTCATACCATGGGGTCAGCACACGGAGGCCGATATCGTAATTCTGGTTTGCCTTATAGGGGCGGTCATCCACTGTCTGATTGAAGGAGAACGCATACCGCCCACCAAAGCTGGGGTACTGATACTTCTTGCTGGAGAAAATGTCCTCATAGATCATCTCCGCAATCTTCGTGCTGACCTCCGGCATCTCCACATTTTTTTTTCGATTTCGTTGTTAATTTCCTGTTCTTCATAGGTCAGGAATACATAGATGGAGCCATTCTTCTGGATCCGCATCTGGCGCATCAGCACTTTCAGTGCATCTTCCACCTGTGCTTTCAGAGAGATGCGATCATCGTCAATGCTGGGCTAATCATGAGGCTCACGATGTTGTCCACGTTGGCTTCGATCTCTAAAACATATTTAATCAGGAAAAGGGTCTTCAACACATTGATCGCAAAGACATCTTTTTCCTTCTTTTCCGGGTTGATGTAGCTGTTATCATAAGCGCGGATGATCACGCTGCTGTGGCTGTGGTCGAGGAAGTTCTCCAATGCATCATAGAACCGATAGAACGGTACGATTGCCCCCATCTCATCGTCCATCAGCTGCATGGCAGACTCTTTGAACAGAGCCAGCATGGAACGTTCACCTTCGGACAGGTGCTTGCCGGATGCACCGTGGGTACGGATACTGGTCAGCACACTGGCAAGCAAATTAAACTGATACGGAACAAAAAGGATAAACCTCTGCAACAAATCTTCTGCATTGGCGTACAGTTTTTTCTCCACACCGTCGTTGAAGACAATCAGATTTTTGATGATGGTTGCTTTCTGGTCATAGAGCAGACGCAGGCTCTGTGCTGCGGTCTCAGTCTTATCCAGAATACGCTTTTTGATAACAGCGTCCACATTGGCAGAGGACAAAGAAAGACGTGTATCGAAACGTCCCTGAATCTTGGAGAAATCGTTACCCTTCACCTTGGTAATGGAGTCGATATCCTGCTGGCTCGTTACGATTACCCAAGCCTTACCCATGCATTCCTTGCCCAGTTCTTCCGTTACTGTCTGAAGGTTCAGCATCAGCTTGGAATCATCACCAATGTACTGGCCAATCTCATCCACAAGGAAAACCACATGGTGGTTGTTACCTTTTTTCTCAATATAGGACTTTACACGCTTGGCGAAATCCTCAATACTGATCTGGTAGCCCTCGGTTGCTTTCTCACACCAGTTACGAGCAGCCGATTCGCTCATGAAATCCATGTCAGAAAGAACATCGACAACGGAATCCTGAATGAAATCGAAGTCCTGGCGAGAGCTTTCCCACGGATCACCATACTCTTCTTCAAACTTTTCCTTGAACTCTTCAAAACGACCTTCCTCGGAAAGCCTGCGCTCCAGGTCAGCAAGGTGCGGCATGGAACCGCAGAAGCCCTGCATTTCATTGAATACCTTCAGAAACACATTCACAATGGCATCTTTGTTTTCCTTTTGCCATTGGAATCGCTTTTGGAATCAATGTTGAAAAGAATTACGTCCGATGGGGTGTTTGCTGCCAGCTGCATATCTGCCAGCACCATCTGATTGGTAATCTTCTGATCCTCAATGAAGTAGTCGATGGCATGTTTGTCTCCGACCTGTTTATTCTGAAGCAGATAGGACAAGATTTTCAGGAAATGAGATTTACCACTTCCAAAGAAGCCGGAAATCCAGACACCCATTTTCGGTGTAGTTCCCTGAATACCTTTTTGATATGCTGCAAAGAAATCTGCAAAATGACGCTGAAGCTCACGGGTCACAACATACTCTTCCAGCTCCTGCGCTACATTTGTTTCTTCACCCTGACCGACAATGATAACGCCCTGTATCTCACGGTCAATTTTCTTTCGGAACATGTCCTTGATCTGCATAACTGTTTCCTCCATCCATTACTTTACCAGTCGGAATGCCCGGTAATAGTTATCGTCTTTAATCTCATTGAACAGAATCAGCTCCTGTTCATTATAGGTTCCCGGAAAGAACATCACGACCGGGCAGCGCACAAATGCCTGATGCAAGTTGTTAAGCACCTTGTGGGAGCGCAAAATCGGATAGCACTTGCCGATGCCGGTCAGGAACACGACTGCATTCTCCGGCGTATGTTCTTTGATATATTGCACGATCAGGCTGTCATCGTCATTCACCTTCATGGAGTTGGTCACTGCCTTGACGATACGCTCGATTCCTCGCTTTTTTTTCAAAGTCATAGCACTTCTCCATGAAGTTCTTCTTTTCCAAAAAGTCAATGATGATATCATACAGGTCAAAGACCACAAGCTCAAAATCATCATCGCCCCGGTCGTTCTTATTTTTCAGATACTCTACACGCGCTCCCGAACTTCCAGTTCCTTTTCCGGTGGATAATCAAACACCCAATAGTTGACCTCATTTGCGCGGCCTGTTCCTTTTCGGAAAGACGGCTTATGGATTGCAAGCTCCATCTCGTCCAGTCTTTGGCTTAAATCCATTTCATCTTACCCCCGTCAGTGTTTTTACCATGATGCCAAGGTCATGGTCATAAAGCCAATGCTCAAATGCAATATCAAGAATTGGCTTCAGTATTTTTCTTGTGCTGTTTGCCCGGTTGCTTTCTAAAAGTCCTGCTTCATAAAGCTGTGTCTTATAGCAGGAACCGAGACGGCGCAGCGTATAGTCTTGAAGAGAAGCCACTTTCTCACTCTGTTCCTGCTTATTTTTGAAAAATATCCGGATATCTGCATCCGTCAGCTCATCGGAACCAAGAATCATTTTTTCCCGCACTACTTCATACACAAAATCAAAGAACAGCGTGTCATGCAAAAGAGCCGCAGTCAGCACAAATAATTTTTGTGTAGCAAGATCACTGCTCAGAAAAGATTGGGTAAAAGCTTTCATCTAATGTCTTGATACGGGCTGTTACGGTAGAATAAATCTGCTGCGCTCGTAGTTTTGTCGGTGCGCCATAAATGTTTGTCTCTTCATTCAACTTTTTAATATCTGCAAAGCTCTTACCCTCGCTCAAAAGCTGCACGGTTTTCCGAAATTCCATGAACCAGAACGAAAATTTCACGGCTCCAGCACTATACGGTTTTCTTTCCATCTTCGTTCTCTCCATTTCCGGATTTTGTTTTAATGTATCTGCCGCTTTTGATTCTGGCATCCTTCGGCTTTTCGGCGTTAATAGGAATGACCCACTGATGGCCTAAACGCTCGGCACCATCAATTCGCCCTTCTGTGCATAATGTCTGTACTCTCCTTGTGCAGATGCCCCATTTTTCAGAAGCCTGCTTAATCGTCATGAAATCCATACGGAACCTCTTTTTCGATGTCTAAAGTCACTCGCAGCAAGTTATAATTTCTCATTTATATTCTACTCCAAGAAACGAACAAAATCAATTGAAAGTTCTTCCAAATTTTGAACGATTTTTTTAGAATCCACTCTTCTGCAAGCAGGGCTTTCGTGACACGAAAGCGATTTTCTGCTTGTTGGGGAAACTCCCCAATCCCCACAGAACGCTGCCTGCGGCATCGGCTGCGCATCCGTTCCGGATGCTTTAACGGCAGTTCCTGCCAAAGAAAAAAAAGCCCGGTGCAGCATGAGCATAACACCACACTGCACCGGGCTTTCCATCATCTGCTATTCTGTCTATTTTTCTTCTTCTTCCTGCCGCACTTCCTGCTCATGCATCTGCTCTTTTTCTTCTGCTCGTCCTCTTTTAGGATTTCCTGCACAATCTTCTGTGCCACAAGCCAATCCTGCATTTCCGCTTTGGTCTCGCGGTACTCTGCATAGGAGCTTTTCTTTCGTTCCAGGAGCATTGCATACTCTGTGTTCAGCTCGCTGATGCGTGGAGCTTTTTGTCAGAGCCGTTCTCTTTCTTATAGGCATCAAACGCCTTTTTTGCTGCGCTGCGCAAGGCCAGCATATCCCGATGGGCTTCATAGAACTCCCGATTGTAGCCGGATGCCTTATACGCAGCAAAAACATCTTTTGTCTTGGCATAATTGATTAGATGCTTCCGCAGCACCGACATTTCCGACATCCGTGCCTCATCTGCCTTTACAGATTCCAGCAGCGCATCGCATTTTTCAGAAATTCCATCTGCCTTTTCCTTCAGCTCTGCATAGCTCTTGATTCCATGCTCTTCCATGAACATCATGGCTTTTGCCATCTGCTTCAGATTAAAGACTTTCGCCCAACGCGCATATCCCGCGCCTTTGCCCGCTTGCATTTTGGCACGGACATCAATAGGAACGACAGCTCTGCCTTTTGATGCACCTGTGCTGACCTTGCGCTTGTGCGGTTTTCTCTGCAAATTTGCTTTTATGAACCACATTCCCAGCAATCACTTCGCAGAGTTCTTCAACCGAATATCCTTTGCCAAGAGAGCGGAAGCGGGCAAATCTGGCATGGCCTTTTCCCCGCAGTGCAGGCTGTTTTCCATCTTTATACTCATACCCTACATCCTGCAAAATTCCAATCAGTTCCCGGTAACTTCTTGGATTTCTTTCCAATGCCGCATCAATGGCCTCGCAGATTTCATCCCGCTGCGATTTTTTCACCGGGTATTCCGTTCTCTTCTGCCGCTCTCCATAGGGTTTCCGGATAATGACCGACAACCGATGTTCCAGGCAGACGATATCACTGAGCCTTGCCAGCGCAAGACCGGATAAGCGAAAATCTCGAAATTTTCTGGTGCAGTCTAATGTAGTCGAATTGAAAATAATGTGGTTATGAATATGCGCACGATCAACATGAGTTGCCACGATAAATGCGTGTTTTCTCTTGGTGAATCGCATGGCCGTCTCATACCCAACCTTGTTCGCCTCCTCCGGCGTGATTTCTGCGGGCTTAAAGGACTGCCGAATCTGATATGCAATCACATCATGCGCCTGGGTTCTACCCGTAATATGCTCATACTGCCGTTTAGAAAGCAGAAATTCTTCATCACAGGTCTTTGCATCACAGGCATACGCGCTGATATATTTTCCATCTTCCGTCTTTGCTGCATTCTCAGAATAATCAGTACGGTCAGCCAGACACTGCGCTACCGTCTTTCCTTTATTGATATGCAGCGCGATTAGTCTTGTAGCCGCCATTCCTTATTCCTCCATCTAAAAAGAGCCACCCAAAGGCAGCTCTTACCAATCTAATATTCTCATTTTAGCATCAGTTCTCGGTCATAAGCTCCCTGCAAATAAACGGCCTGCTTGATGATCTCTTCCATATCGAAATAGACACACATGATGCTTTCGTACAGCTTCCACACTTTAGATTCGCTGCCGCCCACCATTTCCATCAGCTGGTCTTCTATCTTCGATTGCTCAGACTGTTTTTCCTGATAAGCTGCCTCTTCCACAAAATGATTCTCTCCATCTGTTTCCTCGTACCGTAAATCATAATAATCTTTCATAAACTGAATATCCATCGAATCCCTCCTGAACTCAAATTGTCAAAACATCCTCCACACACTCGCACAGCCGTTCCATTAGTTCCATGATGCCGCCCGCTCCAACCGCAGCTGCGAACAGTCCCATCTCAATCAGGGTCAGCAAGAACACATCCGTCCAGCTCGCCCGAACCACAGAATAGATGCCGCAGCCAAGAACGAAAAGCATAACCGGCGAAAGTACCCACAGGGATAGCTGCATCAGCAGATTCCAGATAAAGCACAGAAATCGCAGCAGAAACGCAACCGGCAGCAAGAGGATTTTCAGCACCAGCTTCAACAAAAAACATACGATCTTCATGGATTTCACCCCTTCGTTTTTCTTTTCATCTTCATTTTATCGTACCCGCTTGTCAAACACCACGATGTCAACAGGAAGACCTGCAAAAAATATGTAATGACACAGACTGTTTCATCTGTGCCATGTGCAATAGAAATTCCGCACGTTTGCGCCGTCATCGAATACCAGAAAGCCTCTTTAAGATCAGCTTCTGCATCTTCCAGAGTTCATCCAGCCGTCTCTGCAAATCCCGGATATCCTCCGCATAGATGCTTCCAGATTCATTGGCGCGTTTTGCGTACTGATTCAGGTTGTTGCTGCATCGGCGAAGAAGGGTGGATACCTGCGCCACATCCGACAAATCAAGATTTACGCAGTACCCGTCCATCGCCATTTTTCTCATATAGGCACCGGTATTCCGAATACCCAATTCCTTCTGCTTTTCACGAATTCTCGCCAGCTCTTCCGGGTTTACCCGGACATTGATCCAGTGTTCCCGAACACTCATAGTGCCACCTCCTCATCATCTCGATGTGTCATCGGCGGAATGCGACCAGCACGGTCACGCAACTCTGCCAGGACAGACGGCTTTTCTGTTGTATTTTCACGGTCAGGATCATCCTTTCCACGGTCATCCATATTCAGCAGTGCGTCCAGTTCCGCCAGTCTTGCACTCTTTTCCGCCAGTTCAGCCTCCTGGGGGAACGGCTTTCCAAGCTCGGCCTGCGCCGCTTCCTGCTGGCTCCTGAGATTGTCCAACTGTTGTTCCGCCTTTTCCAGTCTTGCAGGAATCCCGGCAAGAGCATTGTCCAGACGCTGGATATTGCCCGCAGCACTGGTGCCGATGGGCACTCGGTGGGTCATCTCACCTTTCAGCAGCACCTGATACTCTTTCTGGAAGCTGTCAAACGTCAGCTCCATCTTGAAACCACGGTAGCTGCCAAGCGGCACCGGCTCCAGACTCTGATTGGCTTTACAGCCCGCGAGAATTGCTTCACCGGCCTCGGCTTTTTCAGTAAATTGTGTGCCATTCACCTCCATACCGCAGAACCCCTCTTCCGGCAGCGGATGTGCCGCCACCGTCTGAATATCCGACTGAAAGCCCTTGATGAACCCTTGCGTTTTCTCAATCTCCGCAGGGAAATATTTCATCAATTTATCTTCCAATCGGTACTGCTGGCTCTGATGATCCGCCTTCAATACTTTCAGCCTTGCAACATCTACATCCAAGTCCATTTTCTCCTTGATTTGCGGGTCTCCGGCACAAAGTGCCTTGATCTCTGCATAGGAAAGAGCCTGCTCATCTACATCATCACAGGAACGTACCGGAGATTTGCTGGTCATGATCTGGCTGATAAATTTCTGCTTATTCTCCAGTGTCTGATAGAGGTAGGCATCAAAAGTTCCTTCCGTCACATACTGATAAACCTGCACTTCTTTGTTTCGGTTTCCCTGACGGATGATACGACCATTTCGCTGGGTCATGTCCGCAGGCCGCCAGCCCACATCCAGATGATGCACGGCCACCAGCCTGTCCTGCACGTTCGTGCCTGCACCCATCTTCTGTGTCGAACCTAACAATACCCGTACCTGTCCGGTACGCACTTTGGCAAACAAATCTTTCTTTTTTGCCTCGGTATCGGCATCATGAATAAATGCGATTTCTTCTTCCGGCACACCGGACTGAATTAGTTTGGCGCGGATATCCTCATAGACATTGAAGGTTCCATCGTTCTTCGGCGTGCTGAGGTCGCAGAACAGCAACTGGGTCAGCTTATCCGACTGTCCTTCCTCATAAATCCGAAGCACATTCCGCACACAGGCGTTGAGCTTGCTATTTGGGTCATCCGGCAGGAGCGGATTCATCAATCGCTGATCCAGTCCCAGCTTTCTGCCATCCGATGTGATTTTCAGCATGTTATCGACCGACGGGTCTACCACACCGGAATGCACAGCCGCCGCCCGTTCCGAAAGCTCCGCCACCATCGCCTGCTGATGCTCCGAAGGCTGCACCACCACGGTTTCAAATTTTGCCTCCGGCACCGGCAGATGCAGCTGATCGGAAGTCTTGATATCTGCCACTTCCTTGAACATATTTCATCAGCTCCGGCAGGTTGAAGAATTTTGCAAATCTTGTTCTTGCCCGGTATCCGGTTCCTTCCGGTGCCAGCTCAATGGCTGTGGTGGTCTCACCAAAGGTAGAAGCCCAGCTGTCGAAATGGGTCAGCCCTTTCTGCTGCAACGTACCGTACTGGAGATACCGCATCATGGTGTAAAGCTCCGTCATGCTGTTGCTAACCGGGGTGCCGGTCGCAAAAATGATGCCGCGCCCGCCTGTCAACTCGTCCATATACTGGCACTTCATAAACATATCCGAAGATTTCTGCGCTTCCGAAGTGGACAAGCCTGCAACATTGCGCATTTTTGTGTAGAGGAACAATGTGCAGCACCTCTGCGGCTGCGAAGCAGTCCGCAGAGTAGTCTGCTTTGTTGTGATAGGTAACTTTTTGAAGTAATCTCCAAGTTTTCCCCCACCTCACGCCGGGCGTGCACCTTTCAGCGCACCCGGCGTACCATCAAATCGATTTACTTTCTTCCTTCAGATTTCAACACTGCTGTGTTCTCACGGACACAGAGTGGTTGTAAATTTCACAGTTTAAGTTTTTCGCGGTATTTCATGATTTTGCCTACCGTCTTTGCATCAAGCTCAGGCGGTATTGGACTGTTGTGAACCATGCGGTGGCATGGTTCACACAGCCAAACCAGATTTGGCACTTTATTGATTCTATCAAGTGGAAGCTTGTTTTTAACGTGGTGACAATGCTTTTGAAGCACGGGTGAGAAGGCATTTCCACAGCATTTACATTTTCCTTTGTCCCTGCTGTAAGCATACTCCCGGTTCATATAATACTCAAAATTCATCCTTCCCTTTGCGTATGCTGACATTGCAATATCGTTCGGGGAGTTAACGGATGGACGGTCACATGGCAGTGGCTTGTGCTTAGCACGATAGCTCACATACCGTCTGCGCCCTTCCACTGTATACGGCGTCATTTTCTGGTCAAATGGCTTGGGTTCATAGTGACTATGCGTGATGAACGCATAAGTTATACCAAACCATTTTCCTTCGACCCATACAGCAAATGTCTTACTGTCGTAGCCCTTGTGTCGGTCAGGAAGATTGCAAAGCACCTTCAGCGGCACCTGCATGGAGTTGTACCGTTTGGGGTACAGCTTTTTCCATACAGTCAGTGCAGCGTTGTTTACTCTGCGGTCTATCGCATGGTAGGCATGAGAGCAGATGGATGTCTGCAAGTACTGTGCCATACCCATAATGACAGAGTTGACGTACTGAATTTGCGCAGCCTGCACATTGACTTTTTGACAAAGTTCTATGCGGTGCACTTCTTCGAGCAGTTTCTTAATCTTCTTTCCTAACCGTTCCATATCCGGCAGCGGCTTTCCAACCAGATGTTTCGTCCATGTTGCCGGGTCAGGAGTTTTCCGTTTTCGTTCGGCCTTTACCACAAAGCCAAGAAAGTGTATACCGTTTGTCCGCAGGTCTGTTACATAGGTCTTTTCCTGCGACAATTCGAGTTTCATTCTGTTCCGAAAATATTTTGTCAAGACACGTTTCAAGCGGAGTGCTTCCTTCTCCGTTGACGTCAGAATCACCCAATCATCGGCGTAGCGATAATTGTACTTTGGCGTTACACCAGCCCATTTCAAACGCCTTGTGTCGTTGCCTTTATGCTTGCACTGTCTGTGCGGCTCCATATACATACGACCAACATACCAATCGAAATCGTTGAGATAAACAATGGATAAAAGCGGTGAGAGGATTCCTCCCTGCGGTGTACCAAGCTCTGTTGCATGAAACAGGTCATTTTCCATATATCCAGCTTTTAGCATCTGACTGATAATTTTCAGCACACGCTTGTCATGGATACCGATTCTCCAGAGTTTTTGGAGCAGCAGGCGGTGATTGATATTGTCGAAGCATCCCTTGATGTCACCCTCAATAGCCCACACGGGTTGGTCGGGCGATTTACATCCAGCATTTATGACATTGATGATACCCCGGATTGCGTGTTTCTGTGCCCGATAGGGGCGAAAGCCGTAGCTTTGCGGATAAAATCTCGCTTCACAGATCGGCTCGATAATGATACGCACGCACTCCTGTATGATCCTGTCCAATACAGTGGGGATACCCAGCGGTCTTTTCTTGCCGTTACTCTTTTCGATATATTCACGGCGGGCTGGTTTGGGGCGGTAGTTGCGAAAACTCGATTGAATCAATAAAATAAGCTCATCTTTGGGCATTTGAAGGTATTTGTCCATTTTTATCTTATCCACGCCAGCAGTTCTGCTGCCTTTGTTGGACTTGATATTGTGGACGGCAGTTACAATGGTCACTTCATTAGCCATCGCTTCCACCAGACCGGTGAACGATACTCCTTGACCGGACTTCTCATAGAGAAAATCCTGAATCTTTTTAAGTTCCGTTTCCGTTGAAAATCTGACGTTCAAATGCACAAGGTTTTCACCTCGCAGTTCGTCACCCATCTTTCAGGGAGTTATAGGATTTTCGTTTTGTGAAATTTACAAATCGATTTGACTCGTATCCTTCGCCATGGAATATTTCAATTCCGTATGACTGGCATTACCCAGCCCAGACTACTATGATACGGCTGACTTCCTGTTGTTTTCAATGCGCTGTAACGCTCCAACAATAGGCTCTCAAACGTTCCCTAATCTCTATCCTTATTCTGAAACCCTTAGGCCGCTACCTTACACCGGGAAAATCTAACCGTGCTTTGAACCACAGTTGCTGCACGGTTCCTGATGGGGATTTCATCCCACAGGGCGTGTACGGAAAAACCAGCCACACACACTTTTTCCAAGGTTCACCCTTTCGGATGGAGTCAACTCTTACGATGCTGCATAGCTTTCCCTAACGGATAGCCATAGGTTTCGGAAGCCCGCACCATTATTGTCCATGCCTCTTTGCAGAGGTTTAGGTTTTCAGGTTACGCCTTCACCACGCTCTGTACAATGCACACTTACAGGTGGCAACGCACAGTGGAGTATTAGCTCTCGTACTGTCTTGAATTTTGACCTATTCTCTTGAACTTTGTTCCTCGACATTGGTTCTGTACGGCAGAGGAATTTCACCCCTGATTTTGAGATTAAAGTTCTCTGTGATATTTTCTTATTGCTAAGTGCAATCACATGGTGCTTTTCGTCCTTGCTGTCAACAAGGGCTTATGCACAACGTTTCGCACGATTCTTAAAGGCATGTGCTTCGTCTACGAACAGCCGGTCTACGCCCAGCTGCTCAAAGGTAATCACATCGTCTTTTCGGTCAGTTGCCCGGAGTTTCTCCAATCTCGCCTCCAATCCTTTCCGGGTCTTTTCCATCTGTTTAATGGAAAAACGTTCACCATTCTGGGATTTCATCTCAGCAATGGCGTTTTCGATTTCATCAATCTGGGCAGTCAAAATCCGCTCCTGCCGTTCTGCGGACACCGGAATTTTCTCAAACTGGGAATGCCCGATGATGACTGCATCGTAATCACCAGGTAGGCAATTCGTGCGCAGAACTTCTTTCTGCGGGCAGTTTCAAAGTCCTTTTTGCTTGCCACCAGCAGTTTTGCACTCGGATACAGGCGCAGAAACTCGTTTGCCCACTGAAGGGTCAAATGATTCGGAACGACAAACATGGATTTCTGGCACAGTCCCAGCCGTTTTGCCTCCATAGCAGAAGCGGCCATCTCGAAAGTCTTACCGGCACCCACTTCGTGGGCCAGCAGTGTATTGCCACCGTACAGCACATGAGCAATGGCATTCTGCTGGTGTTCCCGCAGCCGGATTTCCGGATTCATGCCGCCAAAGCGGATGTGGGAGCCATCGTACTCACGAGGACGGGTACTGTTGAACAGCTCGTTATACTTTTTCCACAAGGTTCCGCGCGGCGATAAGGGGTCTTTCCACACCCAGTTCTGGAACGCATCCTTAATGGCCTGCTGTTTCTGCTGGGCGAGGGTGGTCTCCTTTTTATTCAGAACCCGCTTCTGCTTGCCGG
>VOFK01003029.1_pt1 | contig 36121 bp, 50 predicted proteins | sample 5384121 | NCBI WGS metagenome assembly VOFK01 (sample SAMN12384730, study PRJNA508395) | human gut metagenome | isolation source: healthy gut J | host: Homo sapiens | reverse complement strand
TTGGTATAATGGAGAAAAGGGCTGCAAGCGGGAAGAAGAATGGAACAGTGGCAACAGGATAACCTGGCGAGACGTGGTGGCCAGATATAGATCAGCTTGAAATATGATCACCTGTTGAGGAAAAATATGAAAAAGGTAATGGACTATGACTGGCTCAGCGAACGAAGCTGAATCCGTACTATTGCCATGAAGTGTGGACGACGGCACTGATCCGGTAGTGCTCATAAAGATGGTGCTGATTCAGCATTCGTTCGGCATACCGTGTCATTGCGCCAGACATACCGGGAGATGTTACAGTTGAATGTAGCGTATCGATGGTTTTGTGGTATAGCCTGCTTGGACAGAATACCACACTTTGCAACGGTAAGTCATGCATTCTGCAAGAGATTTTCCCTCAGAGCCCCGGCTGAAATATTCGGTGAGTAAATACCGCCAGTAGACCCAAGTGCAATTCATAGACGGAACGCATATATAAAAGCAAGCGCAATAAGAAGAAGTTCCAGAAAGAGCAAGTCGCCAAAACAGCAAAGATATGAAGAGCAGCTTTTAAAGAAGCCAACGAGAGAGAGCCGAGCTGGGCAAGCCACCGTTTGACGACGACGATAATGAAACCCAAGGGCGGCGGAACAGTAAAAAGACAGTCTCAACGACAGACCCGATTGCGGAATGTTCGTAAAGCGGCGAACATGAACGGCAAGCTTGCGCGCGAAGCATGCCAGCCTGCGACAAGAACGGGAATGGTACTGGCAGTAGAAGTAACAGCAGGCAATGTGAGCGACAGTGTGGCATGGGACGCAGCATGCGACAAAGTAACCGGACAGCATTTGTAATGGATGGCTAGTAAGACGCCAAAGAAAACACTGGACGACAGCAGGATCCCCATCTTACCGTATACTCAAGCAAAAACCGCAAAAGGACATTTCAGACCTTGGGAGTACAAATATGATGTAGTAACAGACACCTTGACCTGCCCACGGAAAGACCCACTGCGTCATACCACAACTGACAGAGACGGGAAGAGAATATACCGGAAGCACTCCGTCTGAATGCCGAAATTGTCCGCGGCGCGAGAGGAATGCGAGCGAACAAAAAGGTCAAAAAGATGGTGCAGCGCCATATATGGTCCGGAGTATCTGGACTTGGTGGAGCAGCTCCGTAAAGACCGAACGCGGCACTCTGTACGCAAAGCGTAAGGAGAGCATAGGAGCGTATTCGGGATGCGAAAAGAAAACACGCTATGCGTTATACGCATCACAGAGGCTTGCTCGGGTCACAAACTGGGTCACGCTTAAATTTGCATGCATGAATCTGAAAAAGTTAGCAACATGGAGCTGGAATAGCTCCGACTTTTTCTGCTTTTTTTGCTCGTTTTTTCAACAGTTGCTTAAAATGTGCTGTTCCCGCTTGATCTCGTGCTGTGTTCTTTTGACGAAACTGCCGCGGCGGCACCGCCGCCGCCGCATGTCGAAAAAGTGGCTTTACCACTTTTTTCGAAAAAGCTTCGCTGCGTTCTGCGCCTCTGTTGTCCGCTGATAGCGGACAATTCGACGCTCACTCCGCGCAAAGTGTTTTCTGTCACGCGCACATGTCGCGGCAGAAAACATAAATAATGCTTTCGCGTCTGCGGACGCGAAACTTTCTGCGGGAGGCTTTTGACAAGCTGTACATGCGGCGGCTTTGCAAAAAGCCGCCGCATGTTATCTGTCGAAAAGATCCGGCTTTTTGCCGGTATTTTCGATTATATTTCGATTATATTTCGATATTGGAAATTGCACCGCAATTACAGATAATAAATGAACTTAGTCATTCAAATTGAGTTGAATGGAAACATCAAAAATGCTGTGACTCTTTTCGATATTTATAATGCCATCGTTCTTTTCAACACAAGCAGATACATTTTTCAACCCGTATCCGTGTATCTTACCGGCTTTTTTGAGCTTTTTTTTTTTCGTTATATGGGTTGCTGATTTCGTACAGCAAAAGATGATTCTTTTGGTAAAGCCAAACCGAAACAATGCGCTCTTTTTTATCATCAATCTGACTGCATGCTTCAATAGCATTATCAAGGGTATTGCCGATAATAATGAACAAATCAGTGCTTGAAAAAAGACAGATTGCTGTTGACCCAAATTTCAAGCTTGAGAGGTGACATTGTTATCGGCAGCTTTTTTCATGCCATATGTAAAAATGCTTTGTCGATTAATTTGTTGCCTGTATCAACGGAATTCGATATATCAGAAAAAGACTGATTGCAGCTGCGTAAGACAAGCTTTTTGCGGCATCTCTATCTTCATTAGCCACCAGTGTTTCCATAGTTGTCATGTACTTCTTTATATCATGCCATAGACTGCGAGTTTCTTCCTGACGTTCCAGAATATCAAGATAGTAGTTTTTCTGTGTTTCTAACTGTTGGCGGACAAGTTCAGATTCCTGCTCACGCTCGAACGAACGATTTAAGGTCTCAACAAAAAGCACAGATCACCAAATTGATATATAAAAGAGAAAGCGTCTCAAAATACAGAAAATCAGGGCTGTTTTCGCGGATGATAATAGCGTAGTTCTGGTGGCAAATATAAATACTCAGTAATTGGCATGAAAGAAGCGGAAAAGACTTGAGAACACTTTGCGCATTTACTCCTGGACGAAACAAGGGCCAGCACCATATAAAGTGATACCAAATGGACGAGCTTGCAGGTAATGTTATGCACAAGGCGGCCAAATCCGTCACCCATTATGGCATCGGTCGGGATACCGCCAAATTGCATAATTGCTCCACATATAATATCTGCGAGAATCGCAAAGAAGAAAAACAGCACAGTCGGGTATAGCGTTGTAAGCCAACTTTTATTAAAGTACGCTTTTGCCGTTAAATACGTGATTATGATTATAATAGCCGAACGTATACTTGAGGCCGGTACAAGTAATGACAGGAGAGAAAGAAGTACCGCATAAATAACGCCAAGCGTCAGCTTTGAAAATAGCTGAACGATTACTTTTGACCGAGCATCCCCGAAAAGAAATACCATGGAAGAAAGACCTCTACTATAACGGTAGACAACTCAATCCAGATATTCATTTGAGCTATTTCCTCTCATATACTCGTTAAATCGAAGAAGAAACTCCGTTTTTTTGCTTCGGCCAACAGGGGATAACGTCTCCATTTGTCATTGTAATAGCCTGTTGAGTTAAACGATCTATGTAATCCATGTTTATATAATAACTCTTATGTGGTTGGACAAATGCGCGGTGCGGTACTCTGTCAATCGTATCCGTGAGAGTATCGCGTACAGTTATTGTTTTTCCATCGGTTAAATGAGCAATAAGCTGATGGCGCAAGGCCTCGAAGTATAGAATGTTTTGAACAGATAAAACCATCTGTACGCCATTTGAATAAAGCTTTATTTTTTGAGGCAGTATTTGTTCCAGCGCAAGCTTCATGACATCCGAGAAAGTGTCATAAGAAATTGGCTTGTGTAAATACCTCAACGCAATTCCGTATCCTCGGACGGCATAATTCAAGCTATGCGTAGTAAAAACAATGACCGGCTTATGAGATGCGTTAACAAGCAGGCTTCCAACCTCCAAGCCATCCGGATGGCCCATTTCAATATCCAAAAAGACTAAATCGAAAAAATCACTTTTGAACGCAGCAAGGAGCGTCTCCCCGTCCCTGAACGCGACTGTTTGCGTGTTGGGAGCATATTGCCGGCAATATGACAGCATCAGCTGCAAGTCGCTTTCGTCATCATCGCAAACCGCTATTTTCATTTATCCGTCCTTTCCTGCTTGTCTGTCCAATCACTTCAATGATTTCCAACATGAGGTTACTGGTATTTTACAACAATATTTTTTGAACTTTCAACCGTTTGTACACGAAAATCTGTCGTTCGTGCCGCAGTTATTGATGTTTCAAAATAAATCTGATATCATTCTAATAAAAGCGTAAGTATTTAGGCACTTTAACGCCACATCTAAAATGGTGGCGTTACTTTTACATCAACACAAAGGAGGCCAAAATATGAAACGGGCAATTTACATTCTGCTCGCCGCCATGCTGCTGGGGCTGTGCGCCTGCGGTGCAAACCCGGCAGAGCCTACGCCGGCCGCCGCTGCGGCTTTGGAGGCAAACAGCGGCGTCACAACGAGTGGCGGAGAAGCATATAAATACCTTGACCGGACGAGCGTTTTCCCCTTTGGAACGAACAGTAAGGTCACCGATATTGCTGTGAGCCGCGACCACATTTATGTCTGCGGCAACGGAGATGAAAACGCGCTTTTCTGCACGATTGACTACGAGAACGACGACGGTGCGGTGCGTTTTGACGGAAGCAAGACAATTTCGCTGCCGGACAGCGGAAGCATACGTGCGCTGGGCATCGCCTCCGATGCGAGCATATATGTCGTCACCGGCAAGCCGTCCGAGGACGGAAGTACATATGACGCATACGTTGCATTTGTATTTGACGGCTATGGCAATATTGCCAACAAAAATAGATATAGACTTCCCGATGGACGACCTGCTCTCCGGCATTGCTGCCGCAGAAGGCGGGCAATTCTGGGTATACGGAACACATAATTTAATGGCTTATACCAAAGGCGGTGAGCTTGCCGGGCACATTGCGGACTACGAAATGGATCTCTGTACACCCACAGTAATTGGCGGGAGGCTCTATATACAGGCGCTGGACTACCGCTCACAATTCCCGGGCATCTATATTGCCGATGCTTCTTCCGCTTCATTGATCAAAGTTTCCAGACACACTTGAGCTTGCGCCAAACGTTTCCCATGTGCAGAGCCTTACCGGCGGCGGACTGATAAACGATGGCAAAAATATATTCAGCATAGACACCGATATGCAGTACACGTCAATTCTGGACTGGTACAGTCTGACGCTCGACTATGGGTACAAGTATAAGTGCATATGCGAGGTGGATGAGGGCGTATTCCTCGCCGTGCCTGATTCATCGGCGGAAATTGTATGTATGAGCATCCGGCAGAAAACAGATGACCGGACACTGATAACCGTAGCATTTTACGGGCAAGCCACCGAGACAATGGATACCGTGACCATGCAGTTTGACCGGCATAGCCCGGAGTACAGGGTTGAGTGCGTAGATTACGGGAGCGATGAGGCAGGATTAAACCGACTTCTGACGGATTTGAGCTCCGGGAAGAGCTTTGATCTCGTCGTGAGCGATGGGCAGATAAACCCACAGTCCGGCTTTGTAGATCTTTACCCGCTGATAGACGCGGACGGCGCTCTGCACAGGGAGGACTTCGTGCCGGAAATACTCACCGGGCTTGAAAGCCGTGGCGCGCTGAACGTAATATGGGGCGGCTTCATAATCGGAACGCTGCAAGAAATGGGCTTGCCTGTGCAGAGCGGCTGTGCACTGACGCTTGCCGGGCTTCCCGCCGCCTTGCTGCCGCGGGCTACGATGGACCTTTGTTCGACAGCTTTTTACACCAAGGAGCACCTTCTTGACTGCATGGCACCGGGCGTGTTGACAAGCGCATACAATGAAGCGGATGGCAACTATATTCTGGACAACGAACACGTGCGCGGTCTTATAGCGCTGTGCGATGCCTGCCCGCTGGAGTTTTCGTTTGAGAATGAGACCGACCTTGAAAACCTCCGCTTTTTCCGAGGTGCTGCAATGGAAAGAGCTTGGCGGCGTTGATGACATAGACGTGTTGGAGAAAAACAGTGAAAACGCAATTGCATATTTCGATGGGCGTAACGGCGGAGACAATTTCACAAAGCTCGCCTGCGCACCGCGGGATTGCTATATGATTCCCCGAAGCTGCACGGACGTGGAGAGAGCATGGGGATTCCTGCGGACATTGCTGACAAGCGACTGGCAGGTCAAGCGCTATGCCGACAGGAAAATCGGTCTGCCCATCAGCCGTGAGGCTCTGAACACTGTGCTGAACTCCTGCCTGTCTGAAAATCAGGTGTCCGAGGTCAATTACATGATTGCAAACGGTACAGTAATGGGCTACACCCAGACCGCAACAGCCGGTATTATCACTGACGGTCTCAAGGGATATTTCAGCGGAGCAGTCGAGCTGGCAGTGCGCTGGAGACAACGCAGAGCAAGCTGAATATTTTTATGTCGGAGCAGCGCGGCGACGCGCGTTTTCACATATCCGCAGTCTACCGGGCGTAAGGCGGAAAGAGACACGCACGGCAAAAAATGAGATTATCAAAGTCCAGCGTAGTACATTGAAAAACTACGCCATCTTCAAAAAGCGGCATTCGCGCGAGATATGCCCCGGCGACAGGATAGCGCAGCTTGTCGTGATACCATATCTTGAGCTGACGAGACGGCGCGCGGCGCGGGCGGCTTCGGCAGCACGGGGAAATAAAATTCCTCCGGCAAAAATTCAGAGATTTTCATAACGCTTCTTTTCAAGGGAGACATGGGCGAACGATACGTGAATCTTGACATACATGCGGGCGGCTTTGCAAAAAGCCGCCGCATGTTGTCTGTCGAAAAAGTGCAGGTTTTTGCGTGGATTTCGTATAGAAAAGGCGGAGGGATATTGGCTCCCCAGACAGGCTTCATAGACGGCACACACATTAAAGCCAATGCCGTCAATGAAGCGGAAAGGCAACACCGCCAAGAAGAAGCTGACTGGCAGAAAGATAGGCAAGACACGTATGGTCTCTAAAAGCGTTACAGACCCGGGCCGTTTTTCTCGCAAATTGTTTTATTTGCCCTATTGACATATACTGAGGGCGGGCATATAATGCGATTGAGCAGTTGAATGATTGTTCAAATAATGAATAATACAAGGAGACGCTGAAAATGAAAAAGACCTACATGATAGACGTTGACTGCGCAAACTGCGCCAACAAGATGGAGCAGGCCGCAAGGAGGCGGGTACCCTCCTCGTGGCATCGGTTGTGCTGGCGATCAGCCGCGCCCCGCGTCCCGAGGAAGATTGTGCCGAGTACGAGGAAAACGCGGCGACAACTCCGTAAAAGACGAGCCTGAATACCATCTCCGCCGCCGGTTACCGGAAGACACCCGTGTGGGTCGCCGGTGAGAGGGCGCGCAACTCCTGCTTCACCGTCTCGGCCACGTCGAGTGTCTCGATGAAGGCGGCGATCGCCTCGCGCGTGATGTGGGTGTTGGTGCGCGTCAGGGCTTTCAGCGCCTCGTAGGGCTTCGGATAGCCCTCGCGGCGCAGGATCGTCTGGATGCCTTCGGCCACGACGGCCCAGTTCTGCTCCAGATCTCGGTCCAGAGCTTCGCGGTTGAGGATCACCTTGCCCAGCCCCTTCATGAGCGACTGCAGGGCGATCACGGCGTGGGCTACGGGCACGCCGATGTTGCGCAGCACGGTCGAGTCCGTCAGGTCACGCTGCAGGCGCGAGACGGGAAGTTTCGACGAGAGGTGCTCGAAAATGGCGTTGGCGATGCCGAAGTTGCCCTCGGCATTCTCGAAGTCGATGGGGTTCACCTTGTGGGGCATGGCGCTCGAGCCGACCTCACCGGCCTTGATGCGCTGCTTGAAGTACTCCATCGAGATGTAGGTCCACATGTCGCGCGAGAGGTCCACGAGGATCGTGTCGATGCGCTTCATGCAGTCGAAGATCGCCGCCAGGTTGTCGTAGTGTTCGATCTGCGGGTGGTGTATTGCGAGCGGCTCAGCCCGAGGGTGTCGCCGACGAACCGGTTGGCGAAAGCCACCCAGTCGATCGAGGGATAGGCCGCATGGTGGGCGTTGAAGTTGCCCGTGGCGCCGCCGAACTTGGCCGGGATGGCGATTGCATGGAGCATGGCCAGCTGCTTCTCGAGCCGCTCGACGAAGACCATGAACTCCTTGCCGAGGGTCGTGGGCGAGGCGGGCTGTCCGTGCGTGCGTGCCAGCATCGGCACGTCGTGCCACTCCCTGGCGAAGGCGGCCAGCTTGTCGCGCACCTCCTCGACGGCGGGGTAGTAGACCCCCGTAAGGGCCTCCTTGAGCGAGAGGGGGATCGACGTGTTGTTGATGTCCTGCGAGGTGAGCCCGAAGTGCACGAACTCCTTGTATGCGGAGAGTCCCAATGCATCCATCTTCTCCTTGATGATGTACTCGACGGCCTTCACGTCGTGGTTGGTGACGGACTCGATCTCCTTGACGCGCAGTGCGTCGGCCTCGGAGAAATCGGTGTAGAGCCGGCGCAGGTCGGCGAAGCGGGCGTGGTCGATGCCTTCAAGCTGGGGCAGCGGCAGTTCGCACAGGGCGATGAAGTATTCGACCTCGACGCGAATGCGGTAGCGGATCAGCGCCGCCTCCGAGAAATAATCTGCGAGTTTCTCCGTTTTGTTGCGGTAGCGCCCGTCTACGGGCGAAATGGCTGTGAGCGGGGTTATCATGGTTGTGTGGTGATTTTTGCTTTCCGGCACCAAAATTACGACATTTATTGAAATCCGCATAATTTTCCCTACCTTTGTGGGGCTGTAACTCGAAAAACGAACGATGAAATATCTGATGGCAGTCATCGACGCACTCGTGGGGTTCGTACAGCGGAACCCGCTGACCGTGCTCGTCATTCTGATCCTGGCGCTGGGTGCTCCGGCGCTGCTGAAGGGTATTGCGCTATTCATACTGTATTTTATTATGGGATTCGTTCTCTGCTGCTCGTCGCGGGCGTGCTCCTCTTCCGCTGGCGGATCTACCGCATGCGCAAGGAGATGGAGGAGCGTTTCGGCGAGGGATTCGGCGGTGCCGCGGGCGGCTTCGATCCCCGCGGCTTCGGGGCGCGGCAGCGGCCTCCGAAACAGGAGCGCGAGGGTGAGGTGAAGGTCTACCGCACGGCCGACGCCCCCGAGAAGCGCGTGTCGGAAAAGGTCGGCGACTACGTCGATTTCGAAGAGACCAGGGAGTGACCATGTTGAAGGTATTCGAACTCATAGGGCGTTACTTCATGCTGATGGGAAAGGTCTTTTCCCGTCCCGAGAAGGCCGCCATCTACCGCCGGAGGATCATCTACGAGATGGAGGCCCTCGGCGTGAACTCCATCGGGCTGACGGCCATCATCTCGATCTTCATCGGTGCGGTCATCACGCTCCAGATGTCGATCAACCTCGACTCGCCGTTCATCCCGCAGTCGCTCATCGGCTATGCCACGCGCGAGACGATGATCCTCGAGTTCTCATCGGCCGTCGTGGCGCTGATCCTGGCCGGCAAGGTCGGCTCGAGCATCGCCTCGGAGATCGGCACGATGCGCATCACCGAGCAGATCGACGCCCTGGAGATCATGGGGGTCAATTCGGCCTCGTACCTCATCCTGCCGAAGATCGTGGCGTCGATGATCTTCTTCCCCTTCCTGACGATCCTCTCGATCCTGATCGGCGTCATCGGCGGCTGGCTCATCGCCGCAGCCACCGGAATCATGATCCCGGCCGACTATGTCGATGGCCTGCTGATGGACTTCCGCCCCTATTCGATCACCTACACGCTCATCAAGACCGTCTTCTTTGCCTACATCATCACCTCGATCTCGGCCTTCTACGGCTATTACGCCCGCGGCAACTCGCTCGAGGTGGGCGCCGCATCGACGCGCGCCGTGGTGGCCAGCTCGATCGTGATCCTGCTTTTCGACCTGATCCTGACGCAAAGTGCTGTTGATATGATACGAGCCGAACATATCGTCAAGTCGTTCGACGGACGCACGGTCCTCGACGACATCTCGGTCGAGTTCGAGACCGGGAAGACCAATCTGATCATCGGGCGCAGCGGCTCGGGCAAGACCGTGCTGCTGAAGACCCTCGTGGGGCTGCACGAGCCCGATGCGGGCGACGTCTGGTACGACGACGTGAACTTCACGCGGCTGGGCTTCCGCGAGCGCAAGACGATCCGCAAGGACATCGGGATGATCTTCCAGGGCGGGGCGCTGCTCGACAGTTCGACCGTCGAGGAGAACGTCAAACTGCCGCTCGACCTCTTTACCTCGAAGAGCGAACGCGAGAAGATGGAGCGAGTGAACTTCTGCCTGCAGCGCGTGCGGCTCGAGAATGCCAACCGCCTCTACCCGGCCGAGTTGTCGGGCGGCATGATCAAGCGGGTGGCCATTGCCCGGCCATCGTCATGAATCCGCGCTATCTGTTCTGCGACGAGCCCAACTCGGGCCTTGACCCGCAGACTTCGATCGTCATCGACAACCTGATCCACGAGATCACCCAGGAGTACGGCATCACGACGATCGTCAATACGCACGACATGAACTCCGTGATGGAGATCGGCGAAAGATTGTATACATTCACAACGGCCGCAAATGGTGGGAGGGGACCAAGGACGATATCCTGCACGCCGACAATCCGGAACTGAACGATTTCGTCTTTGCCTCGGCCATGGCCAAGCGCGCCAAGGCGGCGGGCATTCGTTAAAAAATTTACGATTTTTATTGCGTAAAATTTAGAAAGTGTGTACTTTTGCGCGTGGAAAAGCGACGCGAGTTTTTTACTAACAAATAAATCAAAACATTATGGCAACTATTAAGATTGGTATCAACGGCTTCGGTCGTATCGGCCGTATGGTTTTCCGTGCTGCCTGCACGCAGACTGACAAGTACGAGATCGTAGGCATCAACGACCTCTGCCCGGTAGACTACCTGGCCTATATGCTGAAGTACGACGCACGATGCACGGCCAGTTCAAGGGCGAGATCAACTACGACCTCGAGAAGAGCCAGCTGATCGTGAACGGCCACGCCATCCGCGTAACCGCCGAGAAGGATCCCGCAAACCTGAAGTGGAACGAGGTGGGTGCCGAGTACGTCGTTGAATCGACGGGTCTGTTCCTGACCGAGGAGAAGGCTCAGGCCCACATCGCAGCCGGTGCCAAGTACGTTGTTATGTCGGCTCCCTCGAAGGACGCTACGCCGATGTTCGTATGCGGCGTGAACACCGATACCTATGCTGGCCAGAAGATCGTTTCGAACGCATCGTGCACCACGAACTGCCTCGCCCCGATCGCCAAGGTTCTGAACGACAAGTTCGGCATCACCGACGGTCTGATGACGACGGTTCACTCGACCACCGCTACGCAGAAGACCGTAGACGGTCCCTCGATGAAGGACTGGCGTGGCGGCCGTGCCGCTTCGGGCAACATCATCCCCTCCTCGACCGGCGCTGCCCAAGGCCGTAGGTAAGGTGATCCCCTCGCTGAACGGCAAGCTGACGGGTATGTCGATGCGTGTTCCGACCCTCGACGTATCGGTTGTGGACCTGACCGTAAACCTCGCCAAGCCGGCGAAGTACGATGAGATCTGCGCTGCCATGAAGGAGGCTTCGGAAGGCGAGCTGAAGGGTGTGCTGGGCTACACCGAGGAGGCTGTCGTTTCGTCGGACTTCCTGGGCGATCCCCGTACGTCGATCTTCGACAAGGCTGCCGGTATCGCTCTGACCGACACCTTCGTGAAGGTTGTTGCATGGTACGACAACGAGTGGGGTTACTCGAACAAGGTCCTCGACCTGATCTCGGTGATGAAGGCTTACAACAAGTAGTCTGACTCCGTAAAAGACCATAGTTGGAGGGATTCGGTTAGCCGGATCCCTCTTTTTTTCGAGGCTCCCGGGCGCAAGGCCGGGAGCCTCGCTGTGTTTTGCTCTCGTCCGGGACGGGCAGGACGGGTGGAACGGATGGGGACGGACGGCATGAAAGGATACGGCCCGCAGTTTCCAAATCGGAACTGCGGGCCGTATCCTTTGAAAGCCGTTGCCGGACGTCGGCCGACGCAGGCTTTTTCCTTATTGGGCTTTTGTCGCTTCGCCCGGCAGCGGAGTCGCCTCGAGACGGCGGTTGGCGTCGCGGATCAGTTCGGCGGTCGTGTCGTCGTCGTAGACACAGTAGAAGCCCTGCGGCTCGTGGGCCGGGTCGCAGCAGAAATCGTCGCCGCGCTGCCAGTTGTGGTGTGCCGGACGCGCCTCGCCGGCCCATCCCCAGAAGTTGCAGCCGGCCAGCAGTCCGCCTTCGGCTTTCGAGCCGATGACCCGGTCGAGCAGGTCGGTATAGTATGCATCGCGCAGGCGGGTCGGGGTGCCGCGGTCGAAGCGGACGCTGTCGCGCGGGAACCCGAACTCCTCGACGACCACCGGTTTGTTGAGCCGCTCGGCGATGTCGAGGTGGCACTCCAGGTACTCGCGGGTCAGCTGCCGGGCGTTGTCGAACTCCTCGTCGAGGTGCCCGGCCGTGGCCCACTGCCAGTTGTAGGGCCAGATGTGGAGATTGACGTAGGAGATCTCGGGGAAGGCGTGGATGCGCTCGGTCAGCAGCGTGTCCACTTCGCAGCCGAACAACCCCTCCGAGCCGGTCGAGATCATGTGGTTGGGGTCGAGCGAGCGGATCAGACGGGCCGTGGAGCCGATCCAGCGGGCGAACTCCTCCTTGTTCTCATCGCTGAATGCGCGGGGTTCGTTGCAGATCTGCCACGAGAAGATGGCGGGATCCTCGCTGTACTTCCGGTTCGTGTAGCGGTTCGTGCGGCCGACGATGAAGCGCACGTGGTCGGCGAACATTTCCCGGGCCCGCTCGTTGGAGATGAAGCCGGCGACATATTCGCGGAAGGGGTTCCAGCCGTCGATCCCCGGGATCGGGGCCTTCCCTCGCCGGCCCACATGAGGTCTTGCGAGTAGCCTCCGGACCACTCCCACGAGTTGGTGAGGTAGAGCACGACATTCATGTCGCGGCGTGCCGCCTCGCGCATGAAGTAGTCCAGCCCGTCGAGCAGCGCGTCGTCGTCGTACTCGCCCGGTGCGGTCTGCAGGATGGGTTCGATTTTGCAGGGTACGCCCTCCTCGCCGTCGGCGCCCACCAGCACGCGGAGGTTCGTCACGCCGCGGTCTCGCAGTGCGTCGAGCTCGCGGGCCAGACGCCCGCGGTCGCCGTCGGGACCCTGCGATCCGAGAATGGGACCGTACCAGAAGTTGGTGCCGATGAAGTAATAGGGCTTGTCGTTGAGCAGGAACTGTCCGTTTTCGACCCGGACGAAGGAGTCGGCCGCCGTGTCGGCCGTGCCGCAGCCCGAAAGGGCTATTCCCGCCAGCAGCATGAGGGGTAGCAGTTTCGTTTTCATCGTTGTCGTGAAGTTTTTTTTGTTGAGGTTTCGGCTGCGGGTCACTTGCCGTCGGCTGCCACGCGCAGCTCGATCGAGGCTCCCGACCATTGGTTGATCCGGCGCTTTTCGCTTCGTATGCGCCGACCGTCGCAACTGATGCGCAGCTCGACGTCGAAGGGCCGCGTGGTGTCGATGTCGTTGTCCGCGGGCAGCGTGTGGGGGATGATGTAGACATAGAGCATGAGGTGGTCGCAGGGGTCGGTCGCCAGTGTGATGTGCCGCCGTCCGGCCTGCGTGGCGGGCGGCTCCCTGAGGTTGGCCCCGACGGGGGCGATCTCCGAAGAGCCGAGGCGAACCCCGTACGGTTGTCCGCGGCGTCGAAGCAGCCGCACATCAGCGCGACGTTGTAGCGCCACCAGCCTTCGTAGCGCCTGGTGACCTCGATAGTGAATCCTCCTCCTTTGTCTGCCATATTTTTACAAATATATGAAAACTCGTGCGCAATGCCAAATTTCCGGGGGCGTGAATCGGGGGATGACGCTAAAACTCGCGGTTTTCTTTGCAGTTGTCCTATTTTTTAGTAACTTTGCGCACTAAATGCGCACAAATGGAGGAAGTCCAGGGATATTCCATCGCCTACCGAGGCCTTAAAAAAACGGGACCCACGAGTTCCGCTTCGAGGCCGGAAAACCGCTGTTCGAGGCCTTCGGGAGTTCGGAGATCAAGGACGGGCAGTGCGCCGTCGAGGTCACGCTCGAACGTGGCGAGACGATGCTTTCGGCCGATGTCCGCATTACGGGCCATGTGGTGGTCGCCTGCGACCGCTGCCTGGAAGGATTGCCGCATTCCGATCGACGTCGAGGGTCGGTTGCTGGTGAAGTTCTCCGACGAGCCGCGCGCGAGTACGACGGCGAGGTGCTGTGGTTGCTGCCGGGCGCGGACGAGGTGGATCTTTCGCAGTACATCTACGAGAGCATCGTGCTGTCGCTGCCCTACCAGCGCGTGCATCCCGAGGGGGCAGTGCGATCCCGAGATGCTCAAACGTTTTCGGATCGTCTCCGACGAGGAGTTCTCGGCCATCGAGAACCGGGCCGAGGAGCATGGCGTTTCCGAAGGGGCGTGGGCCAAGCTGGCGGCCCTGCGCGAGCGGATGGAGGCCGACGAAGCGGAGGAAAAACAGGAAAGGCACAAAGTAAAGTAAAAGGAACAGAAATACGTTAAACTCATAATACAAGTAGTAAAATGGCACATCCTAAACACAAAATCTCGTCGACGCGACGCGATAAGCGCAGAACCCACTACAAGGCTGTCGTTCCGACGGTTGTAACCTGCTCGAACTGCGGCGCTTCGGTGCTCTACCACCGGGTATGTCCCGAGTGCGGGTTCTACCGCGGCAAGCTCGCCATCGAGAAGAAGGCCGACGAATAGGTCGGTAGCGAAAGAGGATTCCCCCGTTAAGGGGTTGCCTCTTTTTTAGTATAAGCGCGGCCTTCGGCCCGCAATCCCTGCCGAACGGCTCTTCGGAACCGTTCGTGCACGCTGCGGGACGGAGCCGGGATAAAAACCAAATCGCACGAGTATGTTAAAGATTGGTATAGATGCCATGGGGGGCGATTTCGCTCCCGAAGCAGCCGTCAAGGGGGCTGTCATGGCGCTCGACGCGATCGGGTCGGACAGCCGTATCGTGCTGTTCGGCGACGAAGAGAAAATCAAGGCGGTGCTGGCTGCCGAGAAGTGCCCGGCCGAGCGGTTCGACATCGTGGCGACCACCGAGGTGATCGAGATGGGCGACCATCCGGCCAAGGCTTTCCAGAGCAAGGCCGATTCGAGCATCACGGTCGGGTTCGGCCATCTGGCCAAGGGCGCAATCGACGGATTCGCCAGTGCCGGATCGACCGGCGCCATGATGGTCGGTTCGATGTATGCCGTCAAGCCCATCGAGGGGGTGATCCGTCCGACGATCTCGTCGATCGTTCCGACGGCTTCGGGGCGTCCGGCCCTGCTGCTCGACGTGGGGCTGAACGTGGACTGCAAGCCCGAGGTGCTGGCACAGTACGGTCTGATCGGTTCGATCTATGCCGAGTCGGTACTGGGTATCGAGCGTCCCCGAGTCGCCGTGCTCAACATCGGCGAAGAGGAGACCAAGGGCAACGCCCAGACGAAGGCGGCCTATGAGTTGCTCAAGGCCGAGCCGCGCATCTGTTTTGTCGGCAACGTCGAGGGATCGCATATCTTTTTTCGGGGAAGGTCGCCGACGTGATCGTCTGCGACGGTTTCGTGGGCAACACCGTGCTGAAGATGGCCGAGGGCCTCTACCGCATCAACAAGGCACTCGGAGGCGGCAACGTCTTCTGGGACTCCATGAACTACGAAAACGTGGGCGGAACACCCGTCCTGGGCGTCAATGCGCCCGTTATCATCGGCCACGGATGCTCCTCTCCCAAGGCGATCCGCAGCATGATCCTCTCGACCGAGCAGGTTATCAAGGCCGGGCTGACGGCGAAGCTGCAACGGGTATTTCAGAATCAGTAACATAAAACCAGGTAAAAGAGAAGTTAATGGGTAAGATAACAGCAGCGATCACGGGAGTGGGCGAGTACCTTCCGGATTATATCCTGACCAACGAAGAATTGAGCCGGATGGTAGACACGACCGACGAGTGGATCATGTCGCATACGGGTATCAAGACGCGCCATATCCTCAAGGGCGAGGGTATCGGCAGCTCCTACATGGGGAGCACGTGCGGTGATTAACCTCCTGGACAAGACGGGGGGTGGACCCCATGGAGATTGACGTGGTGATCTGCGCCACGGTGACTCCCCGACATGTTCTTCCCCTCGACGGGCAACCTGATCGCCGACCAGGCCGGTTGCAAGAATGCATTCGCATACGACGTTTCGGCTGCTTGCAGCGGTTTTCTCTTCGCCCTCGACCACGGGCGCCAAGTTTATCGAGGCCGGTACGAGCAAGAAGGTGATTGTCGTCGGCGCCGACAAGATGTCGTCGATCATCGATTATACGGACCGCTCGACCTGCCCGATCTTCGGTGACGGTGCCGCCGCCGTGCTGCTCGAGCCGAATACCGAGGGCTCGGCGTGATCGACTCGCTGCTCCGTTCCGGACGGTTCGGGCGAGATGCAGCTCTACATGAAGGCGGGCGGTTCGCGTTATCCGGCTTCGGTCGAGACGGTGCAGAACAACTGGCATACCATCATGTGGGACGGACACGCCGTGTTCAAGGCTGCCGTGTCGAAGATGTCCGACGTTTCGGTGGAGATGATGGGCGTCACAACCTCAAGGGCGAGGATATCCGTTTCTGGTTCCCCATCAGGCCAACCTGCGCATCATCGACGCCACGGCGCGCCGTATGGGCATCACGCAGGACAAGTGCATGATCAACATCGACCGCAACGGTAATACCACGGCCGCCACGATTCCTTCGTGTCTTTGCGACTACGAGAGCCAGTTGCGCAAGGGCGACGACCTCATTCTGTCGGCCTTCGGCGGCGGTTATACCTGGGGTGCGACCTGTGAAGTGGGCCTACGACGGCCTGAAGGCATAAGCGGGGCGATCCCCCGGCAAAAGGCGGAAACATCGGTTTCCGCCTTTTTTTAAATTTTTCGCGGAATTTTTTTTATCTTTGGACCGTAACGCCCCTTTTTATATCAGTAGGCGGTTTTACGGAATCTTGTACGATTCCGTTTTTTGCAACCCATTCGACTTTTTCGTATCTTTTGTTGAGCTAAACCCATTGCCGATGAACCGTCTGAACCGTATTTTTCACAACAAACAGATCAAACTGTTTTGGTTCCTGCGGAGTTTCGCGCGTTACCTTACGCCGAAACGGTTGTTGCAGTCCCGTCTGGACCGGGTACTCGCCGAGGCGGAACGCCGCCCCGACTGGGAGTACATCTGCCGGCGGGCGGATTATTACAACAAACTGTCGCCTGCGCCTGCGACCCCCCCCCGCGAAGGGCTGCGTCCGTTGAGGCGACCACAAGTTCCGCCGGGGCGTCAAGACGGCCTATTTCTTCGATACCTACGAGTTCACCCGCTGGTTCAGCGACCGCCTGCTGTGGAATACCGTTCCCGGGGACGTGACGACGGTTCCCGACGTTGCCGTCGATCGTCAAGAGCAGGCCGATCTGCGGCGACAACGCCAATTCGGTGCTGCTGAACCTCGACAAGGTCCGCCATTTCATCTTCCTGCGGGACGACATTCCCGTTCCGGAAAAGAAGTCGGACAAGGCGATTTTCCGGCTGGCGATCACGCGGCGTCCCCACCGCGAACGTTTCATGCGCATGTATTTCGGTTCGGAGTGCTGCGATGCCGGCATCTCGACGCCCCGTCCCGAATATCCCCCGGAGTGGACCAAACCCCATATTTCGATGTACGACCACCTGAACTACAAGTTCATTCTGGCGATCGAGGGCTACGACGTGGCGACGAACCTCAAAAAGTGGATCATGTCGTCGAACTCGCTGGCCGTGATGCCCCGTCCGACCTACGAGACGTGGTTCATGGAGGGCACGCTCATCCCCGGTTACCACTACGTCGAGATCCGGCCCGACTTATTCCGACCTCGAAGAGCGGATGCGCTACTACATCGAGCATCCGGACGAGGCCGAGGCGATCATCGCGCATGCGCACGAATACGTCGCGCAGTTCCGCGACCGCCGGCGCGAAAAAGATCATTTCACTGCTGGTCTTGCAGAATTATTTCCGGCGCACCGGGCAGCGCTGATTCCCGGCATTTCAGTTTCCTTTCGGATTCGGGCCGTAATTTCGCCCGTCTGAAAGACGGGTTTCGGAGGGCGGTGGCGGGCCGCGGGTTTCAAAGACCGGATTTTCGCCCCTCCCCCTGTCCCGAGAAAAAGGGGAGTGTATTATGAAGATACTCATTGTTGAAGACGAACCCTCCTGCGGGAGATCATGGTCCGGACGCTGGTCCGGGAACAATACGTCGTCGAGCAGGCCGCCGACTACGCCGCGGCGCTCGACAAGACGCCGCATACGACTACGACTGCATCCTGTTGGACATCATGCTGCCCGGCGGCAGCGGACTGCGGCTGCTCGGAAGAGCTGAAGCAGCGCCGCAGCCGGGCCGGGGTCATCATCATCTCGGCCTGCGACTCGCTCGACGACAAGATCGAGGGGTTGGAACTCGGCGCCGACGACTACCTTTCCAAGCCGTTCCACCTGGCGGAATTGAGCGCCCGCATCCGCAGCGTCCTGCGGCGCCATCAGCGCGACGGGCACGAGAGTCTCGATGCCGGGAACGTGCGTCTGTGGCCCGACAGCCGCCGCGTCGAGGTGGCGGGCCGCGAAGTGGAGCTGCTGCGCAAGGAGTACGACATCCTCCACTACTTCATGTCCCGCCCCAACCACGGTCGATAAGACCGCTTTGGCCGAGGGGGTGTGGGGCGACCACATCGACCAGGCCGACAATTTCGATTTCGTCTACGCGCAGATGAAGAACCTGCGGCGCAAGCTCCACGACGCGGGCGCCGACATCGAGATACGCGCCGTCTACGGCTTCGGCTATAAACTCATACGGCCATGAAACTGGTTTTACCGCATCCTGCTGCACCTTTCGTGGGCGCTGTCGCTGCTTCTGGCGGCATGGGCCGTGTTGTTTACTTCACGCTGATCGACGAGATCAACGACGAGATGGACGACGCGCTCGAAGCTCGTGCCGAAGTGATCGTCAAAGCGGGTTCTGGCCGGACGGGAGCTTCCCGTTCCGGCGGACGAGGGCAACAACGGCTATTTCCTGCACGAAGTGTCGCCCCAATATGCCGCCGCACAGCACCACGAACGCTATTCCGACGAGGAGATTTTCATTCCCGAACGCGACGACAAGGAGCCGGCCCGCGTGCTGCGCAAGTTGTTCCGCGACGGCGCGGGGCAATGGCGCGAACTGACGGTGATGACTCCGACCATCGAGAAGGACGACCTCCGGGAGTCGATCCTCCGGTGGATGGTCTGCCTCTACCTCTTCCTGCTGCTGATGATCCTGCTGGTCACGGTCATCGTGCTCTACCGCACGATGCGGCCGCTCTACGCCCTGCTGCGGTGGCTCGACGGTTACCCGTGGGGGGCGCGGAATCGCCGCTGGCCGTCGAGACCTCCGTCACGGAGTTCCGGAAACTCAACGATGCCGCGCGCCGCTATGCCGAGCGGGCCGAGTCGTCGTTCGAGCGGCAGAAACAGTTCATCGGCAACGCCTCGCACGAGATGCAGACTCCGCTGGCGGTCTGCCGCAACCGGTTGGAAATGCTGGTCGACGATGCGCATGCGCTCACCGGGGAGCAGTTGGGCGAGATCGCCAAGGTGCAGCGGACGCTGGATTATCTCGTGCGGCTCAACCGCTCGCTGCTGCTGCTGTCGAAGATCGACAACGGCCAGTTCCCCGAGGCCGAAGAGGTCGACGTGAACGCACTGGTGCGCACGGCCGAGGGACATGGAGGAGATTTACGCCTACCGCAGCATGCGCTTTGCGCTCGTGGACGAGGGGCCGCTCACGGCGCGGATGAATCCGTCGCTGGCCGGGAGCGTGGTCGCCAACCTGCTGAAAAAACGCATTCGTTCACGGCGACGAGGGCGGCGAGGTGACGGTGCGCGTCGCTCCGCGTCGCTTCACGGTCTGCAACAGCGGTGCGGGCGGTCCGCTCGACGCCGGGCATATCTTCGACCGCTTCTACCAGGGCGCGAAGAAGGAGGGTTCGACGGGGCTGGGCCTCGCCGTGGTCGATGCCGTGTGCCGCCTCTACGGGTTGAAGGTGTCCTATTCTTATAAGGAGGGGCGGCATTGCTTCGCGGTCGATTTCCCGGCGTGAAAAAAAATGCAGGAAAATCCGCTTTTTCAGATTCGTTTCAGTTTCGGGCCGCAACTTTGCAGTACGAAATTCAATTAAAAACACTACGATTATGAAAAAGCTCACGATTCTTCTCGCTTCGCTGGCCGTCATGGCCTCTTCGGTTCCCGCTTTCGCCGGTAAAGACCGGATCATCACCGTCGGCGAACTTCCCGCCGTTTCGCAGCAGTTCGTCCAGACCCACTTCAAGGCTGTCGAGGTCTCCTACGCCAAAGTCGACGAGGAGCTGTTCGACAAGGATTACAAGGTGGTCTTCGTCAACGGCTCGAAGGTCGAGTTCGCCAAGGACGGAGCGTGGAAGGAGGTCGACTGCAAGTACGGCGAGGTTCCCGCAGCCATCGTTCCGCAGCAGATCCGCGACTATGTCGCCAAGAACTTCGCAGGCCGCAAGATCGTCTCGATCGACCGCGACAAGCGCGACTGGGAGGTGAAGCTCGACAACGGTCTCGACCTGAAATTCGACCTTCAGTTCCGCCTGATCGAGATCGACGACTGATCCGCATTCCGCTGAAAACCATCCGACGGCGCCCGAATACGTATTCGGACGCCGTCTATTTTGTTTTATAATGTCTCGCCATTTCGATATAAAAATAATGTGATGACTATTTTGATACAAATCACGAAAAAACTATTGTATATTTGTGTCACAAACGATGATAAACCGCAAACTTAAAACAATACAGTTATGTTAAGCAAGAAATTACACGAAGCGATGAACGCGCAGATCAATGCCGAGCTTTGGTCGGCCTATCTCTATCTTTCGATGTCGATGGACGCCGAGGCCAAGGGGGCTGAAGGGCATGTCGCCAACTGGTTCTACGTGCAGTTCCAGGAGGAGCAGGACCATGCGCGGATCTTTATGAACTACATCCTCTCGCGCGACGCCGAGGTGAAGCTGCTCCCGATCGAGGAGGTGCGCACTGAATGGACTTCGCCGCTGGAGATGTTCCAGGACACGCTGGTCCATGAGAAGGAGGTTACGGCCATGATCAACAATCTGGCCGCCATCGCCGCCGAGGACAAGGGATTACGCTTCGTCGAACATGCTCGTCTGGTTCGTCGACGAGCAGGTCGAGGGAGGAGGAGTCGGCACGCGACATGATTACCGCCTGCGAGGCCGTCGAGGGCAACAAGTTCGGGCTCTACATGCTCGACAAGGAGCTGGCCGCCCGCACCTACACGCAGGCTTCTGCCGCTGGCGACCGCCAACGCATAAACGAAAGTTTTTGTCATAGTTATTTATAGTGGGTCCGGCCTCCGAAAGGGGGCCGGATTTTTTGGTTAGTCGGATTATTTGACTATCTTCGCAATAGAAAATAGAAACAAAGGTTAAGACAAAACCTTTATACCTACAGTAAACCGTTACCTGTTGTAGAAATACGGCAGTTTTTATGATGGTGTAATATTTGTTCTGAAACTTGAGCCTTGTCCCTGCCCGTTCGGGTGGGGGACAGGCTTTGGGCGTAAGGGCAACTACCATCATAAGGCTGTAACGGGCCGACTGTAGGGGGTTGTACCTGTGTCCTTGCTTTTTTTAGGAGGACTGCCCTGCGGGCGGCGGCGTGAGAACGGACCAGGTACATGACTTGTGCGGAAGGAATGTAACCCGGTCCGGCTTTTTTGGGAGATTCTTCATGGAATTTCCGGACAAAGCAAAATGAGGCGTCACTGTTTGTTCGCCGGGCCGGGTTTCCTTCCACATTTTTTATAGTCTCGTCCGGCGGCTTCGGCTTTGGACGGAATATAGGCTTGGGCGTAAGGGCAACTCACCGTGTTAAGGCTCGCGAGGCCGACCAATAGGGGTTGTACCTGCGTCCTTGCTTTTTTATAGGAGGACTGCCCTGCGGTCGGCGGCGTGAGAACAGATCGGGTTCCTGCCGCACGTCTTTTTCCCTGCCGGCAGGAACCCGGTCAAACGAGTTCCATGCGCAGGCGCACCATGTGGCGGCACTCGACGCCGTTTTCGAAGATCGGCGTAGGGCTGTGTTTGCGGAAATAGTCTTCGTCGATGCCGCAGCGGACGAAGCCGCAGCGTTCGTAGAGGGCGATCTGCCCGAATCCCGAATTGCCCGTGCCGATTTCGAGCAGGCGGAACCCCGCCCGGCGGGCCGTGTCGACGGCGTGGGCCAAAAGGGCCGTGGCGATGCCCTGCCGCTGACGGTCGGGCGCGACGGCGATGTTCACGATCTCGGCCGTGAAGGGCCGCGTGTGGATCAGCACGTACTGTCCGACGATCCGGCCGCCGTCGCAGGCGGCGTAGCACGTCCCGCGGCCGATGTAGTCGGCCACCGAGGCTTCGACCTCGTCGGCCAGCAGCAACAGTTCCCGCGAAGGGGGTTTCGGTTTTGCAATTTCCATGTCAGAAAAGGGTTAGGGCGCCCGGAGGGTCGCCAGTACGACGATGTAACGCGCGGTTTTGCCCGCGAGCATCGCGGCGGCCGTCAGCCACACGTTGCTGCGCATCAGTCCCAGCACGATGGCGATGGCCTCGCCGATGGTGGGCAGGAAGGCGAAGAAGGCCATCAGCGCCCCGCGTCCCGAGAGGAATTTCCGCGCCCGGGCCAGTTGGCGCGTCGAGACACCCAGCCGGGTGATCCATTCGGTCTTGCCCAGCGTCCCGATCCAGTAGCAGGTCATGCCGCCGAGCGTGTTGCCCAGCGCGGCCGCGACGACGCATCCCACGGGATCAAGCCCCATGCCTGCGAGCACCACCATCACCGCCTCGGAGCTGAAAGGCAGGACGCTTCCGGCGATCAGCGCCGAGAGGAAGAGGCCCCAGTAGCCCCAGTCGATGAGAAATTCGGTGATTGTTTCCATATCTATCCGCACGGGTCTTTCGGCGGCCCGTGCAGACAAAGATAGCGATTTTTTTCGGTTCCTACGCCTCCCCGGCCCAGCCGCGGATCACACGGCTGCGGACGTCGACGCCCATTTCGCGGGCGCGGGCGAGAATGCGGCGCGCCAGGGCGGCTTTCCTGTCGTCCGGGCGCGTAACGGAAATAGGCTTCCGCCGCGCGGATGTGCGCTGCGTCGACGAGCGGGAATTCGCGCGTTTCGGGGATTCCGAACGCCGATGCGGGGAGTTCGCGGCGTTCTTCGACGGTGAGCCGGTCGGGAGTTTTGGTTTTTCGGAGCCATGACGGTGTGGTTTTTCTTTCCGGACGGCAAAAATCCGGGCCAGCGGAGCGGCGTTTGTCTGCGAGGTGGCGTGCCGACGGCGTGCGAATGGCTTTCAGGGGGCCGGGTGCAGAGCCGCCGGGCGATCCGGCTGCCGGCGGCATACCGCCCGGGACCGGCGATCCAAAGCAGCGCGAAGGCCGCGAGGCAGAGCATGTTTGATGCCTTCGTTTGGTTCTCCCAAATTGATGGATTATCTTTACAGCCGTGAATTTCAACCGCTACATAACGGAGGCCGAATTTTCGGAACTCGCCGCCTTTATCCGCCGCGAGGGCGTCGTACGGCGTTTCGCCCGCGGCGAACGCCTCTCCGGGCAGGGACTCCGCAGCCACCGCTGCGGACTGGTCGTGCAGGGCGCTTTCCGTTACGTGCACGCCGATGCCGCGGGCGGGGAGCATGTCGTCGGCTATGCCTTCGCCGGGGAGTTTGTCGGCGACTATATCTCGATGTGCGTCGATGCCCCCTCGCAGGTGACGATCGAGGCGATGTGCGGCGCCGAGGCCCTGCTTGTTCCCGGCGAACGGCTCGAAACCTTCTACCGCACCGATGCCGCCTGCGAACGGCTGGGCCGCACGATGGCCGAACACATGCTGGCCGAGGTCTACGAACGGCTGCTGGAGCGCTATGCCGCGTCGCCGCAGCAGCGCTACGAGGCCCTGACGGAGCGTTGTCCCGACGTGTTGCAGCTCGTTCCCCTGCGCGAACTGGCCTCCTATCTGGGCGTGCGTCCCGAGACCCTGAGCCGCATCCGCGGCCGGATTCGCTGATTTCTTGATCTGCGTCAACGTTTTTTGGGGCGCACCCGTTAACTTTGTTTCCATGAAACGAGCGATTGTCATAGGGGCCACCTCCGGCATCGGCCGCGCGGTGGCCGAAACGCCTTGCGGCCGAGGGATACCGGGTCGGCGTGACCGGGCGGCGCGAGGCGTTGCTGGAGGAGCTGGCGGCCAGCCGTCCGGGCAGCTTTTGTTACGCCGCGGCCGACATCATGGACCCCTGCCGCCGCCTGTGCGGGCGCTGGAAACGCCTCGCCGGAGAGCTGGGCGGCATGGATTTGTGCGTGGTCAGCGCCGGAACCGGCGACCTGAATCCCGGACTGGACTATGCGCTGGAAGAGCCGGCCATCCGCACCAACGTCGTGGGCTGGACCGCGGCGGTCGACTGGGCCTACGGCCGTTTCGAGGAGCGGGCGGCGGCCATCTGGTCGTCATCACGTCGGTCGGGGGGCCTGCGCGGCGGCGGTGCGGCTCCGGCCTACAACGCCTCGAAAGCCTATCAGATCAACTATGCCGAGGGCCTGCGGCAGCGGGCTGCGAAGTCCGGACTGCCTCTCCCGGTGACCGACATCCGTCCGGGATTCGTCGCGACGGAGATGGCCAAGGGCGAGGGGCTGTTCTGGGTGATGCCCGTCGACCGGGTTGTGGAGGGGATCGTGCGGGCCATCCGCCGCCGCCGTAGCGTGGCGGTCGTCACACGCCGCTGGCAGCTGCCTGCGTGGCTGATCCGGCACATGCCGGAGTGTATTTACCGCAAAATGGGATGATGAACGGATGGTTTCTGGCGGCCGGAGCGTTGCTCGCCGCCGCATTCTTCGTACACGTGTTTTCAGGCAACCGCTTCTACTCGGCGGCGCGCCCTGATACGGCAACGGCCCCTTCCGGAGCTTACGAGGCGTGGCTGATGGGCCGCTGCGGCGTTCAGATGATTTCAGTGGACCTGTTCCTCTGCGCGGCTTTTCTTTTGCTGCTGGGGACGAGCGTCCTGCCGCGCGTAATTTCGCGCTCGAACTCCTGCTGCTGCTGGTGTTCGGCGGCTGGTGCGTCTTCTGGCTGGTGTCGCTGCTGTGTGAAAAAGCCGGAGGGCGTCATTCCCTCCGGCTGTGCCACTGGGCGTTGTTCCTCGTGCTGTTCGGTTTGGTGCTGGGCGGCATGCTCGGGTAGTCCTACTCCTCCTTTTCGTAATAGACTTTGTAGAACTTGCCCTTTTCGTCCTCGCCCTGCTCCAGCAGGTTGCGGTTGCCGTGGACATAGATATGGAAATTGCGGTCGAGCTTGATGACGCTCTTATAGGCGCGCGCCTGTTTCCTGACGGCGGAATCGGAAATGGCGAACTCATCCTCGATGCGGATGTCGCGGTCCTGTTCATTCTCCTGGCGGACGCGCGTGAAGCTCTCCACGACCTCGGGCTGGCGGATCACCTTTTCGGAAAAGTCGTCGAGCGAAAAGCTGTCCTGCTCCCGGAAGTATTTCATCGTCTCGTTGAGCATCTCGGCCTGGTCGGCCTTCGACACGTCGAACTCCTTCGAGAGGTGTTTCGTGACGTATTTCTTGCACATCGCCAGCGTGTTGTGCGTATTGTGGTAGTTGTCCTGCCGCGGGCGCACGCGCAGGAAAGTCGTCGATCCAGTAGCGTGCTTCGGTGCGGTTGGTGTTGTCGACGACGAAGACCGCAAACCCTCGCGTTCCGTGTTGAAAATGACGGCTCCCTTGTCCAGCCGCTTGATGTCGATGCCTTCGCGGGCCGCGATGCGGACCCCTTCGGCCTCCTGGTCGACATCGAGGAACGTGTCGCGCGTCTCGGACTTGAACAGCCCCAGCGCGTCGCAGCGTTCGCCGCCGAAATTGCAGTCCGAAAAGTAGGCCGTGTAAAATTCGCCGCCCTTGATCTGCGGGTGCATGCCGCTCTCGTAGAGGTGCTTGGCCAGGCTCACCGAATGTTCGAGGAGCGCCTCCGGATCGTCGAAGATTCTGCATGCGAAGTTCCAGACCTCGTTGCACCCGAGGTCGGTCTCGTGGTGGAGGTTGTAGCACTCCTCGCTCTTGAATCCGCCGAGAAAATAGGCCGTCAGCGTGCGCATCAGCCCTTCGTCGGCGACCTGCGGGGAGATGTCGGGCGAAATCATCAGCGGTTCGTCTTTCGATTTGTTGCCGACGACGTGTACGGCCAGCGCTTCGATGCGCGTATCTTCGGTGTATAACATGTTCGGGATCGTTTAACGGACGACAAAGATGCGCATTTTTTTCTCCCCGGCAAGTCCTGCGGCCGATAAAAAGGCCGGGCCGGAATCCGCGGGGGACTCCGGCCTTCGGGCGTGTGGGCGCGGCTTATAGGCGGGTCGCAGGCGCGATCTTCAGGCGGAACGTGTAGTCGGCGTAGGATCCGGTATTCGGGCAGCGGCAGCAGCGCCCCACGAGTTGACGCACGCCAGTCCGTACTGCACCTTGTCGAGGCATACCGAAACGTTCTTCTGCTTTTCGACCTCGGGCGAGTGTCCCTGCCGTTTTGCGGGGCCTTCGTCGAGCGACTCCTGCGGGTAGTGAAGCGCCGAGGCGGGAGAACGGAGCGTCGGAGGTCACCGTAAGCCCCCGTCCGCCGATGTCCGCGAGGTGCCACCAGCGCAGGTCGCTCTTCGTGCCGGTCTCCTGCGGGCGGATGTAGGGGTGGAACTGCTCGTCGACGCTCTGGCGGTAAAGTCCCACGAAGGCCGACGATTTGCGGTCGGCGTAGTTCTCGCCCGGTCCGCGGCCGTAGTATTGCAGGCGGTCGAACGCCTCCGGGCATCTCGAAGCGCATGCCGAAGCGGAACATGTCGGGAACCTCGGCCCCCGGCGTGGCGTGCAGCGACTGTGCGATCGTGACGGCGCCCGTGTTGTCGACGGCGTATTCGATCTCCAGCGTGGCCTGCACCCCGGGCATTTCATAGCCGGCCTTCACCGTGACGATGCCGTCGGCCTCGGCATGGGTCAGCGTCTTGAGTTTCATCTCCGGCTGTTTCCAGACGGCCATTTTGTGTTGCAGTCCGGCGCCGAAGTCGTTGTCGGTCGGCGCGCGCCAGAAAAGTTGGGGCGCAGCGTGGAGCCGTCGGCCAGGAAGTCGAGCCCGCGGACTTCGTAACGGGTGATGAAGCCGTCTTGCGGCTGAAGTCGAGCCGCAGGCCGTTGCCCGCGACGATTAGGAAGTCTTTGTGGTTGTCCGCAACGAAGAGCGATTCACCTTCGGCTGCGGATTTCGCCGCGGGAGCCGTGAAGACGTATTCGCGGATCGGCAGCTGGAGCGCGCGCCGCGGTGTGGCCCGCGGGCAGGATGCCTTCGGCCGTCTTGAGTTTGTAGGCCACGTCGAGCAGCAGTTCGCCCGCCGCGGGCAGCGTGGCCGGATCGTAGGGGGCGTGATGCGCACGCGCTGCTGCGGCGCGGCTTTCAGTCCGTCGACGACGCCCCGGCGGAGGGGCGTCCCGTCGCAGAGCACCTCCCAATGGAGGTCGTAGTTTTCGAGGCCGCGGAAGAAATTTTCGTTGAGGACCTCCACCGTATTCCCCGCATCGCCGGCCCACGAGGTCCAGACCGACTGGTAGTAGTAGCGCACCTCCTCCATGTGTGGGTTCGAATGCGGTCGGGACCGATCAGGCCGTTGTCGCAGAAGTTCTGGTCCGAGGGTCGTAGGGGTTCCAGTCGCCTCCGTAGCCGTAGACCGTCACGCCGTTGCGCCCCTTTTTGTGCAGCGACTGGTCCACGAAATCCCAGATGAATCCGCCCTGATATTTCGGTTCGCGGCGGATCAGCTCCCAGTACTCCCTGAATCCGCCCATCGAGTTGCCCATGGCGTGGGCGTATTCGCACTGGATCAGCGGTTTGGCGGGATTCTCGGCGAGGTATTTCTCACACCGCTCGTAGTCCCAGTACATCGGGCAGATAATGTCCGTGTTGCGGCTGCCGGGCGAATAGACGGCCCGTTCGTGGTGAATCGGCCGCGAGGGGTCGTAAGCCTTGATCCAGTCGTAGCAGGCGTCGAAATTGGGCCCGTCGCCCGCCTCGTTGCCCAGCGACCAGATGATGACCGACGGATGGTTGATGCTGCGCTGCACGTTGCGTTCGTTGCGCTCCAGATGCGCTTTGGCGTAGAGCGGATTCTTGGCCAGCGTCTTTTCGCCGTAACCCATGCCGTGCGACTCGATATTGGCCTCGGCCACGACGTAGAGTCCGTATTGGTCGCAGGCAGTACCAGCGGGCGTCGTCGGGGTAGTGGCACGTGCGCACGGCGTTGATGTTGTTCTCCTTCATGATGCGGATGTCCTCCAGCATGCGCCCCTCGGAGGAACGATAATAGCCGTAGTCGGGGTCCATCTCATGCCGGTTGGCGCCCTTGATCAGCACCGGCCGGCCGTTGACGAGCAGCTGCCCGCCCTCGATCTTCACGTCGCGGAATCCGATCCGGAGCGGAATGACCTCGATCACTTCGCCCGCCGGCGCGGGAGCGTCGCCGTCAGTCCGTCAGCACGGGCGTCTCGGCGCTCCACAGGGCGACTTTCCCGGCGTCGAGCGTGCAGCGCTCCTCGTCTTTCGTGACGCGCAGCTGCTGCGACGCGACGCTGCGCCCTGGGCGTCGGTGAGCGCCAGTTCGACGCTGCATCCCGCGCCTGCCTGGGGAAGAGGGCTTTGACGGCTACCGTTCCCGCGGTATGTAGTCGGAAGGCGCGGCGTCGACCCTGAATGTCCGTAATTGCCGTTTGTCGCGCGCGTAGAGGTAGCAGTCGCGGCCTACGCCCGAAAGGCGGAAGAAGTCCTGATCTTCGAGGTATGTGCCGTCGCACCAGCGGAAGACCTGGAACGCGATGAGATTCCGGCCGGGTTTCACGTAGGGCGTCAGGTCGAACTCGGCCTCCAGCTTGCTGTCCTCGCTGTAACCCACATAGCGGCCGTTGACCCAGAGGTAGATGTTCGACGTCACCGAGCCGAAATGCGCGACGATCTGCCTGCCGGCCCATGCCGCGGGGATGTCGACCGTACGGCGGTAGGAACCCACGTGGTTCTGCTCGACGGGAACGTGCGGCGGATCGTTTTTGAACCAGCCCCGCCAAGCGTAACCGACGTTGAGGTAGACCGGATCGCCGTATCCGTTCAGCTCCCAGAGTCCCGGCACGGGCATGTCGTTCCAGCCTTTGTCGTTGTAGCCGACGCGGAAAAAGTCCGTCGGTCGCTGGTCGGCGTCGCGCACCCAGTTGAATTTCCAGTTTCCGTTCAGCGTGACGAACCGCTCCGAGAGGGTCTTGTCGCCCGTTTGTGCGGCTTCCGGCGATTCGTACGCGAACCAGGAGCCATGCATCGGCATTCGGTTCACGGCATTCACGCCGGCGTCCTGCCATTCGTTGCTCTGCGCGCCGGCCGTCAGCGCCGTCGCCGCGGCCAGCCAGCATAAGAGGATTTTCTTCATCGGTTATCTCTGTTTTTTTTAAGGTTTAGGCATAGTCTGCCGAAGCGGTTTCCGCTGTGCCGGATGTCCGGCGCGGTCCGATCGGTTAAATTTCGGAAAAATGTCGGGAAACTCCAAAATATGGCGGCTGAAAAAGACGACAGCCGTATTGTTCCGGTGCATTTTTGCCGGGTGACGGTTATTTTCCGATACAATAAATTTCTCCGTCTCGCTTGTCGACAGATACATAGATTATTGGGATTGGCCGTCACTTATACGGAACAAAAGCTTTTTTTTCAATAAAGTAGAGATTCGTAACAAGGGTTACCTGAAACAAGAAAACATCATCAGTTTCGTTGAGGCGTTCCCTGATAAGCCGCGAGCGTATCATTTTACGCATATGAGTAACGCGGTAAAGATTATAAAGAGTCATACGCTTCAGAGTAGGAACAAGGCTGATGGCGTATTCGAAAAATAATTAGTGCCGGCACAAACGTTGACAACACCGCTAAGGCACACAGTTTCGCAAGATTCTATTTTGAGGTCCAAGTCCCCTACTCTGTTCTATAATGAATGTCTCGGGAAAGATAGAAATGATGGGGAAATACTATAGCAGCGCACTGAATCTCGGCCTCCCCAAATGCCCGATGCCGGTGTTTTTCGTCATCGATGTTGAAGAATTATTAGCCAAAGTACCGGACAAAGTGCTACTACAGCAACGGGAACATGCAGAAGAGATCGACCAGAGCGTATAAGGTTGTCGATGACCCTCATCATATAAGTACTGATGAGATTTACAACAAGTACAACAAGGATGCACGGCAGCAAGAGTTCCTCGTCAAGGATGAAGTTGACCTATCTTCCCTGTCTTCCCTTCATATCTGTTGTTACGACAGTTATCAACGTGATATGCTGAAGAGCCTTGTCGGTTCGTCACCCTTAAAAAGACAGAATCATTTCGAAAGAAGATTTGTTTGAGAGAATTAATAAAGAATTATATTTCAGAGATAGTGCTGAGACGCTTGAAATCACGACCGACTATTGTAATTCATTCGAATTTAAGATTACATACACTGATGGAATGACCCCAGAGGTTCTCAATCCCTCCGCTATCCTTAGAGAGAAAGGTAACAAAGCATCTATATGGGACATTATCTAGAGATTAAGAAAGACCAACCAGTCACCATCTACTTTGAGGTTTCCGAACCAAGAAAAAGGCAGTTGGTTGATATATACAAACAAATAATATGGAACTTTTTTTTAAATCTAAACAACGATTGGAAACAGCTTGTATATAAAAACTGGCTGCTGTTAAAAAATGCTGCAGTACCCGCTTGATGTATTCTTATATGATGACTCATATGGAATGGATTTCTTATTATGCAAGGCATTGGAATGGGAGTCTAATAATCCCGAGGAAGATTTAAAAGAAACTTGAGAGATTTGTTAATTCGCGTTTGCAGCATATATCAGAAGAGATTGCTGATAGTATATGCCAAATGGAATTCATACACATAAACAGCAATATTGATAACTTGTCTCCATTGTCTCTATTTAACAACATTAAAATTGTTGACTTTCATGGTGAGAACAAGTCTAACGTAAATGACTTCATTCCTTTAGCAAAAGATCGATATATATATGTGTTAGATTATGCTGACTATGAGACGATTAATTTCGATTTAAGGTCAAACATAACTTCTATACCTAATATTAAATACATTAAGGGGTATGGGATTCCATTGGAACTTAGTACAATAGTATGTGACCTTAAGGGATACAACATTCATAATATTAATCAGGGCTATGAATAACATTAAGATAGTTAGAGAGGTAATATCTTCAACACAAAAGCCCAAACGATTGTGAACACCGTCAACTGCGTCGGCGTTATGGGCAAGGGTATCGCACTTGTATTCAAGTTGCGCTATCCTCTAATGTTTGATATTTACAAAGGGTTCTGCAAGTCAAAAGCAGATCGGCATCGGGAAACTTTGGCTTTATAAAGGTGAACCAGAGGAACCTTGGGTTCTGAACTTCCCCACAAAAGTTTCATTGGAAATACCCCAGCAAATTAGAGTATATCGAACTCGGACTCGAAAAGTTTGTAACGACCTACAAAGAAAAGGGTATCACCTCCATTGCTTTTCCAATGCTCGGCACCAACAATGGAGGACTGAGCAAAGACGAGGTTTGCCAGTGATGCAAAGATACCTCTCCGCTTGCGATATCCCCGTAGAGATATACGACTATGACCCCCCGACGCCTGATGACTTGTTTGAGAGATTCAAAGACCACTTGGCAAATCCATCGGTGATACAGAAAAAAAAAAAAGCCTGCGGCATAAGGGAGCATCACTCAAATCAGGGCAATGAACAAGGCGTTGGAGGATGACGACATCAAATCCATGATTGCATTGATCAATTATGATGGTGTCGGAATGAAGACGATGGAAGGATGTTTCAAGATGGTTATGAATTATAAAAAAGAACAAACATTGTTATAAAGATGGGCCTGCTCGTTTACAAAGTTGCTGACTACTCTTTCACTGCAGAAAGAGAGCAATATCGCGCAATCTGTGAAATGCTTAAAAAGCATTATTCCCAGCAGATCGGAAGTATGTCTCTTCGTCGCCAATTACAGCATTTACGATAGCGAAATCGACGGGATTCTATTTAAGAATGACGCAGTTATTTCCGTTGAATTCAAAAATTACGGAGAGGTGAAGTAACGGCTGTCGAGAAACGGCTGTTGGACGCTTGCAGACGGTACCATCGTGAAGGGTGTGGTTCAAGAAAGAATCCGTACCAACAGGCAAAAGGTAAACCATGTTAACCTCAAGCAGGGACTATCTGATGGAATGATCTTATCAGAAAGGGTTCTTCCGGAATGTTCCTGCTCTGATTGTATTCAATCAGCCGATAAAAAGTGCAATAATCAGTTATCCGGCAGAGTAAAGAGCTGGCTCCATATTACGGACAACGACCATTTTTCTACAGAAATTAGCAGACATAACAGAACCGCATACTGACCTGTCCAACGTAGAGATTATCAATCTTGTCGACAAGTTGAATCTATTAGATGAGTGGAAAGACCTGGACTATTGCGACCAGGTTATGAGGATAAGTCTCAAGTTGATGTCGAGGGACTATCCGCAGAGTCTCTTCCGTTTGATGTTCCCGTTCAGCTGTTCCAGAATCTGTACCCAGAGAACAGACTCCTCCGCCCTCCGGATAACGTACATTATCTCGACAAGAGTAAGATTCGTGTTTCATCAGACCGCATAGAGATGCTTGCTGATAACGAAGTGTTTGTATTCGGCTCCAACATTGGAGGGAAACATGTCGGTGGTGCTGCTCGTCAGGCGTATCAGAAGTTCGGTGCCGAATGGGGCGTTGATCGGGACCTACTGTGGTAGAGTGCTACGCCATTCGACAATGCACGGAGGAATAGAAGTAGTTTGCCTCTTATGTGGATGCCTTTATTAAGTATGCCTCTGAGCATCCTGAGTTACGATTTTCTTGTTACTAAGGTCGGATGTGGAGTTGCCAAGTTCCATCCGAACCAGATTGCCCTCTCTTTGCTCAAGCGGTTGACTTACCTAATGTGTGTACCTGCCTGCAGAGTTCTGGTTATACCTCCCAAAAATGACAAGAGTCTAAAACAAAAGAATAATACCGGAACCCACCGGGAACAATCCAAGACATACCTCGCAGATTTATTACTGAACGGTTGCTTTGAGATATGAGAATCAATAGGCTAATCTCCTCGTTTTAATCTAATTCTACAATGACAAAAATAACATTTTTCAAGCAAATAGCACCTATTTATCCTACACTTTTTTCCGAAGAGATTGAAGCAAATATTGAAGCGTTTACCTGCGTCAATGACGGGACTATTAAAAAGAGCAAAAACTACTTCAGACTCATATTTTTTTAAAATAATCATCAAAATGCGCTCTTAATAATTCATAAAAATAGGTTAAACAATTATATCTCCCGAATAATATTGTCATATCATTGAGCCCCTCCTCCTCTGAAACAAGAGAACTCTCGGCCATTGAACATCACAGATTCTTTCCTGAACAAATCTGAAGCAGAAGATAAACTATTTTCTTTTCATTATTCTCGAATCACTAATATCTTCAATTACAACAATCTTTTCATTGATGGTATTATGCTTCTAAAATAGTGAATATAAAACATAAATTTATGCCCTGATTAGAATAGTCTACTAAAAACAGAGATAAGATTTCCACCATAAAAAGCATCAAGGTTATTAGCTAATAAAGGGAACTTTTGACTGTATAAAATTCTGATAAGTGCTCGGGTATTGTATTTATAATACGATTCGAGATTTATCCAACGCCGTTGTTGGAGAGTAAAAATCATATACCATCCCAGTATTTCCGTAAGAACCTTTAGGGGATATGGTATGGTCGTCGTATACCCTATCTCGGATAAAAACTTAATAGCATCATATACAGTGTTTACATATAGAGATTTCCTTCCTGACACTATGTGCACTGGCATTTTGTCAATATATGGGTATTTTGATTGAAAGTGTTGAATCAACGAGCACACATTTAATTCAGAATACTTTTTTAAATGTAGATGTCTCCAATTTGTTTCAATAAACTCATAAATATATTCTACCAAAAAAACCTCATCTGAAGGGATAATTCTCTGCTTTTTTTTGATAAAATCTTCTACATGCTTCTTAATGATTGAAATAGAATATAAATTAGGATTTTCCTTGAGCTTATTTTCGGTGCAAGAGAATGAGGCATAGTCATGCTCGTGTTTAACCTCAAAAATTGAGCACTTAGGTGGCATTTGAACTATTGGTGCGACAAGTTCTCCTATATTTACATTGTATAGAAGAATATTCTAATGAACTATCCGAATATGTGTATATTGCAATTCCGCGTTTCCACACATTTCCGCGTTTCCAGGGAAAAGAACACTTTTAATGTATCTGAAATCAGATTCTAATAATTTGTTATATGAATCTATGAAGTTTTTTGAATTTCCTGAATATCACAAGGTCTTAAATCTGTTGCCATTTTAGGCATATTTGAAGATACGACTTTAGTTCGCTATTCTCTTCTAAAAACGGCTTCGCCATGAGTTAAACAATATACACGGCTACTGCATATGCTAACCAATTTTTTAATACAACCTCAATATTATCCTTGCGTAGTTCCTCGTTTGGTTTGAAGTGTAATGTAATAGTCTCTTGTTGCTCTTTTTGTCACGATTCTCATCTAAAAGTTTTGGTGAAATATGTTTGTATAAGACTTTATCTTGAGAATGGTCTACTGCCAAAAGGAAAGACATTATCAGTTGTCGTTTCAGCATATGCAAATAAAGATGTGGGGGCATGGAAACCTGTTATGTCCTTCATCCTTTTGAGATACAGTTTTTACTTGAACAGTAATTTTACCATTAATTCTATTTGATGAATCAAGCAACTCAATATAACCGTCAATATTAGACTGAGTAGTCCCTTTATCAATATTATTTTTTAGTTCGACCAAGTAAAAGAGTCTGTATAAATAATACAGAACGTTCTTCTTTTTCACACCGTTTGAATCTATAGAAACTTTAGCTTGAACGACATAATCTACACTAAAAAAATTAAACGTTTGGGGAACTGATATTAACCGCAACAAATCTCCATACTTCCAATTCAGCAGCTTATGTGTTTTCAAATTGATTATTCCTGACCATACCCTTAGCAACCAACGGATATTTGTTTCATATAGTTCACCCACCCATGCATCCGTATAGCTGCACATTTCCTCGTTATATGGGAAATATATCATAAGATAGTGCGCAATCACACTCAATTCCTGCTCCCCTAATGCCAATCAAAAATCTGTTTTAAGCCATAAAATCAGTAAATATTAGCTGTTACTATTCAAACCTTTTACCATATCCGCCAACTGACAAAATAATCGTTTGACCAGATATCGAGTTCATTGGGGTTCCTGACAAACGGAAGGGGCATCGTTCTTACCTGATTGATGTCCGCTGACGCCAATCTATCTTTCAGTTTAGCCATGAACACCTCCCTGATTTCTTCATTGTTGAACTGGCGGACACGCTCTGCGAAATGAGCAAAATCAAGAGGCACATTGTGGCGTACATACCATTCAAAAATCATACCAGTCACGACCTTTCACCCTTGTTCTTCCAACCTCTGTACACCAATGCGTGCATCTTCCCGGCAAACAAATCCGGCAAAGTAAACAAAAAAGGGAGTGAGGCTGTAAAGCAGCTTTTGCTCAGTCCCGAAATTCAACGGTGGCTGAGTATCAACCTCAATTTTTGATTTTATGGATTTATCAGTCTGGAAAGACACATCATACACATCCGTATTGTCTTTCAGGAAAGCTGATTCCACCTTACCAAAACTCTTTTGTCTTTCTTTTTGAATCTCCACTTCACGACCGACAATAGCAAATTCATCTATTATCGGCTGGAAGTATTTCGTGAAATCGAACTTCTGTCAGGCTGGGAGTCAGGAGGGCATCCGCTATCCTCATGTTGAGACCATAGCCTGGGGCACCGCCATAGAGTACCACAATTAATTGTTTTTGAGCAGTTACACTTTTTGCGCTTCAAATCTTACCACATCCACAAAGATTAGTCAGCATTTTCGTTTTTTGCGGATTGCAGTTATAACGGATTATCTAAAAACCATATTGTATTGGGGAACCTCTTTTGTATTTATAGAAAAATAGTTCCGATTTCTATATCCATTATAAAAAGACAAAAAATATGGCAACAGCAATGGCCGTAACCGAACGAAGCAATACTG
>VOFK01000064.1_pt1 | contig 36151 bp, 41 predicted proteins | sample 5384121 | NCBI WGS metagenome assembly VOFK01 (sample SAMN12384730, study PRJNA508395) | human gut metagenome | isolation source: healthy gut J | host: Homo sapiens | reverse complement strand
AATTCCAGCTTATGTATGGCTACAATGCCAATGGAAGACTCTACATTATGGGGTACAAGTGGTTATTATCCTTATAAAGCATATTATTACGTGAGCAATATAGAAGATACGAATTATGAATTACATCATACAGATGTGATTAAGTCTAGTAGTGATTATCTAACTATTGGTAAAGAGGACTGTTATGCGATTGCAGGATTTACATATTCTTATGGTGATCCTGGTGTAGATGGTTATTACAATAATTCTAAGTTTTATTACACTCGTAATTCTTATAACTTAAAGTTTATCAACAATGGTAAACAAGATAAGACAGTTTCTAAGAAATATGAGCAAAGTATTTCAAATGAAAACTATACTCCTGCAAGACCAAGTTCATTGCTAGACTACTATACATTTGATGGTTGGTATGATAATGAACTTTGTGAAGGGGAAGCATTTGATTTTAATGGTAAGAAGATGCCAGCACAAAATGTGACTCTATACGCAAAAAATGGACAGCTAAGAAGATCAGCTTAACTTATAACTTGAATAATCCTGAAGGTACAGTAGATAAGGGGTACTAAAAAAGTTGCGGCTGGTACGATCGCAAGTACAGTATTGCCAAGTGCTTCTGCAATTGAAGGTTATTCATTTGCAGGTTGGTATGTAGCAGATGAAAATGGTCATATGACAAATGTAGCATTCAATGCGAATGATGCAATCTTGAAAGATACTAACGTTATTGGTAAGTGGTTATACAATGGTAAGCTTACAGTTAAGTATGTGGCAGATGGTGTAGAGGCTCCAAAAGATAACAATGTTTATGCGGGTGGTGCTAAAGCTACAGTTGCTAATGGTGTGACAAAAGATGGTAAGAAATTCTTAGGTTGGCAATTAGAATGGTAATGTATATCAGCCTGGTCAAAACTTTGAAGTAAATAAAGATTTGGCAGATGACAAGAATGTGATTACTTTAACAGCTGTATTTGGTGATTCAGAAACTTCAGCAATCTTAAATTATCATCCTGGTAATGGTAATGGTAAAGATCAGAGCGTTGCGATTTTGAATAACGTTGAAGTTGCTTTAGAAAGTACATCTAATTTACATTATTCAGCTCCAGGTGAAGATTACTACTTTGCTGGTTGGGCAACATCAATGGAAGATGCTCAAAAAGGTAATGCTAAATATGCAGTTGGTGAAAAAGTCAGAGTGAATGCAGATTCAAGTAATGATTTATATGCAACTTGGGTTAAGAAAACTGTGATTAAAGTTACCGCAAATAGTAATACACTTCCATATAATGGTGAAGTACAGAAGGTTGAAGGAATTAAAGATGTTACTGCTGGATATGAAGTAACTGGTTTAACAGCAGAAGCTAAAGGTAAAGATTTTGGTACTTATAATACTGAAATTACTGGTACAGCAAAAGTTACTAAAGGCGGTGTTGATGTAACGGATAAAGTAATCGTAAATAAGATTAATGGAACATTAACAATTTCTAAGCGTAAAGTAACATTAACGAGTCAGACAGATTCTAAGGATTATGATGGAACTCCATTAACTAGACCTGATGTAACAATTACTGGTGGATTTGTTAAAGATGAAGTAAAAAGAAGTTAAGGCAACTGGATCTGTCACAAATGTTAGTGAAGGTGAAGTCACAAATACAATCGTTATTACTGAAGGTGAAAACTTTAAAGAAAGTAACTATTCAATTACTAAGCATGAAGGTAAATTGAGTATTACTCCAGTTACGGATGAAGTAACAGTAACAATTAAGGGTAATAGTAAAACAACTCCTTATAATGGAACAGTACAAAGTGTAGGTGGATATACAGTAGAATCTATTAGCAATACACTTTATACATCAACAGACTTTACATTAAATGGTCAAGCAAAGGCTGCTGGTAAAGATGCTGCAAAATATCCAATGAATTTGGATGCAACTCAGTTTGTTAACAACAATACAAACTTCTCAAATGTTAAATTTGAAATTGCAGAAGATGGTCAGCTTGTCATTAGTCCACGTGCAGTAACATTAACTAGTCAAACAGATTCAAAAAGATTATGATGGAACTCCATTAACTAGACCAAATGTTAAAGTTGAAGGAAACTTCGTTGATGGTGAAGTAACAAAAGTTGAGGCAACTGGATCAGTTACTTATGTAAGTGAAGGTGATGTCACAAATACAATCGTTATTACTGAAGGTGAAAACTTTAAAGAAAGTAACTATTCAATTACTAAGCATGAAGGTACATTGAGTATTACTGAAGTTGATGCTGAAGTAACAGTAACAATCAAAGGTCATGAAGCTACTGCAACTTATGATGGCAATCCACATTCAGTAGAAGGTTATGAAATTACTGATATTTCTAACAAGTTGTATACAAAGGATGATGTTAAGTTTACAGGTCAAGCTAAGGCTGAAGGTACTGAAGCTGGTACATATCAGATGCACCTTACTAAAGATCAATTTAGTAACAAAAATAGTAACTTTAAGAATGTAACATTTGTAGTCGAAGATGGATCATTGATAATCAATCGTAAGTCTATTGATGATCAAAATCGTATTACAGTAACAAAACCTTCAGATTCTAAGTATAATGGTGAAGAACATAGGAATAAACCAATAGTTACAGATACTAAGACTGATAGAACATTAGTAGAAGGTACAGATTACGAATTATCTTATAGTGATGATGTAACAAATGCTGGAACAGTAACAGTAACTATTAAAGGTATTGGAAACTATAGTGGTAAAACAACTACAAATTATCAAATCACTAAACGAGATGTAACATTGACAAGTGGATCTGCTTCTAGAGTTTATAATAAGGAAGCATTGACAAATGGTGAAGTAACGGTAAGTGGTGAAGGATTCGCTAAGAATGAAGGTGCAACTTATGATGTAACTGGATCTAGAACAAAAGTTGGTACAAGTAAGAACACATTCACATATGAATTGAAGTCAAATACGAAAGCTTCTAACTACAACATCGAAGTTAAATTTGGTGACTTAATAGTCACTGCTGAAGATGGTGAAGTAGTCGTAACGATTACTGGTCATTCAGATTCAGTTGAATATGATGGAAATGAAAAGACAGTAAGTGGATATGATGTAGCAATCACTGAAGGAAGTAAGTATACAACAGATGATTTCACATTCAATGGAAATGCAGAAGTTAAAGGTACTGAAGCTGGTACATATCCTATGAATCTTGGGCTGATCAATTTGCGAACACAAATACAAACTATGAAAAAGTAAGATTTGTAGTGAATGATGGCTCATTGACAATTACTCCTAAGTCAATTAATCCAGATGATGAAAAGAATGGTATTACAGTAACAGATCCAGAAAATTCAATCTATGATGGAAATGAACATATCAATGGATTAACAGTAACAGATTCTAAGTTAAATACAACATTAGTTGAAAATACAGATTACACATTAACTTACAGTGGAGATCTAATCAATGTTGGAACAGTAACGATCACTATTAAAGGTATTGGAAATTATACGGGTGAATTTACTAAGACATATCAGATCCTACCAAGAGAATATACAGTAACGACAAATACAGATTCTAAAGTTTATGATGGAACTGCATTAACAGCTGGTGGAACAGTTAATAACTTGGTAGATGGAGAAACAGTCAACTTAACAATGACTGGTAGCCAAACAAATGTTGGTACTTCAGATAACACATATGAATTGAAGTTTGAAGGAACTGCAAAAGCAAAGAACTATACTCATGGTAAAGATTCAATTGGAACATTGACAGTTACTAAGAAATCTATTGTTCCAGATGGACCAAATACTCCAGATGAAAAGAAGACGGGTATTACAGTAACAGCTCCAGAAGGTTCTAAGTATGATGGTGAAGAACACAAAAAAATAAACCAAAAAGTAGAAGATACTAAGACAAAAGCTACATTAAAAGAAGGTACTGATTACGAATTATCTTATAGTGAAGATGTAGTAAATGCTGGAACAGTAACAGTAACAGTAACTGGTATTGGAAACTATGAAGGAAGCTTTGAAGTAACTTACGAAATCACTAAGCGTCATGTAACATTGACAAGTGCGGATGCTGAAAAGGTTTATGATGGAAGTGCTTTAACAAATGATACAGTAACAGTTGGAGGCGACAAATTTGCTAAGAAGGAAGGTGCAACATACAACGTAACTGGAAGTCAGACAGAGGTTGGTTCAAGTGAAAACACATTCACATATGAATTGAAGGCAAATACAAAAGCTTCTAACTACGACATCGAAGTTAAATTTGGTGAATTAGAAGTTACTCCATTTACAGATAAGGTAACAGTAACAATTAAAGGTCAAGAAGATACTGCAACTTATGATGGAAACCCACATTCAGTAGAAGGTTATGAAGTAACAAATATTTCTAACAAGTTGTATAAAGAAAACGATATTGGATTTACAGGTGAAGCTAAGGCTGAAGGAACTAAAGCTGGTACATATCAGATGAACCTTACTGCACAACAATTCAGTAACATTAGTCAAAACTTCATAGATATTGAATTCGTAGTCGAAGATGGATCATTAACAATCAATCCTAAGTCAATTACTCCAGATGGACCGAATACTCCAGAAGAAAAGAAGACTGGCATTACAGTAACAGCTCCAGAAGGTTCTAAGTACGATGGTGAAGAACATAGAAACAAACCAACAGTTACAGATACTAAGACTGGTAAAACATTAGTAGAAGGTACAGATTACACATTAGCTTATAGTGATGATGTAACAAATGCTGGAACAGTAACAGTAACTATTAAAGGTATTGGAAACTATAGTGGTAAAACAACTACAAATTATCAAATCACTAAACGAGATGTAACATTGACAAGTGGATCTGCTTCTAAGGTTTATGACAAGACTGCGTTGACAAATGATACAGTAACAGTAAGTGGAGAAGGATTCGCTAAGGATGAAGGTGCAACTTATAAAGTAACTGGCTCTAGAACAAAAAAGTTGGTACAAGTAAGAACACATTCACATATGAATTGAAGTCAAATACGAAAGCTTCTAACTACAACATCGAAGTTAAGTTTGGTGAATTAAAAGTCACTGCTCAAGATGGTGAAGTAGTCGTAACGATTACTGGTCATTCAGATTCAGTTGAATATGATGGAAATGAAAAGTCAGTAAGTGGATACGATGTAGCAATCACTGAAGGAAGTAAGTATACAACAGATGATTTCACATTCAATGGAAATGCAGAAGCTAAAGGTACTGAAGCTGGTACATATCCTATGAATCTTGCAGCTGATCAATTTACGAACACAAATGATAACTATACTCAAGTAACATTTATCGTAAATGATGGAACATTAACAATCAATCCTAAGTCAATTACTCCAGATGGACCAGATACTCCAAAAGAAGAAAAGACTGGTATTACAGTAACAGATCCAGAAAATTCAATCTATGATGGAAATGAACATATCAATGGATTAACAGTAACGGATTCTAAGTTAAATACAACATTAGTTGAAAATACAGATTACTCATTAACTTACAGTGGAGATCTAATCAATGTTGGAACAGTAACAATCACTATTAAAGGTATTGGAAACTATACTGGTGAATTTACTAAGACATATCAGATTCTACCAAGAGAATATACAGTAACAACAAATACAGATTCTAAGGTTTATGATGGAAATCCATTAACAGCTGGTGGAACAGTTAATAACTTGGTAGATGGTGAAACAGTAGGATTTACAATGACTGGTAGCCAAACAAATGTTGGTACTTCAGATAACACTTATGAATTGAATTGGACAGGAAGTGCAAAAAAATCGAACTATACTCATGGTAAGGATTCAATTGGAACACTGACAGTAACTAAACAGTCAATCGCACCAGATCCTGAACATCCTGAAACTTATAAAGAAGTTACAATTACGAGTCCAAGTGATGAAGTATATGATGGTAAGGAACACAAGTGGATTCCTACAGTTACAGATAAAGAAGAAAATGAATTAGTTGCCAAGACAGATTACGAAGTTACTTATTCAACTACAGATTTCACAAATGTAACTGGAACAATTACAGTGACAATTACAGGTATTGGAAACTACACTGGAAAAGCAACTCGAACTTATTCAATTACACCAAAGACTTATACAGTAACAACTGAATCTGATTCTAAGGTTTATGATGGAACTGCATTAACAGCTGGTGGTAAAGTAAGTGGAATCGTTAAGGGTGAAACAGTAGACTTTACAATTACTGGTAGTCAAACTAGCGTTGGTACTTCAGACAACACTTATGAATTGAATTGGACAGGAAGTGCAAAAGAATCGAACTACAAACATGGTAAAGATTCAATTGGAACATTAACAGTAAAAGCTAAGGTCAATCGTTCCGGATGGACCAGATACCCAGATGAAAAGAAGACGGGTATTACAGTAAGTGATCCTAGTGATTCTAAGTATGATGGTAAAGAGCATAGAGAAGTATTAACAGTTCAGGATACTAAGAAAAATGATGAATTAGTAGCTGAAAAAGATTACTCTGTAACTTATAGTGATGATTTAGTAAATGCTGGTACAGTAGCAATTACTATTGAAGGTATTGGAAATTACACTGGATCATTCACTAAGACTTATAAGATTACTAAGCGTTTTGTAACATTGACAAGTGCTACTGCAAGCAAGACTTATGATGGTCAAGCATTAACAAGCACATCAATCACAGTAAGTGGTGATGGATTCGTAGAGGGTGAAGGTGCTACATATAATGTAACTGGAACTCAAACAGAGGTTGGAAATAGTGCAAACTCATTTGAATACAAATTAAATGAAAATACATTAGCTTCTAACTACGACATTACAAAGGTTGTTGGAACATTAACAGTTACACGAGATACAACTCCAGTAACTCCAGCTCCTACACCTACAACTCCAAGCGTACCGCCAGTTGTTCAAAGAGTAGTTCCTGCTCCTACTCCTGTTCCTGAAGAAAAGGTCGAAGAAGAACAAACGCCTAAGGCTGAACCTAAAGAGGAAGAAAAAGTTGAAGAGGATTACACTCCAAAGGCAACACAAGAGTACTATTGGGCATTAATCAACTTGATTTGTGCAATCGTAACAGTATTATTCGGATTATTATTGTTGATTTCTAAACGTCATAAAGATGAAGATGACGAAGAAGAGGATGATGAAACAAAACAACAAGCAACTACAAATGAAGACGAAGAACAAGAACAAGAAAAGAAACGTGGATTATTCACTCGCGTACTTGCAGTTCTAATCGCAATCGTATCTGTTGTATTCTTCCTAGTTACTGAAGATATGAGTCTAGCATGGACTTGGACAGATCAATGGACAATTTGGATGGTTGTTATTGGATTAGTACAAATCGCAGTATTCTTCGTAGGACGTAAATGGAAAAACGTTGATAACGATGATGAAAACGAAGAAGCACAACAAGCTTAATAAAAGTTAATAACACAAAAAGGAGTAGCCTCGTGCTACTCCTTTACTGCCCAATACCCTTTCGATTAGAGCCTTTGCGAATTACAATTTCTTGTTGCTGCAACCTATTTAATATGCGCTTAATAGTTGAGCGTGATAAGTTTAATTGATTTGCGAGCTCTATTTGAGTGATTTTTGGGTTCATTTTAATGAGTTGTATGATATCGGGTTCATTGGGTCCATTGGGTTCATTTACTTTGAACCCGATTTTTTTGGTGGGCTCATAGAATACATTGTTTCTATATATGATGACTTTTAATTCGGTTTCTCCACCAATAAATACAGGAGGTTTTAAACCAGATTCTTCGATTGACTTAATGATTCTAGGAATGCCACGACCCCAGTTTTCAATGTATTTTAGATAGCGCAATGCATACGCGGTTGCTTCGTTCCTGATATTAGAATTTCCTTGCTTCATTTTCTCAATTGTTTGTCCCATAACTAGTTTTCCTGGAGAAGTTACTTCTAAACGGTCATCGAATATCGCAATTTTAATGCTGTTTCTATCTATGTATGCGCAATCGAATTCACAATTAATTCTCGTATGGCATATACGGGAATTTCATAAGTCTCTTTTCTTTCTAGAGATTCAAATGAAGCGTTTAAACGTATGTTTCTTAATACAAATTTATATGCGAAATCAATTTGTTCATAAATAGGACCTGAGTATTCTTTCATATCAATGACTTCTGTTGTATCTGTTCCTTTAAAAAGTGCGCATTGAATACGGTTTGGTAATGCAGGATGTCCTGTTAATAAGGCATAGGCATTAGTAGGTACAATATGATTGTTTGATTGTGTAAGTATTCCCCACGATAATAAATCTTGTTTCGTAATGGGCGTAACTGCATCTTTTTCAAATTGAGATTTTTAGAGTTTTCTAATGCTTTATGATAAAGGGTATCACATAAGTTTTGGATACTGTTTTCATTGATTTCTAATTCGGGACAAATCATCTTATCAAAATAGCGGTTTGCTACCTTCAAACATCAATTCTTTGATCATATTACGATCAGCTTTTCTTGTTGTTCCACTAACGCGTACATAAACGCCATCAAATTCACCCTCTGCTTTTAAATGATATGGGCGATCCCATCCAGATGGAACATTCACAATTAGAATGGTTTTATCTTCGATTGTATCTAAATCAATGCTAGGAATAATATGAGGTTCAATACTTGAAAATATTGAATTTGTGATGGAATCCTTGATTTTAAAAACATCACCCGATAGTCCGCATATTTCAAATGAATCTTTCTTTTCTTCAATTCCAAAAATAATTTTTCCACCAAAACCATTCGCAAAAGCTACGACAGATTTTAAATATTTTTTATGTTCAGCAGGAACTTCTTTTTTTACTTCGATATTGTTATTTTCGCCATATTTATTTAATTTATTTATCAACATAGTATTCCTCCTTTCACACATCCACATTATCATTATACCTAAAAACCCATCCTAGTGCTTACTAGAATGGGATCTTTGTCGTTAATAGTTTCCTGTATAATTCTACACCCTTTTTTTAAAATATCTTCATCAAAGGTGAACTTATTTGAATGTAATGGAATGGTGTCACCAGTACCTAAAAAGAAGAAGATAGATGGGGCTACGTTTCTGTAGTAACCAAAGTCTTCACTAATAAGCACAGGGCTATCTAGTTTACTGACTAGGTTGTTTTTGTATAGGGTATGAAATAATTCTTCATTATTTAGTACAGGTGGATAGTGATGATTGACTTTGAAATTAACTTGCACCTTGTATTTTTTGATTGCATTATTCGTGTTTTGTTCAATGATATTAACAATTTGATCAAATACCTTTGGATCATAATAGCGAATAGATCCTCGTACATGGGCTTGATCTGCAATAATATTGAAGGCTTGGCCAGAATGGAAAGTACCAAAGTGTAATAGGTGGAATGTATTGTTGTCAAAGGCTTTTTCTTCTTGTTCTAAAGATTTTTGTAGAATTTCTACACAAGCCGTTAATGCATTGATTCCATTTTGAGGCTGGGCTGCATGACTTGCCTTTCCCTTTACCAGAATTTCAAACTCACATCCACCAGCCATCATTTCATTAGGCCGTGTATATACTTTGCTTTTTTCAAGTTCTGGATAGATGTGTGTTCCGTAGATGGCGGCAATATTAAATTGTTTGAAGAATTGTGTGTCTATGATTGGCTTGGCCCCACCTGGTTTTTCTTCTCCTGGCTGAAATAAGAGTAATACGTTGTAGTCACTTTCTTTGGCATATTTAGCTATTTCTAAAACCATCGCCATATGTCCATCATGTCCGCAGGCGTGCATACATCCATTGGTGCTTTTAAATTCCAAATCTGTATTTTCTTCCATAGGAAGAGCGTCCATATCGGAACGAAAAACAATTGTTTTTTCTTTCTTATTGTCAAAAAAGGCGGTTACACTATTAGGAATTGGATGATCAATTGTGCAGTCATATAAATCTAATACGTTTTCGATATATTGTGCTGTCTTTTGTGTGGTAAGTTCAATTTCAGGGATTTGGTGCAAATTTCTTCTGTTTTCAATGATTGTTGGCATAAAATTCTCCTTTTTTGGTTTATTATACTACCTATTTTGAATTGTTAAATAAATTTAACATAGATTTAACATTGTAAAGATAGTATGAAAATCCATTTAAATTTATATTAAGTGCGTAATTATGAAAAGGTGGAAAATATGACAACAACAAATATATTGTCTTTATTGGGTGGATTAGCTTTATTCCTATATGGAATGCAGATGATGGGAAATGGTCTTGAAGCTGCGGCTGGAGATCGCTTAAAACAAATTTTAGAGAAATTAACTTCAAATCGATTTTTAGGTGTAATTGTAGGTGCACTTGTTACGGCAGTTATTCAAAGTTCGAGTGCAACAACAGTTATGGTTGTTGGGTTTGTCAACGCACAGATGATGACTTTACAACAAGCTGTATGGATTATTATGGGTGCTAACGTTGGTACAACCATTACAGGTCAATTGATTGCGTTGGATGTAAGTGCTATTGCCCCATTAGTTGCCTTTATGGGTGTTGCATTGATTATGTTTACGAAAAGCGCAAAGGCAACGGATATTGGACAGATCATTGCAGGTTTGGGTATTCTTTTTATTGGCATGAATATGATGAGTACGGCTATGATGCCACTAAGAGAATCAAAAGAATTCGTTGAATTAGTCACTCATTTCTCAAATCCATTAGTAGGTATTTTGGTGGGTGCAGGATTTACGGCTTTGATTCAATCAAGTTCAGCCTCGGTAGGTATTTTACAAGCCTTAGCAGCTAGTGGTGTTATTGGATTAGATGGGGCTGTATATGTATTGTTTGGACAAAACATTGGTACTTGTATTACAGCCGTTCTTGCATCAATTGGAACGAGTCGTGAGGCTAAACAAGCGACAGCTATTCACTTGAGTTTTAATATTATTGGTACAGTAATATTTACATTAGTATGTATGTTCACACCATTGGTATCTTTGGTGATTCATTGGACTCCATATAATGCGACAGCACAGATTGCGAACATGCACACATTGTTTAATATTTGTACAACGTTATTATTGCTTCCATTTGGAAAATATTTGGCTGAATTTGCACAACACATCTTACCAGTAGAAAACAAAGAAACAGAAGATGATCGTTTATTGTTTTTACAACCACTACCTAAGTCTAAAAAGATGATTGGTGGTGCAGCTATTTCGGTTAAACAAATCAATGATGAAACAATGCATATGTTAGAGCTTGCGTATGAGAATGTAAATCAGGCATTTGGACAGTTATTACAGTTTAGTGATAAGATAGATGAACAAATCTACAAAAAGAGAGGATACTGTAAACTATTTTGGATAAAGTCATTAGTGAATATATTAGTACGGCTTTGGCTACACCAAATTTGAATGTGAATATTTCTCAAGCTTTGTCTAGTTATTATCTAATGTTAGTGGATATTGAACGTATTAGTGATTATGCGGTGAATATGAATCATCAGGCTACAAAACGTCTTCAAGGGGATATGACGATATCTGAAATTGAAATTGTGGAGCACATGAAAAAGTTGTGTGTCGATATGAAAAATGATTTGAGTGATGTAGAAGAAGCAGAACGTAAGGATGATGTGATTGATTCACTTGTATCAAGTTGGCGCGAAGCACAGATTCAAGCATTAAAACAACAGAAATGTTCGAGTGAAGTAAGTATGATGTTATCGCGTATTTTTTTACAGATTTTGAGCGTATTAATGACCATGCGTTAAATGTGTCACAAGAGTTTGATAAGATTAATATAGAAATCCCAGAATAAGCAGTTTTTCTGCTTATTTTTTTTCGTGGATTTTGTTATAAGTCTTGTTATGAACATTGAGAAGTTATTAAATACAATTATTGAAGCAGGGAAGATGTTAGTAGAAAGTGGTGCGGAAGTCAATCGTGTTGAAGAAACAATGGTCAGAATGTGTCGGTGCTTTGAGGGAATCGAATATGCAGATAGCTATGTGACTTTAACTGGTATCATGTTTTCGTTAACATATGAAAATAAAACGATAACACGTATTTGCAGGGTGCATACGGGAGAGGTTGATTTAAATAGAATTGATCAAATCAATACGCTTTCTAGAAGTATCTGTACGAATCCTATATCTGTAGATGAGTTGGCAAATGAGCTTGAAAAAATTAAGAAAATATCTCGCTATACATTTAAAGAGACTATGTTTTTGGCGCGGTAGGTGCAGCTGGATTTGGGATTTTCTTTAATGGGACTTTATTGGAAATTGTGATGTCCTTTTTTATTGGAATCTTGATTCGTTGTATAAGCTGTTTTTTATCCAAGCATAAACTAAATTCTTTCTTAAATAATGCGATATCTGCGGGATCCGCAGCATTGAGTGCTCAATTAATTCATCAAGTATTGCCTCAGACCAATGTGGATATTATGGTGATTTCGAGTTTTTTATGCTTTTAGTTCCAGGACTTGCGATTACGAACGCGATTCGTGATACGATTGCAGGAGATTATGTATCTGGTGTTGCAAGAGCAGCAGATGCATTTTTATGCGCAGTTGCTATTGCGGTAGGTGCTGGTTTTGTGATGTATTTTTGGATATAGGGGAATGGAAATATGGTGTATGTAATTTTAAAATCAGGTATATCTTCATTCCTTGCAAGTTTGGGATTTGGTTTCCTTTTCAATATCAAAGGAAGAAATTTATGGATAGCCGGTGTTGTAGGTGCTATTGGAGGTGCTTGTTATAAGGTATCATTATATTTAGGATGTTCTGAAATTCTATCGAATTTTTATGGAGCCTTAGGTTTGGCATTAGCTTCAGAAATTTTAGCACGTAAATGCAAGACTCCAGTTACAACTTTTTTGGTTTGTGCATTAATTCCTTTAGTTCCTGGTGGTGGGATGTATCGTACGATGTTGGCTGCTATTCGTGGGGATGCTCAACAAACATTAAATATGGGTCTTCAAACATTGAGTATTGCGGGTGTTTTAGCACTTGGAATTCTATTGGTTTCCACAATCATGCGTGTGTATTATCAGGAAAAAAGAAAATATTTATCAAAAAAGTAAAAAAGTACTTGCAATCGTTAAAATTTATGATATTATATATGAGCGTCTTGGGGATATGGGCCTGTAGCTCAGGTGGTTAGAGCGCACCCCTGATAAGGGTGAGGTCGTTGGTTCAAGTCCATTCAGGCCCACCATGATTTCTTTAGGCGCTTATATAATGGGGTGTTAGCTCAGCTGGGAGAGCACCTGCCTTGCACGCAGGGGGTCATCGGTTCGATCCCGATACGCTCCACCAATTATAAAATTTAAACTGCATATGCAGTTTTTTTTTATTCTTTTTTTATTATATGTTATAATCATAAGTAATCGGATGATTAGAAAGCTGAGTAGATGTATGGAAAAAGAATTTTACGAAGAATATGAAGATATGGAAGCCGGTATTGATCAAAAACAGGCTCTTGTCGAAGAATCAAAAAAGGTTGATGAAATTGAAGATTTCAGTGAAGCAGTTCGCTTTGTGAATGATTTGAAAAAAAGATGGAGAAAGACTGGTTTTGGTGAGTCTTTGGCAGAAGAAAAGTTAAGAGAAGAATTTGATGCGAATATTGAAAAAGTATATGAAAAACAAAAGGCATTGGCTCAAAAAGTAGTTGATGTAAAGGAAGCTTTGATTAAAGAAGCTGAAAAAACTTCTTTATCAGATGACTTTAAAAAGGCTACTGAAAAGATGACTTCCTTAATGGATCAATGGAAAGTTTCTGGAAATGCCGGAAAGAAAACAGATGATGAATTATGGGAACGTTTCAATGCAGCTCAGTCAGAAGTTCTATGATCGTAAACATGCTAACTGGGAAAATAGAACAGTTCAGTTTGAAAATGCTAAAAAGGTAAAAGAAGATTTAATTGAAAAAGCTAAGTCATTACAAGATTCTGAAGAATGGCAGAAAACAAGTGCTAAATATAAAGAATTGATGGATGCTTGGAAAGCTGCAGGAAATGCAGGTCGTGAATTTGATGATGATTTATGGAATGCATTTAATGAAGCTCGTCAAAAATTCTATGCGAAACGTAATGAATTCTATGAAAAATTACATGCAGAACATGACGAAAAATATGCAGAAAAACAAGCTTTAGTCAAGGAAGCAAAATCAATTGCAGGCTTACAAGAATATACTCGTGAACAAACTGCAATGATGAAAGAATTGTCTAATAAATGGAAATCAATTGGTTTCTGTGGAAAAGATAAAGAAGATGAAATCTGGAATGAATTCAGAGGTGTCATGGATGAATATTTTGCTGGGCTAAAATCGGCTAGCGAAAAGCGTCGTGCTAACTGGCGTGATCACATGGAAGAAATCATTTCTCGTAAAGAAGAACAAATCGCAAACCAAAAGCGCCAAATTAAACGTCTTCAAGATGATATGACTGGTTTAGTAAGTGAAGCTACAGTAGCTGACTTACAAGATCAAGTAGAAGATAAAGAAGACTTTATTAAACAACTTGAACAAGAAATTGAAGACATTGAAAAGAAATTAGCAGAGTAGTTGATCTACTCTCTTTTTTCTTGGGGTTTATTATATGAATTTTCATGAATGTATGAAGCTGTTTTATCCAGAAACAAAAATAATATTATATAATCGAAAAAACGAAGTCGTATTAGAAGGATATGTCAAAGATATTCGCCAAGAATGTGAAAAATATCATAATATAGAAGTGACATTCGTATCGGGTAGGGCGGATACAACAGGACTTAAAATTTGGCTAGATATGTAAAAGGAAGAAAGTTTAGTGCTTTCTTCCTTTATACTTTAGTATTTCATATCACTTTTAATTATATCGTGATCTTTTAATAGTTTTTCAATTACAGTACCTTTGATTGTCTTAAGAATTGGTTTTTTGAATACATTTAGAGGCCCAAGATCGATTTCTAATGGGGATTTTCCATCCATTAATTTTACGCTTGAATCTAATAATTCACGTACATCATATACGCTGCCCCAAACTTCTGGAACACCACGATCGACACCTAATAGTCCATATACAGCTTCCATTGCGGTACGTACTGAATATTCTGTTGTGAAGACTGTATCTCTTGGTGTGTCGGCAAATTGTCCTAAGAAGGCGAAGTTTACACATCCATCAGGAATTACATCTGGACGATCCCCTTTCGTTCTAGGCATGAAGAAGGCAGTGATATATGGCATCATTGTAGGCACGCATCTTGCAGAATTTGTAGCTAATTCTTCAATTTGATCTGTTGGAACACCCAAGTGATATAGCCATTCTTCTGTAATTTCTTTACCAGTACATTCTCTCATTGGTTTCTTAATGTAGTCACCATCTACATCTGTAAATAGTCCATATACCCAAACGCATACTTTGTTTGGATCTTGGTTTTTGAATTGTCCTTGACGATTAATAGTCCAACTCATTAACCAACTTGAATCTCTACAAGTGACAATACCACCAGTAACGGTTTTTCCACTACGAGGATCACGCTTACAAATGTTTGTGATATAAGGGATGATTTTATCATCTAATGTTGTTACAGTTGCAGATTCCCAATTTGTCTTTGAAATGTCTGAACAGAATTTTTCTGGGTGCCCAAAACTTGGATCTTGTTTTGCGATGTTTTTCCATAAGCTCCAGCATCCACTTGTTCTAACTTCAGCATCTCCATTAGGCGCATGGTCTTGATCACCATAAATTGTTCCTTCTGTACAGCTTCCGTTTGTCACAAATACTAAATCGTTTTCAGTTAATACAATGCCAGTTTCTGTTCCGTTTACTTTGCATTCGATCGTCTTTAGGCAATTTTCTTATCTTGTACAACCTCAAATTCAACATTTGTAACTTCTGTATTGAATTGGAAGTCTACGCCATGAGCTTCTAGATATTTTTGCATAGGAAGAATTAAAGATTCATATTGATTGTAACGAGTGAATTTTAAGGCACTGAAATCAGGAAGTCCTGAGATATGGTGAATGAATCTTTGGAAGTATAATTTCATTTCTAAGGCTGAGTGCCAGTTTTCAAATGCAAACATACTTCTCCAATACATCCAGAATGTTGAATCAAATACTTCTTCATCAAATACATCTTCAATGGTCTTATCATATAAATCTTCATCTGGTGTCATGAATAATTTCATGATTTCCATAGCACCTTTAGTACTTAAATCAAACTTTCCATCTGTATGTGCATCTTTTCCTTGGTTGATTGTTGCACGACACAATGAGTAGTTAGGATCGTGTTTATTTAACCAGTAATATTCATCTAAAACACTAGCACCCTCGATTTCTAATGAAGGGATACTTCTGAATAGATCCCATAAACATTCGAAGTGGTTTTCCATTTCACGACCACCTCTCATGACATATCCACGAGTAGGATCATAGATTCCATCGCATGCGCCTCCGGCAATGTCCATGGCTTCTAAGATATGGATGTTTTTGCCTGGCATTTGTCCATCACGAACTAAAAAACAGGCGGCTGCTAATGCAGCAAGTCCACTACCTACGATATAAGCATTCTTATTATCTACATTTGCTGGTTTTTCAGGGCGAGCAAATGCTTCGTAGTTTCCATTCGTGTAGTAAATACCTTTAGAGTTCTTTTCGTATTTTCCTCTTTCAGTATTACGATAGTCACTTGTAACTTTCTTTTCTTCTTCTTTCTTTTTGTCGCTCACTTTTTTTGCAGTAAATAAAGCAGCACCTGTAGTGCAGCAGTAAGGCCTGCAATGCCTAATTTTATATTATTCTTTGACATATACATGTCCTCCTTTGTTCTTATGGCTACATAATAATGGATGTCAAAATTAAAAACCATGAACAAAAAAAGCAAGATGATAATTTTTTTATCATTTTGCTTCATTTGTAAAGTTTGAAATTGAATTTGCGATGGAACCATGCAAAGTGTTGGCCATATTATGGACGATTTCATGATAATCTTCACTCATGCCTTTGCTGATCCAATTAAGCATAATGCCTACAAAACTATATTTGTAGAAATCAGCAATAAATTGAATTTGTTCTTCTGTAATATTGGTTCCTTGTGCTTTTTCACGGACGACGCCTAAAATAAGGTCGTGTACTGTAGTAAATAAAAAACGTTCAATACTATCTTGTGTTGTTGTATGGTATACATTTAATATAAATGGCTTGTTTTGAAGGACGGCTTCAAATATGGATGTAAGGCCTTCTTGCCATGTGTCATATGTTTTATTTCCTTTTAGTGCATTTGTTGCATCATAAATACAAGACCATTCGACTAGGTCGTAAATATCTTTAAAATGATAGTAGAAAGACATTCTTGAAATGCCAATATCATCTGTTAAATCTTTAATGGTAATCTTATCTAATGGCTTTTTAATAAGAATCTTTTTTAGGGATTGCTCTAAGGCAAGTTTCGTTAAGTTTGACATATCTAAATATTATAAAAAAATGGGTCTCCCGTCAATTCTTAGGAAACCATGAACATTAAATTCTGAGTGGCTGTAACAAACAGAATTTTTTCTTGCCCTAGCTGTAATAGGGCTCTTTGAATATTGTAGATGTGCTTCTTGTAAGCACACTTACACTATAGTATTATCATTCGTTAATTTAATCAAAACATTTTGTGAAATTTTGGGAAGAAAGAGAATCTAGGTTTGCAGAATACAAATATTGATTTTTGTTTCTGCTTTTTACTAGCAGGTTTTTTAGATTCTAAAGACTTTAATATTTTGCGAGTCGTTGTATCGCTTTTTTTCAAGTAATTCAGTTAATGTATTCATGTTCATATAAGTATCATCAAATAATCTATTTTGGCACAGTATGAAGATGCATTTTGCCTGTTTATCGTTTAGAACTTTTTCATTAACTAACGTATTGATTATATTGTTGTAGTAATTTAGTTGATCGTTTAAATCTGCAATTTTTGTGTATAAGTCATTTGAGGCTTGTGACAACAATTCTAAAAATGTGACGACAAAAAATGTAATATCACCTTTGTTTTTTCTGTCGTTACAAACATCAAAAGCTTTATAGTACTTGTTGATATTATTTTTGACTGTGTAAGATAATTTTAAGGCTAAAAGAACGTCAAGTTCATTTTTAATCAGGTAACTACTGATAAATCGACTGGTCCTGCCATTTCCATCATAAAAAGGGTGGATATATCCAAATAGATAGTGAAAGGCAGATATTTTGATTAGGCTATCGATATCATCGTTTTTTAAAAAATCAAGACATAAATCTAGAGATTCAATGATTTTTGACTCTGGCATGATTCCTCTGTGTTTTTCTTTTTGTGTGGCAGACACTACTTGAACAGGCTCTTTTCTAAAGAGTATACCGTCGGGTAGATTTTCTTTTTCAATTTCAGGTAATACTAGGGCATCATAAATGGTCCGAATATCCTCGCAGTTGTTTAATGGGATTATTTCATTACTGATTAATTTAAAATATTTATCCACAAGTCCTTTAAATCTAGCGCTTTTATCATTTTTGATTGAGTCAATCGCATCTTCAATTTCTTTTCTTGTACTTCTTACACCTTCGATTTCGTTAGTAAGGGCAATCTCATCTTTTAATGATTTAATTATATAAGAGTTGATAGCGATATTAGGTAAATGTGTTCTTAACAAATTGATTTTGTTGATTGTTTTATATATTTTAACCAATAACTTTGTAATTTCATTCGTATTGAAAATGAATCCAACGTTTTCGTGGATTTTAATAGGAAGTTTAATGGAGGCTTCACTATTAAATCTAGCATCATAAATTGATTCGTATTCTGTTGGCTTTTTATAAAATATTGGCTTAACTAGCAATTTGGTGATTTTGCTATAATTCTGCGTTTTATCACTTATGCGAACAACCATTCATTCTTCAAATCCTTTAAGCGAGTGATCTTATAGATGTTTTTCAATCTAAGTAGTACGTACTGTAGCTTTTCTGTATTATCCATTCCTTGGGTTTCTTTTGCATGACAAAAAGAGCGTTGTAACGATTTATATATTTTGATGCTACCCCTTTATATTTTTGCAGTCTTTCTTCAATCAATTTGTGGAAACTGTTCACTGTATTTAAATGATTGAATTTATCATATGACTCATGACTGATTAACACTTTCTTAGTACCATTCTTACTTTCTAAAAAGTTCGTTGTAACTGTTAGAACCATCTAGCATTACAAAAAAGATTTTGATTCAAGACATTCACCAAATCTTAATAGATCTATGGATGATGGCTTGCCATAATTTAATGTTCTGGCAATTGTATGACCGAATCTCTGAATTGCAGTGAATGATACACACCTGCTGATTAGATAATCCTCTTTTGTAGCAGGTGTTCCACGATGTTTAGGTTCTACTCCATCAATCTTAGTCCCTTTATGATTGTATGGAGTATACTTTTCATCCATTTCAACTTCATTTCCCACTGTGTATGGGACGTTCCTCAGTTCCTAGACTAACCAATAATTTATGACGCATATTAAAAAAACATTGCGTTCGTTTACATTGATTTTAGCAAAATTTCTTTTTTAAGAGATACACCATTCAATGTATCCAGAATAAGTTCATTCCATTTGGATTGGTCTTGGTGAGAATAAAAAAGTAAGCTGACCGCGGTCTACAACAAAACGTTTTCCGCATGATTTACAACGAAGCATTTGTTTACCAGAGTTGGCAAAACCACTTTAATTAAATGAGGATGATAACATCCGCATTTAGGACAGTATTCAAAATGATACGTATTCATTTTATTGTTTGTATCTAAATAATCAGTGATTTCACGATCAATCTTTTTTCAATTTGAAAAGATTGTAAAGCAAAGAATAGTATCTTGGTTTAAATATTTTGAAGTTCTTGTCATAAGTGTAGTCTCTCTTTCGTTTACACCTATACAATAATTCTTAAATAGACATCATTAATGTCGAATATATTAACATGTCACCAATGTATCTGTTAAGCCAAAATATTTTTTGAAAGTAATTCATATTCCATATAAAAATCCTCCTAAATTAATGGGCGTTTTTGTTATAATATCTTATGTCTCATTAAAAATCAAATAAATTATTGAGATATACATATTATTCTTATATAATGTGAGAGGGTGACAATATGTATATATCAGTAGATGAATCGCAAATGAGTGTGTTTTTCTTGGATTGTTTTCGCTTTTTGTATGAATGATATAGAATATGATATTATCCTGAATAAGCCGGATGTGGATACATATGAATATGAAATATGGAAGCGGGCTAATAGGAAAATGTCTTTTGTCACAATAGTGAGATTGTCACTAGATGAATTTAAAGAATATTATTATGTGGATGAAAGAACGACAAATTGCAGAATAATTGATAGTGTGATTGTTCCTTTAATTGAAAAAATGAGATGATAAAAAGTGCTTTATTTATCGTACTAAATGGTAAATAGAACACTTTTGTTTACAGAAAAATAATTTACGAATAAATTATTTAGGCTTATACTTTTTAGTAGATAAATAACTTTCATAACTAAAAAGAACAAAAATAATAAGCATAAAACTAAGGAGATTTACTTATATGCAAAAGAGAACTACGAATTATTCTTTCCAAAAATTTGGAGATGTATTCTATTCTGTAAATCATAATGCAGGGCATTTGATTGATTATGTTGAAAATGACTTTAAAATCACAAACAAATCATTCGATTCTTTTTATTATTCCAGTGATCCGGTATATTTGGATACTAAAAGTGGAATTATAATGCTTGTGGTGAGTAAAGATGGTAAAAAGTTCGAAGAATATGTAATTCATCACCGTGTTGTTCGATTAAAGCCAGATATTTATTTTAATTATGTTTCAATTTCAAGAGAGAGTGTTCTTCAAATTCATTATTCAAGTCATGGAATGAATCAAAAGATGATGCAAAATCCATATACTTATCAAGCTTTGGTTTCAAGAATGAATTTAAAAGAGATTTTCACATGTTTTTATCAAGTGCGCAAATCAAATTATATTTTCCCTGGAGAAACACATGATTATTATGAATTGACATATATTGATCATGGTACATTAGATACAACAGTTGATGGACAGAAATATAGACTTCAAAAATATGATTTGATTTTATATTATCCTGGACAGTTTCATACGCAAAGCACAGATGATCAAAGTACTTGTTCATATCTGACGATTACGTTTGATATGGATAATAAATTGCCTGGGGATTTAAAAAATCGTGTATTCCATACACATAAAGATATTTATCAAGTTTTGTCTGAATTTATGAAATTCATTCAGTCTGATGGGCATTTAAATTCAGAAATGGTGTTGTTATATTTAAAACAAATTTTGATACTTTTATATCAATTTGATGATGAATCCCAAGAACAACAATCTATAACCGCAAATCCGATGCAAGAACACTATGAGAGTACATTGTTGAATGAAATCTTGGTATTTATAAACAATAATGTGTATAAACAGTTTACGGTAGAAGATTTATGTATGAAGTTCTCGATTTCAAGATCAAGTTTACAGAATTTATTTAAATCAAATATCCATATTACGCCAAAACAATATATTTCGAATGTGAAATTAAATCAGGCAAAAATTATGATTCATGAGCATAATCAAACGATTTCAGAAATATCTGATATTTTAGGTTTTACTTCGATTCACTATTTTTCTAGGAAGTTTAAGCTGCAATATGGTATATCTCCAACAGATTATGCCAAGAGTATTTCTCAATAAGTCCAGAAATGGGCTTTTTTTCTTTCGTTAATAGTGTATGATATGTACATGAAAAAGAATCAAATGTTAATGACATCTGGAACCATTTGGAAACAAATGCTTTTATTTGCCTTTCCTGTGTTTTTGGGCAACTTATTTCAACAACTATATAATACAGCGGATTCCTTGATTGTAGGAAACTATTTGGGCAGTTCAAGCCTTTGCAGCCGTTACTTCTTGTGGTGAATTGATCTTTCTGTTGACTAGTTTGTTTCAAGGAAATATCCGTAGGTGCAGGAGTGGTCATTGCACGCTACTTTGGTGCGAATGATAAAGAAAGAATGCAGAATGCAATTCATACACTTATGGCGTTTGGGATTATTTTTGGGATTGGTTTAACCGTTTTTGGATACTTGTTGGCCCCTGTATTGTTAGGGTGGATGTCAACACCAAAAAATGTGATTCATTTATCCGCTACATATCTTCAAATCTATTTTCTAGGTTCTCTAGGCATGATTCTATACAATTCTTGTGTTGGTATTATGCAGTCGGTAGGAGATAGTAAACATCCATTATATTTCTTGATTGTGTCAAGCTGTGTAAATGTTGTATTGGACATTGTATTTGTAGCAGGACTTCATATGAATGTAGAAGGGGCAGCCTTAGCTACGATTCTGTCGCAGTTTTTAAGTGCCATTCTTTGTTTGTATCTATTGATTCGGACAAATGAAAGTCATCAGGTACATCTTTCTAAGATTCGTATACATGCTGATGTAGGTAAGGAAATATTGGAAATGGGGATTCCAACGGGAATTCAGAATAGTTTAATTTCAATATCAAATGTAGTTGTGCAATCCAATATTAATACTTTTGGATCCTTGGCGATGGCAGGTATGGGTACCTATTCAAAAATTGAGGGTTTTGCGTTTTTACCAATCACGAGTTTTATGATGGCTTTAACTACGTTTGTTTCTCAAAATAGAGGGGCCAAAGAATATGAAAGGGCTAGAAAAGGAGCTCGTTTCGGACTCGTTTGTTCCGTCAGCTTAGCTGAAACCATAGGGTTATTGATTGCACTGTTTGTCACTCCATTGATGCGTTTATTTGTGGATGATCCACAAGTAATACAATATGGTGTAGAGCGTGCACATTATGCGACGATACTATTCTTTATGTTAGCATATAGTCATGGTGTGTCGGCTGTACTTCGTGGAGTTGGAAAGTCTGTTGTTCCAATGGTTGTCATGCTTGTGTGTTGGTGTCTTGTGCGAGTTACTTTATTAACAATGCTGAACATGCTATTTCATAACATTTTATTTGTATATTTGATTTATCCATTTACTTGGTCTTTATCAAGTATTGTATTTTTCTTGTATTATCGAAAAATCAATTGGCAAGAATAATAAAGAAACCATTCTAGTGTTGGTGTCTAGAATGGCTTCTTTTTGTTATTATTATTTATAGGAGAGAGATATGAATATTGGTTTATTTTCTATATTCATTGCCTTATCTTTAAGGCAATTATAGAATATCATTCTATGTTGTCATAAATTTAGTATAACTTTGGTAAATGTTGTGAAATCAGATTGAATTATGTGAAATTATCAAAATATGCATTTTTTTTGGAAAAGCCTCAAAAAATTTTAAGAATATGGAGGTGATGAAAAATAAAATGAACAAAACCAAAGACAAAATTATGAAAGAATTTCTGGAAAACAATGCCTATTTTGTCGACTTCTTTAATGCATACTTCTTTGATGGAGAAAGAGTTCTTAAACCTGAAAACTGTATGGAACTTGATTCAGAGATGAATGATTCGAATATGGATCTAGAAAAGCATGTGGATGTGATTCGTAAGTACAATGATGGAAATCTTTATAGTGCATTCATTATTGAGAATCAAAGTCGTGTAGATGCTTCGATGGTTGTAAGAGCGGCAGCATATGAGTATGTAGCTTATGACAGAATGTTAAAGAAGTTAAAGAAGAATAAGACTAAAGAAAAACTACCCATGGTGCATATCCTAGTATTCTATACAGGAGAAAAGCCTTGGAATGCAGCTAGACAGCTTTCTGAACTAGTCGAGGTGGATGAAAGATTTGAATCCTATTTTCATGACTACCAAATGAATCTGATTGAAATCACAGGAAATACTTCATATAATTTTAATGAAGAAGACGTACATAATCTATTCTACATATGTCGAAGTATTTATGATCAGTCTATTTATGAAGGAAAGAGCAATAGCTTTGGACTTGTGAAGAGCAGTGTGTTAAAAGTAGTCAAGACATTAACGGATGTAGAATGGTTGGATTTAGAAGAATTAGAGGAAAAGGAGGAGATTGAAATGTGTGAGGCTGAAAAGAGATGGCTTGAAGTAAAGTCAAAAGAATGGGAAGCTGAAGGAATAAAAAAAGGAATCGAACAAGGCATTGAACAAGGACTTGAACAAGGAATCGAACAGGGTGTAGAACTAGGACAGGTTCTTTTGTACAAGACAATGATAAAAAATGGAATGAGTGTCAATGAAATTTCTAAGGTTTGTTCGATATCTGTTGAAAATTTAAAACAAGTATTAAGTAATTGATATGAAGAGAAAAAAATCTCTTCTTTTCTTATATGTACTACCCATGGTGCACATTCTTGTGTTTTATACAGGAGAAAGGTCTTGGAATGCAGCAAACAAGCTTTCCTAGCTTGTAAAGAGATTTGTTGTTTGATACAGGATATGGAATGGTTGGATTTAAAGGAATTAGAGGAAAAGGAGAAGATTGAAATGTATCAAAAAATGATGGACAAAGGATTTGGAATTAAAGCTATCGCATCCATCTTCTCAGTAAGTGAAGAGTCTGTTAAAAAGTTGTTGATGAAAGCTTAGAAAATGCATTATAAAACGGGGGAAATATGAATAAGAATATAAAAAGAGTAAGTGTAGTATGTTTATGTTTATTGTTGAGTGGTTGTAGCATGTTTCAATCTGCTCTTAATGATATCAAGGGTAATTTAGTAGGTAACGGATATACGATATATACGTATGATAATTATGGCAGTGAAGTCATGGAGACAAGTGGAGATAAAATTAGTATTACAGGCAATGCGGTAGAGTCTACTTCTTATGATGAAAATGGTAGTGTTGTTCGTGGATATGAATTATCAAGTGTAATTACGATAACGGTAGACGGAAAAGAAATAGAATCATGTGGAGATACTTGTATTTTTGAACAAAAGGGCTTAACACCAGATGTGGATTTTACACAAGCAGATATTGATTCAAATACACATGGACAAATATCGGACAATACATCTGTTGCTCGTTTTATCAACAAGTATAAAAATATGTTTGGTAAAGGAAGAATTGTAGTCATTAAATCACAATTGGGACAACCAATTGCCGCCTACTCTGGAGATAATGTGTATTGGAAGATTCCAGATAATTTACCAAAAATGACGAAGCTTATGATTGATGGTAAGGCTTTGTATATTCATAGAGCGAATTTTCAAATCATTGATAAAGAATTATTAGATTAGAGATACAAAATGAAACAACAAATTAGTAAAGTACAAAAAGCACCTAAGGCATTAGGGGCCTTATTCAGCAGGAGTTTTAACAGAAGGATTAGTATTCTTATCTGGACAATTAGGCGTAGATACCAATGAGAATTTAGTCAGTGAAGATGTCGTAGAACAAACTGTAAAGGCCTTTGAAAATATTGGGGTATTACTCGAAACTTCAGACTTAATTTATGATGATATTGTCAAGACAACTGTATTATTGGATGATATGAACGACTTTGCGAAAGTAAATGAAGAATATGCGAAATATTTTACTGAACCATTCCCTGCAAGAAGTTGCTTTGAAGTGGCTAAATTACCTAAGAATGCTAAGGTTGAAATAGAGTGTATCGCAATCAAAAAATAGTTTAAAAACATATGTCGTCAATAGAGTTCGTTCTTTGATGTATTGAAGAATTTTATTGTTGAAAAATCCATGATTTATGGTAGTATATATGAAAGAGAAATTGGATTTGAAAAGGGACTTTTTAAATCCATTTTTTTAAAGTCAAAAGGAGGATTATATGAACAAAAATTCGTTATTATCCATGAGAGATCTGTCAGTTGAAGATATTTATAGCATTCTTGATGATGCTAGACTTTTTAATAGTTCCTTTAAAGATTGGCAATTACCAATGCAGAAAGCATTGGTTGCTAATCTTTTTTTTGAGGCTTCAACTCGAACACATTTCTCATTCGAAAGTGCACAGCACCAATTAGGATGCCAAGTAGCCGATTTTGTGGCAGGAGCATCTAGTGTCACAAAGGGAGAAACTCTTTATGATACAGTAAGGACATTTGAATCCATTGGGTATGACATGGTGGTGATCCGTCATTCTCAAGATGAATACTTCAAAGAATTGAAAAATATCAATATTCCAATCTTAAATGCTGGAGATGGTGCAGGAAACCATCCAACACAATGCTTGTTAGACTTACTAACTATGCAAAATGAATTTGGTACACTAGAAGGCTTAAATGTAGTAATCTGTGGAGATATATTACATTCAAGAGTGGCTGCTAGTGATAAAGAAGCCTTAGAAAGGTTAGGATCGACTGTTCGTTTTGCCGGACCTAAAGAATGGGAAAGACCAGGCTATCCAACAATTGATTTTGATGAAGCCATCGAATGGGCAGACGTTGTCATGATGCTTCGTATCCAGAAAGAAAGAGGTTCTGGAATGGCAGGTATGACAGATAGTGAATATCTAGAAAAAAATATGGTCTTACAAAAGAGCGTTATGCAAGAATGAAAGACAAAGCTATCGTAATGCATCCAGCTCCTGTTAATCGTGGAGTTGAAATTGACACGGATTTAGTGGAAGCTGAAAAATCAAGAATTTTTGAACAAATGCACAATGGTATGTTGGTTAGAAAGGCCGTTATTAAACGTGGATTTGGCTTTGCTCCATTCAAAGAGGAAAAATAAGTATGCGTTTAATAAAAAATGGTCAAGTTTTAATTGACAATCAAGTAAAAAAGAAAGATATTTTAATGGATGAAGGAAAGATCATTCAGATTGATGATTCTATAGTGAAAGACTGTGAAGTTATTGATGCTGCAGGTCTTACAGTCATTCCAGGGTTAGTGGATGTACACGTACATTTTAGAGAACCAGGACACACAGAAAAAGAAACTATTCATACAGGTAGTTTAGCAGCAGCACATGGAGGATTTACTTCTGTGTTTGCGATGCCAAACGTCATCCCTTTTCCAGATGATGTAGATACAATGAAAGACTATCAACAATTGATTGAAAAAGAATCTGTTGTACATACATATCCATATGCTTGCATCACTTTAGAAGAAGCGAGTAAAGAAGTAGTGGATATGAAAGCTATTAAAGAATTAGGTATTCGTTGGTTTAGTGATGATGGTGTAGGGGTAGCCACATCTGAAATCATGAAGGAAGCTATGGAAAAGGCGAAAGAAAATGATTGTATGATCGTAGCCCACACAGAAGACATGCGTTATCGTAGACCTGGGGCTTGTGTACACATGACAGTGAAGTCGTGACATCAAAGGGATGGCTTGGAATTCCAAGCGCTTGTGAAAGCGCACAGTTGATTCGTGATTTAGAAATCACAAAAGAAGTAGGAAATGCGTATCATGCCTGCCATATTTCGGCTAAGGAAAGTGTAGAAGCATTAAAAGGCGCAAAAGCTTCAGGCTTGAATGTAAGTGCAGAAGTTACAGTACATCATTTATTATTAGAAGATAAAGATGTTGTCGGACCAAACTGGAAAATGAATCCACCATTAAGAAGTCATGAAGATCGTATGTCTTTAATTGAAGGCTTAGAAAATGGAACATTGGATTGCATTGCCAATGACCATGCTCCACATACTTATGAAGAAAAGAAACGTTCGATGGATAAAGCGCCATTTGGTATTGTTTCATTAGAAAGTGCGTTTGCGTTACTATACACTGAATTTGTGCATAGACAGAAACGTTGGACATTAGCTCAATTAGTGAATTGGATGTCGGCTGCACCTGCTAAGCGTTTTGGCTTAGAAAATGTAGGACAAATTAAAGAAGGATATAATGCCGATTTAGTCTTAGTAGATTTAGAACATGAATCTTTGATCGACATAGATACATTTGAATCTATGGGTAAAAATACACCATTTAATGGTTGGAGCGTAAATGCACAAATAAAGGAAACCATTGTAGATGGAAAAACAGTATGGAAAGGATAAAACATACTTATTTGAAGCTGAAGGATTGCATGTTCATCGTGCTAGTAAGATTGAAACAGAAGATGGTAAAAACGTTCTAGATATTATTCGTAATGGACGTGTAAACTTTGTCATTAATACAGTGTCTAATAAGAAGAACATAAGTGCTGATGGATTCTTGATTCGTCGTGTGTCTGCAGAAAATAACATTTCTTGTATGACAAGTTTAGATACAACGAATGCATTAGCAAAAGTTTAAGAGTCATTGAGTTTCTCAATGGTTTCTATGAATGAAATGGGGAAATAGTATGCAGGAATTTGCGAAGATTCTATCGAATGTCGAAATCGCAAAAGATATTTGGAAAATGGAATTGAAAACAAACTTAGCTAAAACAGCTAAGCCTGGTCAATTCATTGAAATCACAGTTCCAGGTTTCTATTTGCGTAGACCTATCTCGATTAGTGAAATTAAGGAAGATGTTTTAGTCATTATCTACAAAGTGCTTGGTGAAGGTACTTTAAAAATGACTGAACTTGAAGGAAAATTAGATATCTTTGGTCCACTTGGAAATGGTTTTCCGATTGAAGATAAAGAAGAAGTGTTGTTGATTGGTGGAGGTGTTGGTGTACCACCACTATATGAAACCGCAAAACAATATTTAAGTAAAAATGCACGTGTAACTGTAGTATTAGGTGCAAATGATGCAGATAGCGTATTCTATGTGGATGAATTCAAAGCGCTTGGGTGTGATGTATATGTCGCAACAATGGATGGTTCATTAGGAACAAAGGGTACAGCATTGGATGCGATCAAAGAAAACAATGTGACATGTAACTTTGTACTTAGCTGTGGACCTTTACCTATGTTGAAGGCAATCAACGAACAATATAGTGAAGGCTATATTTCATTAGAAGCTCGTATGGCTTGTGGCCTTGGTGCTTGTATGGGATGTGTTGTGAAAGATGTAGAAGGACATTCATTGCGTGTATGTAAAGATGGTCCTGTATTTGAAATGGGAAAGGTGGCTTTATAATGGATATTTCAGTAAAACTACCCGGATTGAATTTGAAGAATCCAATTATTCCAGCTAGTGGATGTTTTGGATTTGGTAAAGAATATGCCGAACTATATGATTTGAGCGTATTAGGTGGTATTGCCATCAAATCGGCTACACCACAAGAGCGTTTTGGAAATCCTACACCAAGAATTGCCGAAACTCCAATGGGAATGTTGAATGCGATTGGTCTACAAAATAAAGGTGTAGATTCTATTATTGAAAATGAACTTCCATTCCTTGCACAGTATGATACAGCAGAAATCATGGCCAATGTGGCGGGTGCATGTGAAGAAGATTATGTAGAGGTTATCAAGAAATTAAATGATCAGCCAGTAATTAAGGCTTATGAATTAAATATTTTTGTCCTAATGTAAAACATGGTGGTATTGGTTTGGGAACGAAACCTGAACTTGCAGCACATGTGACTAAGATTTGTAAGGAAGCCGCTACAAAACCTGTATATGTGAAGTTATCACCTAATGTAACGGATATTGTAGAAATTGCCAAAGCCGTTGAAGAAGCTGGTGCAGATGGTATTGTATTGATCAATACTTTAATGGGTATGCGTATCAATTTGAAGACGGGAAAACCATTGCTTGCCAATGTAACAGGTGGTCTTTCAGGTCCTGCCATTAAGCCAGTTGCCTTAAGAATGGTATATCAAGTAGCACAAGCTGTAAATATTCCAATCATTGGTGTTGGTGGAATTACTTGTGCAGAAGATGTATTGGAATTCTTAAACGCGGGGGCAAGTGCCGTTGAAGTGGGTGCCCAAAACTTTGTGGATCCTTATGTATGTCCAAAAATCATTGAGGATCTTCCAAAAGTATTAGAGAAATATGGATATAAAAATATTGAAGAAGCAGTTGGAAGGAGTTTTAAATAATGAGTAAAACAATTGTAGCATTAGATTTTTCGAGTAAAGAAGAAGTTGTAGATTTCTTAAAACAATTTGATGAACCCGTATATGTAAAGATTGGTATGGAATTAACATATGCGTGTGGTTTAGAAATGGTAAAAACAGTGAAGGAAATGGGTCACCACATTTTCTTAGACTTGAAATTGCATGATATTCCAAACACAGTTAAGGGTGGAATGAAAAACTTAGCGAACTTAGGTGTAGATATTGTCAATGTACACTGTGCTGGTGGTATTGCGATGATGAAGGCTGCCATTGATGGTTTGAATGAAGGGGCTAAAGATGGAAAACGTCCTATGTGTATTGGTGTAACTCAGCTTACAAGCACTTCTAAAGAAGCTATGAATAACGAATTGGGAATTCCTGGTGAAGTTATTGATTGTGTTATTAAATATGCGAAGAATGCGAAAGAAGCAGGCTTAGACGGTGTTGTATGTTCCGTACATGAAGCTAAGGCAATTCATGAAGCTTGTGGAGATGACTTCTTAACAGTAACTCCAGGTATTCGTTTGGCAAGTGATTCTAAGGATGATCAAAAGCGTGTTGCGACTCCTGCATTTGCGAAAGAACAAGGCTGTGATTATATCGTAGTTGGTCGTTCAATTACGAAGCGTGCTAACCCAGTTGAAACATATAAGGAAATTGAAGCAACTATGTCAAAATAAGGTGTGAGAAATCACATCTTTTTTTTACACTTTTTTATTGAAATTTTTATGATTTGTGGTAGTATACTAAGCAGGAAAAATATAGTATTTTTTTCAAAAGGAGGATACGTATGATCAAAAATCTAGCTTTATTTGTGAACGGAACATCAGTGATTCAGATGAATAGTATTCTTCGTAGTGCTATACTTTTTTAATAGTTCCATTTAAAGATTGGCAATGCATTGTTTGCTAATCTTTTTTTGAGTAAATAACAGAAAGGACAAATTATGGAAAGACTATTGATTTTAGAAGATGGAAGTGTATATCGCGGAACAGCGTTTGGTAGTGACAACTTCCAAATTGGTGAATTAGTATTTAATACGTCAATGACGGGTTATCAAGAAATTTTGACAGATAATTCATATTGTGGACAAATTGTAATGATGACATATCCATTGATTGGTAACTATGGAATCAATCGTGATGATAATGAAAGTATGATTCCATGTGTATTTGGATTTGTAGTTAAAGACTATTGTGAATATCCAAGCAATTTCAGATGTTCAGAAACATTAGATGATTTCTTAAAACGCGAAAATATTCCAGGAATTTATGATATTGATACACGTGAAATCACAATGAAGATTCGTAATGTAGGTACCATGAAGGCTGTTATGGCTAATGTGGATGCCGATGTGGATGCGATTGTTGCTGGCTTAAAAGCCGCTGATTTCTTACATGATCAAGTGGCTCGTGTTTCGACAAATAAAGTATTCCCAATCCCAAATCGTGGCAAGAAAGTTGTATTGATGGATTTTTGGGGCAAAATTAGGTATTGTTCGTGAACTATCAAAACGTGGATGCGATTTAGTCATTGTTCCATATGATACACCAGCAAGCACAATCCTATCTTATCGTCCAGATGGCGTTATGTTGTCGAATGGTCCTGGAGATCCTACGGATGTAAAAGTCGCTATTGAAACGATTAAAGAATTGATTCCTCAAACGGTTGTATTTGGAATTTGTTTAGGTCACCAGTTGATTTCTTTTGGCTTGTGGTGCAAAAACATATAAATTGAAATTTGGACACCGTGGAGCTAACCATCCAGTGGTTAATCTTTCAACAGGTAAAGTAGAAATTACTTCTCAAAACCATGGCTTTGCGGTAGATATTGATAGCTTAAAGGATACGCGTTTGGAAATGACACACCAAGCATTAAATGATAAGAGTTGTGAAGGTGTTCGCCATAAAGATTATCCTTGCTTTGCGGTGCAATATCATCCAGAAGCAAGTGCAGGACCTGAAGATTCTCGTTACTTGTTTGATCAATTTATTGAATTAATGGAGGAGAATAAAAATGCCTAAACGTACAGATATCAAAAAAATCTTAGTGATCGGTTCTGGTCCAATTATCATTGGTCAGGCAGCTGAATTTGATTATGCCGGAAGTCAGGCATGTCAATCCCTTCGTGAAGAAGGATATGAAGTCATCTTAATTAACTCAAATCCTGCCACAATCATGACAGATACAGCCATCGCAGACCGTGTTTATATTGAGCCTTTGACTGTTGATTTCGCAAAACGAGTTATTTATAAAGAAAGACCCGATGCCATTTTAGGATCATTAGGTGGTCAAACAGGATTAAACTTAGTTGTAGAATTACATGAAGATGGAATCTTAGATGAGTTTGGTGTAGAAATTTTAGGTACAGACTTACATGCGATCAATCGTGCGGAAGATCGTGAATTGTTCCGTTCTTTAATGCAGGAAATCAATGAGCCAGTACCAGAAAGTATGATTGTTCATACCGTAGAAGAAGCTGTTGAATTCGCAAAACGCGAAGGATATCCATTAGTTGTTCGTCCAGCTTATACACTTGGTGGAACGGGTGGAGGTTTCGCCGATGATGAGGCTGAACTTCGTGAAATTTGTGATTCTGGATTAAAGGCTAGTCCAGTTCATCAATGTTTGATTGAACAAAGTATTGCCGGATATAAAGAAATTGAATATGAAGTAATGCGTGATGCCAAAGACAATGCAATCGTCGTATGTAATATGGAAAATATTGATCCAGTAGGTGTGCATACTGGAGATAGTACGGTTGTTGCGCCAGTTCAAACTTTGACAGACCGAGAAAACCAAATGCTTCGTAATGCATCTTTAAAAATCATTCGTGCATTAAAAATTTGTGGTGGATGTAACGTTCAGTTGGCATTGAATCCAAATAGTTTTAAATATTATGTCATCGAAGTTAACCCTCGTGTATCTCGTTCTTCTGCTCTAGCTAGTAAGGCAACAGGTTATCCAATTGCGAAGATTAGTGCTAAATTAGCGGTTGGTTTAGGCTTAGATGAAATTATTAACCCAATTACTAAAACAAGTTATGCATGTTTTGAACCTGCATTAGACTATATTGTAACGAAATTTGCACGTTTCCCATTTGATAAATTTCCTAATGCGGACCGTCATTTAGGAACACAAATGAAGGCAACTGGTGAAATTATGTCCATTGGACGTAACTTTGAAGAATCTTTCTTAAAAGCAGTTCGTTCTTTAGAAATGAAAGTGGATCATATCTATAAAAAAAGAATTGGTTGGATTATCGAAAGAAGAATTACTTGAAAAAATCAAGAAGTGTGATGATGAAAGAATTTTTGCGGTTACACAATGGCTTCGCGATGGATATGATATAGAAACCATTCATAATGTGACGAAAATGGATGATTTCTTCTTGTGTCACTTGTCAAGAATTATCAGCTTAGAAAAGCTAATGATGGAAAATCCCAAAGATGTTGAAGTTTTACGTAAATTAAAGAAATACGGTTTTGCGGATAGCTACATTGCACGTAATTGGGATATGAAGGAATTTGATTTATATAACTTGCGTAAAGAAAATGGAATCATGCCAGTATATAAGATGGTAGATACTTGTGCGGGTGAGTTTAAGAGTGCAACTCCATACTTCTATTCAAGTTATGAACATAAGAATGAATCTGAGGTAACAGACCGTAAAAAAATCGTTGTATTAGGTTCAGGACCAATTCGTATCGGACAAGGTGTTGAGTTTGACTATGCGACAGTACATTGTGTACAGACTTTGCGTGAAGAAGGCTATGAAGCTATCGTCATCAACAACAACCCTGAAACTGTATCAACCGATTTCTCAATTAGTGACAAATTATATTTTGAACCACTAACTACAGAAGATGTAATGCACGTAATTGATTTAGAAAAACCATTGGGTGTTATTGTTCAATTTGGTGGACAAACAGCAATCAACTTAGCCGATTCATTGGTAGAACATGGAGTTAAGATTCTAGGTACTTCACTACACTCTATCGATTTAGCGGAGGACCGCCATGAATTTGAGGCAATGTTACACAAATTGGATATTCCTCAACCAAAAGGTGAAACTGCAGTCACTGTTGAAGAATCACTCGTTATTGCCAATAAGATTGGTTATCCAGTACTTGTTCGTCCAAGTTATGTGTTGGGTGGTCGTGCAATGGAAATCGTACATAACGATGATGAATTAAGAGTCTATATGGCAACAGCTGTAAAGGAAATCAGTCATGATGCTCCAATTTTAGTTGATAAATATATTGTTGGTAAAGAACTTGAAATCGATGCGATTGCGGATGGAAAGAATGTATATATTCCAGGTGTAATGGAACATATCGAACGTGCTGGTATTCACTCTGGTGACTCAATTAGTGTATATCCTACACAGATCATCAATGAGAAGGTGAAAGAAACAATCATTGATTATGGAACAAGAATTGGTGAAGGCTTTGAATTTGTTGGTTTATACAACATTCAGTTCATTGTAGATAAAGAAAACAATGTATATGTATTAGAGGTAAACCCACGTTCCTCTCGTACCGTACCATTCTTATCTAAGATTACTGGTGTTCCTATGTCTCAAATTGCGACTAAGTGTGTATTAGGTGAAAGTATTGAAGATCAAGGCTTAATACCAGGATATCATCCTGAAGATAAAGAAAGAGTCTTTGTCAAAGCGCCAGTATTCTCATTTGCGAAATTACGTAGTGTAGATACAGTTTTAGGACCTGAAATGAAATCTACAGGTGAGGCTTTGGGTAGTGATGTCAACTTAGAAAAAGCATTGTACAAAGCTTTAGTAGCTTCAGGAATCAATATTCCTTTACATGGAAGTGTATTACTAACAATTGATGATGATAATAAACAGGATGCTTTAGAAATCGCAAAACGTTTCTATAACATTGGATATGGAATTTATGCGACGAAGGGTACAGCTAAATTCTTAGAAGATAATGGCTTATTTGTACATGTAGCAGCCAAAGTCAATGAGGATAATGGAAATGAAACGGTATTGGATATTATTCGTCATGGACATGTAAACTTTGTCATCAACACAATGTCAAATAAAGATAATTCTACAAGTAAAGATGGATTCTTGATTCGTCGTGTCTCTGCAGAAAATAACATTTCTTGTATGACAAGTTTAGATACGGCACATGCCTTAATTAAAGTATTGGAATCTTTGAGTTTCTCAATGATTTCTATGAATGAAATGGGTAAATAGAGTGTGAGAAATCACACTTTATTTTTGGCTTAACAGATACATTGGTGACATGTTAATATATTCGACATTAATGATGTCTATTTAAGAATTATTGTATAGGTGTAAACGAAAGAGAGACTACACTTATGACAAGAACTTCAAAATATTTAAACCAAGATACTATTGCTTGCTTTACAATCTTTTCAAATTGAAAAGATTGATCGTGAAATCACTGATTATTTAGATACAAACAATAAAAATGAATACGTATCATTTTGAATACTGTCCTAAATGCGGATGTTATCATCCTCATTTAATTAAGAGTGGTTTTGCCAACTCTGGTAAACAAATGCTTCGTTGTAAATCATGCGGAAAACGTTTTGTTGTAGACCGCGGTCAGCTTACTTTTTTATTCTCACCAAGACCAATCCAAATGGAATGAACTTATTCTGGATACATTGAATGGTGTATCTCTTAAAAGAAACGGTCGCTAAAATCAATGTAAACGAACGCAATGTTTTTAATATGCGTCATAAATTATTGGTTAGTCTAGAACTGAGGAACGTCCCATACACAGTGGGAAATGAAGTTGAAATGGATGAAAAGTATACTCCATACAAATCATAAAGGGACTAAGATTGATGGAGTAGAACCTAAACATCGTGGAACACCTGCTACAAAAAGAGGATTATCTAATCAGCAGGTGTGTATCATCACTGCAATTCAGAGATTCGGTCATACAATTGCCAGAACATTAAATTATGGCAAGCCATCATCCATAGATCTATTAAGATTTGGTGAATGTCTTGAATCAAAATCTTTTTTGTAATGCTAGATGGTTCTAACAGTTACAACGAACTTTTTTAGAAAGTAAGAATTGTACTAAGAAAGTGTTAATCAGTCATGAGTCATATGATAAATTCAATCATTTAAATACAGTGAACAGTTTCCACAAATTGATTGAAGAAAAGACTGCAAAAATATAAAGGGGTAGCATCAAAATATATAAATCGTTACAACGCTCTTTTTTGTCATG
>VOFK01001650.1_pt1 | contig 36177 bp, 51 predicted proteins | sample 5384121 | NCBI WGS metagenome assembly VOFK01 (sample SAMN12384730, study PRJNA508395) | human gut metagenome | isolation source: healthy gut J | host: Homo sapiens | reverse complement strand
GGCACGAGTGAGCACACCATGATTGGCCGCTTCATCGACCGATCATCCCGGAGGCAAAGCTCCCCCTGACCCTCACGAGCTATTCCCCCTGCTTCCGCAAGGAGGTCGGCAGCCACGGTCTGGAGGAGCGCGGCGTGTACCGCATCCACCAGTTTGAAAAAGCAGGAAATGATCGTTGTCTGCCGTCCGGAGGAATCCATGGACTGGTACAACAAGCTCTGGAGTTACTCTGTCGAGTTGTTCCGCAACATGGAGATTCCTGTTCGTCAGCTGGAATGCTGCTCCGGCGATCTGGCCGATCTGAAGGTCAAATCCTGCGATATTGAGGCGTGGAGCCCGCGGCAGCAGAAATATTTCGAGGTCTGCTCCTGCTCGAACCTCGGCGACGCACAGGCCCGCCGTCTCGGCATTCGCATCAAGGGCGCGGACGGCATGATGTCTGGCTACCACACGCTCAACAACACCTGCGTTGCACCCCCGCGCATGCTCATCGCGTTCCTTTGAGAACCACCTCCAGAAGGACGGCACCGTCACCATCCCGAAGTGCCTGCAGCCGTACATGGGCGGCAAGGAAGTTCTGGTTCCGAAAGCATTAAATCAAGACAATAACACTTCTGAAATCAGCGGCTGCGGTACTGAAAAAGAAAACGAGCCCGGGGGGATTTCGATTTTCCCCGGATCTCCCTTAAAGACCGGAAAAACCGCTTCGGTTTTTCTGGACTTTTCCCGCGGGACTTGAAGCAGCTCAGAATTTTGATGCAGCGCCTATAAGCGTTGTAGGGGTCGATGCCCACATCGACCCGGCAGGATGCACCGGTTTTACTGAAATCTTCGGCGAAACCGAACGCTTCCCACTGGGCCGACAAGAGCCGTCGGCCTTACGGGTGAGATCTTCGATGCACTCGTACCCGTAGGGGCGGACGACTCTGTCCGCCCGCAGGGATATATCGGTTTTACGGAAATCTTCGGCGAAACCGCACTTCCTCAGCGGGCCGCGATGTTGAGGCACGGCCCCTACAGAACTCCGGCGAATCCGTACTGCTTTGCAAATTTTGAACGCAAAGCGTTTTTACAGCAGCCATTCAAAGGCAGCTGTTATCAAACTTTGATGCACCGTAACAGGCGGCGCGTACCATAGCGCCCGTAAGGTGAGTATGTGTGTTCGTAACGACTGAAAATTTTGTTCTTACCTAAATTGCACCCGCAGGATGCACCAAACCGCGTCCAAGCACTCTTTTTTTCCTCTAAACTTTTTCTCTTGCGAGAGAAAGATAGCAGGCGCTGCCGGTCGCCAGGAACCAAATCAAGAAAAAGAGAGGCAAACCAGATGAAGAAATTTCTGAATGAATTCAAGACCTTTATCTCGCGCGGCAACGTGATGGATATGGCCATCGGCGTTGTGATCGCGACGGCATTCGGCAAGATCAGTGCCAAGTCTTGTCGCGGATATCATTATGCCGCTCATCGGCTGTCTGATCGGCGGCGTAGATCTGGCGACGCTCAATATCACGCTCAAGCCCGCCGTCATGGACGGTGAAACGGTCGTGTCCGAGGCCGTTGTGCTGGGTCTTGGCACATTTCTTGACCACGATCATTGATTTCCTGCTGATTGCGTTCGTCGTATTTCTGGTCGTCGTCAAGGCTATGAATATGGCAAAGGCCAAGCTGGAAAAGCCCGCCGCGCCGGAACCTGAAAGGAACCGGAACCTACAAAGGAAGAGCAGCTTCTAACAGAGATCCGTGATCTTCTGAAAAACAAATAATACGCAAACGGACGCGACTCCCGCGTCCGTTTTTTGTGTAGTTTCAGGACTTTTCATTTGCCTATAAATCTGATAGACTAATTCCATCAAAATCGGGGGGTTCCTTTATGTCTGCTTCCTGTCAGAAAAATCGATCTGCGCAGCTGGCCGCGAAAGGGATATTTTTTCCTTCTTTTCCTCGCTCGATCAGCCGTTTTACAGTGTCTGCTTCCGCGTGGACGTGACGCAGCTGCATACGTATACCAAGACGCATGGTCTATCCTTCTATTACGCCATGACATATCTCGTCACACAGGCGGTCAACGAGGTTAAAAACCTGCGTTATACCATCCGGGATGGCAGCGTTTATCTGCTGGACAAGCGTACGCCGAGTTTTACGGAACTGAAAAAGGGTAGTGATCAGTTCCAGATCATCACGTGTCCGTGTGAAGGTACGCTGGCTGACTTCTGCCGCTGCGAAGCGGAGCGGAGCGAAGCGCAGACCTCGTTTTTGGAGCCGTCCTCTGAAACGGATGATCTGATCTATATCTCGTGTCTTCCGTGGTTCGATCTCACCTGCTGTACAAATGAGCGGCAGGTCGACATAGACGACGCCATCCCGCGCATCACCTGGGGCAAATACATCCGGCAGGAAAACGGCCGTGAAACGCTGGGACTTTCTATTGAGGTCAACCACCGGCTTATCGACGGCGTGCACTTAGGCCGGTTTTACGAATCTCTGCAAAACAAGATCAATGAATTGGAGTAAGCATTCAAAGTCATGAAAAACAGCAAACTCGCCGCGCTGCGCGCGGCGTTTCCCTATACCGTTCCGATCTTCGCAGGCTTCTGGTTCCGCGATGGCCTATGGCATTCAGATGAGCACGTCCGGATTTTCCTTCTGGTATCCGATGATTATGAGCGCCGTGATCATGGCGGCAGTCTGGAATTCGTCGCCGTCAGTATGCTCTTGTCCATCGCAGGCGGTACGATCGTGTATATGATTCTGATCCGGGTGGTGTTCTGAACGCGTGCACCATTGTAGGCCGATGCCCACATCGGCCACTCTGGGAAATTGCGAATCCGCCGTAGATTCCCGAAAAACACTGCATTCTGTGGGCGGACAGAGTCGTCCGCCCCTACAGAGGCTTAGGGTGTATCCGCACTGCCCGGCAAGTTTCGAACACAAAGCGTTTTCACCGCAGCCATTCAAAGGCAACTGCTATCAATCTTGGTGTACCGTAACAGGCGGCGCGTACCATAGCGCACGTAGGGTGAGTTTGCGTGTTCGCAGCGACTAAAAATCAGGACTTGCCTGAATCGCACCCGCAGTACGCACCAACCGTAACCAAGCGCCCCTTTTCTCCCCCTTCTTTTCCGGCAATGCGGAAAAGAAGGGGCCGGAGGCATAACCACCCATCCAATATGCAGAAAAATCTTCCTTCCCGAAGGGAGATTTTTTATATTCTTATTATATTAAAGAGTCTGCACCATCTCCCCTTGAAAATTATCCACAGCTGTGCTATGATTAGTGTGTATAATTTTGTGATTTTTCTGCCCGCGCGGCAAATACAGAAAGGAGCTGCGCCATGTATTCTTCCGCTTACGTCTGGGCCAAGGTTCTGGGGCATATGGAGTCCCGCCTGACCCGCAGGTTGTGTCAACCTGGTTTGACGATACTGAGATTCTCGAGTTGACGGATGAGAAACTCGTGCTCTATTCCCCCTCCTCCTTCCGAAAGGATATCATCGTCCGCCGCTGCACCGGCTACATCAAAGAGGCCATGCAGGAAATTTTCCAGCTGAACGTCGATGTCGTTGTACTCGACGACACGGAAATTGAGGCCTATCGAGGCAAATCGCAGAAGCCGGAGTTCATCGAGTTTAACCCGCAGTTCACCTTCGACAACTTTGTCGTCGGCTCCTCGAACCGCTTCGCGCACGCCGCCGCCGTTTCCGTCGCCAATAACCCGGCGGAAACGTATAATCCCCTTTTTTTTACGGCCCGTCCGGCCTTGGCAAAACGCACCTGCTTTACGCCATCGCCAGCGTCGTGCATAAAAACCACCCCAGCTATAATATCGTCTATATCAAGGGTGATCAGTTTACAAATGAGCTGATTGCTGCCCTGCAGGAGGGCCGGAACAATGAATTCCGCTATAAATACCGCAACGCCGATCTGTTTCTGGTTGACGATATTCAGTTTATCGCCGGCAAGGAATCGACGCAGGAGGAATTTTTCCATACCTTCAATAACCTCTACGAGAACCACCACCAGATCGTTCTGACTGCAGACCGGCCTCCAAATGAGATGCTGCGTCTGGAGGACCGTCTGAAAACGCCGGTTCGAGTGGGGCCTGATTGCGGACATCCAGCCACCCGATTTCGAGACGCGCATGGCAATCATCAAGAACAAATCCGTCTCGCTTGGCTTCGATCTGCCGAACGATGTCTGTACGTTCATCGCCGAAAATGTGACCTCGAACGTGCGTCTGCTGGAGGGCACGGTCAAAAAGATCCGCGCCTATCACGACCTTGACAACATGGAGCTGACCGTTCCGAACGTGTCCCGCGCTATCAAGGATATGTACAACAAGGAAAAAGCCGAAAATCTGCCCACTCCGAACCTCATCATCGGTGAAGTCTCCCGATTCTATAACATCGAGGAGTCCGTCATCCGCGGCACGCTCAAGAACAAGAACACTGCCGAAGCGCGGCAGGTCGCCATGTATCTGGTACGCAAGCTTACCAATTTAAGCCTGCCCGACATCGGCAAGGAATTCGGCCGTGACCATTCGACCGTCATTCACTCGCTCAAAAAGGTCGAGCAGCAGCTTGCCGCAGGCACCGGAACGCTCGCCGACAACATCCGCGACATTACGGCGAACATCAACAGTAAGCTTTAATTTTGTCCACACCAACCTGTGGAATCCACACGACTCCCCTGTGGAAAGCTGTGAAACAGAAGTTTCACAAAACTGCATGTTGATAACATTCTTTTTTCTGCACACCAGCCTGTGGACAAAAAAGCATTGATCTGTCAAGAAAAAAACAGCTTTTCCACATAAAATTCCCCTACTGCTACCTACTTCTAAAAAATATCCTTTCTTTCTCTTGAAAGAAGAAACGGAGGAAGTTCCATGAAATTTACCTGTGAAAAAAACGCACTGGTGAGCGCCGTCTCCGTCGCCTCCCGTACCGTCGCGCAGAAGAGCACCATTCCGGCGCTCGAGGGAATTTATATCCGGGCCGGCGTAAAGCTGACGCTTTCCGGTTATAATCTCGAAACGGGCATTACCATCTCCGTCGATGCCGAGATCCAGCAGACTGGCGCCTGCATCATGCCCTCCCGTCTCTTCTTCGACATTATCCGAAAGCTGCCCGACGATACCGTCAGTATCTCGGTTGACGAAAAATTCAAAGTATCCATCCGCGGCGGCATTTCCTCGTTCACCATCACGGCTATGTCCTCCGAGGATTACCCGGAACTGCCGGAAGTCGAGTCCGACAAAGGCATCAGCCTGCCGCAGAATGAGCTCAAAGCCATGATCGGCGGCACCAGTTTCGCCGTCAGCGAAAATCAGGCCCGTCCCATTCATACCGGCTGCTTGTTTGAGGTAGAAGATACTTCGATTACAGTCGTCGCTGTTGACGGCTACCGGCTGGCGCTGCGCCGCTGGAAATCGGAAGAGCCGATCGGACGGACACTCAAGTTTGTTGTGCCTGCCGCCGCTTTAAAAGAAGCGGAAAAAATTCTCGGCGATACGGACGACCCTTGCACGTTCTTCCTCGGCAGCAAGCATATCCTCTTCACCATCGGCGAGGCGACACTGGTCTGCCGCCTGCTGGAAGGTGAATTCCTGGATTGGCGGCGCGTTCTGCCGCAGAACCAGCCGGTGAAGCTGGCCGTGAACGTCGCAAAATGACCGATTCCATCGAGCGTGTCGGCCTGATCATCTCTGAAAAGCTCAAGAGCCCGGTGCGCTGCAAATTCGGCGAGAATACGGCGGATTTCCGCTCTGTTTCCACCATCGGCGAGGCGCATGACGTCTGCCAGATCGCGGGCGACGGACAGGATATGGAGATTGGCTTCAACTGCCGGTACCTGCTCGACGCGCTGCGCGCGATCCCGGATGCAGAGTGCTCGCTGGAACTCATCAATGGGTTAAGCCCCATCGTCATGAATCCCCGACGGATCAGAGGCGGTACAGCTACATGGTTCTGCCGGTCCGGCTGAAAGCGGGGGAATAAGATGAAGGTCAGAGTCACAAAAAAGACTTTCGGACGCGCCGATTGAGATCCCTATTCATACCGAGTTTATCAAACTGCAGGATTTTCTGAAATTCGCCAACGCCATTGAATCCGGCGGCATGGCCAAGACCTTTATTCAGGAGGGTGAAGTCCGCGTTAACGGCGAGGTCTGCACGATGCGCGGCAAGAAGCTTCACCCCGGAGACGAGGTCACATTCCTGCAGAATACCTGGCGCGTCACGGAAGAGCACGCATGAAGCTGCAAAGCCTGCAACTCTACGATTTTCGGAATTACGAGACGGCCAGCGTCAGCTTTCATCCCGGCGTCAATCTGATTGTCGGCGAAAATGCGCAGGGAAAGACCAATCTGCTGGAAGCCGTTTTTTATTTGTCTACCGGCAAAAGCTTTCGCACCGCCCGCAATCAGGAGCTGATCCGCTTCGGCGCAGAATTTTGCAGATCTGCACCCTGTTTTCAGGCGGCCGGGAACAGAGCCTGCGGGCTGTGCTGTTTTCCGGAAGAAAGCCGCGGCAGCTGTACATCGGCGGCGTAAAGCAGCGCTCCGCCGCCGGACTATCCGGCGTGCTGACGACCGTTCTGTTCTGCCCGGACGATTTGCTGATTTTAAAAAGTGGGTCCGCCGGAAGGCGAAAGATTCTCGATACCGCCCTCTGCCAGCTTCGGCCCGGCTATGCGCAGGCGCTGGCGGAATATCAGAAGCTGTATGACAGCAAATCAAGAATTTTAAAAGATTATCACGAGGCCCCATCCCTTCTGGAGCCGCTGCCGGAATTCAACTACCGCATGGCGCAGGTCGGTGCGGTCATAATCGCCTACCGGGCAAAATTCCTGCGGGACTTTCCCAAACAGGCGCGGCTGTACCATGCGGAATTTTCTGGCGGACGGGAGGAACTTTCCCTTGTCTATCAGACTGTTTCGACCGTGACAGACCCGTTCGCAGAAAAAAAAGTCATCTTTCAGCAGCTGCTTGATCACCAGCAGGCGCATTACCGCGCCGAGTTGGATTCCGGTCAGTGTTTGTCCGGCCCGCACAAAGACGATTTTGAAACGCTCCTCGGCGACCGCTCCGTCAAAGCCTACGGCTCTCAGGGCCAGACCCGCACGGCAGCTATCAGCCTGAAGCTGGCTGAGCGCGAATTATTCCGCGCCGATACCGGCGAAGAGCCGGTTCTGCTGCTGGACGATGTGCTGTCCGAACTGGACGCGCGGCGGCAGGATTTCGTGCTCAATCAAATTCGCTCCGGTCAGGTGCTTATCACCTGCTGTGAGCCGGAACGCATCACAAATATCGGCAAACGCATTTTCGTGGAGGGCGGACAGATCCGGGAGGAGGCGTCATGTATCTGAATATCGGCGGCGATTTTTCCGTCCGGTCGGAATCCGTCGTGGGCGTGTTTGATCTCGACAACACCAGCTGCTCTAAATGGACGCGGAAATTTCTCGCGGAGGCATCCAAAGGGCCGGCGCCATCGTCGAAGCGACGGACGAGCTGCCGAAATCCTTTCTGGTCGTCAGCGAATACGGAGAAAACCGCGTCATTCTGACAAAATATAACGCCGCCGTCCTGCTCAAACGGATGCAGGACGCGCAGCGCAGTCCGATCTCTGCTAAAGGAGAAGCAATATGACAGAAGAAATCAAGGATATCATCGAAGCTGAAAAAGAATATAACGCCAGCCAAATCCAGGTTCTGGAGGGACTGGAGGCCGTCAGAAAGCGGCCCGGCATGTACATCGGCTCGACCAGCAGTTCGGGCCTGCACCATCTGGTCTATGAGATCGTCGATAACGCGATCGACGAAGCACTGGCCGGATACTGCAAGCACGTCGTTGTAACCATCAACGAGGGCAACACCATCACCGTCACCGATGACGGCCGCGGCATCCCCGTCGATATTCAGGCTCAGACCGGCAAGCCCGCACTTGAGGTCGTCTATACCGTTCTGCACGCGGGCGGCAAATTCGGCGGCGGGGGCTACAAAGTCTCCGGCGGTCTGCACGGCGTGGGTGCATCGGTCGTCAACGCGCTTTCCGAGTGGCTGGAGGTCGAGGTCAGTAAGGACGGGAAGATTTATCAAATGAAATTCTCCCGCGGCCATATTACCCAGGAAATGCGCATCATCGGCACCACGGACAAGCACGGCACGAAGGTCACCTTCAAACCCGATCCCGAGATGTTCGACACGCTGGAATATGACTACGAAACCCTCCATACCCGCATGCGCGAGCAGGCATTTTTGAACGCCGGTCTGCATATCACCATCCGCGACGAGCGCATCGAATCCGCCGACAAGCCCGAAAAGGATCGCATGGACTCCATGTGCTACGAGGGAGGCATCCGCGAATTCGTCCGCTGGTATAACCGCCACAAAACGCCGATCCACGAGCAGGTCATCTATATGTCCGGCTCCAAGGGAGACGACACGGCGGAGGTCGCGCTGCAGTATAACGACTCATTCAACTCCAACATCGTCTCGTTTGCAAACGATATCCATACCCCAGAAGGCGGTATGCACGAGGAGGGCTTTAAGCGGGCGCTGACGAATGTGCTCAACGCCTACGGCGTCAAAAAGGCTACATCAAGGGCGATGATAAGGTCACCGGTGACGATGTACGCGAAGGTCTGACGGCCATCGTTTCCGTCAAGCTGACGGAGGCGCAGTTTGAGGGCCAGACAAAGGCCAAACTCGGCAACGCCTCCATGCGCACGCTTGTCAGCAATATCGTCACACAGCAGCTGACGGAATTCTTAGAGGAAAATCCAGCCGTCGGCAAGCTGATTCTCGACAAAGCCATGATGGCCAACCGGGCGCGGGAAGCCGCCAGAAAAGCCCGCGAAGCAATCCGCCGTAAGACGGGCCTTGAATCCGGGCAGATGCCGGATAAGCTGCGCGACTGCAACGACACCGATCCCACGCTCACCGAGCTTTACATCGTCGAGGGCGATTCCGCAGGCGGTTCGGCCACGCAGGGTAGATTCCCGCTTCCAGGCAATCCTCCCCCTCTGGGGCAAGATGCTGAACGTAGAAAAGGCCCGGGCCGACAAGGTATACGGCAACGACAAGCTGCAGCCGGTCATTACCGCGCTCGGCGCCGGCATCGGCGACGAATTCAACCTCGACAAGCTGCGCTATCACAAGGTCATCATCATGGCTGATGCCGACGTTGACGGCAGCCACATCCGCACGCTCCTGCTCACATTCTTCTTCCGCTTCATGCGGCCCCTGATCGAGCACGGCTATGTCTATTCCGCTGTCCCGCCCCTTTACAAGCTCTCGCGCGGCAAGACGCAGCGTGTGGCGTATTCCGACCCCGGAGCGTGATCAGATCTCCGCCGAAATGCGCGCGGACAACCCGAACGCGAAGGTTGATATCTCCCGGTACAAGGGCCTCGGCGAAATGAACCCGCACGAGCTGTGGGAGAACGACCATGGATCCCACTACGCGCACGCTCCGCCGCATCACGCTCGAGGACGCCGTGCAGGCCGACCAGATCTTCACCGTTCTGATGGGCGAGGACGTCGAGCCGCGCAAGGAATTCATCGAAGAAAACGCGAAATACGTCGTGAATCTGGATATCTGATTCCAGTCAATCTTTGTGAAGGGCCGATGCCCAGGGGACGGACGGCTCTGTTTCGCCTGAAATTACCGATAAACCGGTGCCCTGCGCGGGCCGATATGTACCGGCAAGATCACACGTAACGCTCCTTCGCCGCAAACGGCTGTGACCGGCATCGGCCCCTCACAAAGGAGAAAGCATAAATGGCACATAAAAAAGATTACAAGCCCGAGGATATCATGTTCCCCGAACAGCGGATTGTACAGTCGGAGCTTGTGCATGAGATGAAAAGCTCGTATATCGACTACGCGATGTCCGTCATTGTCGGCCGTGCGCTGCCCGATGTACGAGACGGCCTGAAGCCCGTCCACCGCCGCATTCTCTACGCCATGTACGAGGATGGTCTGACCTCCGACAAGCCGTTCAAGAAGTCGGCAACGTGTGTCGGCGACGTGCTGGGCCGGTATCATCCGCACGGCGACGCATCGGTCTACGACGCGATGGTCCGTCTGGCGCAGGATTTCTCCATGCGCTATCCGCTTGTTGACGGCCACGGCAACTTCGGTTCCGTTGACGGCGATCCCCCCGCGGCCTACCGTTATACCGAGGCGCGCATGTCGAAGCTTTGCAACGAGATGCTGCGCGATATCGACAAGGAAACGGTTCTGTGGGATCCGAACTTTGATGAATCGAGAAAGGAACCGCGCGTTCTTCCGTCGCGCTTCCCGAACCTGCTGGTCAACGGCTCGTCCGGTATTGCCGTCGGCATGGCGACGAATATCCCGCCGCACAACCTGACCGAGGTGATTAACGCCTGCATCTGCATTCTGGAAAACCCGGAGGCGGAGCTGGCAGACCTCATGGACTATATCAAGGGTCCGGATTTCCCGACAAAGGGCATTATCATGGGCCGCAGCGGCATCCGCGCCGCGTATGCCACGGGCCGCGGCAAGATCACTGTCCGCGCCCGGACGGAGTTTGAGGAATTCGGACAGAACCGCGAGCGCATCATCGTCACAGAGCTTCCCTATCAGGTCAACAAGCGCCAGCTGATCGCCAACATGGCCGAGCAGGTGCGCGACAAGCGCCTTGAGGGCATTTCCGACATCCGCGACGAAACCGACCGCAACGGCATGCGCGTCGTTATTGAACTGAAAAAGGACGCGAACCCGCAGGTCGTTTTGAACCGGCTGTTTGCCCAGACGCAGATGCAGACGACGTTCGGCGTGACGATGCTTGCGCTGGTCAACAACCAACAGCAGCCGAAGATTCTGTCCCTGCGCCATATGCTCGATGAATATCTCGCCTTCCAGGAGGAGATCATCACAAAGCGGACGCAGTACGACCTCAAAAAAGCGCTCGACCGGCAGCACGTGCTGGAGGGCCTGCTGATTGCCGAAGACAACATCGACGAGGTCATCAAGACCATCCGTGAAAGCTATGACAACGCGAAAGAGCGCCTGATGGAGCGGTTCAATCTGTCCGAAATTCAGGCGCAGGTCGTGCTGGATATGCAGCTTAAGCGTCTGCAGGGACTCGCAACGCGAGAAGCTGGAAGACGGAATATGAGGAACTCGAAAAGCGCATTGAGTATTACCGCGAGCTGCTGTCCAACGAGGAAATGCTCAAGGGCGTCCTGAAGGACGAGCTGACTGCCATCCGCGATAAATACGGCGATGATCGCCTGACTGAAATTCAGGACGTTGAGGACGAGATCGACATTGAAGACCTGATCGAAGAGGAGCAGTGCGTCTTTACGCTTTCCCACGCGGGCTACTGCAAGCGTGTTCCCGCTTCGACCTACCGCAGCCAGAAGCGCGGCGGCAGAGGCGTCACGGGCATGACGACGAAGGAGGAGGACTTCGTAGAGGGCGTGTTCACCGCCTCCACGCATGATTATATCCTCTTCTTCACGAACCTCGGCAAGGTGCACCGCCGCAAGGGCTATCAGATCCCGGAGGCAGGCCGCACGGCCAAGGGCACGAATCTGGTCAACATTCTCCCGTTTGAGCCGGGCGAGAAGGTCACGGCGGGTATCACCGTGCATGAGTTCGACGAGGATTATCTCGTCTTCGTCACCAGAAACGGCACCGTCAAGCGGCTGGAGCTGGCAAGCCTCAATACCGCGCGCAAGGCCGGTATCCGCGCGCTGACGCTCTCGGAGGGCGATGAATTGATCGCCGTCATGAAGACCGACGGCAAGCAGGATATCCTGCTTGCAAGCGCGAACGGCATGGTCATCTGCTTCAACGAAAACGACGTGCGCGTCATGGGCCGCGACGCGGCCGGTGTGCGCGGCATGATGCTGGACGCGGGCGACTATGTGGTCGGCGCGGGAATCGCCTCGAGAGGCCAAGCAGCTGCTTTCCGTCACGGAATGCGGCTACGGCAAGCGCACGGAGATCGAATCTTATCTGCGCCTCGGCGGCGAGGACGGCCAGCGCCGTCCGCAGCAACCGCGGCGGCAAGGGGCCTCAAGGGCTATAACATCACGGCCAAGACCGGCAGAATCGCGGGCGTGGCGATCGTGGACGACGCGGACGATATCATGCTGATTGAAAACGGCGGCGTGCTCATCCGCATGGCGGCGGCGGATATCAACATCTACGGCCGCGACACGCAGGGCGTCATTCTCATGCGCCTTGAAGCCGGCAGCCGCGTCATTTCCGTCGACCGCGTCGACCGCGAGCCGGAAGAGCAAAACCAGAATCCGGCGGAAATCAGCACACCTGATGGAAACGATTTCGTATGAAAACAGTGACCATCTACACCGATGGGCCTGCTCCGGCAATCCCCCCCGGCGGCTGGTGTGCGATTTTGGATATCAACGGACGCGAAAAAGATGATCTCCGGCGGCGAAGCGCGCACCACGAACAACCGCATGGAGCTCACCGCCGTCATCCAGGCGCTGCTTGCGCGCGAGCCGTGCGTCGTGGAGCTGTATTCCGATTCCAAGTATGTCATTGACGCGTTGGAGAAAAGGGCTGGGCATGGGGCTGGAAACGCAAGGGCTGGGTCAAGTCCGATAAAAAGCCCGCCCTGAACCCCGACCTGTGGGACACACTGCTGGGCCTCTTGTGACCCGGCAGCATGAGATGCACTATCACTGGGTCAAGGGGCACGAGGAAAACGAAAAAAACAACCGCTGCGACGAGCAGGCGGTTCTGGAAAGCAGAGGACGCGCCGCCTGTTAGGTTTAAAAGGTAGTTGACCCTCCCTTGCATTCAAGGCTCCCCTTCGCCGCAGTCCCACAAAAAGGCCGCGCTCTGCAAAAGGTGTCATCCCAGCAAATGACGGAGAGACATTTTTTCCTGCGGGGGTGATCCCCAATTTCCTGGGGGATTTTTGCGTCTTTTGAGCTGCTCATGCACGGGGGCTCAGCCTTCACGGGCAGGAGTCGGCTTTTTGATTTTGCGGATGACGACGGCGCGCGTGGCCCGGACCATCCTGAATGGGATATTCGTACACCGCTCGATGCGTTCCGCCAAGCTGGGCGATGGCGCGCCGGGCCTCGTCGATCTCTTCGTCGGCAAGCGCGCCCTTCATCGCCAGAAACGACGCCGCCTACCTTTACATACGGCAGGCAGAGCTCTGCGAGGATATTCAGCCGCGCCACGGCGCGGGACGTCGCAATGTCATACTGCTCCCGGCGGGTCTGGACAAATTCTTCTGCCCGGGCAGTAACAACCTCAGCCTCCACGCCCAGCTGCGGCAGAATTTCCCGCAGCCATGTCATGCGCTTGGCCAGAGAATCCAGAAGCGTCAGTCTGATCGACGGCTCCGCAATCTTTCAGCGGGACGCCGGGAAAGCCCGCGCCGCAGCCGATATCGATCACGCACTTTCCGGAAAAGTCCTCCGCCCGCAAAAGCGCGATGCAGTCGAGAAAATGCAGCTCGGCCACGGCCTGCGGCTCGGTGATGGCCGTGAGGTTCATGACTTTGTTCTTTTCGATCAGCGCCTGCCCGAATGCGCAGAGCGTGTCGATCTGCTCCGGCGCCAAGCCGGAGCGCGCTTCCAGTACTGCTCTCATTTGTCCGCCTTTCGGATATACAGCACGCCAAGGGTCCCCGGTCCGCAGTGGCTGCTGACGGTGCAGCCGGCCCGCGTGACGCAGATCTCCTCAAACGGCTGTAACTTTTGCACAGTTTCCACAGCCTTTTGCACCGTTTCTTCCGACACGCCGGAGTGCGTGATGAACACGCGGCGCAGTTCCAGATCGCTGCGGTTTCCAATTTTGTCGGTGATATACTCGCAGACGCACTTGTCAAAGCTGCCGCGGTATTTTTTGCCGACGTCCATTTTGCCGTCCTTGACCTCGATGCACGGGCGAAGCTTTAAAAGATTCGCACCCAGAAGCGTCACGGCGGAGCAGCGGCCGCCTTTTTTCATGTAATCCAGCCGGTCGAGAATGAAGCTGGCCTCCACGCGGCCCGTCAGATCGTGCAGCGCCGCGACGATATCGTCCGGCGCCATGCCCTCGCGCGCCATGCGCTCGGCCTCCAGCACGACAAGGCCGTGGCCTGTGGATAAATTTCTGGAATCGACGACGTACACGTTGTCAAAATCCGCCGCCGCCAGCTTTGCGTTCTGGTAGCAGCAGGAGAAGTCCAGAGAGATACAGACGTGGATGACGAAGTCGTTTTTTTTCGACAGCTCCGTGAACGCGCGGACATAATCGGCCAGATTGACCGCCGCCGTCTGCGGCAGACTTCCGCCGGCGGAGACGTGGGCATAGATATCGTCGGGCTTGACGTCCACGCCGTCGCGCAGCGTCTTGCCGTCCATGCTCACATAGAGGGGCAGCAGGCGGATATTATACTGTTCCAGCTGCTCCGGGCTGAGATCACAGGTAGAGTCAGACGTGATCTGATAACGCATAGAGAGCCTTCCTTTTTTTCACCAGCGTCCGTCCGGGACGCGCGTCTTTGGGAACCGATGATTTCATCGGTTCCTCTGGCGCAGCGCGCGGAAAAAGTCGCGCAGCGCCTGCGAGCAGGCTTCTTCCAGGACCGCCCAGCACCTCCGGCTGAAAACAGCCTGGCAGATGCAGCAGATCGACAAGACTTCCCGCCGCGCCGGATTTTGGATCGCACGCACCGAAGACGACGCGCGGCAGATGCGCGTTTAAAATCGCGCCCGCAACATGGGGCACGGCTCGAGCGTCACGTACAGCGTACACTGCCACAGCCGCCAGCCGCCGAGTGTCCGGCAGGCCTCGGCAATGGCCTCGATCTCCGCGTGCGCCAGGGCAGTCCTGTTCGTTTCCCGGCGATTGCGGCCGCGGCCGACGATCCGGTCATCCAGTGTAATCACACACCCCACCGGAACCTCGCCCTCCGCCGCCGCCTCCTGCGCGAGAAGCAGAGCCTCGCGCATCATGTTTTCATCCAAAACCGTTCACACACCTCCACGGCAGGATTATTTACCCATCATACCCGAAAACGCCCCATTCGTCAACACCCCGCGCCGCCGCGCAAAAAAAGCCCTCCGGTCATGCTCTGACCGGAGGCAGATGGGGTTGTGGGATTTGGCGGCGGCCAGAGCCGCCGGCCTGGGATATGAAGTGCGCTCGCATTGGATAAGCTGTGTCTATACCATACCGGAACGGCACGGAAAAGTCTGCCGAACGCTGTCGGGGCGGAAATTTTTTCTTGCGGCGGGCAGGATTCTTGCAAACAGGGCGGTTTCCTGCTAAAATATCAATCCGAATGAAGTGCTGCAGGGGGATCTGTATGGAATTTGACGCTGGCCGGTACGACGTGGCCGTGATCGGCGCGGGCCACGCCGGGATCGAGGCCGGGTTGGCCTGCGCGCGGATGGGGCTGAAGACCGTCGTGTTTACGATCAATCTCGACGCGGTGGGCAATATGCCCTGCAACCCCGCAATCGGCGGGACGGGCAAGGGTCATCTCGTGCGGGAGCTGGACGCGCTGGGCGGCGAGATGGCAAAGGCGGCGGACCGCTGCTGCATCCAGTACCGGATGCTGAACCTCGGCAAGGGTCCCGCCGTCCACTCGCTGCGCGCGCAGGCCGACCGGCGGCGCTATCAGGAGGATATGAAGCGCGTGCTCGAGCGGCAGGAGCATCTGGATCTCAAGCAGGCCATGATCACCTCCTCCCTCCGGCTGACGGACGGGCAGGTCTCCGCCGTCCGGCGTCACGCGCCTCGGCGCGGTGTATCAGGTGCGCGCCTGCGTCATTGCCTCGGGCACGTATCTGACGCGCGCGTCATCACCGGCGAGTGCGCCTATTCCTCGGGCCCGACGGCATGCAGGCGGGCATCGGCCTTGCGGAGCAGCTGGCTGCGTTGGCCTTCGGATGCGCCGGTTCAAGACCGGCACGCCGCCGCGCGTGAACCGCCGTTCAATCGACGTGACGCAGATGGAGCTGCAGCCCGGCGACGAGACGCCCGTCCCGTTCTCGTTTTCCACGAAGCAGCCGCCGGAAAATAAGGCGGTCTGCTATCTGACCTATACGAACGAAAAAACGCACGAGATCATCAAGGCCAATCACGACCGGTCGCCGCTGTTTAACGGCATGATCGAATCCGTCGGCCCGCGCTACTGCCCGTCCATCGAGACGAAGATCGACCGCTTTCCGGACAAGCCCCGGCACCAGCTGTTCGTCGAGCCCTGCGGGCTGTACACGGACGAGATGTATATCCAGGGCCTGTCTTCCAGCCTGCCGGAGGATGTGCAGCTCGAAATGCTGCACACGATCGCGGGGCTCGAGCACGCGGAGATGATGCGCCCGGCCTACGCCATCGAATACGCCTGCGTCGACCCGACCGAGCTTCTGCCGACGCTCGAGAGCAAAAAGATCCCCGGCCTTTACGGCGCGGGGCAGTTCAACGGCTCGTCCGGCTATGAGGAGGCCGCCGTGCAGGGCTTCGTGGCGGGCGTCAACGCGGCGCTGAAGCTCAAGGGCGAGGCGCCGATGGTCCTGAAGCGGTCTGACGGCTATATCGGCACGCTCATCGACGATCTGGTCACCAAGGGCACGAACGAGCCCTACCGCATCATGACCTCGCGCTCGGAATACCGGCTTTTGCACCGGCAGGATAACGCCGACGAGCGCTTGATGCCCATCGGCCACCGCATCGGGCTGATTTCCGACGCGCAGTATGAAGCCGTGCAGGAAAAATACCGCGCGGTCGCCGCGGAGATCAAACGCCTGGAGGCCACGGGCGTGCCGGAGAGTGAAGCGCTGAACGCGATGCTGCGCGCGCATGAGACCGCGCCGGTCGAGGGCTCGGCCCGCCTGTCCGATCTCATCCGCCGCCCGCAGCTGAGCTATGACGATCTGGCCCCCTTCGATCCGGAGCGGCCGGCGCTGCCCGCCGTGGTGCGCGAGGCCGTGGAGATCCGGATGAAATACGCGGGCTACATCGCCCGCCAGCAGAAGCAGGTCGAGGAATTTGCCCGCGAGGAGGGCAGGCTCCTGCCGGAGTCGATCGATTATCTGTCCATTCAGGGCCTGCGCGTTGAAGCGCGCCAGAAGCTGAGCGAGATACGGCCCCCCTGTCCGTCGGACAGGCCAGCCGCATTTCGGGCGTGTCGCCCGCAGACATCGCGGTGCTGCTGATCTGGCTGGAGCAGAATAAGGAGTAAGCCATGTATTTTGATTCTCACGCCCATCTGGGCGAGGACTGTTTTACACAGGACTTTGACACCATTGTGGAAAACATGAAGGCTGCGTCCGTCAGCGGCATGATGGAGATCGGCTTCGATCTGCCGTCGTCGGAAAAAAGGCGGTGCAGTTGGCCGAGCAATTTAGCTGGGTCCACGCCGCTGTCGGCAGCCACCCGGACGACGCCGCGCAGGTGGACGAGGCACGGATCGCCGCCTACCGCGAGCTGTGCAAAAACCCGCGCGTGAAGGCCATCGGCGAGATCGGTCTGGATTATCACTATGAGGATCCCCCGCGGGATGTGCAGCAGCGGGCCTTCCGCCTGCAGATGGCGCTGGCGCAGGAGCTCTCCATGCCTGTCGTCATCCATGAGCGCAAGGCGCATGAGGACGGGCTGCGCATCATCGACGAGTTCCCGGACGTGAAGGGCGTGTTCCACTGCTTTTCCGGCAGCTATGAGATGGCAAAGGAGCTGATCAAGCGCGGCTGGTGCATCGGCTTTACCGGCGTCGTGACATTCAAAAATGCGCACAAGGCCGTGGAGGTCGCGCAGAACATCCCGCTGGACCGCATCCTCATCGAGACCGACTGCCCCTACATGGCCCCGGAGCCCTTCCGCGGCCGCCGCTGCGACCCCAGCCTGGTCCCGTACGTGGCCAAAAAGATCGCAGATCTCCGCGGCATCCCCGCCGAAGAAGTCGCCCGCGCAACCGAATCCAACGCCCGCCGGGTGTTCCGTCTCTGATAGGCACTTCCGGCAGCGCGAACCCCTTGGCTCCCCTTCCAGGGGCCGATTCCCCCTATCAGGGGGAAATGTCCCGAAGGGACAAAAGGGGTAGGGATGCTGGCTCGGCGCAGCTGAGACTGAGAGGTTGTCACAGATTTGCATAGAAAAACCCAAACCGCAAATTCAGTTTGCGGTTTGGAAAGGAAGAAAAACGAGCACAGAGGATAAGAGACGTCGCTTGCGGCGGCTCGTTCCGCCGTGGTCGTTTTCTGACGTGTCTCCGCGGCCCTATCTCTTTCCCTTGCGCGGGAAAAGATAGGGGAGAAAAAGGGCGCTGGGACGCGTTTGGTGCATTCTGCCTCTGAATTCAGGCGGGTAACAATGTTTTAGCTTGGCGTTCCACACGAGACTCACCTTACGGGCGTCTTGGTACGCGCCGCCTGATACGTGGGAATCAGATTTGTGAGCAGTTGCCTTTGAATATTTGCGGTAAATAGAAGGTGCAGTCTGAGTTTGTCAGGCTGCACCTTTTTGCGGGGGAATTTTCAGTTTTTTGAGCACTTCGATGCCTTCCCCTATGAGGGGAAGGTTGCACGGCGAAGCCGTGACGGATGAGGTGGGGGCACTTCCGTCTACGAGACGCTGTCCACCTCATCAGTCGCCTCCGGCGACAGCTTCCCCTCATAGGGGAAGCCATTCCGCTGCGGCGGAGAACAATCCCTCAGTCAGCTTTGCGGCTGACAACTCCCTTTACACAAGGGAGCCTGGGGGGACGAAAAAGCAGCCCGGTTGGGCTGCTTTTGGGCTTATTAGCCGGGGATATCTCCGACGCCGTTCAGGATGTAGGTCGGGCGGTAGGGGTAGTCGTTTACGTCTGTGCGGCTCGTGCAGCCGGAGAGGACGAGGACGGTGGCGAGGCCGGATTCCATGCCGGCGATGACGTCGGTGTCCATCCGGTCACCGACCATGGCGGCCTCTTCCGAGTGGACGCCCAGCAGCTGCAGGCCGGTGCGCATCATGAGCGGGTTGGGCTTGCCCATGAAGTAGGCCTTTTTGCCCGTCGCAAGCTCGATGGGTGCGACGAGCGAGCGGCAGGCGGGCGCGATGCCGAATTCCGTCGGCCCCGTGAGGTCGGAATTCGTGGCGATCAGACGCGCGCCGTTCAGAACCAGCCGGACGGCCTTGGTGATGACCTCGTAATTATAGCTTGCCGTCTCGCCGACGATCACGTAATCCGGGTCGACGTCGTTCATCGTGACGCCTACGTCGTACAGCGCGTTCAGAAGTCCCGGCGCGCCGATCACGAACGCGGTGCAGCCCGGCGCCTGCTTTTTGAGAAATGCGGCGGTGGCCAGCGCGCTGGTATAGAAATGCTCCGCGCCGATGTCCAGGCCCATGCGCTGCAGCTTCTGCCGCAGCTCCTTGGGCGACCGCTCCGACGAGTTGGTCAGGAACAAAAACCGCTTGTCGTTTTCGTTCAGCCATGTTACGAACTCCGCCACACCCGGCAGCAGCTGGTTGCCGAGGTAGATGACGCCGTCCATATCGCAGATAAAGCCCTTGCGTGCGCGTAATTCTTCCAGATTCATCTCATGACGCCTCTCTTCCTGCTCCAATGGCAGGGTATCTTTTTTTATTCATTCACGGGTTCAGTATATGGGAGAAAACACGGAAAAGCAAGTGATTTTACACAAAGTTAACCGTAAGAAATTGTGAAGTCTGACGATCAGCGGAGGAAGCCCTCCAGGATCTTCTCCTCCGCCTCCTCCGGCGTCAGGCCGAGCGTCTCAAGCTTGAGCAGCTGTTCGCCTGCGATCTTGCCGATGGCGGCCTCGTGCATGAGCGCGGCGTCGACATGGTTGCAGGAGATCTCGGGGATGGAGCGGACCTTGGCCGCGCCCATGATGATCGAGTCGCACGACACGTGGCCGAAGCAGGGGGCGTTGCCCTGCACGCGGGGATAGAAGATCTGCGTGGATGCTTCCTTGGCGACCGACCGCGACACGACGCGCGTGCGTGAGCCTTCGCCGTTCAAAATCACGTCCATCTCGCTGACGGCGTGCTGATCGCCCGCCGTCAGGAGCTTTTCGTTGATCTGCACCTCGGAATTTGCGCCGTTGGCCTCGCACTTCGTATAGCGCTTCGTGTCGTCAACGCCGCCGATCTGGCTGGTGTCCATGACGATGGACGCACCTTCTTCGAGATATACGATGGTCTGCGGGTTCAGAATGCGCTTGCCCGTACCCTCGCCCTCGCCGTAGTGCTTTTCGATATAGTGAACCTTCGCGTTTTTGCCGATGTAGAAGGTGTGGATGCCGTCGTGCTCGGAGTCGCAGTCGCCGCAGTTGTGGATGCCGCAGCCCGCGACGATGGTCACGTCCGCGCCCTCGCCGACAAAGAAGTCGTTGTAGACCAGATCGTGGAAGCCGGACTTGCTCAGGATGACCGGAATGTGGACGTTTTCGCTCTTGGTGAAGGGCGCGATGCGGATGTCGATGCCGTCCTTGTCGGTCTTGGAGACGATCTGGATGTGCTCGGAGTTCTGGCGGAACTCCTTCTGCCCGTCGAGGCGGATGTTGACCGCGCCGTCGGGGATGGAGACCATGTCGGAGACGGTCTGCAGGATGCTTTTCTGGATGTCGTTCAGCATGTTCCGTTCACCTCCAGCAGATTGCAGCCTGCGACGGTCTGGGACAGCAGGCGGGGATAGAGCTCGTCCGCCGTGCCGCGTCCGGCGATCTCGCCGTTTGCCAGCAGGACGATCTCGTCGGCCAAGCGGATGATGCGCTCCTGATGGGAAATGATGATGATCGTGTGGCGGCCCTTTTCGTGCAGGTCGCGGAAGGTCTCGGTCAGGCGGGCGAAGGACCACAGGTCGATGCCGGCCTCCGGCTCATCAAAGATCATGAGCCGGGAATTTTTGGCCAGCAGCGTGGCGATCTCGATGCGCTTGACCTCGCCGCCGGACAGGCTCGTGTCCACGTCGCGGCCGAGATAATCCCGCGCGCACAGGCCGACCTGCGTCAGGTAGGAACAGGCCTCGTCGTGCGAGAGCGTCTTTCCGGCCGCGATGGTCAGCAGGTCCGAGACCTTCATGCCCTTGAACCGCGGCGGCTGCTGGAAGGAGTAGGAGATGCCGCGGCGGGCGCGGTCGGTGATGGAGAGGGGCGTGATGTCTTCACCGTCAAGCAAGATCTGGCCGCCGGTCGGCACGGCAAGGCCCATGATGAGCTTGGCGAGCGTCGTCTTGCCGCCGCCATTCGGGCCGGTGATCACGAGGAACTTCCCGTCCTCAACGTCCAGACTGACGTTTTTGACAATGTCTGTGCGGCCCTGCGCGTCGCTGGCCGTCAGACTGAGATTTTTGAGTGTCAGCATGTAGGATCCTCTTTTTCTGAAACATAGTTATCATATTTATACCATAGTTTGTTCACTTACGCAATGAATAGCCATTTTTCCAAAAAACTTTCTCCGTTTTTCGGGAAACACCGGCGGCCCGCCCCAGTGCAGGCGGAATTCTGCGGGGTAACCGGCGGTTTTTACGCAAAACCGCGAAACATGCCCGGTTTTGTCCGGTGAAAAAAATCAGCTGTGCCCTTGCCAGCCGACGCAAGGTCTGCTATAATACAGGCAGAATGGCCTGAGAAAGGGGTGTGGTGCGTATGTCCGGTCTGTCCGCGGTGGTCTTTGTGCCCGATGATACTGGTAAAACCGGATATTCCGCCCAATGATGCTGCAGGCGATCATGGGGGCCGCCGCTGCTTGCGTGGCTGACGCGTTCTCTGGCTGCCGGCGGGGTTGGGCGCTTCTTTTTTGGTCTGCCACGAGCGGTTTTTATCGGAGGCGCGGCAGTGCTTCCCCGGCGGCTGCGACCTCAGCTGCGCCAAGCTCGAGGAGACTGCCGACCAGCTCCACGTCTTTTGTCCACCGCCGACGAGCAGGAGGAGGACGTCATCGTCGTCACCGGCCCCTGCCGTCATCGATCCGTTCGCCGTGGATGAGGATTCGTTCTCCGGCGCACCGGCCGAAAGCGGCGTAAGTTCCGTGAGCCGTCAGGCGCTGATGGATGCGCTGGATGATACGTTTATCTTCACCGACTTCATGAAAGGACACGGTGTTCCGTATACTGACCGTGACGGCGTTTACGCCGTTTCGTCCATGCAGCAGCTGGCCGAATGGAAGGCCGTTCTCAGCCGGGGCGTTTTGTACGATCTGGCCGCCGCAGGTGTGTCGATCTGGGAGTATGACAACACATATGTCGAGCCCACGGTCTTCGTCGGGGCCGGGACCGAGCTTCTGCCGGGACCGTGCTGCGCGGCACGACATCCATCGCCGACGGCTGCATGATCGGCCCGAACAGCTATCTGGAAAACGTAAAGGTCGGAGAAAACACAAGAGTCAACGCCTCGCAGGTCTACGATTCCGAGATCGGCTCCGACACGACCGTCGGCCCCTTCGCCTATGTCCGTCCGGGTTCGCGTATCGGGTCGCATGTGCGCTGCGGCGATTTCGTGGAGATCAAGAACTCTGCCATCGGCGACGGCACGAAAATCTCCCATCTGACTTATATGGGAGACAGCGACGTCGGCAAGAATATCAACTTCGGCTGCGGCACGGTGACGGTCAACTATGACCGGGTCCACAAATCCCGCACCGTCATTGAAGACAACGCCTTCATCGGCTGCAACGCCAATCTCATCGCGCCCGTGCACATCGGGCAGGGCGCATATATCGCCGCCGGGTCCACCGTGACCGACGACGTGCCGCCCCGCAGCGCTTGCCATTGCCCGCGCCCGCCAGCAGAACAAAGCGCGACTGGGCGAACCGGCATAAGCTGAAAGAAAAAGTGATTGCAGGACCTTTGTTTTTTCCCGGCGGCGCGTGCCGCCTCCAAATACATACAGAACAACACAGAACAGAGCGAATCACACAAGAGAGAGGGTAATTTCATATGATTTCGCACGGTAAGAACGTCAAGGTGTTCAGCGCGAACGCAAACCGTCCGTTTGCCGAGGGCGTGTGCCGCAAGCTGTGGCTGCCGCTGGGCGACTGCACCGTAACGACCTTCGCCGACGGCGAGGTTTCCCTGACGATCAATGAATCTGTCCGCGGCAGCGACGTTTTCTGGTACAGTCGACCTGCAAGCCGGTCAACAACAACCTGATGGAGCTGCTCATCATGATCGACGCCTGCCGCCGCGCTTCTGCCGGCCGCATCACCGCCGTCATCCCTTATTTCGGCTATGGCCGTCAGGACCGCAAGGCCAAAGGGCCGCGACCCCATCTCCGCAAAGCTCGTCGCCAATATGATCGAGGCCGCGGGCGCGGACCGCGTGCTGACCATGGATCTCCATGCTGCCCAGATCCAGGGCTTCTTTGATATCCCCGTCGACAACCTGCTCTCAACCCCATCTTCGTGAAATATTACATGTCCAAGTTCGAGCATCCGGAAGAGATGGTCGTCGTTTCGCCGGACGTCGGCTCCGTCGCCCGCAGCCGCTCGTTTGCCAACAAGATGGGCATGGGTCTTGCCATCGTAGATAAGCGCCGTGAAAAGGCCAATCAGTGCGAGGTCATGAACGTCATCGGCGATGTCCAAGGACAAGAGCTGCATCCTCTATGATGATATGGTCGACACCGCCGGTTCTCTCTGCAACGCGGCCAAGGCAATCGTGGAGATCGGCGGCGCAACTGAGGTCTACGCCTGCGCGACCCACGGTGTGCTCTCCGGCCCGGCCAACGAGCGCATTGCCAACAGCTGCATCAAGGAAGCTGACCTTCCTGAATACCATCCCGCCGCTTGAGGGTGCGTGCAGCAAGATCAAGTATCTGGACGTTTCCCCCGATCTTTGCCGACGCCATCCAGAGAATCTACGAAGAAAACTCCATGTCCGTTCTGTTCTGATTTTATGCTGTTTCAAAAGCCAACGTATGACTGGCTGATCGCGGGACTCGGCAATCCAGGTTCTGAGTACGAGAAGACCCGTCACAATACCGGTTTCATGTCCCTTGACCTGCTGGCTGCGCGCCTGCAGGTCAAGGTTTCCAAGGAGCGCTTCAAGGCCCTCACCGCGCAGGCGGACTTCGACGGCCAGCGTCTTCTTCTCATGAAGCCACTTAACCTTTATGAACGCCTCCGGTATTGCGATCGAGGCTGCCGCGCACTTTTATAAAATCCCGCCAGAGTCGGGTGCTCGTCCTCTTTGACGATATTTCGCTCCCCGTCGGCAAGCTTCGTATCCGCAAAAACGGATCTGCCGGCGGCCACAACGGCCTGAAATCCATCATCTCCTGCCTCGGCTCTGACCAGTTCCCGCGCGTCAAGATCGGCGTCGGCGCGAAGCCGCACCCCGATTACGATCTGGCCGACTGGGTGCTGTCTACCGTCTCCAAGACCGAATGGCCCGACTATCAGGAGGCTATGTCCCACGCCGGCGACGCGGCCCTCTGCATCGTCAAAAACGGCTGCGAAAAGGCCGCGGCGGAGTATAACGGAAAATAATTCTGAGCATGCCCCAAAATCCCATGGGCAAGGGTGCTGTCAGCAAATTCGCTCCCCCATTTCTTTCCCACCCACACGCATCTGGCGTCTCCATGCGCGCGTTGTTGGGCAAAAACTTCGTTTTTAGGGGAATCATCCCATGAACGTTCTGGAGTGCCCAAAAGAGCACCGATTATAAACCTGTTTTGCTGAAGGCCGCCGGGGCGAAGCCGCCGTCGCTGGGGACGGAATATCAGGCCCTTTCCCCGGGCCGCCATGCCAGAGCCATTGGCGCCGCGCAGCCCTTTGCAGTCCGGCAGACCCCTCGTCGCCGTGTGCCAGGACGATATGGCCGCGAAGCGGCTGGCTTCCGAGCTGGGGGCATTCTTAGGCGAAGAGCCCCGTGCTGCCGTCGCGTGAAAGCTGACGCTGGCCGAAACCGGTGGTGTCCCGTCAGTGGGGAGCAGCAGCGGCTGCGGCTTTTATACGCGCTGGCGCAGGGCCGTGTCCCGGTGCTGGTGGCGAGTCTCGGATGCGCTGCTGCTGCGCACAATCCCGCGCCAGACGCTCTTTTCCGCGTCAGTGACGCTGGGTCGGCGCGGAATACAGCATGCCGGAGCTGATCGAACGCCTGACCCGCGTCGCGGCTATTCCCGCGAGTCTGGTCGAGGGCGTGGGACAGTTCGCGCTGCGCGGCGGCATTCTGGACGTGTTTCGCCTGCGCAGGAAAAGCCGCTGCGCGCGGAGTTTTTCGGCGACGAGCTGGACACCATGGGCTATTTCGACCCCATCACAGCAGCGGCGCACGGAAAACGCTGACGAGGCAATCCTCCTGCCCGTGGCCGAGACGGAGCCGCACCTGCACCGCAGGGGCCGGCCTTGCGAGGCGGACCTGCGCGCCATCATCGCGCGCCAGCAGCGGCGCAAAACGCCCAATCAGGCGCTGATCGAAACACTGCAGAAGGACTGCGAGGCGCTCGAAAACGAGACGCTTTTCCCAGCGCCAGACCGGTATATGGCGCTGATCTACCCGGAATTCGACCGCCGCCTCGTATCTGCCGCAGGAGGCCGTCGTCGCCTTCTGCGACCACGGCAATCTCCAGCGCGGGGAAAAGGATCGTGCGGAGGAGTTCGGCCTTCTGCTCGATTCGTTTTTGACCTCCGGCACACTCTTTGGAGAGTTGTGCGATTATTACGCCACGATTGACGATCTGGCCGCGTCACTGCGCGGGCCGAGGCTGTTACGTCTACTGCGACAGCTTCCTTGCGCCGCGCGGTACCCGGAGTTGCCGCCTAAGCAGCTGCTTTCCTTTACGGCCCGGCAGCTGCCGGGCTATGGCGGAAGTCTTGAAACAGCGGCAGCAGACCTTAAAAATTACGCGTCGAACCAGTATGGCTCCATCGTCCTGTGCGGCGGACAGCGGCGCGGGGAAATTTTGAAGAGATCTGCTTGCCAAAAGCGGTCTGAACGCACTTCTGGCGTTCCCGCTGACAAAGCTTCCGCAGCCGGGACAGATTCTCATTGCGGGCGGCTCGCTCCCGGCCGGGCTTGAATATCCGACGCTCAAATTTGCCATTTTAACGGAGGGACAGATCGCTGTTCGGCAGGAGCGTAAGCGCGTCCGTGCGCCTAAGAAAGCCACGAACCGCAAAAAACTCGATTCGTTCACCGATCTGACTCCCGGCGATCTCGTCGTACACGAGCACCACGGCATCGGCCGCTACGTCGGCATGGAGCAGCTGAAGGTCGGCGGCGTGACGAAGGATTATGTGAAAATCGCCTTATCAGGGCACGGACTGCCTGTACGTCCCGGCCACGCAGCTGGATCTGGTCAGCAAGTATATCGGTGCCGGCGAAGATACGCCTGTCCGGCTCAATAAACTCGGCGGCGACCAGTGGCAGAAGACAAAGGCCAAGGCAAAGGCCGCGGCCAGGATCTGGCCGCGGGCCTCATCAAGCTCTATGCCGAGCGCAAGCGGCTGCCGGGCTTTGCGTTCGCGGCGGATTCGCCGTGGCAGCAGGAGTTTGAGGAGAGCTTTGAATACGCCGAAACGGACGATCAGCTGCGCTGCATCGACGAGATCAAGCGCGACATGGAATCCCCTGCGCCGATGGACCGTCTGCTCTGCGGCGACGTCGGCTTCGGCAAGACGGAGGTCGCGCTGCGCGCGGCCATGAAGTGTATGCTGGACGGCAAGCAGGTCGCAATCTTAGTCCCGACGACCGTTCTGGCCCAGCAGCACTATCTCACGGCCATGCGCCGCTTTGCGACCTTCCCGGGTCACCATCGACGTGCTCTCCCGTTTCCGCACCCCTGCGCAGATCAAAAAAAACGCTCTTCGATCTGCAATCCGGCAAAATCGATCTGATCGTCGGCACGCACAAGCTGCTGCAGAAGAACGTGCATTTCAAGGATCTGGGGCTTCTCATCGTGGACGAGGAGCAGCGCTTCGGTGTGAGCCAGAAGGAGCGGCTGAAGGAACTTTCACGAGGCGTGGACGTCTTAACACTGTCCGCAACGCCCATCCCGCGCACGCTCAATATGGCGCTGTCGGGGCTTCGCGATATGTCCACCATCGAGGAGCCGCCCCAGGACCGGTACCCCGTCCAGACGTTCGTGCTCGAGCATCAGGACGGCATTCTGGACGAGGCCATGCGGCGCGAGCTGGCGCGCGGCGGGCAGGTATATTACCTGCACAACCGCGTGGAATCGATCGACGAGTGCGCCGCGAAGATCAAGCAGCGCATCCCGGAGGCGGAGGTCGCCGTCGCCCACGGCAGAAGATGAATGAGGAGCAGCTCGGCGACGTCATGCAGTCGATGTCGAACGGTGAGATCCAGATCCTCGTCTGCACCACCATCATCGAGACCGGCATCGACATCCCGAACGTCAACACCCTCATCATCGAGGACGCCGACCGCCTCGGCCTCGCCCAGCTGCACCAGATCCGCGGCCGGGTGGGCCGCTCCAGCCGCCACGCGTATGCCTACCTGACCTTCCGCAAGGGCAAGGTCCTGTCGGAGATCGCGGAGAAGCGGCTCGACACCATCCGCGAATACGCGGAGTTCGGCTCCGGCTTCAAGATCGCCATGCGCGATCTGGAGATCCGCGGCGCGGGCGATCTGCTGGGCGCGGAGCAGTCCGGCCACATGATGACCGTCGGCTACGACATGTATCTGAAGCTGCTCGAAGACGCCGTGCTCGAAGAGCGCGGCGAGGAAGCGCAGAAGGAGCCCGAGTGCACGGCGGATCTCACCGTCACGGCGAATATCAACAAGGACTATGTCTCCTCCGGCGAGCAGCGGATGGACCTTTACCGCCGCATGGCGGCCATCCGCACCAAGGAAGACGCCGACGAGCTGCTCGACGAGATCGTCGACCGCTTCGGCGATCCCCCGAAGGGCGTCATGAACCTCATCGCCATCGCGCTGCTGCGCGCACGCGCGGCGGCCGCCGGCATCACTGAGATCACGCAGAAGGACGGCGCCATCCTCCTGTCCCTCGCCACGATGGACTTTGCGGCCATCTCGGCCTGCTGCGCCGAGGCGCAGTTCAAGGGGGCGGATCTTCTTCTCGGCGGGCAAGGTCCCGATGCTGTCCGTGAAGCTCAAAAAAAGGGCGAGGATGCGCTGAAGCTCGCCACGCAGCTCGTGGGGACCTATGCCGCCATGCGTGCGCAGACGGCCGAAGGGTGAAATTATTAATAGAAAATTCAGAATTCCGGGGCCCGTTCCTGTCGGGAATGCCGTTGCAAAAAACCGACGTTTTATGTATAATACAGACACAAAAAAGATTATGTCGCCCTGTGGCGCTTGAATAGGAGGGATCCTTATCAGAAAGAAAGGCAGATTTGAGGCCAGCCGCCCCGCCGCGCACAAGACTTCGGCGGAAAAAGGCCGCTGCGGGCCCCAAGAAGAAAAACCGTCCGCCGCCTCCGGAAAGAAGATCGCGGTCATTGCCGGGTGCGTGGCACTGCTGGCGGTGCTCGGCGTTTGTACCTATGGCTTTATCCTGAAGGGAAGCGACACGATCTTCCCGAACGTGTATGTCGCGGGCGTCAACGTCGGCGGGCTCAAGCGCGACGCGGCCATCAACGCCGTGAAGCTCGCGGTCGAGCAGGAGACTGCCGCCGATACGCTGACCGTCGTCCTGCCGGACCGGACGATCGAATTCACCCCCGAGGTGACGAACGTTGCCCTGAACCCGGATGAGGCGGCCGACGCCGCCATGAACTACGGCCGCGACGGCGGCCCCATCAAGGCGCTCATCACCTACCAGAAGGCGAAAAAGGACCGGCAGGATATCGCGCTGGAGTCCGGCAAGAATCTGGACACGACGTATATCCGCGACCTGATCGACCAGACGGCCCGGGCCTGCGCCTCGGAGAAGATCGACCCGATCGTCACCGTCGACGCCGACGCGAAGACCGTCACGGTCGTGACCGGCTCGCCGAAGATCTCGCTCGACGCCGATAAGCTCTATGACGAGGTCGTCGCGCGGTTTGAAAGCGGCGATTTCTCCGACCTGAAATTCGACTACGACACCGAGCCCTGCGCCCCGGTCGATCTGCAGACGTACTACGATCAGTTCGCCACCGAGATGAAGGACGCATATTACGACGAGGAAAAGAAGGGAGCTCGTGGCCGAGAAGGTCGGCTTCGGCTTTGACGTGTCGTATTACACGCAGCAGATCGCCATGGCGGACGCCGGCACGACCATCACCATCCAGGCCGAGGAAATGCAGCCGGAGGTCACGCTGGCGGATCTGGAGAAGGAATACTTCGCCGACGTGCTCGGCTCCTGCGACAGCCCGCATACTGCGCAGGCCGGCCGCACCAAGAACCTGGAGCTCGCCTGCAAGGCCATCGATGGCACCATCCTGAACCCCGGCGACGAATTCTCGTTCAACAAGATCGTCGGCGAGCGCACGGCCGAGAAGGGCTACCAGAAGGCCATCGTCTACCAGACCGGCGGCAAGAGCGAGGCCGAGGAGGGCGGCGGCGTCTGCCAGGTCGCCTCGACCATCTACACCGCCTGCCTCTACGCCGACCTCAAGGTCACCGAGCGGGCCCCGCACATGTTCACCGTCACCTATGTCCAGCTGGGCATGGACGCGACGATCTACTGGGGCAGCCTCGACTATAAGTTCGTCAACAGCACCGACCATCCGCTGCGCATCGACGCGTCGGTCTCCGGCGGCTACGTCCACATCAAGCTCATGGGCACCACGCCGAAGGATAAGAGCTACGACCACATCGTCCTGCACAACGAGGTCATCGGCCACCCGCCAGCCGAAGACCGTCATCGACGGCACGGAGACCGAGATCACTGACGCCGGGACCGGCGTGGACGAGAACGGCAACACCGTCAATCTCGTCGTCGACAAGCAGGGCAACAAGTACGTCAAGGGGCGAGATGGTCAACTACGCCTACACCGGCAAGACCGTCAAGGCCTATCGCGACTACGTGGACGCGAGCGGCAAGGTCCTGAAGACCGAGCTGCTGCACACGGATACGTACAAGCACCGCGATACGTCGTACAAATGCACGCCGTACGTCCAGCCGGAGATCCCGGAGGAGCCGGATGAACCCGATCCGACCGATCCCACGGATCCCACCGATCCGTGGGACCCCGGCACCGACATCCCGACAGAGCCAACCGGGCCGAGCCCGTGGGAGTGACCGGAGATCACAAAAAAGATAAAAAAAGACAATACAAAGCGGCAGCCCCTGGACTGGGGGCTGCCGCTGGTGCTATTTCTGGGTCTGTATCGAAAACTCAGGCGATCCATTTGGACGGATGGAAGCTGAAATATAGCTGGGGTCAGATCGTCACGCCGGCCTTTTCGAGGATGGTCGGGACGTTCTTTTCCGCGCCGATGGCCATGATGTGCACGCCGTCACACAGGTGCTCATCCTTGATCCTGGCGATCATCTCTGCGGCCATCTCGATGCCGAGCTGCATGGGCAGGCCCTTGACGCCCTTTTTTCCTTGCCCTCGGCGGCGGCTGCGGCCAGACGGTCGATCATATCCTGCGGCACGGCGATGCCGGGGACGTTCTCGTTCATGTATCTGGCCATGCCGGCGGCCTTCAGCGGGATGATGCCAGCCATGATGTGGGTCTTGATGCCCGCCGCGTCGACCTTGTCGAGGAAGCGCTTGAAGGTCTCAAGATCAAAGATGCCCTGGGTCTGGATGTACTCCGCGCCGTTTTCGACCTTCTGGCGCAGCTTGTTGATCTGCAGCTCGATGGGGTCGTAGACCGGGGTGACGGAAGCGCCCTTGTAGAACTTCGGCGCGCCGCCGGCGATCTCGTTGCCGCCGCAGTCGCAGTTGGTCTGCTCCATCTTCGTGAGCATCTTCAGAATGCCGACGGAATCGAGGTCGTAGACCGGCTTGGATTCCGGGCAGTCGCCGACGACGGGATGGTCGCCCGTGAGCGCGAGCATCGTGTCGATGCCGAAGGCGGCGGCGGAGAGGATATCGCCCATGATCGCCATACGGTTGCGGTCACGGCCGGTCATCTGCAAAATGGGCTCGACGCCTGCGTTCTTGAGCGCGACGCACAGGCCAAGGCTGGAGGCCTTGAGGCTGGCGGACTGCATATCGGTCACGTTGACGCCGTGGACCTTGCCGTTCAGGAGCTTGGCAGCTTCGAGCTGCTCAGAAAAATCATAACCCTTCGGGGGCGCCATTTCGGCGGTGACGCCAAATTTACCGGCTGCAAAAGCCTCTTTCAACATACTCATATTATTTCTTCCCCTTTAAGCTGATCGTTCTCGGATAGCTGAACTTTGCGTAGCCCTTTGTCCTCGCGGGTGTGGCCGAGCTTATCGAGCTGACCGATCTCTTCCAGGCGCTTGTAGATCTTGATCCATGCGCAGTCATTTTCCGGGTTGACTTCGCACTTGCCGTTCTTCTGGCCGCCGCAGGGCCGTTGACCAGGCTCTTGGCGCACTGGGTCACGGGACAGATACCGCCGGTCTGGCCGAGAACGCAGTCGCCGCAGAAGTGGCAGGCTTCTTCCCATACGCCGAAGCGGACAGCTTCACCGAGGTACATGGTGTTGTTGGACGGATAGGTGGGGATGCCGGGCGCGTTTTTGGCCACGCACTGCACACCGTCGCCGCAGGACATGCAGATGACGCAGTCCGGCTTGGCAGCGACCAGGGGCTTCATCTTGCCCTTGACGCCGAGATTCATGCAGCAGTAATCCGCGATCGTTGTGCCGACGACCTTTTTCCCGGCCTCTTCGAGGGCCTTGGCCAGGGCGGCGACCCTCAGGCTCGCCGCCGGTATGACATGCCGTTGCGCAGCTGTTGCAGCCGACGATCGCAACTGTCTTTGCATCGGCGACCATCGCCATGAGCTCTTCCATGGGCTTCTTTTGCGTAATAATCATGCTAACGTCTCCTTGCGTATGAAATGCGGGCGCGGCCTCATATTAAAAGACCGCGGACGTATGTCTCAAACATGTGACTATCATACTCCAAACCCGCGCAGAAATCAACATGATTCCAATGCAAACAACGAAAAATTTCTGGAATTATTGTAGGATTCCGAAGCGAAACCAAACTGGCAAACAGAAAACCAACATGGTATAATACAAACAGCAAAAAACAGGAGGCGGAAACAGCCATGGAAACAGGCAGTTTTGAAAAGCAGATCGTTCTGACCCCGGACCTGTGCGGCAGGCGCGCGGGGCTCGCCGCTGGCGGCGTTCACGATCTTTCAGGGCATCGCGTCGGAGCATGCGGGAGGCGATCGGCGTCGGCGGCGCGGCGATGGCGAAGCAAGGGGCGAATTCTGGCTGACCGTACACAGCCGCGTGGACTTTACGAGCCGGCATATCTGATGGACGCGCTGACGGCGCAGACCTGGCCGGAGCGCTGCGAGGGCCGCGACATCCGCTGCTTCCGCAGCTACCGGCTGACGCACGGAGAGAAGACCGTCGCCCTCGGCCGGACGCAGTGGGCGATCCTCGGGCCGGAGGGGAAAATTCTGCGCTTTGAGCAGTCCGGCTTCCCGGCGGATTTCCCGTTCCGGCCGGGCGCGGCCATCGACGAACCGCCCACGCGCTTTCACGACGATCTGACGCAGGACGAGCTGGTCTATCCCCACCTGGTCCGCGCGACGGACATCGACATGGGGCGGCACATGAACAACGTCGTCTACATCCGCCTGCTGCTCGACTGCTTTTCGGCGAAGGAGCTGGCCTCCGGCATGATCCGGACCATCGAGGCGCATTACGCGAGCCCCTGCCTCGAGGGCGAGACGCTCGGCGTCTTCTGCCGCCGGGAAGAAGGCCGCTGCCGCATGGCCGTCAAACACGCCGACGGCAGACCCGCCGTCCTGGCCCAGGTGATCTTCGGATAAAAGATGCACCCCGGACAAAAGTCCGGGGTGCGTCTTTTACGCGGTGAACGTATAGCGGATCATGACGCCCTTGCCGTCGCCGGTGGTGATGACGGTGTCGCCTGCGGCGTTTTTGCCGGAATCGAGAATGGGGTAGCGGCCCTGTTCGCGGACATAAGCCTCCGGGCTGTCGGTCTCGATCTCCCGGAACTCCTTGTTCGCATGCGCCTCACCCCCGCAGGGGTTGATGGTCTCGATCAAAACTTCATATTCTTGCATAAGATCGCTCCTTTCTTGTTCACAGTTTACCACGCCTGCACGAATGCATGCAAATAGGCAAAGTGTACAAACTTTCGCAGGAATGGGCATTTTTAAGGAACAAGCAACGGCAAGAAAAAGAATGTCCGCAGAGCAAAAGACATATATGGCAATTCATGATATCATATTATATCTCTTGGTCATTCAACCACAACAAAAAGCTTTTTGCCAAATCCAGCTTCTTTATATTCATATTGCGTAAAAGACCTGCAACATCTCTCCATTGTTCATCGTCATACTTCACACTGCCTACCAGAAATTCATCCGGCGTGCAGTCCAGCGCGAAAGAAAGCCGCATGACGACGTCCAGCGACGGGATGGACGCAGCGCGCTCAATGCAGGACAAATATTTATCGTTGATCCCGGCGCGCTCACAGACCTCGGTTTGCTTCAAACCCAGATCCTTTCTGCGGCGGGCAATTCTTCTGCCGATTTCAAAATAATCCAGTTCCATAAACATCTGCCCCCTCAAGGGGTATTTTACAGACTGGGGCATGCAATCAAAACAACGTAAGAGTCGAATAATCAACTTGACATAAGAATATTTCGAGCTTAAAATTGATTTATCCACTTTTAAGCAGAACGTACTTATAAATGCAATGCAAAAATATTCTTAATAGGGAGTATGTTATGCGGCTTTTTGAGAAAATGCCGGACGCCGTGACCGGCAGGAGAATACCTGCCGTTGATTATGCGAAAACGCTTGCGATTGCCTGCGTGGTAATGATTCACGTGTCCAGTGAGGTTCTGCTTGGCGGGCAGGTCGGGAGCGCTGCATGGTTGGAAGGCCTGTTTTGGAGCAGTCTTGCAAGAGGCGCGGTTCCGCTGTTCCTGATGTGCAGCGGCGTTCTGTTCTTGGATAGAACTGACGGTCTGTCCGTCCAACATATTTGGAAACGAAATATTCCGCATATCCTGCTTGCGTTATTTGTCTGGGCGACCGTTTACAAGATGATCCCGCGCTTTCTGCACGAAAAGGTTACCGCCGATGCGTTGCGCGCGATTCTGCTGGAATTGCTGCGCGGCCAGCATGAGGGCCATCTGTATTTCCTGCATATCATGCTATTGGTATATGCTGCATTGCCAATCACGTGCACACGTTCGCGGCAAATGCGGATGAAAAAATGGAGCGTTATGCGCTGGTATTCTGGATCATATATGGTGTGCCCTTCCGCCGGCCAAAAGCCTTGGTCTGCTCCATGCGTTTTCCGGCATTTTTCTGCAATGGCCGCTTACACTGGCCTGGGGCGCGATTGGCTGCACCTGTCTCGGGCATTTTCTGATGAAGCGTGACCCGCTGCCCGTGTATCTGGCGGCTGCAATGATTTTCATTGGCTTTATCATCTGCTTTGCCGGTACATGGGTGCGGTCTGTCCACGCAGGAAAACTGGAAGCACAGATGCTGGAAGGGCTGTCGCTGGGGCCCTGTTTCCTCGCGGTAGGTTTCTTTTCAATCTGTATGCGACTCGAGAAAAAGGGATACGGGAAGCTGGAGTGTATAGCAAAGGCACTGTCCGGCGGGGCGTTTTGCGTATATCTGGTGCATCTGCTGGTTCTGCGCGCGCTGACTCATATCGGTCTTTCGACCGGCGCTGCTTCCGTCCTGCCGTTTCGGTTCCGTTCCTTGTGCTGCTGTGTCTCGCAGGCAGCTACTGCATCTATTTGTTTTTAAAAAGATACCGTTGGTCAATCGCTGGATGATTTGACTTTCATAGCGTCAGCTGTCGCTGAAAAGCGCAAAAAGCAGGAGAGGAAGTGTTTCCTCTCCTGCCTGTTATTATGCGTTATTCCTCCGCGCTGAACTGATCCTTTTCCGACCGAGCAGAGGGGCAGGTCCAGTCTTCGGGGACGGCTTCCCAAGGCGTGCCGGGGGCGACGCCGTTGTCGGGGTCGCCGGCTGCGGGGTCGTAGACGTAGCCGCAGATGTCACAGACGTATTTCATGCTCAAATTCCTTTATTCTCAGCCGCTGGAGCCGCTCGAAAGAGGACTGCCATAATCTTATCGTGGCAGCCGCCGCAGCCGGTCGAGCAGCTGGTCAGCCTCGCACCTGGCGAACTCCTTTCCACGTCGGAGTGCGCGCGCCTTCAGCGCGTCGTCACTGTCCGCCAAGGTCACATGCTTGCAGTTGCAGATCACGGTGCTTTCCGTGTATTCCCCATCTTACTTAAAGTAGCGCCCAGCAGGCTCCCTTGAGCGCGCGCCGTGTCTTGCCTCAAGGTCCTTGGCCATTTCGTGGACGGTGCCGTGGATGGCGTCGAGGTTGTTCTTGGCGCACTTGGCGAGGTCGAATCCTTGCCCTGCGGCACCGGAATTTCGCAGTCGACGCGCCATCGAGGTTATCGCTTCGTGGTGGCCTTCATGTTGAGCTCGGAGATTTCGCCGAGCATTCGGCGCGAACTTGGCAGCGTGCTCCGCCTTCTCTTCATGGCACCGGCCTGGGCCGTCTCAGAGCATTCGCCGTTAAAATTGGCCTTCAGCTGGTGAAGATATACTTACTCCGGAGATGTCGGGGTTGTTCTTGACAACTTGATGCGGCGATGCCGTACTCATGCTCGGCCGCTTCGGGGGTCAAATGACTTCCTCGAACATGTTGCTTTTGGCATGACAGACGGGCATTTCTGTCGGAGCAGCGTCGCCTTCAGATGTAGCCACAGATTGCAGACAATCATGATGATTTCTCCGTAAATGTTGTTTTGTATTTGTGTTGGTGGATGGTGATTACTGTGCGCCATGCAGGGCCGGCGCAGACGCCGTTGGCGGCGATGGCAGGTTCGACGCTTGCGTCTGCTGCCCGACCTCCTGCAGGGTACTGCGGGAAGCCGAGCCAGTTGATGTCGCTGACGGGCGGGCGGGAGCGCCTCGGCCAGCGTGCTGGCGCCGACCTCGACGAGCAGGGACCCCGGCGTTCATGCTGGTTGAACTGCCCGTGCGCAGGTCCAGATCCCGCAGCCCGTGGGCGCTGTGGTTCAGAAGCGCCTGCAGCCAGGGCGTTGGCCAGGGATTCTCCCGCCGTGGGAGCCGCCCTCGTCCGTGCCGACGACGAGGCGCTGGCGCAGGCCTCGCCGTCCGGTAGGCGGTCAGCAACGGGACGC
>VOFK01002155.1_pt1 | contig 36236 bp, 51 predicted proteins | sample 5384121 | NCBI WGS metagenome assembly VOFK01 (sample SAMN12384730, study PRJNA508395) | human gut metagenome | isolation source: healthy gut J | host: Homo sapiens | reverse complement strand
GCGCCTTATAAAAGATAAGTTTGCTAGCTGAGAATCTTTTCCCCATCCTTTTCCTGCATTCTGAGTTTTGATTATAAAGGATGGGAAAAAGATTCTCCTTCTTTTATGTAGGCTATCAAAAACTTTTTAGAGGGTTTTCCCATATAGCTATAGTGACTATTATCAGGGTTGACTACGATCTTTTTTTCGAGCACTAGCTCCGGGTCTATCATATATATTTTTATAGTATGCATACCAGCTTTGCAGCTCCCCATTGTTTCGTCTACCCATCGCATCCCGTCAAGAGTGTCCGAGCGCCTTTTTTATCATATGCAGCCAGAGCAAATTTCTTGTTAATAGGAGGTAATGGTTTCAGATACTTGGACCGTGCAATGTTTTCCGGAGTATATTCCTTGAATATGTTGTTCATACCTTTGCGCATGTCCAATATATGCGGTTCTTCATTGTCGACAGATACAGCCATTCTTAATCCACGGGTCGGATCTATATCTTGTGTCGGTAATATGCCGAGGGCTATGGTCAAATCTCCATCTTCAGGTAGATAGATGTCGTATTCCATGCGTGGAGCATCAGCGATTTTTGTAATGGGGGCAGTAACAGGATCAACAAGCATACAACCTTCTTCGCGACCAAGGTCGGGAGCAAATGTCCATTGGGCTTTTTACCTGCAGCAATACGGTTGTATTGATAAGCAGGAATAGAGAACTCTCCGGCTCCGCCAAAGTAGTGACTTTCTATCGAAGGAATGGGATATTTCTTTGCATTGACTTTAACGGCTACTCTACTGTTACCATCCGGAGATAGACACTTCGCCTTGATAATTACCTAATACGAGTTGATTCCAATCTATGGAAACTGTCAAGCGAGTCTCTTTTCGACATTTCCTTTGCTTTGACTGACCTCAATCCAGGGCTTATTGGTTGTAGCTGTGAAAATGAAGTTTCCTACACCTTTATTGTAGACATCTATATAGTAATTATTGTCCTCGAGTACTTCGAAAGTGGGTAGAGAGAGTGTTGTGACAGTGCTGGACCACGAAAGTTCACTTCCTTCAACAGCCACTCCCATAGTAGGGACCGAAAGAGGGGTGACAAGTTCGAGTGGAGGGAGTTCATTTACTTTAGGCATGGGCCAACTAACATAGCCAATATGGTTATCGCTCATCATATTGAGCCATTTGCCATCAGATATGCATTGATTGTAGTAATTACTGAGTTTTTTATCAAGTTCAAACAGTGCGCCGGCTCTATCTGCAAACTCGTTAGCTGATACACGCCCCTGCTTGGCATAGATATGATTCTTACCTGCCGCAATGTACATTTCAGCCACTCCTGCTGATGCTTTAGTGGGATAAAGCACTAATTGATAGTAGGCGTCTTTGGCTTCGGGAGCTATTTTATATTCCAGAGTCTCGGCTTTGGTTACAATGTCATGCCACAACTGAAGCACACGGTCTGATTCATGATAGTTGACATGACTGAAGATTTCCGGATTTTGTACCTCCGCCTTGCGCATCAGGTTATATTTTGAATACTTGGACACAATATCTGCAATTTCTGCTGCATGCTCCTCTCCAAAAAATCCGTTTAGCCCATTCTACGGTATAATCATCGGCCTCATTTGGAGAAATTGCATCTGGCTCCCAAGCATAACGCATGATGAAAAATCTATAGGTAGTTCTTTAGGTTTCAAATCACCTACATTTATAATCCAAATCCGGTCAATTCCAGTCTGGTAGGCTAGATTGAGTTGTTCTCGCAGTTTGGGAATGGTAGTCGTATTCACCCATCTATCGTTAGCGGGGCCGCCATTCATGTCAATGTGATAGTATAACCCCAAACCACCTTTGCGATTTTTTTCCTTTGTTGGTCCTGTACGTCGGATTTGTCCCCAATTATTGTCACAAAATAATAACGTTACGTCATCAGGTACTGTAAGGCCGGCATCATAATAGCGTTGGACTTCGCTAAAGATAGCCCAAAGTTGTGGTATTTCAGAGGCCTTCTTTCCATATACTTCTTCTATGATTTTACGCTGCCCCTTGACTACATCTTTAAGAACACGAATATTTTCTTCATCATCACCCTTTCCCATGGTGAATCACCATCGCCACGCATGCCTATGGTGATGATATTGTCAAAATGTTTGTTTCGTTCCAATCCTTCTCTGAAAAACTTGTCTATGTTTTCTTTATTATTGATATAATCCCAAGGACCTATTTCCTTACGGCGTTTGGTATATTCTTTGTGAGCGCGCATCATAGGTTCGTGATGCGAAGTTCCCATTACAATGCCATATTCATCGGCAAGTACTGACTCATCGGGTCATCCTCATTGAAAGCATTAGCCCACATGGCAGGCCATAAATAATTAGCTTTCAGACGCAGGAGAAGTTCAAATATATGGACATATAACTTCGAATTAACACCGCCAAACTTCTCACGTCCCCAACTGGCAAACGACGGATGTTCGTCGTTGATAAAGATACCACGATATTTCACTTTTTAGGCGAGTCTTGGATGTATTTCCCTGATTTTACATAGATATTATTGTTTTTCTTAATAGGTACATCAGCCCAATAATACCAGGGAGATACGCCTATTTTTTCGGAAATGTCATAGACTCCATAGATTGTTCCGCGTTTGTCACTGCCAGCAACGACCAGATAATTATCCACTGTTTGGATAAGGAATGATTCCCATTTACCTCTGACTGAAGAAACATCTATTTTTTTTTCAGCAATGAGCCGGTCGATGATTTTACTTTTTGCCAATCGTTCCGACAATTATTCCGGACTGCCCTATGGAAACAGTTTCGTTGGGTTTGGCAGAAACACCGGAAACCCTTTGTATGTCTTCGGTTAGATTCTGTTACTGCCCGTCTTACACCTTTCCAGTCCGACGGGTCAACATATATGTCTGTAGCTTTTTTATTTTCTACTATGGTAAAAGTATTCTCTGCTTTTTCATATATTACGTACTGGGGAAGTAGATTATATCCATTTCCTGCCCGTGAATAATTGGCGACTGCCATGCATATTACACCAAGAAGAATAATTGTTTTTTGTTTAATTGACATCGTTGATTATTGATTAATGTTGTTTTATAAGATGATTTTCATTAGTAGCCTATGTTTGCACCATAAAAATACAATGCCCCATAACTCCAGTTGGCTCCTTTGATACCGGGAAAATTCGGTCTGTCCATCGTCAGTAGAACATATCGATAAGAATATCCTTCCGGAAGTGGCACAAGACTGGCCCAGACACGTTTGGCTGGTTCAGGCCAATGAGGTTGTAAATCCAGGTTCAATTCACCGAGCAATTCAAGATCAGGGTAAGAATGTGCCCGTAAATTACCAAGCCCACCCATAAATGCGTAATATTTGCCCCCCTATTTTTTGGATAGATGTGCCTGTTGAATTCATTTTGATAGGTTTTGCAACGGAGGTAAATTTCCCATCCCAAGTGTCCGATTCGAAAGTTCCTGAAACAATGGTACGATTCGTTAATACGCTTGTCAGTAGCCTCTCCATTTTTTTGCATTTGTATCATAAAAAATGCAAGGGTCTTCGTTATGCCCGGAGATATTGCTTGTTTCAATCCGTCTTGCTTTCATAACAGAGAATCCTCGCCGGGGATCTTTCGATGATGTAGCTGTTATTAATCCGCTTCCTGATCTTAGTTCTCTGTTGGCTGTTCCTCCAAAATCGCATGCATATGCTTTCCATTCATTTGTATTCCGGTCATAGAAAAGATGTGATGCATAGTCGTTTCTTAATAGACCATCTCCATGGTCGAACACAATCATGCCTTCGAAGCGGACGTCAAATACAGAAGGATCCACACTAAAGTACCCCCTGTGCAGATTGAAAAATGTCAATGCCTCGGCAACTGAAAGTAAACCAAAGGCGATTTTTGATCCATATAAGGGCTAAGATCTTCGTAGGATATCAAACGAATGTCAGCCTGGCCGATTCCTGTAGAAAGATAAGAACGTGCTCCGGAAATTTCAACTTCTCCCTGAAGATTAGAGATCAGGTTGAATGTTGATGCTGCAGCTGTCTGTATGGAGCGAAAAATCTATCACACTACTAAAGTTCTCTTTAACCGATATGTATCCTAAATAAGTGGTATGACCATACTGCTCAATAAATGCTCCCAGTGAATGACCGTAGAGTTGTGCCCTTAGTGTAAACTTGCCATTGGGAATAGTAGATGAATATTTCACTTCCCTTTCCACATTCCCATCTTTATAAATCCTTAGGTAGATACCGTTTTCGGTTGAAGAAGATTTTGCGAAAAGCTGAACTCTGTCTTTCAATCCTAAACGGGCCAGTTCAAAACCTACTTCGGTAACTTTGTCTCCATCATGAGAGAGGGAATGGATATCTATCTCATAAGTAGCATATGGATTGACTCCACCTATATAGAAACTAGCAGGAATTTTTGCCACATTCTTTATTAAGTAACAGTCTACCTTGATTACTTTTAGCATGGAAAGAGGTGTCGCATTGCTGCTTCCCCGACAGGGAAGGAACGAATGCCGGATGCATGGACTCGAATGAGACGATCTCAGAGGGAACAAATTCTGATAACGGTATGTTGTTTGAGAAAATGAATCTCCTCACTGCGAGTCTGTGAAATTTAAGATCCAAAGGCTTCACAGAATCTGTATCTACGTTTTGAGCAAATAAATCGCTGAAACCGGAAAGGAAGCAAATGAATAAAATTAAATGGCGTATCATATCATTGGCATTTTTTATGTTTATATAGGGCTATTTTTTGTTTGTAAGAGAAAGTGCTTGAATTATCCATTGCTGAATGAGCGACAACTGATACTTTATATTCATTTGCCGTTGTTCTCCATCCTTTGTTATTTGAATCCCATCTTAATAAATCATTTTTAGAGATATTGAAGTTTACACTTTTAGTTTCTCCTTTTTTTATGAATATTCGTTTGAAATCTACTAATTTCTCTTTTAGTCCCTCTTTTTCCCATTCTGGTGATGATACATAACATTGAACAACTTCTTCTCCGTCATACTGCCGTTATTGGAAATTTGAGTGGTAACACAGATAGAATCATTTCCTGCGAAATGAGTTTTTTATTCACTTTCGGGGGCGGAAATATTTGTATGAAGTATAACTTAGACCATAACCAAATGGAAATAAAACTTCTCCTTTAAAGTATTGATAACTTCTTCCATTTCTAACATTATAATCATCCATGGGTGGTAACTGCTTTTCATTAGCGAAGAAAGTAACCGGTGTTTTCCCTGAAGGATTTTACTTTTCCGAACAGTATGTCACTAATGGCTTGTGCTTCTCCTTGTCCGCTAATCCATATATTTAATAACGCTTTCGGTTTTGCACAATATTCTTGAGTGATATGGCAGTGCCGCTACTTATTAATAATATTGTATTGGGGTTGGCTTTGGTGACTTTATTAATCAGTTCTTCTTGAGAATTATGTAGGTGGAGATTCTTTCGGTCTCTTCCTTCCGATGAATTGTCGTCCCTTAAGAATAAGATAACAAGATCTGAATTCTCGGCAATCGTTTCAGGGGTTTCTTTTTGGGTGCTGAAAGGAGGTCTCCATGATAATTCTACAGGAGACTGAACATTTATTGCTTTACATTCTATTTTAATGTTATACTTCTTGTCTTTGTTTAACGGTAAATTGAAAGACTCCTTGATTTTGTTGTTGGTTTTGTTGATAACTATAGAATCATTAATAAATAATTTGATATTACCAGAACCACTGAAAGTGAATGTGTAATTGCCGCTATTTGGAGGTGTTAGTGTTGATTGCCAACGTGCTGATAATTGTTGATATTTTTTTAATTGTTTATCTTTTGACGGAATAAGGCTTAGTGATAAATCCTGTCGTATTAAATCGGGCTCTCCTGTCAGATTGTTATTTATGAAATACTCTCCTGTGAATCCTAATATGCCATCATAAGCTTCTTTCTCAGAACGGACTAAATAATTGGCAGGTATTATTTCATCATTTACTTGTTCATTAATCCATGTTATCTTTGCTTTCTGACCGACTTCTGCTGTAATGCATTCCAGAAGTGTTGTGTTGTGTTCTGGCGTGCCACTGTAATCTCCATAGTAAAACACTCGTGAATGCTTCTCCGATTAGGCCAATTTTCTTTATCTTTTATTACCAAGTTTTAATGGAAGCATCTTATCATTCTTTAGTAGAATAATTGATTTTTGTGATGCTTCTAATGCCAATTGTCTATGCTGGGAGCACTCTACGACAGAGTCCGGTATATGTGTATATGGGTTTTTCCCCTGATTGATCATTTATTCCAAGGCGGAAGCGCAGAGTCAGTACCCTTTTGAGGGCTTTATCTATGTCTCCTATGTTAATCAGTCCTTTTTCATAGGCCTTTCTTAGCCCTTCGCGATATTCATCCCGTAGAGACATGTCGCAGCCTGCTTTTAATGCTAAAGCAGCTGCTTCCTCTAAAGTTGTCGCATATTTGTGATGTGTATATAATTTATCAATAGCCGAACCATCGGAAATGACGACTCCCTTTAAATCCCCATTCTTTTCTAAGGATATCTGTTAATAGATAACTGTTTGCACAACAAGGAATTCCATTTAGAGCATTATAAGCCCCCATTACAGATGCTGCTTTAGCAGTTGTAATGGCTGCCTGAAAAGCAGGGAAGTAGTATTCCCGTAATGACATGTCATCTACAGTAGCCGAGCCACCCAACCTTCTGTTTTCTTCATTATTGGCAACAAAATGTTTTGCTGTAGCTACTGTTTTTAAATAGGTCGGGTCTTCTCCTTGTAACCCTTCAATAAAAGCAACTCCCAACTGGCTTGTTAGATAAGGATCTTCACTGAAACATTCGGATGCTCGTCCCCATCTTGGATCACGGGCAATATTGAGCGTTGGAGAGAAGAAAGTAAGCCCTTCATGGCGATCACTATACCCCCCTTTATTACGTAATGCTTTATGATATTTGGCACGGGCCTCATCCGAGATCGCAGTGCTGATACGTTTTATCAGATCAACATCCCACGTCGAACCCTAACCCTATTGGTTTAGGAAAAACCGTAGCTTTTACCTGCTCTGGCAACTCCGTGTAAGCATTCACTCCACCAATCGTACCTTATTATATTAGCATGGGCTATTTCCGGAGCTTTTGCACAAAGAAGGTCAATTTTATCCTTGGTTGTTAGTTGCTTTTCCAATGTTGCCACTTTTTCTTCTATGCTACTTTGTGCGTAGGTGTTTATGGAAATAGTACAAATTGAGATAATAAGTAATTTTTTTATGTTCATGGCATTTAAATTTTTTATAAAATAGATTCTTGAAATCATGGCGTTTGCAAATGTAGATTATTTGCTGTTTTTATAAACCATGTTTTGATACGTATACTTTCAGAAAAGATACATTTTGTTTTTTTTATTTCTTTTAATTACGGGTGGATTAATGTTTCTAAATTGTAGTTACGTGAAATAAAGTGTTGTGTTGTCTTTTTATGCTTTTTCAAAGTGTAACTTTCTGTGTATTTATAATTAGATTAATTATTTGTTCTCGTAGTTTTTATGTGTCTTTTGATTATGGGCTTTGTGTTTTCAATGTTGTATTTTTGCAAGAAAATGTAACGTATGTAAGTTGTGATGTTTCGGTGGCGTTATGAATTGAATTAAATTATAGGAGGGATAAAGGAAAAACTGTCTAAATTTGCAATATGAAAAATATTGCAATTTTGATTGTGATAGAATTAAATAAATTCAAAGGTTAGGTATTAGATTTATAAAGTTAGATTGGAAATTTTTCCTTTGCTCCGCTTTTTAATGGGGCAAAGAGAAAATTTTCAGTTTGAGGAATAAGAAAATATTTAAATAATAAATTTATTGAAATATAATACTCTAAGATCATGGTTGAAAAAAACAGACTATAATTGGGGAGATGGGGCTGCAAATCTGATTTCTCAGATGATAATGTTCCATCTCTTTTTTTATACATATATATTGGGTGTTAAGGCAACGGTAACTGGAGCAATATTACTGTTTGTTACTTATTCTGATGTGTCTATAAATTTGATTCTAGGTGTTTCTACAAATAGAATGAATGTTTATAGCAGAAAATATCGTCCATGGCTGTTGTGGATTGCTATTAATGTACAACAATCTTCTAGAAATGATAAAGTCGATATTCACATAATTCAGCAGCAATTCAGTTCTATTGTAGCTGCAAATTACGTAGAAAATTAAAAGAAACTCATTCAGAGGAGGGACAATCTGATTTTTAAACAGGCTGATAAGTTTGTTGAATTTAGAGAGAAGAATAATTTAGTAATTATGGGTTGCTTTTGATATGGAATCGTAACTTGTTTTATGATCCTATGTAAATAAAAAAAGGGGGAAATGCATCTATAGAAATTCTAAAACAGTCGATGAGAAAACATATCATTACGGTTATGAAATGATATAGAAGATATATAATAACTCTTGAAGACAAGTGATAACCTATAATTAATTTGTATTTATGTTCCGTACAAATTTGTTGATTTGATAACCATAACATTGCAAAATAAAAATACTTTCAGGATATATTGTTATCCTGATTGTTGTCGGATGTATGTCGTTCATTTTGTTTTATGAACGGTCGCGGGTACGTAATATTGAGAATGAATATTCTGAAATTGTACGTATACGCCACCATATTCATACCGCCCATCAGGACATAACCGAACTTGCCACTTTGGGTGAATCGGCTATGGCTTGGGAGAGGGAAGACTAACCAAGAATATCATAACCGACGGTTATTGGTAGACAGCTTATTGCAGACTCTGGAATCCGAATGTGGTGAAATGGTACAAACCGGTGCGGTAGACACGTTGCGTTATCTGTTAGCTGATAAGGAGTATCATTTGCTTCATATTATGCAGGTGTTTCATGGACAGGAAAAAGGCTGACAGTCTGTTGGCAAGGCAACTTCCCATAGCCTTAAAGCAGATAGCTCGTCCCTATCGGACAACCCGCAGGAAGGGAGGAATTGCCGGACTGTTCGGGGCTAAGGAAACTGTACAGGTATTGCCGTCTTCTAAAGAACTATATTCTTTGAATGAGAAGTTGGTCTCCATGCAGGAGAAACGTGTACATGATATGTCCATATACACTGACAGTCTACGCAGGAAAACAAGGAGCTGAACCGTAGGTTATCCGAACTTGTCGTTTATCTGGATAAACAGGTACAAAATGCTTTTTCTCATAGGGAACAGCAGATGAATAATGCCTGGAAAGGTATCCCACCGTCTTATGACCGGTGTATTTACCGTAGCTGTCATTCTGTTGTTAGTGTCATATCTGATAATTCAAAAAGATATTGTAACCAGAGAAAAACAGAGGAAAAAAACAGCAAGGGATAATTGAAGAGAATGAGGGATTGTTGCAGATGCGCAAGAATATTATCCTTACCGTATCGCATGATATACGGGGACCACTCGGTAATATTATCAACAGTGCTGAACTGGCTATGGAGACGCGTGAAAAAAAGAAGAGGAACGGTTACCTGGAGAATATTCTGGCATTGAGCCGGCATATTCTGCATCTGGTCTGTGACCTGATGGACGTATACCGGATTAATGAGGCGAAGGATATCCGGAACAGTGTTCCTTTTCATCTGTCCGGTTTACTTGGAAGAATTGCGGAAGGTTACCGGCAGAAAGCCAATGGGAACGGCCTGCTTTTTGAGGACCGGCATGAACATGCGGACATTACGGTAAAAGGGGATGCGGACAAGATTGAGCAGATACTTGGCAACCTGCTGACCAATGCCATCAAGTTTACACGTTTTGGGAAGATCTGTTTTCTGTCCGAATATTCCGCCGGTAAGTTGTCCGTGAAGGTTATTGATACGGGGATAGGCATGGATGAGGAGACACTCAGCCGTATATTCCGTCCTTTTTGAGCGTGCGGCACAGGAAGTCAGTTCGGAGGGGTTCGGACTGGGGCTTTACATAACAAACGGATTGGTTAATGCTTTGGAAGGTCATATTCATGTGGAGAGTGTACCGGGTAAAGGAACTACCTTCCTGCTGACTTTACCTCTTCCGGAAACGGATGAGGAACCGGAAGGGGAAGAAGTAATATCGGAGACTTCTCTGGTTCTTCCAGAAAAAGGTACTGGTTGTGGATGACGATCCTGTTCTGCTGAGAATAATTTACGATATGTTATTACGTAATGGCATTATCTGCATCACTTGTTCCAATGTGAAGGAGGCGGTGGCGGAACTACGGAGGGAGAATTGCGACTTGATACTTACAGACATCCAGATGCCTGAAACAGACGGTTTCGATTACTGAAACTATTACGCAATTCGGATATCGGTAACTCACGTCGTATTCCTGTAGCTGCCATGACAGCCCGTGGTGACGGAGATTCGGGAATTTATGTAAAGCAAGGGTTCTGTGGCTGTTTACATAAGCCTTTCACCATGAATGGGTTACTTGTATTCATCTCTGCAATGGTCTCCCGGAGCGGTGAGCCCGAAGCGGAGTTCTCATTCAATTTCTCTCGTTTGCTGGAAGAAATCACAGACAGGAAGGAGACGTTCGTTTTGCTTATAGAGGAATCCAGGAAAAACATGGAGGAGCTGGAAAAAGCCCTTCAGACTTTTGCCCGTGGAGACATGCGCATGGTGGTACACGGATGTTTCCGGTATGGGAATTACTGGATGCCGGTTTTATCCTGCAAACCTATCGTAATGTATTGCATGACAGGAATGTGGATAATCATATCGTAATGAAGCATACCCGGAGGGTTATCGGATGGATAAAGCGGTTGATTGACGAGTCTCAAAAAATCTTAGAAAATGAAACAGATGAAAAAGAAAATATTGGTTGTGGAAGATAACCTGCTTCTTTCCGGTATATTGAGGAAATGGCTGAAACAGGCGGATTATGAAGTCTTGACCGCCGGAGATGAACCTACGGCACGCAAACTGATATGTAAGTGTTCACCGGATTTGATTCTTTCCGATATCCGTCTGCCTGTTGGTGACGGGATACGGTTGCTGCAATGGGCTGCAGGAGAGAATTTCTTACATATTCCCTTTGTCGTGATGACTGAATTTGCCTCTTATCCCGATGCTGTCCGTGCCATCAAGTTGGGAGCTGTGGATTATTTGCATAAACCGGTCTATCGGGAACCTCTGCTGGAGTTGTTGCATGAAATCCTGAAATCCCCCGTAACTTCCCGCAGGAACAGTCCGAGACTACAGCGGAATAGTCGGAGAATTCGGGAAGTGGAACGGATTGCCCGCAAAGTAGCGCCTTCTGACATGTCGGTATTGATACTTGGTCCGAATGGTAGTGGCAAGGAGTCTGTGGCACAGACCATTTATGAATACAGTTTGCGTAAAGATAAACCATTCGTAGCAGTAAACTGCGGTGGAATACCGAAGGAACTGGGGGCATCCGAATTCTTCGGATATGTGAAAGGGGCGTTTACGGGTGCTGATGCGGATACTCCCGGATATTTTGAGGCGGCACGCGGTGGTACTCTTTTTCTGGATGAGATTGGTACCATGTCCCATGAATTGCAGACATCGCTGCTCCGGGTACTACAAGAACGCGTATACAATCCGGTCGGTAGCCGGAGAATGCATGAAGCCGGATGTTCGTGTCATAGCTGCCACGAACGTGGATATGCAGCGTGCTGTAGATGAGGGAAATTTTCGTGAGGACCTTTATCATCGTTTGGCCGAATTTGAAATCAGGCAGCCTTCGCTCGCTGAATGCCCGGAAGATATCCTTCCTTTAGCGAATTTTTTTCTGAACCGTTCCTGTGGTGAGTTGAAACGTGGATTTTTCAAATTTACAGGGGAGGCCGAAGCCGCTCTGCTTTCCTACCATTGGCCGGGAAATGTGCGTGAATTGTCCAACCGGGTGAGGCGGGCTGCGCTTTTGGCGGAGGATACGCTGGTTTCTTGTGAGGATCTGGGACTGGATGAGGCTTATTTCTGTAATGGAATGTTTAATAGGACCACTGCCGGGCTGAAAGATAAGGCAGAGGAAAGGAAACGGATTGTAATGGCTCTGCAAACTACTGGAGGAATATTACCCGTGCTGCCAAACTGTTGGGAGTCAGCCGCCGTACTTTATATAACAGAATGTTTAAATACGGGTTGAAGTAGTTATGGGCAATAGTATAGGGAAATTATGAAGATAATAGTGTAATAAGAAAAACATACAGGATAATGGTGATGAATTTATTTATGAATGCTCTATAGGAAATATACCATTATATTTTATGAAGTTTGTATGGGGGATACATTGTATGATGATATGAAATTTATATCTTGTCATTATGCTCCTGGAGATTATTCTCCAACCCCAGCTTTTTGCAAAGTTCGATCACTTTAATACGTTCCATCTCCGTATTGACGATAACCTGTGCATCCGCTTTTATCTGGTCATAATTACGTTTGATCTGCTGCATCATGATATCCTTCCCGTCATTGTCTCTGAATTCATTAATGACAGGGATCGGTTTATATGCCTTCTCCTCCGCGCTGACCTTTGCATGGTCGACGATGATCTCCGCATGAAAGATTTTCTGGTCTATCTTTTCCCCCGAAATTATCCGATACTGCACCGACGAAGGTCCCCTGCGAGAGGTTTGCTATCTTGGAAGCAGGAATAAGAGAGTCAAGTTGCGTGTTGATAGAGGTGGACACATCCTGCCGGTTGATGGATACGGATTGCCGCTTCTGGAGTACTTTTCCCGAACCGCTCTGAAAGTGTCCTGGCTGTTTCCCCGACCACCTGGCCACTAAAAATATTGCCCACAGTATTTTGCACCACTTTGGATTCTTTTTCACCATAATCGCGGTTTAACTGGCTGAAATCCTGAAAGCCCAGACAGACTGCTACCTTGTTACTTCGTGCCGTGGCAATCAGATTGTCCAGTCCCCTGAAATATATAGTCGGTAACTCGTCAATGATTACCGTGCTTTTTAGTTGTCCTTTTTTATTGATCAGCTTTACAATGCGGGAATTGTACAATCCCAGCGCCGCCGAATAAATATTCTGTCGGTCGGGATTATTGCCTACGCACAGCAATTTCGGCTCGTTCGGATTGTTGATATCTAAGGAAAAATCATTACCCGTCATTACCCAGTAAAGTTGTGGTGAAATCATTCTGGTGAGCGGGATTTTGCACTTGCAATCTGGCCCTGGAGCTGATCCTGAGCTCCGGATTTCCAGGCGTCCATAAAGGGTGAAAGGTAGTTCTCCAGCTCCGGATAAGAGGTTAATATGGTAAATAGATCTGAATACGGTTTGTTCAGCAGTTCCACCGCATGTGGAAATGTACAATAGATACCGTTTTTGTAAATCTTTAAATACCAGATAATTGCCGCCAGAAGAATGATGGGTGATTCCACAAAGAAATCCCCCTGTTTCTCAATCCACGTTTTGTTCAAATTCAGCATGATTGTGTAGCTTGCTTCATATGCATCCGAGATGTCCGTCATGAACTCCGGATTGATGGGGTTACATCTATGTGATTTACGCGGGTCATCGAAATTAATAACATAGAATTTGGGCTTTTACCTTATATTTATCCATATTGTTTAGCAACGTGTTATATGCAATTATGGATAAATCGTCAAACTTGTAATCGTAGATGTAGCAACTGTATCCCTTTGAAATCATCTGGCGTATGTAGTTATTTACCACTGCGTATGATTTGCCCGAACCGGGCGTGTACCAAGTCTATGGTTGCGCGGAAGGGATTCACCACATTAATCCATCCGTCATGAGGTTTTCCCTGATACTGGAATTTAGTCGGCAGTTGACCGAGTATTCATTTTCCATCAACCGGATTTCCTGTTGGAAAGATTCGTTTTCGAGATTGAATACATCTTCCATCAGGTTGTGTTTGTATAATCGGCTCATCCATAATCCTGCCATCAGCAGGCAAAGATAGCCGGAAACCAATGTGAAGACATAAAGTGCGGTGACAGCCGCATGGGGCAGGGGCAAATCCAATATCCACCAGTTGAGAAAGAAAAGGATGCATCCTGCGAAGAGTGCTGCATAGATTTTATGCCGGGTGATCTTCTCGCCCTTGACACCTTTTGTTCCCAGACACGAGACGGCCAGCAGCAGGGTAGCTGCCAGCTTGCTCCATAGGACGCAATTGAAGATACCGGTTGTATTGTTGAAGTTCATAATTATCTTGTCTGTCACTTCCAAATTTAAATTCCAACTGGCAATGCTCGGATAACAATACACATACACGTGTACCACCAAAAGAAAAATGCTCACTGCCCTTCCGAATTCCATTATTTTGGCGAGTGCTCTCAAATCGTCTTCCTGTTGCATAAGACTTATGTGTAAATGGATTAATATAGTTGACTGCTTTTTAGATACTGCGGGACTTTCGTTTCGCTTTTCTTTTTCTTCATGCGGCGCGCAAGGGCCTCCTCTCCTAATCTACCGGGTTTGGTTTCCATGGAGAATATGCCTGCCGCCTGTTCCAATGCGCTTCCCGGTTCCGCCTTGTGCGAATGGTGCTGCCATAGTTCGGTGCCGGTATGTGCGGAACGTTCTGTGGCAGGTATGCCGTCCCACCATTTGAAAAGTTCATTGTAAATGTTAGCGGAAAACTCCTTGCCCATACGCGAACCGTTGAATACTTCCCGCCTGTTATGGTCGATGAACGTGACACCGTAGATACGTCCCTGCTCATTCTCCCGGAATACCACATCAATGCGGGCTTTCTTTAATAGTCCGGTCAGTTCTGCACGCGAATGTGCGTGCCGCATGGCATAAGCCACCTGTGCATGAATAGCCGGTGCCCATTTACCATCCTTGAAATCCCTGGTGTGTGAAAGCATCCTCTTTTCCAGGCGTTCGTTCCCGAAACGCTTGCCGAAGCGTGAACTCTTGAAAGGCGGGCTGACCACTTTCCCGCTATCATCGGTTGCCGAGTAGATAATACCGGTATAAGGTCGCCTTTGAATTCTCCCCGTACCTGCTTGGCTTCAATATTAAAGGTGGACAATACCGCGCTGTATTCCCCGAATGTCTGGAAGCGGTAACTCCTAATACAGCTTTCAGGGTATTGCTTATCTGATGCCGTATGTCTCCCCCGGACGCTTTTATCTTTTTCAGCTCCGCTTTCGGGTTCCGTTCTTCCATATCCGCACTATTGCGTAATCCGAAGTCTGTTTCCAATTCCCGACAGGCGGTCATGGAACGGCGGTGCTCGAAAGAATCATTGATTTTCCGTCCCTCTTCATCCACACATACACTTACGATGTGAATATGGGTATTGTGTGTATCACCGTGCTTGTAAGCAATGTAGGGCTGATTGCCATATCCATCTTCTGCATGTACATTTGTGCCAGTTCTGCCAGCTGTTCATCATCAGCTTGTCCTCCGGTGCCGGGCTGAGTGCGATGTGCAGGACGGGCTTCTCCGTGTTCCTGTTTGCGAGCAGGTAATTCTCAAATGAGAGCAATGCAAGGCGCATGTCCCTGCTCGGTAGCCCCGGGCGGTCTGAAATCATCCGGTTACCGGAGAGTATTTCAGCCGTCCCTCTCTCTATTTTCTCGTGGTTGTAATGCAGTGCCCCGTACAGGCTGGCTCCGTGACTTATTTTTGCAACCATTTCTTTTGGTATTCTTCGGTTAGTGCTATCACTTTTTTGTCAGTAGCATCAGCTCAAGTGTCATTTTCTCCAGTTTGTAAAGTAGCGACATCGCACGTTTCTCCCCGAAATTGCTCCTGATGGCACGTACGACCTGATTGTAGTTGTTACCGACAGCCTGGAATTGTTTGTGAAATTCCGTAAGGCGGATGTAGTAATCCATTGTCGCCTTGTCGATTTTAACCACCTTGATTGTGCCACCGAAGATGGCTTTTTTTGATGAAACGTGTTTTGTCTTTTGCCTCTGATTCGGTAACCAATTTTTCAAACCGCATGTTCTCTCCGGCATTCAGGCGGAAGCTGTATTTGTAGTCCGCCGGATCGCTTTTGGGCTTTCTGCCCGTTTTTGCTCTCGATTCTTCCTTCATACTCTTTGGGATATTGGGTTCATACTCTTTTTCTCATTAGAATTTCCGACTTTGGAGGAAATTCCCCGACTGTCAGGTCGGGCAAGCGGTTTTCGTCGGACAGGACACTTCCTGTTGGACGAAAACACAACTTGCTATGTTCGTTTGAACATAGAATCCTCCTTACGTCGGATTGCTGCGCGACGTTTACGGCGTGCTGTGCTGCTGTGAAGTGCTTGTTTCATTGTCTTTTTCCGACTTTGCAAAATTAGCATGATTCCAACGGCCGGTAAATAGCGTTGTATGTGACAAATGACGACATCTGATGACATCTGCTGACGGGGACGCTTTATTCGGGTGGAAATATTGAAAATAGGTTCTACTTTTTTGACTGTGTGACGGGGGCAATGCCCCAATGTGGCAGCAAGGGGGGCGTGGTTTTGTCCGTATGGTGTTTCCTTGTTTTCATACCATATTGAAATAGTGTGTCATTGTGTTGAAAGAAGGATGGAAGGCGGAAATGACAGGATCGTATGTTGATATGACTTTCCCACAGGGCAAGGAGGTGTCAGTGGTGTAAAGGCATGACAGTTTCCCCCTGTCGTGCCCATATGACAGTCTTCCGTTATCTGAATGACATGACAGGGTACGGCTGCCATGCCGGGATATTGCAGTCCTGTTCCGGTATCCTGCCCCGTTAATATCCTGCCCTGATGAAAAGAGAAAATAATAATATGATGAAACCGATTATTAACCAGACATTTGAAAGCCTATGAGCAGACAGTGTGTTTTTATTGCCCTTAGCAACCAGAAGGGCGGTGTGGGCAAGTCCACCATGACGGTGCTGCTTGCCAGTTATTTCCATTATGTGATGGGGAAACGCGTCGCGGTAGTGGACTGTGATTATCCCCAGTTCAGTATCCAGTCATTGCGTACCCGTGATATGCAGAACGTGGAGAAGAGTGAATATCTCCAGCGGATGTTGTATGAACAGCATGAGCGGACGGGGCAGAAGGCCTATCCGGTTCTTACCTCCGGTCCGGATAAGGTGCTGGAAACGGCCCTCCGGCTGACGGATACCTGTGACGTGGTGTTTTTCGATCTTCCCGGGACGGTAAATTCTCCGGGTGTGCTGGAAACGATCATCAATATGGACTACCTGTTCACGCCCGTCGTGCAGGACCGCATGGGTCATGCAGAGCAGCCTCTCCTTTGTAGGTACGCTTCAGGACTTTATCCGCCGGTATCCGAAGGCTCCATTGAAGGGCATCCGGCTGTTCTGGAACAAGATTGACGGACGCGTATCCCGGGAAGTGTACCGTCATTATAACAGTATTTTCGGTAAGATCGGCCTGCAGACACTTGACACGGTGATGCCCGACATGGAACGTTATAATAAGGAGGCTTCCGCGGGCGGGCGCCTGCTGTTCAGGAGCACGTTTTTTCCTCCTTCGGAAAAAACTGCTGAAAGGCAGCAACCCTGGATATGCTGGCCGGTGAGATAGAATCGGTCATTTATCCCAAAGTACAGGAGTCATGAAGAAACGTGAAGTGTTCACAGTGGATGAAAAAAGCGTCTGAAAGAAATTATGGCACATGAAACCGGTGCGGACGGCAGTCCGAAGGCTGCCGGTACTGGAAAGAAGGCGGAGGAAACGGAAACCGTGCCCGCCGCAGGGGGAGACTGGGAAATGCCCTGCATCCGATCCGCGCGGGCCTTCCCGGAAAGTCCCCCCGATTTCTGATCGGGTGGCCAGATACCGTGCCGACTATCTGAGCCGCAGGGAGTCGGTCCACCGCAAGCAGACGTATATCTGTTATGAGACGTACCGCAGGCTGGCACGGATACTGCCCCTGTTGAGTGAGGGGATGACGGTGCCTGCTTTTCTGGACAATGTTTGCTGAACGCGCATTTGAAACAGTATGAGGAAGAACTTGACGAGATGGTCCGTCTTGGGACCCGAAATTCATTTTGATTATGGAACAGCCGTTTTCTTATCCGGTTCCGGCTCCGGCCTGTCACCTTTCCCACAGGGTGGACAGGATGAAAAGCCGTGTAAATTATTTGAGAGAGGGAATGAGCGGTTTGCAGCCGGAAACGGACGAACTCGTGTGCGGGCTGCTGATCGCCAGTATCTGTCCCGCAAGTTGCGGACGAACATACCGGAAATGTTTTTGCCGACGCTTCCGGATAATCTGTTTCGCCGATGGAAGGAATAGTTTACCTGTTGGTCAGAATGGCCTGTATCTTTTATTTATTGTATAAGGTATGGTGCTGGAAAAGCCGGGTGGATGAAATCTGCCGCCTGCTGTACGGCAAAGGTGCAGAGACCGGAGCGGAAACGCCGGTAGAATGCCCTAAAGATACCGGTACGGAAGATGTGATGGGAAGCACCCGTTTTGTCTACCTGGACGAGGATGCCGGTACGGGAGTGGCTCCCTTATATGAGCCAGCCGCTGGAAATGTCAGCGGATTATATCGGCGAGGAGGACGAAATACAGGACGGGGAAGTGGAATGCAATTTGTCTTTGGAGGAAATGGAACTGTTGAGAAAAGAGCAGGAGGAACTGGACGGGATGGCTCCTGAAGCGGTTGCGGTTACGCAGGCCGTGACGGCTGATGACCTCAGCCTTGCCGGGGACGTGCTGATGAAGGTGGACGGAGCAGATCGTGACGTTGAAAAGGGGTGTGCCGTGCGGCACGTACCCTTTTCCTGCTCCGTGGCACCTGCCTTTTCGACCTGTTTGTTTCCCCAGACGGGGAATATGGAGGCCGTCACCCGGCTGTTGGAGGAGAATCTGGATGAAAACGGGCAGCCGTTGGCGCGGAAAGGGGAAAAAAGGGGGAGTTTGACTGGAAAACGCTGGTCTGATCCTCGTGCGTGGATGGATGAGAGTTTATGTATGCGATAAAATTCTGTTGTTGTTATTTTAGATAAGGAATAAGATGGCTGATAAAGACGAAACATTTTTTTACATTGGATGGTATTGTCAACTCCGTGTACGAAGGGGACTGTCTGGAATATATGAGACGGTTTCCCGACAATAGCATAGACATGGTGATGTGCGATCTTCCTTATGGGATGACCCGGAATAAATGGGACAGTATTATTCCGCTTGGGGAACTGTGGAAGGAATACGGGAGAATAGTGAAGGATACCGGGGCGATAGTTCTGACCTCTCAGGGATTGTTTACAGCGGAACTGATACTTAGCAACCGGAAAATGTTCAGATATAAAATGGGTATGGGGAAAAGTCCAAGCCGACAAATTTCCTCAATGCCGGAAGACAACCGCTTAGAAAGCATGAGGATATCTGTGTCTTCTATAAAAAAGCCGCCTGTCTACCATCCTCAGATGGTTAATGGGAATCCTTATGATAAAGGTTTCAGAAAAAAAAACAGCCAAGTGGCAGTTACGGGGATTTTCGTCCTGTTCATGTACGCAGTGACGGGAAACGATATCCGGTCGACATCGTGTATTTCAAGACGGCGGAGAGCGGTGGGAAGGTCATCCATCCTACGCAGAAACCTGTTGACCTTGGACGTTATTTTATCAGGACCTATACAAATCCGGGTGACATAGTGCTGGATAATGCCTTTGGAAGCGGTAGTTTCCTTGTCGCAGCCCTGTTGGAAGGACGTAATTTTGTCGGGATTGAAAGGAACAGGGAGACGGAGCTTTTCAGGAACGAGAAGATTGATTATGTCGTCTCGGCAACGGAACGTCTTGGAGAAGCATGGAATAAAATGGATGGGAAGACCAAGGAATCTGTCCGCGTAATCAATCTGATACGGGATTTTGAGGATGGGGTAGAAAATCTCCCCGGGACTTTTGTTGACATTTGACGACATCTGGTGAAACGTTTGTATAACTGCCTGTGCTTCCTCTATATATTCGCGTTCGAATTCAACTAGATGTTTCACCTTAAACGATTCGACAATGACTAAAGAATCCTTCTTCCGATGCTGTGTGTATTTGTAACGGCGTCTGTCTTTGCCCAGGGGCAGGGACTTGCAGGTATCAATGAGGCGACGAGCATGATGACCTCGTATTTTTGATCCGGCAACGAAATTGTGTTATGCTATCAGGGGCCGTTCTGGGACTGGTGGGCGGAATCAAGACTTACAGCAAGTTCAGTAGCGGAGACCCCGACACCAGCAAGACGGCTGCCAGCTGGTTTTTCGCGTGTATCTTTCTGATTGTTGCTGCCACGATCCTACGTTCCTTCTTCCTTTAAAAGTATGGAATACCCGATTAACAAAGGTGCCGGCAATCCGATAGAGTTCAAGGGTGCGCCCGTAGAGGTTCTTTGGCAAATACGTCAATAGCAAGACGTTAGGCGAGTGTTCGATAGCCTATCATCGATCGGCTTATCCGAAAGGGAAACCGGACAGGGGAGTATAGCCTGCCGATAAACTGATAAGTCATACAGTTACCAATATGCGACTGAATCAGGAGATGAAACGATAGATACGAGGATAAAGTCTGGATTGATTGAACGATAGTCCAAGTGGCACAACTCGAAACTGTGGCGGAAGGTAACTACAGACGCCATACTGTAACACACTCGATTCGACCTTGGAGGGTTGGGTGCAGAACAGGTTACAGCACAACTGCGATAAGCAGAAACGGGTGAAAGTCGTATCCGACAATCTATCAAAGCTATGTTGCCGAAGAATTAAACGTGGAATTTGCCTAACCCGGAATGCCGAAAGGCTATTAGGTTTCAGACCTATGAAAATCCGGTATGGCAACGGAGCCACCGTAGTAGTCCGAGCGAGGGAAAGCCTCGTACATGGCGAAGGGTGGCAGCTAACATTTTTAATACAAATTAACGGATAATGTGTGAGACATTATGAGAAATCCAGAGAGAGTATTAAACAGTCTGTCAGAGCACAGCAAAGTTTCGAGCTACAAGTTTGAACGGCTCTACAGGGTTCTATTCAATTCGGAGATGTTTCTCCTCGCCTACCATAATATACAAGGTAGGCAGGGAAATATGACGGAAGGTTCCGACGGTAAAACTATCGACGGAATGAGCCTGAAACGGATTGAAAATTTGATTGATGCGCTCAAAGATGAGTCGTACCAACCAAAACCGGCAAGAAGGACGTACATCCCGAAGAAAAACGGGAACATGCGACCTCTCGGCATACCGTCTATCGACGACAAATTAGTGCAGGAGGTATTGCGAATGCTGTTGGAAGCAATTTATGAAGGTAGTTTTGAGAACACCTCGCACGGCTTCCGACCCAAACGCAGCTGCCACACCGCACTGATACAGGTGCAGAAGAATTTTACTGCGGCCAAGTGGTTTATCGAGGGCGACATTGAGGGATTCTTCGATAACATCAACCATGATGTACTTATCGGAATCTTGAAAGAACGTATCGCAGACGACCGCTTTATCCGGCTAATGTGGAAATTTTTGAAAGCTGGCTACATCGAAGATTGGACATTTCATAGAACATACAGCGGAACACCGCAAGGTGGCATCATTAGCCCGATACTGGCTAATATCTATCTCGACAAGCTGGATAAGTACATGAAAGAGTATGCCTGTCAATTCGATAGAGGCGACAGACGGGCAATGAACCTTGAGTACAAACGGTATTCCAGGAAAAATTTGGTGGCTCGGCACAAAAGCTGAAGCAAACCAAGGATAAAGATACTCGGAAGGAACTGATTGACGCGATTAAGCAACATCAGAAAAACAGGATGCACTTGACCCTCTGTCGATGAAATGGACGAGGATATAGACGGATTAAGTATGTGAGGTATGCCGATGATTTTATTATCGGGTGATTGGCAGTAAATCGGACTGTGAGGCCATCAAAGAGGATATTAAGAATTTCCTCGGCGAGAAACTGAAATTGACGCTCTCAAAGAAAAGACCTTAATCACGCACGGCAATAGAAAGGCAAAAATTCCTCGGCTATGAAATCTATGTCCGACCATTCACGGATAAGACGTTAAGAGGCGAGAAATCGGGAGTACTTATTAAGGCTTACGGCAAAAAAGGTAGTGTTGGAAGTGCCAATGTCCACAATGCGGGATAAACTTCTCTACTACGAGGCGATGGAAATTCATCAATTCGAGGGTAAAGCGAAATGGAAACCCACAAGCCGGACAAAGTTGCTACATCTGGACGACCTCGAAATACTGGATGCCTATAACAGAGAAATCCGAGGTTTTGCAAACTATTTTTCTATCGCAAATAACAGTTCACACCTGAATTCTTTCAAGTACATCATGCAATACAGTTTGTATAAGACTTTTGCACGAAAGTACAGTACGACAGCCCGAAAGATTATCGCAAAGTATCGACATCACAAAGATTTTGCGGTTTTCTATGAGGACAAGAAAGGAGGAAAGAAGATGCGGGTATTCTTCAACGGGAGCTTTAAGCGTAAAACAACCGCGATGGACGCGAGTTGTGATCATGTAGCCAACACGATTTTCAATACCACTGTATCAAGCCTTATACAAAGGTTAAAAAGCGGGTAAGTGTGAATTGTGTGGCGCAACGGAAAACATTGAAATACACCACGTCAAAAAGACTCAAAGACTTAAAAGGCAAAGAGCCATGGAAAATCCAAATGATTGGACGTCAGAGAAAGACGTTAGTTGTATGTATTCCCTTGTCACAACAAAGATACATCACGGGATAATAGACTGAATATGTTAGTGGAGAGCCGTGTGCGCCGAGAGGTGCAAGCACGGTTCGGAGGCGAGTTCTTGGAAACCTACCGTAGAAATACGGCAAGGCACCGGTTCTTAGCCTACGGCTCACAGCGCAGTACCTGTGCTGTTCGTCGTCGCAGGAGCTTCTGGACGTCTTCGTCTGCTTTGCCGGAATGTACATGAGCGGCATCCCGCAGGGCTTCTGCCTCCTCTTCGCCCTCGCGGCCGGTCTTGCCGTCACGGGCGGCACCTTCTATCTGAACCGCCGTTTCGATCCCCACGGGCTTCAAAAACTCATGACCTCGCGCCGGCATCCGCGGCGCATCATCCATCGTCGGGCCATCCGGCGGCTGCTACGCATTCGTATCCCTCGAACCGTAAAACCATAATCCTATGCGCGGAACATTGAAAACCTCGACGCTGGGAATCGAAATTCCCTTTGCTGCGCGTCGAGAACAACTGCATCATCTCCAAGTTCGCCGACATCACCGCGGCTTACCGCGTCTCGCTGCCCGAACTCTTCACCCTCACGGGCGAGGAGTACGAAGCGCTGCACGGTGCATGGCTCAAAGCCCCTGAGAGTACTGCCGGACTACACCGTCGTCCACAAGCAGGATTTCTTTATCGAGGAGCGATACATGGCACCGGAGGAGGGCTCCGAGCGGAGCTTTCTCGCCCGCTCTTACGAACGTCATTTCAACGAGCGGCCCTACCTGCGGCACACGTGCTACCTGTTCGTTACGAAGACCACGCCCGAACGGATGCGGCAGACCAGCGCCTCGTCCGTGCTGTGCCGGGGGCTTCATCGTCCCGCGGGAGATGCGCGACACGGATGCCGTGACGCGCTTTCTGGAGGCCGCGGAGCAGATGGAACGCATCCTGAACGATTCGGGCCTCGTGCGCGTCGAGCGGCTTACGGAAGCGGAGATCGTCGGCACGGCGGACGACGCCGGCTGCTGGCCCGCTACTTCGCCCTCTCGGACGAACAGCGTCCGGTCGTCAACGAGGATATCCGTCTCGACCCGGACGTGATGCGTATCGGGGACAAATACCTCTCGATGCACACGCTCTCCGATCTGGACATGCTGCCGCAGAGCGTGGCGACGGATTTCCGCTACGAACGCCTCGACCGACCGCTCGGACTGCCGCCTCTCGTTCGCGGCGCCCGTGGGGCTGCTGCTCTCCTGCAACCATGTCTACAATCAGGTGATCTTCCTCGACGACCACGACGAAACGCTCAAGCGTCTCGAAGCCTCGGCCCGGAACATGAACTCGCTGGCGGCCTATTCGCGCTCGAACGCCATCAACCGGGAGTGGATCGAAATGTATCTCAATGAGGCGCACTCGCAGGGGTTGCGCTCCGTAAGGTGCCACTGCAACGTCATGGCATGGGCCGAGAGCGAATCGGAGTTGAAGCGCATCCGCAACGACGTAGGGTCGCAGCTGGCCCCTTATGGCTGCACGCCGCGTCATAACACGGTGGACGTTCCGGTGCTGTTCTGGGCGGCGATTCCCGGCAACGAGGCCGACTTTCCCGCCGAGGAGAGTTTCTACACCTTCCTCGATCAGGCCCTCTGCCTTTCAACGGGGAGACCAACTACCGCTCGTCGCTCTCGCCCTTCGGAATCAAGATGTCCGACCGCCTGTCGGGCATACCCTCCATCTGACATCTCGGCCTTCCGATGAAGCGCGGCGTCATCACGAATCGGAATAAATTTATCCCTCGGACCCGGGCTCGGGCAGAGTTATCCTGACGAACCATCTGGTTCGTCAGTACTGGGAGCAGGGTTCGCATATCCTGCTGGTCGACACGGGCAACTCTACCAAGGGCTTCCTGCCGCTGATTCACGCCAAGACCAAGGGCCGCGACGGGGTGTATTTTCACCTACACCGAGGAGGCGCCCATCGCCTTCAATCCCTTCTATGTCGAGGACGGGTGTACGACGTGGAGAAGCGCGAGTCGCTCAAGACGCTGCTGCTGACCCTTTGGAAACGCGAATCCGAGGAGCCGACGCGCTCGGAGGAGGTGGCGCTCTCGAACGCCGTGAACCCTACCTCCGAAGCTCCGCGCCGACCGGGCTCCATCGTCCCTCGTTCGATACCTTTTACGAGTTCGTCGAAATGACTACCGCGGCTTGATGGAGCAGAAAGAAGCGTGCGGGAGAAGGATTTCGACCTCGAAAACTTCCTGAACGTGCTGGAACCTTACTATAAGGGCGGCGAGTACGACTACCTGCTGAACTCCGACAGGCAGCTGGATTTGCTGGACAAGCGCTTCATCGTCTTCGAGCTGGACAACATCTCCTCGAACCGGACGCTGCTGCCGGTGGTGACGCTCATCATCATGGAGACCTTCATCTCGAAGATGCGACGGCTGAAAGGCGTCCGCAAGATGATCCTGATCGAGGAGTGCTGGAAGGCCCTCACCTCGGCCAATATGAGTGCATATATTAGGTATTTGTTTAAAACCGTTCGCAGAAAGTATTTCGGCGAGGCGGTCGTGGTGACGCAGGAGGTGGACGACATCATCTCGTCGCCCATCGTCAAGGAGTCGATCATCAACAACGCCGACTGCAAAATCCTTTTGGACCAGCGCAAATACCTCTCGAAATTCGACGGCATACAACGTCTGCTGGGGCTGACGGACAAGGAGCGGGCGCAGATTCTCTCTATCAACCTCTCGAACGATCCTAAACGCCGCTATAAAGAGGTCTGGATCGGACTCGGAGGCGTGCAGTCGGCGGTCTATGCCACGGAAACCTCGGTCGAAGAATATTTTGACCTATACCACTGAGGAGTCGGAGAAGATGCAGGTCATGGAACTCTCCGGGAAGCTCGGTGGCGACATCGAAGCCGCCATCCGGCAGTTGGCACGCGAACGCGAAACAAAAACCGAATCTTAATGCCCGCTGCCATGGAAAACAGTTGCTTTGATATGCGCCGGCATCCTGCTGACGTTTACCGCCATGCTCGGAGCGTTTCACCTCTTCTACGATTACGAATACCACAAAATGGTCCGTTGTGCGGAGCATGGCATTCGACACTCGACGATACGCGGCTGATAATCGAGCTGTGCGGCGATGAATTTCGAATCATTCTTACGCACTGCGGCGCCGGCACGGGGCGAAGCACGTCCGAAACGCATGTTCTGCACTACAAGGATTGCGTCTATTACACGGCCTACGGCGGACGCCGGGTCGACCTCTTTTACACGCCTTCGGCCGATGCGCTGCTCCTCGTGCCGGGCGGCGCTTTCAAACGAACCTCAAAATCGCAAGACAATGAACAGTAATCAATCGACACCTGCGTCGGCCGTAGCGGCCCTTCAGCAGGAGATCAGAACCCGCACCGAAGTTATCCGCACTTTGGCGGACCTTCGGGAACAGCTCGACGCCGACCGCATCTGCGGGGCGTGGCTCTCGGCGGAAAACAACCTCTCGGCCTCGATACGCCGTATCGGCGAGGGGACGTGGCGCATCCTCGTCTTCGACCATGCGCTCTGCTACAGACGGCTCGTGCAGGACGGCATCATCGCGCTGCGCCGCCACCGTCTCTGGCTCGGGGCCGACGACGGCAACCGCGTAATCTACGACGCGGCCGCCGAAACGCTCACCATCGGCTGTTACGGACGCTTCGTCGCCGAAGACAGCATCCGCTGCCGGGACGACGACGAAATCGTCGCCGCAGAACCTTTCAACGAACCGGCCGAATAATGGAGCGTCATTCAGATTTCCGGCTGCCCCTGCAATCAGGGGGCCCTTCGGCAGACGCTGCCCGCAGTCACACATTTCTAAATCCGACGGCTATGGAATGGAAAGATAAGATCGCGCGGCTATTCCGCCGCAAAGCCGGACTGGAAAAAGGAGCATCGACGCACGCTCATTGCACGTCATGCTGAAAACCTGCTCCGGGAACGGATATACGCAGTATGACGGATCTCGTGCGACGGCACCGGAAATCGGATCTGACCATTGCCGGAATCGGGCTGACAATGAATACAGCGACAGACTGCTTTCTCAGGACGCCCGAAGATGCGGCAGGAAAAGATATGCTGGAACTGATGGAGGCCCTGCGCAGGACGCCGCTTGCGAAAAGATCGGGCGGCGCCTCGCGGACGTTCCGGCTGACACCGCCCACTCCCTGCACGGCCTGCTGGCCATGCACACCTTTCTCTTGGATGCTTATTTGGAGCAGCATCCCGACAGCGGGCTCCGGCAGCCTCCGATGGACGAGGTGCAGGCCGCAGCGCATATCATCGACCGGCAGTTCCGCGCCGAGACGTTCCGCGAGCTGCGCCATCTGGCAGAAACAAGTGGGCATTATATGCCCTCCTGTTACGTCGTGCGACTCTACGATTGGGATACCGATATGGGCCGAAAGTTGCAGGAGATGCGCGGGCGGCTGGACGGCCCGGCATGTCCGGACGATCCGCAGCAGGTTCAGCAGCTTCGGGAGCGAATCTGGAAGACCGAGAACCGTATGGTGCGGGAAGCCGAAAAAGGTGCTGGAGAGCGATCCGGAAATTCCGCCCTGGGCAAACCTACGATCGAGAAACTCGATGCCGAGTTGCAGACCTTAGGATGGTTAGCACGCTTCCCGGAAAAAGTCGATAGCCCTTATATCAACCGGCAGCTGCTCGACAAATACGGTATCGAGCCGGGCATCCCCCGCGAAGAGCAGTCCCGGCAGGCCGAAAAAGCCTTCCGCGAGCTGGACGCACGGCTCGTACGCATGACCGGACGGCAAAGTCCTACGCCGACGATCTGTTCGAGTCCCTGCGACGGAAAGGGCCGAAGCCGGAGAAAACATGCCTCCGGAGTGCGGCAGAAAGAGATCGATTCTACAAGGAAAGAGCAAACCGGACAACCGGCTTCGGGTCGGCGGATAAAGCGGTGATGCCCGTCTTCGGGTGAATATCCTCAATAACACAATCAATTCAAGCATGAAACAGAAAATTATCCTGCTGTGTCTGTGCCTCTTCTGCACGGGCCGCAGCACATACGCCCAGTGGGTCGTCTCGGATCCCACGAACCTCGCGCAGGGCATCGTCAACTCCACCAAGCAGGTCGTCGAAGCCGCCAAGAACGGCCAGACCATGTTGCAGAGCTTCCAGGAAACCGTGAAGATTTATGAGCAGGGAAAGCGATACTACGACGCCCTGAAAGCGTCAGCAACCTCGTCCGCTCGGCCCGCAAGGTGCAGCAGTGCATCCTTTTGGTCGGCGAAATCTCGGACATCTATGTCGATGGTTATAAACGTATGGTTTCCGACGAGAACTTCACGCCCGCGGAGCTGGCGGCCATCGCCGCAGGCTACGCCCGCATCATCGAGGAATCGGCCGGGGAATTGAAGGAGCTGCAGAACATCGTGAACCCTACGGACATGTCCCTGACGGACAAGGATCGTATCGACGTGGTGCAGCGCGTCTACGGCGTCCTGCGGCGCCACCGCGATCTGGCACGCTACTACACGCGCAAGAACATCTCCATATCCCTGCTGCGGGCCGCCCGGAAACGGGACATGGAGGGTGTGCTCTCATTGTACGGAACCGACGAACAACGTTACTGGTAGCCGACGATGGTACACATGCTTTCCCTTACGGAGAATCTGCACACAATTCTCCGGGTGTTATACGACGATATGATGGTGCTGTGTTATCCGATGTCGCAGGTCGCAATGGCCATCGCAGGAATCGGGGCGCTACTCTACATCGCCTACCGCGTCTGGCAGTCGCTGGCCCAGGCCGAACCTATCGACCTCTTTCCCCTCATGCGGCCCTTCGCCATCGGCATCTGCATCCTGTTCTTCCCGACGCTCGTGCTGGGAAGCCTGAACGGCATTCTCTCGCCGCTGGTAAAGGCCACGCATTCGCTCATGGCCGGGCAGACGCTCGACATGGAACAATGGCAGGAGCGGCGTGAGCGGCTCGAACTCGAAGGCCGCGAGCAGATGCCCCCGGACAGCTACTACGCCGAGGACGAGGAGATGGAGCGTGAGCTCAGTGAACTGGGCGTGGACGACCAGACACAGCAGACACTCGACCGCATGAAAGAGGAACGCTCCTCATGGTCTGTAAAGGGACTCATCTTCAAAGGCTTGGCATGGATACTCGAACTGCTCTTCGCGGCGGCGAGCGTCATACTCGACGTGCTGAGAACCTTCTATCTGGTCGTGCTGTCGCTGCTGGGGCCGATCGCCTTTGCCATCTCCGTGTTCGACGGATTCCAGTTCACGCTGACGCAATGGCTCACGAAGTATGTCTCGATCTACCTGTGGCTGCCGATCTCGGACCTTTGCTCGGCGATCATCGCACGTCTGCAAAGTCTCGCCATGCGACACGATGCCGAACTGATGGCCGAAGGCTACAACTGGTATGTGGACTGGTCGAACAGCCTGAACCTGATCTTCATGCTCGTGGCCGTGTGCGGATACCTCTGCATCCCCTCGATCGCCTCGTGGGTCGTGCAGGCGAACGGATTCGCCGCTTATAACAAAACCGTCTCGAAGATGACCTCGCTCGTAAGCGCCGGAGCCGGATGGACGGCCGGCAAAGCATGGGCCGGGGCCAAAGGCGCCGGCTCGGCGGCATTATCGGGCGGTAAGGCCGTGGGACGCGGCATCATGAACGGCGCCCGGCTTATTTTCAGAAAATAAAATAACCCGTTATTATGGAATTCAAGTGTTTAACGAACATCGAAACATCGTTTCGGCAGCTGCGCATGTACGCGCTCGTCTTCGCCGGAGTCTGCGCCGTCGTTACCGTGGCGGCGGTCTGGATGTCCTACTCTTTCGCCGAACGGCAGCGGCAGAAGATCTACGTGCTGGACAACGGACGCTCGCTGATGGTGGCGCTCTCGCAGGACCTCGCACAGAACCGTCCCGTAGAGGCCCGTGAACATGTGCGGCGCTTCCACGAGCTCTTCTTCACCCTCTCGCCCGACAAGGCGGCCATCGAGTCCAATGTCGGACGCGCCTTTGCAGATGGCCGACAAAAAGCGCCTTATCCTACTACAAGGTTCTGCAGGAGAAGGGCTTCTTCAACCGCCTGATCGCGGGCAATGTTTCGCAGATGGTCAAAGTGGACAGCATCCGCTGCAATTTCGACCATTATCCTTACGAGGTTACAACCTTTGCCCGGCAGCGTATTCTGCGCGAGAGCACCGTCACGGAGCGGTCGCTCGTCACGACATGCCGTCTGGTGAACGTCTCCCGCTCGGACAACAACCCGCAGGGCTTTATGGTCGAGGCGCTGAACATCGTCGAGAACAAAGACATTGCGACCTATGACCGCTAAACCGCATTCCCTGCGCTGCCGCATCCGTTGGGTGCGGCGGTCGCTGCGGCGCCGGCACGACACGCTCGCGCCCTGCATCCGGGAACGGATCGTACTCGCGGCGCTCGTCCTGCTTCTCTTCCTTTACCTCTGGCTCCTGTTCGCAGCGGACATGGGATCGGAGTTAGAGATCGGACATCCCGAATTATTACATCTTAAACCGTAAACCATTATGACAGAAAACAAGAATCCATGCAGCGACCCTTCGGCGGAGTTCGAACGGCAGCGCAAACGCAAGGTACTGCTCTTCACGGCGATCCTCGGATGCATCTTCTTCGTCGTGCTGTGGTTCATATTCCGGCCTGCGCCCGTCAAGCCCCAAGAGGGGGCCGCGGGGATCAATACGTCGGTCCCGGACGGCAAGGCGCAGGCCACCGTCGGAGACAAACGCAAAGCCGCGGAACAGCTCCGCAGCGAGGAGCAGCAGCAGAGACGCATGATGACACTCGGCGACAACTCGTTCTCGCTGCTGGACGACGGGCTCAAACCTGCCGAGGAGCCTGCACCGGCGGACAACCCCGCACTGCGGGCCTCCGAGGCCAACCGGGCCATGCAGCGGCAGGTGCAGGGCTTCTACGCCGCTCCGCAGCGCAATGCCGAGGTCGAAGCCCTGAAAGAGCAGGTCGCAGCCCTGCAATCCCAGCTCGACGCCGAGCGGCAGCAGCCCGATCCGCTGGAACTGGCCGAGGAGCAGTACAAGCTCGCCCGGAAGTATCTCGGCGGCGGAGTGGCCGTAGATGAAGAAACTGTTGAGCCGACGAAGCAGCGGAAGGATTCGCGCCTGTCGGTCATGCGGCCCGTTCGGGAAGGTGAGGTCGAAGCCTCGACACTCGACACGCGGGCGGATTTCACCATCGAACGTAACTTGGGATTTCTCACGGCGGCAGGTGATGTCGCGCATGCCGATATTCCGACTGTCAGGGGCTTGTGTCGCTCAGACGCAAATCATACGTGCCGGAAGCACCGTGCAACTGCGGTTGCTGGAAGCCGTGCGTATCGACGGAGTGACCATTCCCGTTATACGCCGCTATACGGTCTTGCGACGATCTCCGGAATGCGGCTGCAAGTCACGGTGTCGTCCGTCGAATACGGCGGACGGATCTTCGCCGTCGAAGCCGTGGCTTACGACCTCGACGGCCAGCCGGGGCTCAACGTCCCGAACTCCCGCGAGCGGACGGCCTCAAAGAGGCGCGCTGGCATCCGTCGGGCAGACTGCCGGCACGAGCGTAAACGTCACCCGTTCGGCCGGACAGCAGATGTTGTCCGGAACTGGCGCGCGGAGGATTGCAGGCTTCGTCGCAGTATGTCGCCGGGAAGCTCCGCGAGGTGAAGATAACCCTCAAAGCCAACCATCAGCTATTATTGATTTCAAAAGAATAGAACACACATGAAAAGAGACCTTATTTATCTGACCCTGATTGTTTCCGCAATCTGGGCCGCACACGCTACGGCGAACGAAGGCGTGCAACGGCCGCAGCAGATCGAACCCCGAAAGATCGAAGCGGGATTCACCAAGACTGTACACTATCCTCTTCCCGTCGCCCGTCACGTATATCGACATCGGCTCGATGGACATCATAGCAGGCAAGGCCGACGGGGCCGAAAACGTCGTGGGGTGAAGGCGGCCGTGCGGAATTTCGCAGCAGAAACAAACCTGACGGTCATCACCGAAGACGGAGGATTTTTCACTTTCGATGTCCACTATGCCGAGAACCCTGTTGTCTCGACCCTCAATCTTACAGTGCAGGATCAACAGACGGAAAGTGTGAAGAAACCGGCTGCCGCGGGCTATCCGCAGCCGACGGCCCCAGCATCCGAAGGCCGGGTGCTGCTGCGCGAGGTAGGCCGTGAGAAGCCCGCGACCATAAAACGCATGTTGAGCGACATATACCGGCAGAACCGTACAGATGTAAAGGGCATTCGCACGAAGAAGTACGGCATTGAAGTCGAAGTGTTGGGGATTTACGTGTTCAATGACGTGATATACATTCACACCTGCATCTCGAACGACACGAACATCTCCTTCGAGGTGGATTCACGGCGGTTTATCGTAGCGGATCGCAAACTCGCCAAGCGCACGGCACAACAACAGACGCCGCTCGAAATCCTGCGCGTATGCAACGATCCGGCAGTTGTAAGGGGGCACCAGCGTCAGCGGACGGTATTCGCGCTGCCCAAGCTTACGATCCCCGACGACAAGGTGCTTTTGCTGGAAATCGTCGAGAAAAACGGAGCCCGCCATCATCAGACGGTGGAGATACCCGCAGGGGAATTGTTGGATGCGAAACTCCTGTAAAGAGACAGGCGGTCGAACCCGATGCGGAAGTTTTTATGCAGCAGTGGGAATGTTTCGAACCCGCGCGGCGATCTTACGGGATCACTTTGCAAGAGGATATTCAGACATAGTCCGCACACTGCGGCCCTGAAAGGCTGTTCGTTCGGTCACAACCCCGGTACGGTCTGAAAACCGTACCGGGGTGTCTTTCATGCAGCTTGAGGAAACTCAATATTCATCTTCGTTGAAGAAGAAATCGTCCTTGGAGGGGTAGTCGGGCCAGATGTCTTCGATAGATTCGTAGATTTCACCCTCGTCTTCTATCTCCTGCAGGATTTCGAGCACTTCGAGCGGCGCACCCGAACGTACTGCATAGTCGATGAGTTCATCTTTCGTTTGCGGGCCAGGGGGCATCTTCGAGTTTCGATGCCAGTTCGAGTGTCCAATACATGATTCGGTAAAGTTTTATCTCTCTGAATTTTCCGGAAAAACAAGGCTTTTCCTTACAGGGATGCAAAGGTAAAGCAAAAAAACGATGCCCGCAAACGGAACGATCCCCACGGCCTACATTCCGGACGTTCGAATGTCCTAACATCCCGATTTCTACGGATGTGTCCGGCGTATAGGACTATGCGGGTATCCCGGGGAGAAGAACCGAAAATCGCAACGAGAATTCCGATCCCCGCAAAGGTTCGTGAATCCGAACCGGAGATATGTCGCCACCCGAGGTATCCGGGAAGACAGCATGCCGCCGTACAGCCGCCGACGGACTTTTTCCAGACACTGACAGCGTCGTAAAGAATTTCCGCAATGTAAAATCGGATATTATCCGGTATAACCTATATGGAATTTTCGTATCTTTATGGAAACCTAAAACCTATCGAACCATGAAATTTCTTCATCGACACAGCCAATTTGGAGCAGATTCGCAAGGGCGCATGAACTGGGCGTTCTGGACGGCGTAACGACCAATCCTTCTCTGATGGCCAAAGAGAACATCCGGGGTACGGAGAACTGCAAACCGTCATTACGTTGAAATCTGCAACATCGTCGAAGGGGACGTGAGCGCCGAGGTCATAGCCACCGACTTCGAAGGAATGGTGCGAGAGGGTGAGGCGCTGGCGGCACTGCATCCCCGCATCGTCGTGAAATTGCCCTGCACGGCCGCAGGAATACGGGCCGTGAAATATTTTGCTGCCAAAAATATCCGGACGAACTGCACGCTGGTATTCTCCGTGGGGCAGGCGTTGTTGGCGGCAAAGGCCGGAGCGACCTACGTGTCTCCGTTCGTGGGACGTCTCGACGACATCTCCGAAGACGGCGTGGCATTGGTAGCCCATATCGTGAAAGTCTACCGCAGCTATGGTTACAAAACGCAGGTGCTGGCCGGTTCGATCCGTCATACGCAGCATATTATCCAGTGTCTCGATGCGGGCGCCGATGTGGCGACATGCCCCCCTTGCGGCAATCGAAGGGCTGCTCAGACATCCGCTGACGGACAGCGGGCTGGAGAAGTTCCTCGCAGACCATGCACGCCTGAATGCCTGACGGGTCACCGGCAGCGATAAAACGGTAACGCCCCGATTCGAACATCCGAATCGGGGCGTTGTAGCAATCATTTTTTTCCAAAAGCCGCTGGAAGGCGGGAGAAGGCTTAAATGCAGGAATGTCGTGCGCCGGAATTACGATCGTCGTATTCTTTGTGATATTACGACCCGTCTTTTTCTTTGCGGCGTTTAATCAGGAAGGTTCCGAATCCGCGCAGGAAAACGTTTTCCTTGCGGATCTGGGCGGCTCGCACCTCTTCCATGAAACCTTCTACGACAGCTAAAACGGTCGCGGCCTCGACGCCCGTTTCCCGGCGATCTGCTTTATGATATCTGCTTTGGTCATGTTTTGTAAGGTTTTTTATCCGATAAAGGTAAACAAACTTTTTAGCTTAAAAATTCATCGGCAGTCCAACGATTATACCAACAGGTTATTGTATTGCCGCAGGGCGGCACATCGTGATATATGGAAAATAAAAAAATCCGGGTTCGGACATTTTAACATGGATACGGATTCATCTCTTCCGACCCCGTTTCATAGAGGTCATATCCTTGTCCTCCGCTACGGGACGTTTCTGTTCTTTAACGGCCACTGCGAAAAAATATGCTCTGGCGGACTGTCATCTCTTTCAGTCGTCGGGCGATCTGTTTCAGTCGTATTCGAAATTCAGCATGACGATATCCTCACCGAAATCGATGTCATCGAAATATGTGAGTGCCTTGAACGGGCGGATGACATTTGCCTGCGGAAATTTTTCGTTCGTAGCATTTGAGCATCTCATAAAACGGGATGCGGGTGGACAGACAGGCGATATCCACGAAATCTTTTGAGCCGCGAACGTCGTCGGCTATCGCAGACAGCTTCATGGCGACGATATCCTCGATGCTGTATAAACGGATTCCGATTCCGCATAGGGGCTGCCGGAGATATGCATATTTGTGAGCTATGCGGTCGATTCTTAACGCCGTCGATCATGCCTCAGCGTGTCGGGGGCGCCTGAAGGCCGTTTGGAATCCGTATCGCTGCGAAAGAAACGCTGAGTTCCCCGGCGTCGAACGACCTGGAGTGAACAGATCCAGATCGACACCTCACACGATGCCCCAGATATAAGGCCAAAGCCGCCTCCGGCCGGATTGAACGCCGCAAAGCCGCTCGGCCAACCGTTTCAACAACCCGCGTTCGCGGCGCAACTGTTCGCGTAACATCTCAATTTCTTTAAGCGCCGAAAGCCGTACATACGAAATTCATATCCTGCGCCGAGAGTGTCGGAACCTCTTTGATAATTTCCCGGAAGCCTTCGATGCCTCCGTAGAGGTCGAACGCCGCGAAGTGCCGTCCTTGAGCCATCCCTATGATGCGCTGCACGACGACCTTACGCGAACGCTGCCAGTCGAACTGCACGTCATAGTCCCAAAGTAATGTATTAATAATCTTCTTGGGAGCCTTCTTATTTCGATATAGTCATCGAATATGGTCATGGGCCGGAGTTCACTGCTTACAAACTATACGAATTATCCTGATGATATGCAATTTCGTGCTTTGTCCGGCATACCTTCAAGAGTTGTGTCTTATCGCTCGTCATTCGCCGCCGTAAGCATGGGACAAATCGGATATACACTCCCCGACGAAGGTCGGATACGGTGGTACGGATACTCGGAACCGATTGTCCTGCCCGCAGCATAGCGCAAAATTTTCATACGCATAACACCGAGCGGTGTGGGTCGCCCAGCCGTGAAAGGGACGGTCGAGCACGACCGGATCTGACATCCATGATAAACCAACTGCCGACAACGCCCAGATTCTTCAGCCGGGATAGTTCCTCTCTGAAGAGGAACGAATAGGGGCGCGAAGTCCCTCTGTAAAGTTCGATCTCGCACGTGATGATGACGGCTCACGGCGTTCGAGGCGCCCAGCATTCCCGAAGCGTGCTGTCGCCGATGCTGGCGTAGTGCACTACCTTATCGTAGTGCTCCTGACACATGATTTTCATAAGAGCAAATTTTAGAATAGGTCTATTTCCATTCCGGGTGTGTTGTTCCAGAAGAGCACCGCTGCCGGATATAATGCAGCAGCGGTCTCTCCGTCGCCGACAGATTCCATAATGTACCATGCCTGTTCCGTCTGCCAATATCCTTCAGCACTCTCAATGAGAAAGAGTTGTGTATCTGCCCCGGAATCGAACTGCAAATCGTGTCCGGACTGGTAAAGGTATGCAGCAGGTCTTCCTCGCTTTGTTCTGCCGAAAACCGTGAGGTAATTCACGCAGGTCTATCGGATAAAACTCGTCGTTATTCTCCCAGTCGATCTCAGGAGTCAGGGGTATACGTAACTGAACGAAGTGTTTTTGAG
>VOFK01004308.1_pt1 | contig 36238 bp, 54 predicted proteins | sample 5384121 | NCBI WGS metagenome assembly VOFK01 (sample SAMN12384730, study PRJNA508395) | human gut metagenome | isolation source: healthy gut J | host: Homo sapiens | reverse complement strand
ATCATTGTACTTCGTTCAGTTACGTATTGCTGAAAGTTTTTACGGCAATCTGCGGCGTGAAGTAACTTCCCAGCGGCCGATGTGGGGCATCGGCCCCTAATGGTTGTGCATATTTTCAGCTGCCCATCGGGCAGAGCCCCGCCCCTACCGACTGGGACGAAGGTTCAGCGATTTTTGCGTAAATCTGGTCTTGACAAATACCCCGCAAGGGTATATAGTGAAGATACCCCGATGGGGTATTTGGAATGAAAAGGAGGACGGTTCCATGCCGGAACCCAAACGATGTTCCTGCTGTGAAAAGCACACGCTGCGCGCGCAGGAGGAGAAAAAGAAGCTTCTGAACCGCCTGCGCCGCATTGAGGGACAGGTGCGGGGGCTACAGGCGATGGTCGAGGCCGACGCCTACTGCAACGACGTGCTGACGCAGTCTGCTGCCGTCAACGCCGCCATCAACGCCTTTAACCGCGAGCTTCTGGCCGAGCACCTGCGCACCTGCGTAACGCGGGACTTAAAGAACGGCCACGAGGAGATCGTGGATGAACTGGCCGCAACTCTGCAAAAACTAATGAAGTAATCAAGTTCGGATTGCTCCAAGGAGGGATTTTCATGCAGCAATATACCGTGACCGGCATGCACTGCGCCGCTTGCAGCGCAAGTGTGGAAAAGGCGGTCAAAAAGGTCCCGGGCGTTACGTCCTGCGCAGTGAGTCTGCTCACAAACTCGATGGGCGTCGAGGGCACGGCGGAGCCCGCCGCCGTCATCAAAGCCGTCAAGGACGCGGGCTACGGCGCGTCTGTGCGCGGGCAGGAAGCCACGCCTGCGGCAGACGCAAGTGCGCTGGAGGACAGGCAGACGCCGCATCTTAAAAAGCGGCTGATCGCCTCTGTCGCATTTTTGCTCATTCTGATGTATTTCTCGATGGGCCACATGATGTGGGGCTGGCCGCTGCCAGGCTGGTTTGACGGCAACCACGTCGCCATGGGCCTTGTCCAGCTGCTGCTGGCCGGGATCGTCATGGTCATCAATCAGGAATTTTTCGTAAGCGGAACAAAGAGCCTGCTGCGCGGCTCGCCGAACATGGACACGCTTGTCTCGCTCGGCGCGACGGCATCCTACGGGTGGAGCGTCTACGCGCTGTTTGCCATGACGGACACGCAGCTGCACGGCGGCAGCGAGGCCGCCATGGCGTATATGGACGAATTTTATTTTGAGTCTGCCGCCATGATCCTCACACTCATCACCGTCGGCAAGCTGCTTGAGGCGCACTCCAAGGGAAAAACCACGGACGCACTCAAGAGTCTCATGGCCCTCGCACCGGAGACGGCGACGGTGATCCGTGACGGCAAAGAGGTTAAAATCCCCGCCGCGCAGGTCCGCAAGGGCGACGTGTTCGTCGTCCGTCCGGGCCAGAGCATCCCGGTTGACGGCATTGTGCTGGATGGTGCAAGCGCCGTCAACGAAGCGGCGTTGACCGGTGAGAGCGTCCCGGTTGACAAGGCTCCCGGCGACGGTGTTTCCGCTGCAACGGTCAACTGCTCGGGCTTCCTCCGGTGTGAGGCAACCCGCGTCGGCGAAGACACCACGCTCAGCCAGATCATCCGCATGGTTTCCGACGCGGCGGCGACGAAAGCGCCGATTGCCAAAACGGCGGACAAGGTTGCGGGTGTGTTCGTCCCGGCAGTCATTTCCATCGCGCTTGTGACAACGATCGTCTGGCTGCTGCTGGGCCGGGAATTCTCCTTTGCGCTTGCGCGTGGCATTTCCGTACTGGTCATCAGCTGCCCGTGTGCGCACTGGGCCTTGCGACGCCGGTCGCCATCATGGTTGGCAGCGGCGTGGCGCGAAAAACGGCATTCTCTTCAAAACGGCGGCAAGTCTGGAGCATACGGGTCGGACGCGCATTGTCGCGCTGGACAAGACCGGCACCATCACCTCCGGCCAGCCGGAGATCACAGATCTCATCCCGGCGGACGGCGTGACGGAGCGGGAGCTTCTGCAGGCAGCCGTCTCGCTGGAAGCAAAGAGCGAGCATCCGCTGGCCGCAGCGATCATGAAGCGCGGCGAAGAAGAAAAGTTGCAGCCCGAAGCGGCGGAGAAGTTCGCCGCCATCACCGGCAGCGGTCTGACCGCAACAGTGTTGGACGCGCAGCTGCTCGGCGGCAGCGTCAAATATATGGCCTCGCAGCTCGCACTGCCGCAGGAAATTCAAAAGCAGGCGGATGCGCTCTCCCAGTCCGGCAAAACGCCGCTGCTGTTTGCGAAAAACGGAAAGCTTCTCGGCCTCATCGCCGTGGCGGACGCCATTAAGCCGGAAAGCCCGGAGGCCATCCGGCAGCTGCGCGGCATGGGCATCCGCGTCGTGATGCTGACGGGCGATAATCAGCGGACGGCTGACGCCATCGGCAAGCTTGCGGGCGTGGACGATGTGGTCGCGGGCGTTCTGCCGGGCGGTAAGGAGGCTGTCGTGCGCCAGCTGCAGAAATATGGCCCCGTCGCTATGGTCGGCGACGGCATCAACGACGCCCCCGCCCTCACTGCCGCCGATACCGGCATTGCCATCGGCGCAGGCGCCGACGTCGCCATCGATGCGGCGGATGTGGTGCTTATGAAGAGCACGCTGCTCGATGTCGCCGCCGCCATCCGCCTCAGCCGTGCGGCACTGCGGAACATTCACGAGAACCTGTTCTGGGCGTTTATTTACAACGTCATCGGCATCCCGCTGGCTGCGGGCGTGTTCGTCGGGCTGGGGCTGACGCTCAATCCGATGTACGGCGCTGCGGCGATGAGCCTGTCCAGCTTCTGCGTGGTGTCGAACGCTGCGGCTGAATCTGTGCAGGCTGTACAGTTCCAAGCATGATCCACAAAGGGCAGACCCCCCTGCCGGAAATTTCATCTGGCAGAACAAAATAAGGAGGAAACTGGTATGACAAAAAGACATTACACGTAAAGGGCATGATGTGCGGCCACTGCGAAGCGCGCGTTAAAAAGGCGCTCGAAGCCGTGGACGGCGTGGCTTCCCGCTGCTGGACCATAATAACGGCACCGCTGTCGTGACACTCACGAAGGACGTTTCGGATGAGACGCTCAAGGCCGCCGTCGAGGCGCAGGATTACGAGGTCACCGGCGTCGCGTGACCGTTTCCCGGCTGCGCTGACAAACAGAATGCCCCTGTTCCGCTGACGGAACAGGGGCATTGCTATGGTTGAAAGCGAAGTTACGCGTTTTCGTTTTCCTTATCAAGATTGGCAAGGAATTCGATGAGTCGGGCTTCATCCTCGCGGCGGTCGGCAAACAGTTCAAGATTGTCGCCCTGTTCGCTCAGAAGCTGACCGAGGGCGATATACTCGCTCAACGCGCTCTTGAGGTTGAAAAACGTCGCCGTCCTGGCTCTTGAGATACACATCACCGGTGCAGTTGTGGATGACCTTGCGGAATTCTTCGACTTCTTTGATGTTCCTGAGTTTCATGTTCATTGCCTCCCATGCAATTTTTTCTTTGACTTTCGATTACAGTTGCAGTATACGCGCTGGAGAAAAAATTCAAGGGGTGGTTTGAATAAAATGTACAAAGGAATGTACTCTATTTTGTGCGATACGCCGGATAATAGGTGTACAGCCGGACCAGCGCAGCGTGGCGGTTTCCTGTATCCGGGGCGAGGAAATGTACACTGCCGGGCTCGGTGCCCGCATCTTGACCGCTCTGGAGGACGATCAGAAGTTCATCCATGTCCTTTCCGGCGGAAATGCTGGAGAACGGCGCGTCGGAAAGGCCGACCCATTTGCCGTCTTCGCGCGTGAGCATCAGCATGTACGGCTGCTCCATACCGTCAATACCGGAGACAGTCAGTGTCCCATGAAACAGGCTCTTGTGGAGCATGCTTTTTTGTCAGCGTCCCGGTGAGCGTGAGCGTGTGCGTCTGTACAAACGCTTCGTCGTCCAGCGCATATTCGGTAACGGTCTGGGAAAGCTCGACCGGCGTCTGCGTCGGTACCGCAACCAGCACCACAAGATTTAAAATCAGCACTGCGACCGCAATGCCGAACACCGCCGTGCGGTGGCGGGCGAACCAGTTCTTATTTTCTTCTCCCATAGCTACGGCACTCCATTCTTCACAGATTCTTCAGATTTGAAGCCTTGAAATAGTTACAATTTTGTGTATAATAAATTACAGATTGATATCAAATCAACGAACCAAAACTGAAAGGGGCGGGTGCGATGGCAATATGACTGCCTGCTTTTGACACAAAACGACCGATCACAACAACCATCTTTCATACAAAAGGGCGCTGCGGGAGAGCCGCAGCGCCCTTTTTGTATACAGGAATCAGCCGAAATCTGCAAGCACCTTATCCGGCATACGGGACGAGTTCAAAGTATTCCAGTTCCGGCTTGCCGTCAATATACCACTGCCAGTCGCCGGCAGGCTGTTCGACCGCGATGCGGCCGGTCACGCCGTCGCTTGTGATCACATCAACGAAGCTTTTTCCGTCCGTTCCCGTGACCTGCAAAACCGTGCCGGGGCCGAAGACGGACTCCGTGCCGTCGTCCAGCGTGACGGGATGTCCATGACAACTGTCATGCGGGAATAGCTCGTATTCGCGGGAACGATCTGCCACTCATCGCCCAGCGGCGTCAGCACATCGTCGTGCAGGGCATAGGCGCGGATGGCGCTGTACGAGCCGAGCACGTTCTGGGTGCTCTCAAGCTGGAGGCTGTTATCGGAGACGCCGATGATCGCGGCCTCCAAATAGATCTGGTCCTCAAACGGGATCAGCTCCGGCGTCCCGGTCTTCATCGACCAGACATTCAGCACATACTGATCCCCGTTCATATTGCCGTTGAAATAGACCTCCGGATAGCCGTCCGCGTCCAGATCAGCCAGCCAGATATGGGCGTTAAAGCTGGCAGGATAGGAGGCGTCGGCCTCTTCAAAGCCGGTGTCGAAGACGTCCGAACCCTTCTGGATGCGAAGCACGAACGACTGCTGATCGTATTGATCCCAGATGCGCAGCAGCTGAACCGACTCAGGCGTACCGCAGCCGTCCAGATCTGCCTCGCCGCTGCGGACGATCTCGGTGCGGATGCTCTGGAAGCCGTAAAGCGTGATGCCGTCATAGGGGATCTCTGCCGGGACCGGATCCTGCGCGGGAAGTTCAACCGGGGCAAACGGTTCCGCTTCGGGTTCTTCCGGGACGGGCGCGACAGGCTGCGGGTCAGCAGGCCGTAATCAATCGTCCCTCAGACCGGCTCTTCGGACGGGACGACGCGGATGGCAACAGCCAGCACCTGCGGCGGGTCAGACTCGGAAACGTCGCCGAGATACGTAATGTCCACCTGAAGTGCCTGCGTCAGTTCAGACACAGAAATGGGCCAGCCGTCCGCGCCGGTGGGGACAAGCCCGTCGGCCAGCGCGACCGTGACTGCTTCCGCAGCGCCGAACGCAGGATCTTCATCCGCGGGGCGGACGGATAGCGTATCGCTGTCAGACGAAAGAATATCGGCAGTAAAGGTTGTGACATGCACGGCGGCGGGCGCCTCGGGCTCCGGGTCAGCCTGTACAGGCTCTTCCGGGAGCGGCTTTGCGCAGCTGCACAGCAGCGTGAGCGCCAGCGCCGCGGCCAGCACGAGAATCAGCTTTTTCATAGTTCCTCCTTCTGGGAAATACACGACTTATATCCCAGTGTCACAATCATAGCGGATTCCTTTGCTTTCGTCAATGGACACTTTTGCTTATTTTGAACATATTTTCACCGTTTCCTCCATCAAAATGCAGCATCTTTGTGATTATGTGAACTTGCGGAAACAATTTGTAATGTTTCTAGCGCCCAGCCGTGCAGACGCGCCATATAAGCCGGAACAGCCTCCCCGGGGGAGGCTCCGTTCCGGTACGTCCCTGGCGGGCGGATATTTTTTATGCTTACCGGCACGCCGCTCCGCCCCATTCGACAGCGGTGAAGCCTGTGCGATGCCGGGGCTAAGCGTCTGCGGCGCGATTTCGACCGGAGGCGGACAGCGGCTTGAAGGCCATGAAAACGCGAATGAGCGTGTCCGGCTCGGGCGTGATGGTGAGGCGTGCGCTTTTGGTATAGGCCTCGTGCTGAAACGCAATCAGATTATAGGCGTTTTCCTGCATCAGCGGCAGCCAGTAGACGATAAACTCGTTGGCCTCCGTGCGGTTCAGGCCGAGCCTGGCCAGCGCGTCCTCCAGAAAGTCTGCCGTGCCGCTTCCCGGCACGCAGAAGCCGGTCGAAAAATCATATTCCGTTTCCGATATGCGCCCTTCCCAGTATAAATACCGGTAGGTCTGGCCGTTTTTATCTGTCAGCGTCCCGTCGGGTCTTGCCGAGACGGTCCAGCCGTCTGCGTAGGCCGGATACGTGCACGTCAGCTCTCCGTCATAGTCCAGCCGAACCGTTACCTCTGTTTCCGTCTGTGGATACAGATACGCGACCGGCTTGGCGTCGCAGACCTCGTCCTGTGCTTCCTCCGGATAGAGATAGATGACTGGCTTTGCAGAATACTGCGCATTCTCATCCTCCCGCTCGTCGCGCGGCGCACAGGCGGTCAGACTAAGCGTCAGCGCAAGGGGCAGCAAAAAAGCAAGCAGTTTTTTCATGTCGGTTCCTCCTGCATAAAATATGTTCTATCCATACAGACAGGAAATGAAGAAGCTGGTTGCATAGGTTTATATTATTTATTATTTTTTCCGGCCATCAGCCGTGCAAGCGTCGCGCGGATGACGGGCAGGCAGTCTTCCGGTCTCTCCAGCTCCAGAACAGCCTGCTCAAACGGGCACAGGCCCGGTCCCTTGCCGGTTCAGAAGCTTTTCGGTCTTCGTCTCACAGGCGCAGTCCACGCCGTTCGCGGTCAGGAAGTCCGCCGCAGCGACGCTCATCGTCTCGGCATAGACGGCCGCTGCGCCGCCCAGAAGATAGATCGCGGCGGCAGCCTTGCCGACGATGGTGTCGCAGACGAGTGCGCCCTTTAAAAGCTCCGGCTGTGCGTCGAATACCCGCAGCGCCGGGCCGACGCCCCGGCCAAAGTCCTTGTGAACGGTCACGTCGTTCTTTTGCACGACGAGCGTATATGCGCCGTTTTCAAACAGCGCGGACAAATTTTCCGTGTTCATTTTGGACGCATCTCCTTCGGCAGTTCTTTTTCGATCTGAATCATGACCAGCGACAGCAGCAGCGCCAGCACCATCACGCCCACGGCGATCAATACCTGGTTGGCAATGTCGGCAATGGAATAGCCAGCCCCCGTCGGAACGCGTAGCCGATCACCAGCAGCACCAGTGCGGCGGCGAAGCAGAGGTTCCGGATCGTGCCGAGCAGCTTGTCCCGGCCAAGCAGGAAGCCGTAAAACGCCTCGGGTGCGTCAAACTGCGATCCCGCCTTCCACGGCGTAAACAGGCGGCAGAAAAAATCCTTCACAGGGAATCCCCCTTTTTCCTTGATAGAGCAAGTATAGCAGGCTTTTGCAAAAAAGCAACGCACCGGGCACTTGCACGCCGCCGGGCGTTGACTTTTTTGCGCGGGACTCGTATACTTTTGGAAAACAGGCATTTCAGGAGAAGCGGATCATGATCTACACGGTTACGACGAATCCCAATATTGATTATTATATGGACCTGCGTGCGCCGCTGCGCGTGCGCGTGGGCGGCATCAACCGCTCCGCTCCGGCCACGAGCTGCTTGCGCCGGGCGGAAAGGGGATCAATGTTTCGCTGATGCTGCAAACGCTCGGAAAGCCATCGTGCGTGCTGGGGTATCTGGCCGGGCCGACGGGACGGCTTCTTGAATCGCTCATGGCGGACACCGGCTGCAGCTGCCATTGGTTCTGGCTGCAAAGCGGCCAGACGCGCATCAACACCAAGATCAACACCAGCCCCGAAACGGCCTTCAATGCCTCCGGCCCCGCGCTTGGGCAGGCCGACATTGACGCGCTGTGCGCGTTCCTGCGCGGACTAACCCCGGACGATCAGCTCGTCGTCAGCGGCAATCTGCAAAAAAGCCCTCCGGGCGCGTTTTCAGCACTTCTTTCCGCGCTGCACGGAGGCCGGGCGTGAGCGCCGTCGTGGACACGAGCGGCGCGGCACTGCGCGAAGCGCTTGCGTTTCGACCGCTGCTGATCAAGCCCAACGGCGAGGAACTGTGCGAGTTGTTCGGCGAACAGGCGCAAACGCCGGACGCGCTCTTTGCGCTTGCGCAGCGGGCGCAGGCACTGGGCGCGCGGAACGTGCTGGTGTCCATGGGCGCGGACGGCGCGCTGCTGTTGGCGGAAACTGGGCGCGTTTACCGGGCACGGCTCCGCAGCGCGCAGCCGGTCGTCTCCACCGTCGGCGCGGGCGACAGCGTGACGGCAGGCTTCCTCGCAGGGCTGCTGGACACGGAAGACTATGCCTTGGCTCTCCGCCTCGGCACCGCCTGCGGCAGTGCGACAGCCTACAGCGCGTGTTTGGCAAGCCGGGATATGATCGAGGCTGTACTGCCGGCGGTCGAAATTACGACTCTGTAAAAACTTCGGAAAGGAAGAGAACCATGCAGGCAATTCAGGAACTGCTCTCCAACCGCGTGCTGATCAGCGGCCTTGTCGGCTGGGGAGCGGCGCAGGTTTTGAAGACGATTATTTACGCGCTCATGCACCATACGCTGGACTGACGCGCATTTTCGGCGACGGCGGCATGCCGAGCGGCCATTCGGCTACGGTCTGCGCCGTGGCGACCTCGGCGGGAATTATCTATGGGCTGGACTCGTTCCCATTCGCCATCAGCGTAATTGTGGCGATCATCGTCATGCACGACGCAATGGGAGTCCGGCTCGAAACCGGCAAGCAGGCGAAGCTCCTTGAACGAGTTCATCGACCTGTTTGCCAAGCTGGAGCAGCCGCTGTCTGATCAGGAAAAGCTCAAGGAGCTGGTCGGCCATACGCCGCTTCAGGTCTGCATGGGCGGGCTGCTTGGCATTCTGACGGGCGTTTTGTGCAATCTCGGCGCGTAAACGCTGCGGCGGACTGGACAGCGCCGCCGGTTTGCGGTACAATCATTTTAATTTCAATCAAGTCACCGGACGTTCAAACAGGAAAGGAGCACCCATATGGCACAACTCGGACTCGGTACGCGATGCGTACAGGCAGGCTACAGCCCGAAAAACGGCGAGCCCCGTCAGATCCCCATCATCCAGAGCACCACGTTCAAATACGAGAGCGGCGCCGAAATGGGCAAACTCTTCGATCTTGAGACGAGCGGCTATTTTTATTCCCGCCTGCAGAACCCGACGAACGACGCCGTCGCGGCGCGTATCGCCGCGCTTGAGGGCGGCACAGCCGCCATGCTGACAGCCTCCGGGCAGGCCGCCATCTTCTTCGCCGTGTTCAATATCGTCGGTGCGGGCGACCATCTGGTCAGTTCGTCGAGCATTTACGGCGGCAGCTTCAACCTCTTTGCCGTCACCATGAAGCGCATGGGCGTTGAGGTCACGTTCGTCGACTGACTGCTCCGCAGAGGAACTGGACGCCGCATTCCGGCCCAACACAAAGGCCATGTATGGCGAGACGGTCGCAAACCCGGCGCTGACCGTTCTGGATATCGAAAAATTCGCGGCGGCTGCGCACCGGCACGGCGTTCCGCTGATCGTGGACAACACGTTTGCAACGCCCATCAACTGCCGCCCGTTTGAATGGGGCGCAGATATCGTCGTACACTCGACGACAAAGTATATGGACGGGCACGCGGGCGCCATCGGCGGTGCGATCGTTGACTCCGGGAGCTTCGACTGGACGAAGTACCCGGACAAATACCCCGGTCTGTGTACGCCCGACGAGAGTTATCATGGCGTGACATATACCGAGCGCTTCGGCCTTGCGGGTGCGTATATCACAAAGGCGACCGTCCAGCTCATGCGCGATCTCGGCGCGATCAGTCCCCGCAGAGCGCGTATTATCTGAATCTCGGCCTTGAGAGTTTGCATGTGCGCATGCCGCGTCACTGCGAAAACGCGCAGAAAGTCGCGGAATTTTTGCAGCAGCACGAAAATGTCTCGTGGGTGCAGTACTGCGGCCTGCCGGGCGACAAATATTATGAATTGGGGCAGAAATACCTGCCGCACGGCTCCTGCGGCGTCGTGAGCTTCGGCGTAAGGGCGGACGGGCCGCAGCCGAGACTGTCATGGGACGGCTCAAGGTCGCGTCCATCGAAACGCATGTAGCCGATTCGCACACCTGCTGCCTGCACCCGGCATCGACGACGCACCGGCAGATGAACGCCGAGGAGCTGCAGGCCGCCGGTGTCCGCGAGGATCTGATCCGCTATTCCTGCGGATTGGAGGACGCGGAGGACCTGATTGCCGATCTTGATCAGGCGCTGCGATAATCACGGAAAGGAACCCACGCCATGCCTATTATGATCCCGAACGGCCTGCCGGCCGCGAAAACACTGGCGGCCGAGAATATTTTCGTCATGAATGAGACGCGGGCCGTCACGCAGGACATCCGCCCGCTGCAGATCCTCGTTCTGAACCTCATGCCGACCAAGATTGCCACGGAAACGCAGCTGTCGAGACTGCTCGGCAACACGCCGCTTCAGGTAGAACTGGAACTCATTCACACGGACAGCCACGAATCCAAAAACACGTCCCGCGAGCATCTGCTGAAATTCTATCAGACATTCGAGGACGTGAAGGAGCGCTGGTTCGATGGGCTGATCATTACCGGCGCACCCGTGGAGCAGATGCCGTTTGAGCAGGTCGAATACTGGCCAGAGCTGTGCCGCATCATGGAATGGAGCCGGACGCACGTGCACAGCACGTTCCACATCTGCTGGGGCGCGCAGGCGGGGCTTTATTATCACTACGGCATCGGGAAGGTCGATCTGCCCGAAAAGCTCTTCGGCGTCTACCCGCACCGGGTCGAGCGGCGCTCGTCCATGCTCATGCGCGGGTTTGACGATGTGTTCATGGTCCCGCACTCGCGGCACACAAGCGTCCGGCGCGAGGATATCGAGCGCTGCGGCAAGCTGAAAATCCTCGCCTCGTCCGAGCAGGCAGGAGTCTACGCTATGGCCACGGAGGGCGGTCGGCAGATCTTCATCACCGGCCACTCGGAATACGATGCCGGAACGCTGGAATCGGAGTACCTGCGCGATAAAAACGCCGGACTTCCCATCCATGTGCCGGAGAACTATTACCCGGATGACGACGATACCAAGCCGCCCATGGTCACATGGCGCAGCCACGCAAACCTGCTGTACCAGAACTGGCTCAACTACTTTGTCTATTCAGACTACGCCGTATGACCTCTCCGCCATTCGGCCGGTATAAATTCTCAGATAAAAAGCCGCCGGTTGTTCCGGCGGCTTTGGTCGTTATCCTGCGTCCCGTTCGCGCAGACCTGCGACGGAGCTGACGGGCAGCGAGAAGCAGATCGCACCGGCCTTTGTGCCGGGGCCTGCATTTTCGTTGATCGCGCGCATGATCGCGGCCTTTTCGTCCGCGTAGGCGATGATGTAGACCATATCCTTTTCGTCGGCCAGACTCACGCCGAAGAATTTCTCTCCGCGCTTCGAGCCTGTGCCCTTGGCGTGCAGCACCGTGCCGCCGCCTGCGCCTGCGGCCCGTGCGGCGTCCATGACGAGATCGGCGTAGCCCTCGTTCAGAATCACGACGATCAGTTCATGATTGAATTCCATATGCGGCGTTCCTCCTGTTTTCAGATCGTTGGTCAGATAGGCGAGCGTTCTGCCGCCCGCCACGCTCTTGAGCGGCACGGTCAGCAGAATCCCGTTGCCGGGAATGTCGAGAAACAGCTTGCGCTTGGCAGCCTTGACAAGCTGCGCGGCCTCCTGTGCGCTGGCGACGGAGGTGGTGACGGTTTTGGATGTTTCATCCAGGCCGTAGACGGCCAAATGCTCATTTTTGGCTGTGCCTCTTCCGGGGGCGCTGAGGATCATCGGCAGACCCGCCTCGCGGAACAGGGCGTTCATGGCCTCGCCCCGGTCGGAATCGGTAACGGCAATGATATAATATAATTCCATATCAGCAGGCCTCCCACAGTTCGATGATCTCGTTGTCGCCGAAGTCCGGCAGAGCCGGTTCCTTTTCGGCGCGGCGGGATTTGATGACGTAGATCGCGCCCATGACCTGCACGGTAATCAGCGGCATCATCGCAACTAGCGCGACAAGGCCGAACGCATCCGTCATGACATTCCCGCCCAGCGCTTCGCAGGCCCCCATGGCAAACGGCAGCATGAACGTCGCTGTCAGCGGGCCGGAGGCTACGCCGCCGGAGTCAAATGCGATGGCCGTAAACGTGCGCGGCACGAAGAACGACAGGGCCAGCGCGATAAGTACCCCGGCACGAGGAAGTACATGATCGAAACGCCCGTGATGACGCGCAGCATGGCAAGTCCGCCTGCGGCGGAGACGGCGATGGACAGGCTCATGCCCATAGCTCTTGCCGAGATTGCGCCCGCGCTTAAATCCTCGACCTGCCGGTTGAGGATATGGACGGCAGGCTCGGCGTTGATGATGAACCAGCCCATCAGCATGGCCAGCGGAATGAGCAGCCACAGCTTCCATCCCTCCGTCAGCGCCGCGCCCAGCGCATAGCCGACCGGCGAGAAGCCGACGTTCACGCCCGTTAGGAACAGGACAAGTCCTGCGTATGTATACAGAATGCCTACCATGACCCGCAGGAACGGCAGCTTCCGCAGCCGCAGCGAGACGATCTGGAAGATCAGGAAGAACACCACGATCGGCAGCAGCGCCAGCGTGACCTCCTTCAGATATTCCGGGAAGGCGTGCAGATAGTCCCGGCCCAGTGCAACGGTATTGGTGATGGCGGCGGCAGTCTCGCTTTCCGCCTGTGCGGGCTGCGTCTTGTAGATCGCGCCCAGCAGCAGCACCGACGCGATCGGCCCGATGGAGCACAGCCGACAAGGCCGAACGAGTCCGCTTTCGCGTTTTCGTCGGAACGGATGGACGCAACGCCAACGCCGAGCGCCATGATGAACGGCACGGTCATCGGCCCGGTCGTCACGCCGCCGGAGTCAAACGCGACAGCGAGAATGCCCTGATCGGACAGGAACGCAGCCAAAAACACCAGCACATAAAACACGATCAGCAGCAGCCGCAGCGAAATGCCGAACAGAATGCGCACCATGCAGAGCATCAGGAAGATGCCCACGCCGACGGAGACGGTCAGGATGAGGACCGTCTTGTCGATCTCCGGCACGTTGGCCGCCAGCACCTGCAGATCCGGCTCGGCCACCGTAATGGCGACACCCAGCAGGAAGCTGACAATCAGAATCAGACCAAGCCTGCGCGATTTTGTCAGCTTCGCGCCCATGTAGTTGCCGATCTTGCTCATGGACATTTCCGCGCCGAGCGTGAACAGTCCCATGCCCAAGATCAGCATGGCCGTCGCCAGCACGAACGAGAGCATCAGCCCCGTATCGACCGGCACGAGCACGAAGCAGATCGTCAGCACGATCAGGCTGATCGGCAGCACGGAGGCCGCAGCCTCCTTCAGTTTTTCCAGTAACACCTGTTTGCGGTACAAAGCCTCACTCCTATTTCAAGAATTGTTCTTATTTTATCAGAAAAATCCCGTTCTGAACAGAGCGGAAATGTAAAAAGGCTGTTAATTTTATGCACCGTGCATTTTTATGCAGTTTCACCAAAGAATTATCGATTTACTTGACGAAAGGGCAGAAAGCCAATGCAATAACAAAGCTTATGCGCAGACTCCCGGCCGCATGCGCGGCCGGGAGTGAGATTTTATGAAAAAGAGAGAGTATTTTATGGAGAAGAAACCCGCGCGCGCCATCGCCCTGCTGCCTATCGGAGTGTTCCTTGTCTTGTATCTGGGTCTGGGCTGTCTGTTTGAATACGGTTTGAAAATTGAGATGGGCTTTTACAACATTCCGATCGTTGTGGCGTTCCTGGCCGCAATCCTCGTCGCCTGCCTGCAGAACCGGGCGCTGTCGTTCGACGAAAAGCTGGAGGTCATGGCAAAGGGCGTCGGCGACAAGAATATCATGACGATGATCCTGATCTTTCTGGCCGCCGGTGTGTTTGTCGGCGTCGTGGGCCGAAGCAGCGCGGAATCTGTCGCATATTTCATGCTTGCGCATATCCCGGCGCGGTTCGCCGTTGCGGTGCTGTTCGTTGTCTCGTGCTTCGTCTCGACGGCCATGGGCACGTCCTGCGGCACGATCACGCTGATCGTCCCCATCGCCGTCGCCGTGGCGAAGGCGTCGGGGTTCCATCTGGCGCTGTGCATCGGATCCGTCATGGGCGGCGCGATGTTCGGCGACAATCTCTCGTTCATCTCCGACACGACCATCGCCGCCTGCAGCACGCAGGGCTGCGAAATGAAGGACAAATTCCGTACGAACTTCCGCATCGCGCTGCCGGCGGCACTCGTAACACTGGCGCTGATCATTGTGTTCTCGCTGAAAAGCGACATTGGCGCGGTTGAGATTTCGGAATACCATCTGCTGCAGACCGTCCCGTATCTGCTGGTGCTTATTGGCGGCGTGGCGGGCGTCAATGTGTTCCTCGTGCTGCTGACCGGCATTTTCTCCGGCGCCATCATCATGCTCGCCACCGGTGCGGTGCACCCGACCGAGCTGCTGGGGAACATGGGCTCCGGCGCGTCCGGGATGTTTGAGACGATCATGGTCACGATCCTCGTGTCTGCCATGTGCGGCCTCATCCGCGAATACGGCGGCTTTGAAGCGCTGCTCGGATTTATTCGCCGCATTTTCCACGGCAACAAGGGCGGCCAACTCGGTATCGGATTGCTTGTCGGCGCGATGGACATCGCCACGGCCAATAATACCGTCGCCATCGTCATGGCCGGTCCCATCGCAAAGCAGATGAGCGAGGAATACGGCATCACGGGCAAAAAGAGCGCGTCGCTGCTCGACACCTTCTCATGCATCTTCCAGGGCATCATTCCCTACGGCGCGCAGATGCTGCTGTCGATCTCCGCCGCCGCAGAGCTTGGCGAAACGCTCACCGCGTTCCAGATTATCCCGTTCCTGTTCTACCCCTTACCTGCTGCTCATCAGCTCGCTGGTGTTTATCTTCCTTGTGCCGGAACGGAAAGCGGCGGGCCACTGAAAAAACGAAAACTCTGGCGAAATTACAATATTTCGTGGTCAGCGATACATTTGACAATGTAGATATTTAGAAACCAGTGACTGCGGCACAGGGGAGGCTTTGGCGCGAGCCTTCGGCGAATCCGTACTGCCCTGTAAATTTTGAACGTAAGGCCAATTTACTGCAGCCATTCAAACGCGGTGACTTACAAATTTGGAGTACCGTAACAGGCGGCGCGTACCATAGCGGTCGTAAGGTAACGATGTGTGTTCGCAACGACTATAAAGTTGGTACTCACTTGAATTGTATCCGCAGCACGCACCAACCGCGTCCAAGCACTCTTTTCTCCCCTATCTTTTCTCTTGCAAGAGAAAAGATAGGGCCGCCGGAGGCATGTTGGAACCGCTTTGCTGGTTTGTGTTTCTCGATGGGAATGCCTGACCCAGAAAAAAACGTATTTTGACAGACAAACCGGGCACAGCCAATGGCCGCGCCCGGTGCGTTTCGTTATACCATCCGGCAGCAGGACTCGCAGTCTTCTTTCTTGGGGAATTTACTGTGGTCGTACTCGATGTGGTTCTTCTCGTAATAGTCCTGGATGGCGGACTTGACGGCCTCCTCGGCCAGAACGGAGCAGTGCAGCTTGTGCGCGGGCAGGCCGCCCAGCGCGTCGACGACCTCCTGATTGGTCAGCGCCAGCGCATCGTCCAGCGTCCGGCCCTTGATCATCTCCGTCGCAATGGAGCTTGACGCGATCGCGCTGCCGCAGCCGAACGTCTCAAACTTCACGTCCTCGATTTTATTGTCCTTGATCTTCAGGTACATCTTCATGATATCGCCGCACTTGGCGTTGCCGACCTCGCCGACGCCGTCCGCGTCTGCGATCTCGCCGACATTGCGCGGGTGCATGAAGTGATCCATGACGGTTTCGGTATACAGTGCCATGATAAAAGCCCTCCTTACAGCGTAAACTGCCGTTTGCCGCTCATCAGGTCCTTCCAGACCGGCGACATGTTCCGCAGATCGTCCACGATCGGCGGAAGCTCGGCAAGGATATAGTCGATTTCCTCTTCGGTATTGTCCTCACAGATGGTCAGGCGCAGTGAGCCGTGCGCGACCTCGTGCGGCCGTCCGATGGCCAGCAGCACATGGCTGGGGTCGAGCGAACCGGATGTGCAGGCGGAGCCGGACGATGCGCTGATGCCCTTCGCGTCGAGCAGCAGCAGAAGACTCTCGCCCTCGATGCCCTCGAAGCAGAAGTTCACATTGCCGGGCAGCCTGCGGCGCCCGCGCACCGTTCAGCGCGCAGTGCGGAATCTTGGAAATGCCGTCAATGAGTTTGTCCCGCAGGGCCGTGACCTTCTTTGTATTCTCGTCCATGTTGGCGCAGCTTCCTTCAAGGCTGCCGCCATGGCCGCGATGCCGGGGACGTTTTCCGTGCCGCCGCGCTTGCCGCGCTCCTGCGCGCCGCCCTCGATGAGATTCGTGAGGATGATGCCGCGCCGCGCATAGAGCATACCCACGCCCTTCGGGCCGTGGAATTTGTGCGCGGACAGGCTCAGCAGATCGATATGCATCGCGTTCACGTCGATCTTCACGTGGCCCGCTGCCTGCACCGCGTCGGTGTGGAACAGCACGCCGCGTTCATGGCACACCGCGCCGATTGCCTCGATCGGCTGAATGGTGCCGATCTCATTGTTGGCGAACATGATGGTCACGAGGCAGGTATCGTCGCGGATGGCCTCCGCGACCTGCTGGGCCGAGACAAGTCCGTCTGCGTGCACGTCCAGAAGCGTTACCTCAAAGCCCTGCTTTTCCAGCCGCTTCAGGGTATGCAGGACGGCGTGATGCTCAAATGTGGTGGAAATGATGTGCTTTTTGCCCTTGCGCGCGCCGAGATAGGCGGCGGAGGTAATAGCCTGATTGTCGGCCTCGCTGCCGCCGGAGGTGAAATAGATCTCGCGCGGCTGGGCGCCGAAGCAGGCGGCCATATCGGCCCGCGCCGTCTCGCACTTCCTTGGCCTGCTGGCCGATGGTGTAGAGGCTCGACGGGTTGCCGAACGTGTTATTCAGGTGATAGGTCATCGTATCGATGGCCGTCTGGTGCATTCTGGTGGTTGCTGCGTTATCCGCATAGACTTGCATCAATATCAGCTCCTTTGCAGGGAATTCTTTCTTATGTTTTGAGCATAGCATACATTCCCCATAAAGTCAATAGGTTTATAGGCTGTACGACTTCAGAAAAAATTAAGGCTTTCTTCTGCCGGGTTTGGTTGTTTTTCCGGTAACTTTTGTGTATGATAAGTACACTAAACTCCGGAGGTATTTCTATGGCAAATATTCTGGATTATCTGGACTGGCGCGGCGATCTGACGCTTGCCGAGCGCGGGTTCAACGAGGTGGACAATCTGCTGATGGCGGAACTTTGCTTTCTGGACTTCTCCGGTATCGTCCCGGCGGACTTTTCCGCGCCCGTTTCTCTGCCGGAGCCATGCGGCAAGTACGACGCGGCGCGGCCGCAGGAGACGATGGGCGTGCTCGTGCCGGAGCAGATCCCGGAGCTGGGCCACAAAATGGCCGCGAGCCGCCGTTTTTCCGATTTGACGCTCTGCGCCTATGTCAGCCGTACCGATGAAGAAACGCAGACGCAGTTTTCCGCGCTGACGGCGCTTCTGCCGGACAAGACGGCCTACATTGCCTTCCGGGGCACGGACGACACGATCGTCGGCTGGAAGGAGGATTTTAATCTGGCCTTTCTGCCGGTCGTTCCGGCGCAGAGGATGGCGGCGGAGTATCTGGCTCGCGGCAGCCGCGGCGCTTCCGTCGCATCCGCTTCGCGTGGGCGGACACTCCAAGGGCGGCAATCTCGCGGTCTACAGCGCAGTGTTCTGCGGCGAAGCCGTGCAGAACCAGCTCATGCGCGTGTACAATAACGACGGCCCCGGCTTTCGCACGTCGCTGCTCGGCCTGCCGGAGCACAAGCGGCGCGTCGCGGACAGGATCACGACCATTCTGCCGGAATCGTCTGTCGTCGGAATGCTGCTGGAGCATGAGGAACGCTATGAGGTCGTGCGCAGCACGCAGAGCGGCCTGTGGCAGCACGACGGCTTCTCGTGGCAGGTGCGCGGGGAGAAATTCGAGCATCTGCCCGATCTGACCGAGGGCGGCAAGCTCGGTTGACGAGACGATCCGCACGTTCATTCTCTCCCTGAGTCCGGAGCAGCGCGTGGCCTTTACCGACGCGCTGTTCGACATCCTTACCTGTACCGACGCCGGGACGCTGACCGACTCAAGGAGGTGGGACTCAAAACAGCGGCAGCCATGCTCAAGAAAATACCGGACGCTGGACAAGCCCACACGCCATGCGCTGGGCAGCACGCTGCGCCTGTTTATGGCGGCAGGCGCGAAAACGGCAGCCTCCGAGCTCAACCCCGTCAGCCTGCTCCTGCGCCATCTGCCGCTGCAAAAGCTGGCAGACGGTCTGGACGAACCGTAAACCAGAGAGAATACGGCGGTTTCATGAAAGAGCCTGCTGCAAAAATACTTTGCAGCAGGTTCTTTTGGTTCCAGACATATTGCAGCCGGCGGTCATTCCGCCGAGATGAGGTAATAGTAGATCGGCTGGCCGCCGGAGACGAGGTTGACCTCCGCGTCGGGGGCGTGCTGCCGGAACAGTTCCAGCGCCGCCTCCGCGTCGGGCTCCTGAATGTCCGCGCCGTAGAAGATGTTGATGAATTCCTTGCCGGCCTCCGCAGCCTTGTCCGCGAGAGACGCGAGAAGCGTGGTGATCTCGCGCGTCGTACCGGCCAGCGCGCCATCGCACAACCCGAGATAGTCGCCCGCGTGGATATCGAAGCCGTCAAAGTCCGAGTCGCGTGCGGCATAGGTGATCTGCATGGTCATGACGCCGGAGAGGCAGCCGGTCATGGCCGCTTCGTTTTCGCTCGGCTCCATTGCTGCGTCGAACGAGAGCATGGCGCTGATGCCCTGCGGGACAGTCTTGGTCGGGATAACCACGACTTCGCGCGAAGCCAGTTCCGCCGCCGCCTGCGCAGCCATGATGATGTTCTTGTTGTTGGGCAGGACGAAGACGATCTCCGCAGGCGTCTTTTCAATCGCGTGCAGAATATCCTCCGTCGAGGGGTTCATCGTCTGGCCGCCCTCAATGATCTCGTCAACGCCGAGATCGCGGAACACGCCTGCCAGGCCCGCACCCGCGCACGGCGACGCTGCCGTAGCGCTTTTCGGGCTCCGCCGGGCCGCCTGCTCCGCAGGCTGGCTTTCCAACTCCTTTTCCACAGTCTCCAGATCGTCGGTCGAACGGGCCTTGCGGCCGGCGGTCAGATCATCGTGCTGCAAGCGCATGTTCTCGATCTTTGCAAGTTCCAGCGTACCATACTTCTGGGCCTCGCTCAGCGCGTCACCCGGAATATTCGTATGTACATGGACCTTGAACGCTTCGTCGTCCTCGCCGATGACGAGACTGTCGCCGATGCTGCCGAGATACTCGCGCAGCGGGTCGAGCGAGGTAATATCCTCGCGCTTGCGCACGATGAAGACCGTGTCGAAGGCGAAGGTGATATCCTCGGAGTCGAAAATGCCGAAATCGGCCTCTTCGTTTACCGCGCCGGTATCCTCGCAGACGATGTCGTTGCCGCGCAGGCTTTCGAGCATCCCGCGCAGAATAAGGCAGAAGCCCATGCCGCCCGCGTCGACGACGCCGGCCTTTTTAAGAACCGGATTCTGGTTGACGGTGTTGTCCAGCGCAGCGTGCGCCGTGTCGAGGCAGTGCTGCAGCACATACTCGATCTCGTTGTTTTCCGTCGGCCAGATCGCGCGCGGCGTCTGCCGTGAGGCGGGAGACGGTCAGATCGTGCCCTCGGCGGGCTTCATGACTGCCTTATACGCGGCCTCCACGCCCGCTGTCAGTGCAGCGGCAAAGTCCTTGCCGTCGGCCTCGAGTTTACCCTTGAGCGACTTGGAAAAGCCGCGGAACAGAAGAGACAGAATCACGCCCGAATTGCCTCTGGCCCCGCGCAGGAGCGCGGAGGCCGTCTTGTCGGCGGCCTTGGTGAGCGTAATGCCGTCTGCCTTGCGCAGCTCTGTGCTGGCGGCAGAGAGCGTCATGCTCATATTCGTGCCGGTATCTCCGTCCGGGACGGGGAAGACGTTCAGTTCATTGACCTTTCTGCTTATTCAGGTCGATCTCGGCAGCGGCGGAGAGCATCATCCGGCTGAACGCCGCGCCGTCAATGGTTTTGATCATGGTTTACCTCCGTGAGCGCCCTTGTATGCGCGCGTGAATTGAAATCGATATCAGTCGACGGAAATGGAGTCGACGAATACGTTCACGGCACGCACCTCGGTGCCCGTGGACTTGGTGACGAAATAGCGGACCTCGCTGATGATGGAGGACGCGATTGCGCTGAGATTGACGCTTTTGTCGACCATGATGTGCAGGTCGATGGATATGGAATTATCGGGGCTGAACGTGACCTTGACACCCTTGCCCATTGCCTCCTTGCGCAGCAGATGGACCAGCCCGTCCGTCATGGATCGCACGGCCATGCCCTTGACGCCAAAGCAGTTGGTCGCCGCAAAGCCCGCGATGTTGGTATAGACAGCGCTGTCGACCGTGATCTGGCCGGCGTCTGTGTTCATACGGATCATCAAGATTCCTCCTTCTGGGATATTCAATTCATTCTAACCGATTTGCAGGGAAAGTACAAGTAAAAAAACGGGTTTCAGCCTTTTTCATAACCGGTCACGCCGTTATTCTGCATCCATTGGAGCTTTTCACCCATCAGATACGTCAGCGTATCGGTTTCCGTCCGGTTGACGCCCGTCAGATACTCGCGCAGGTCATACAGATCGTTGTACGTCAGGTACGGATAATCGCCCTCGACATACGTGCCGTCGGGCTTGATGCTGTAATAGAGATTGTGATTCGGCATGACCCAGCCGGAGCCGGTGTCCACAATGGCCAGCAGCATCCGGTCGGCCAGCGCGCGCAGATCCTTCCGGTCCAGAAGCTCCGCCGCGTGGTACAGCGCCAGACACTCCGACGCCTGATGGTTGAGCGAGGTGTGTGGAGCGGTAATTTCGTCCGGGTGCCAGTAGTCGGGGATCAGCCAGCCGCCGGTTTCCGTGGGGATGTGGCTTATGTCGGCAACCTGAGCGAAGAAGGCAAGATAGCGGTTCATCGTCTCCTCGAACATCCCTTGCCGAGCCTGCGGGTGGCCGAGATGTAAAGCTCAAGCAGGTCGGTATTGAATCGGGTGTCATAAAAGCCCGGGCCGATGCCGTAATCGCCCTGGAGCCACTCGCTGCCGGGTGTGGTGGGCACATAGCCGTAGTGGTTCTGCCGCTGCGACATGGTATCGAGCGAGAGGATAATGAGCGCGGGCGCTTCCTTGCAGCGCGACATCCGGCCAAGGTAGCCCCGGATGCAGTAGCTTGCGGCGCAGCAGTAATAATAATTCTCACCTGCTGGGATATAATTGGAGGGCGATTTGCGGAAATAGCCGTCGAAGCACCAGTGAGAATCGCCGTTTTTCACATAGTTGACCCACGCTGTCGCACAGTTGTCCACACTCCAGTCCAGCCCGGACGGTGCGGTCAGGACGAGTGCATCCGTTACGCAGTCCGGCGCAAGGCCATAGCCGTCCATTGCGATGCGGACGCCGCCGCTGCGCAGCTTCGTGGTACGCAGCACGCCGTCTCGATCCGGGAAATGCTCCCGGGAGCCGTTTTCGCGCATGGCGAACGTACGCGGCAGCGCAAGAAAATATGTCTGCCCGGAGGCCAGCTCCACAACGACGACCGGTGAGGCATACAGCCCGTCCCCCAGCGTTTGCGAGCGCCAGTCTCCGGCGCTTTTGTCATAATACCAGACTGTGCCCGCTTCCGTGACGGTCTGGTCGAAAAAGCGGATATAGGAGCCCTTGCCCGTGGCGCGAAGACCGGTCGCGCTGACGCCGTCGGAGACGACGTATTCCCGGCTCTCGATCTGATACTGCCCGTACTGGGCGGTCTCAACATAGACCTCGGCGGTATACTTTGTGGAGGTCAGCACCCGATCCGGCGTGCGGCCCGCTGGCTCGTCCGGTTCGTCCGGAGCCTCTTCCTCCGGAAGCTCTGCCGGAGCTGCTGCTTCGGATTCTGCTGCCGGCGAAGGGTTCTGCCTGCGGCTTGCCGCAGGCGCACAGCTGCGCCAGCACCAGAATCAAAATCAGGATCAGCGTGAGTTTCTTTTGCATGGATACCTCCGAGGAAGGGTTTGGGCAGAACAATGGCAGCCATTTTTACAAAGCAGTCCGGGATACGCGCAGTCTCTGTAGGGGCCGATGCCCACATCGGCCCGCTGGGAAGTTTCGAATTCGCCGAAGATTCCCGTAAAATCGGTACATCCTGCGGGTGGACAAGAGGCGTCCGCCCCTGCAGGGGGAGAGCGAGGGTCGTTGTGCCGACGACCTGTCGGCCCATTGGGAAGTCGCGAATTTGCCGGAGTTTTTCATAAAAAACGGTGCGACCTGCTGGGCCGATGTGTACCGGCAAGCGGCAGACCCACATCCGTAACGCTCCTTCGTCGCGAACGGCTGTGCCGTCAGCCCCTACAGGGCGCGGGAGCGTCTGGGGCTCCCGCGCCAGTGCGAAAATCAGATCATGCTCGGCTGCCAGCAGTCGGGGGTCTCAAGGCCCATCATGGTCACGATGGTCGGCGCGACGTTGGCAAGGCCGTAATGGCCGTCCTTGATCTCATACTTGTTGTCGGGATCGTAGATGATGAAAGGAACGGGGTTGAGAGAATGCGCAGTGCGCACGCTGGTCTTGCCCTTCTTCGTCTCGAGCATCTGATCAGCGTTGCCGTGGTCAGCGGTGACAAGCAGCGTAGCCATACTTGTCGGCAGCTTCCTTCACGCGGGCCAGACCTGCGTCGACGGCCTCCATGGCGGTGATGACGGCGCTCAGAACGCCGGTGTGGCCGACCATGTCGCCGTTCGGATAGTTGCAGCGCAGGAACTGGTACTTATGCGAGGCCATGGCCTCGACCAGAAGATCGGTGATCTCCACGGACTTCATCGCGGGCGCCTGCTCAAACGGGATCACGTCGGACGGAACCTCGGCATAGTCCTCAAGGCTCTCATCAACCTTGCCGGAGCGGTTGCCGTTCCAGAAGTAGGTGACGTGGCCGTATTTCTGCGTCTCGGACACGGCGTATTCATGGACGCCCGCCTTGCACAGAACCTCGGTCAGCGTGTTGCGGATGACGGGCGGCTCAACCAGATAGTGCATCGGGATCTTGAGGTCGCCGTCATATTCCAGCATACCTGCGAACTTCACGCCGGTATAATCGCCGCGGTCAAACTTGTCAAAGTCCTTGCGGTCAAAGGCGAGGGAGATCTCCTGCGCGCGGTCGCCGCGGAAGTTGAAGAGGATGACGCTGTCGCCGTTTTCGATCTTTGCAACGGGCTTGCCGTCATGCGCGACGACGAACGGCAGAAGGTCCTGATCGATCATGCCGGGGTTTTCAGCGCGGTACGTCTCGATGGCCTCACGCGCGGAGGCGAACTGACGGCCCTCAGCCTGCACATGCGTGCGCCAGCCCTTTTCGACCATCGGCCAGTTGGCCTCGTAGCGGTCCATGGTAATGACCATGCGTCCGCCGCCGGAGGCGATCTTGTATTCATGCTCCGCGTCGTTCAGCTCCGCCAGAACGGTCTCCAGCTGATCAACATAGTCCAGCGCACTTGTCGCGGGGACATCGCGGCCGTCGAGCAGGATGTGGCAGTAGACCTTTTTGAGGCCCATCTCACGCGACTTTTTCAGCATCGCAAGCAGGTGCGAGATATTGGAATGGACGTTGCCGTCGGACAGCAGGCCGATGAAGTGCAGCGCTTTGCCGTTTTGCAGGCAGTTATCCGTCAGGTCGACCCACGTCTTGGACTGGTACAGGGAGCCGGATTCAATGGACTCCTGCACAAGCTTTGCGCCCTGCGAATAGATCTGGCCGCAGCCGAGAGGCGTTGTGGCCGACCTCGGAGTTGCCCATGTCGTCGTCCGTGGGCAGGCCGACGGCGGTGCCGTGTGCTTTGAGCCACGTCATGGGGCAGGTGGCCATCAGGTTGTCGAGCGTCGGGGTGTTGGCCTGCTTGACCGCGTCGCCGGGGCCGCCGTCGCCGCGTCCAACACCGTCCATAATGACAAGTACGATCGGTTTTTTCATTGGTATTCCCTCCTGAGTAGGATATTCTCGAATTTCACTATATTTTACTACAATTTCCCCCGACTTACAACTTAATTTTCTTTGAACAATCGCAGGGCATGGGCGTTGGCCAACGCATAGACACGCGCAAAATCCACATGCGGGTTATAGACGGCCTCCAACTCGTCGTGCAGGGCCTTCGCCTGTGCGAGAAGAGCGGTCACATCCGACAGATCGGGCAGCGGGGTATCCGGTCCCCCGGTAATAGCGCTTCTCGTCCGGCAGATAACACGGCCTCCGTCTCGTCCGGCAGGAGCGGGTTCTGGTAGAGAACCGCATTTTCCCGCACGCGGAGCGCCTCCAATTCCTCGCCGGACACCAGCTGCACCGCGCCTGCGGGCGGCTCGGCAGAATATAAGCCCCCGGCAGGTGACGGCCCGCAGGAAGCGCTTGCTTTCGCTCCTCCTGCGCCGGAAGCGGGCAGGAGGGGCGCGCAAACGCTGCAAGACGCGCATACGCCTCGCGGTAGAGCGCGCGGTAGCGCGTCTGTAGAAGTTCAATAGCGCGGCGCTCCTTCTGCAGCGCAATGCGGTCATAGAACTGTCCCAGATCGAGATACAGCCCGGCGGCCCCGGGCGTGACGGCCTCAAGCACATGCGGGGCCGTGCCGTCGGCGTAGCCGGTGTGCAGGGCCGGGAGATACACGCCGTCCACCGAATCCGGGTCACCGGAGCACAGGACGTATTCGGTATCCAGCCCTGCGTCCTCCGCCGCCTTGCCGATGGTCTTCATAAAACTCGACTTGCCGCAGCCTGGCCCGCCCTTGATCACCCACAGAAACTCCTCCGGCCCCCGGCAGAACTGCCGTAAAACGAGACAAAGCCGGAGGCCGTATTGCCGCCCAGAAAATACCGTGTCACCGCCATGAAAAGCCCCTCCTGCATAGCAGAATACAGGTAGTGTATGCAGCCGCGCGGCGGGATGTGCGTGCAGTCAAACGGGAAAATACGGTGCGAATTTGCCGAAAGCTTTGTACTGTACATCGTATCAGAAAAACACCGTCCACGGGAACTGGCCGGGGGCTGTGCCTCGAAGACGGCTTCGCCTTTCCCGTCCGGGAAGGAAAGCCGGTAAGACCAGAGCGCACAGGTGCAGCGGCCACAGCGGCTGCCGTATTTTCCGTCGCCCAACAGCGGCAGACCCCGCGAGGCAAACTGGACGCGGATCTGGTGCGTGCGCCCCGTTTCGAGCCGGATGCGCGCAAGGCTCAGCCCGTCCTGCCTAGCAAGGATTTCATAGTGCAGCTTCGCCTGCTTCACGCCGCCGCGCATCCGCTTGACCGCATATGTTTTGTTTTTCACCCGGTCGTGGAACAGCAGATCCTCCAGCGTCCCGGCCCTCTTCCGCCGGGCAGCCGGTCAGAACGGCGAGATACGTCTTCTGCATCTGCCCCTGTCCCATCGCCTGCGTCAGCCGTGCGGCTTCCTGCACCGTCTTCGCATAGACCATTACGCCGCCGACTGTCTGGTCGAGCCGGTGAACGGGGAAAATGTCACAGCCCAGCTGCTCGGAGAGCAGCTGCGGCATCGCCTCCGCCTGCGTGCCCTGTGCGGCTATGCCGATGGGCTTGACGCAGACAAGATAGCGCGCTGTTTCCTTCAGAATTTCAATCATATGCTTCGCCTCGCTTTGGGGCTATTCTACCAGAAAAATACGCACTGCGCAACGGCTTGCAATCCGCGGAAACTCCCGGTATAATACACACGAATATAAGAAACGGAGCAAATATCATGACAACAGAGCAATACCGGAAGCGGTCAGGCTTTTCGATCTTCCTGTCCTTCTTCAAGCCCCACCGGGGGCTGTTTTTCTCGACATGGCCTGCGCGCTGGTCGTGTCGATGATCGATCTGGCATACCCCATTATCTCGCGTTACGCCATGCGCACGCTGCTGCCGCAGAGCGCATACCGCACGTTCTTTACGATCATGCTGATCGTGCTGGCAGCGTATGCGCTGCGGTCGGTGCTGTATTTCATTATCACCTACTGGGGCCACACCTTTGGCATCCGTGTAGAGGCTGATATCCGCGCGGCCCTGTTCGGCCATATGCAGGAGCTGGGCTTTGAGTTTTTCGACCGCAACCGCACCGGCCAGCTGATGAGCCGCATGACGACCGACCTCTTTGAGATCACCGAACTTGCCCACCACGGGCCGGAGGACCTGTTCATCTCGCTCGTGACCATCGTGGGTGCGCTGACTGTCATGGCAACAATCGAGTGGCGGCTGGCACTGGTCGTGGCGGTCATGATCCCGGTGTTCGTTGCGATCATTGTCTCGCGCCGTAAGGCGATGCGCGAGGCCTCCCGCCGCGTGAAGAAAAAGACTGGCGCGATCAACGCTGACATCGAATCCGCCCTCTCCGGCATTCGCACGGCCAAGGCATTCGCCAACGAGCACGTTGAGGAGGAAAAATTCGACCGCTCGAACGACATTTACAAGACCTCCAAGAAAGATGTTCCACCGGGAAATGGGTATTTTCATGGCCGTGATGGAGTTTTTACAAGCTCCCTGTCCGTGGCCGTCGTGACTGTGGGCGGCCTGCTCATCATGAAGGGGCAGATGGACACCGTCGATCTTCTGACGTTCACGCTCTATATCGCGTCCTTTGTCAACCCCATCCGCAAGCTTGCGAACTTTACGGAGCTGTTTTCCAACGGCACGGCAGGCTTTGAGCGCTTTTTGGAGATCATGCGCACCGCGCCGGAGCTGCACGACGCGCCGGATGCAATCGAACTGACGCAGGTGCACGGTGAGATCGGCGTGGAAAATGTAAGCTTTTCCTATGAGGACGACCCGGAGGTCCTGCATGACGTGTCCCTGCACGTTCCGGCGGGCAAGACCGTCGCCATCGTCGGTCCCTCCGGCGGCGGCAAGAGTACGCTCTGCCAGCTGATCCCCCGCTTTTACGACGTGACCGGTGGTCGATCACCGTTGACGGCCATGACGTGCGCAGCGTCACGCAGGAGTCCCTGCGCCGCTCCATCGGCATCGTGCAGCAGGACGTGTTTCTGTTCGCCGATTCCATTCTGGAAAACATCCGCTACGGTAAGCCCGGCGCGACGATGGAGGAGATCATTGACGCGGCGAAGCGCGCGGAAATTTACGACGATATCATGGCCATGCCCGACGGCTTTGACACTTACGTCGGCGAACGCGGCACGCTCCTGTCCGGCGGACAGAAGCAGCGCATCTCCATCGCGCGCATTTTCCTCAAAAATCCGCCCATCCTCATCCTTGACGAGGCGACGAGCGCCCTTGACACGCTGACCGAGGCGAAGATCCAGCACGCGTTTGACGAGCTGGCAAAGAACCGCACCACGCTCATCATTGCGCACCGCCTGTCCACCATCCGCGCCGCAGGCGAGATCGTCGTCATTGCCGACGGCCGCATCGCCGAACGCGGCACGAACGAGGAGCTTCTCAAACATAAAGACGGCATCTACGCCAGCCTCTGCCGCACGCAAAACCTGCTGGCATAACTGAAACCGCCCTGCCGCGCAAAATGGCGCGGCAGGGCAATCACCGGCAGCCCGCAATGGGCTGCCGGATGTTTTTAATCCCACGGATTGATGGGGTCATCAGGTTCAGTCGGGTCATCGGGATTGTCCGGGTAATCCGGGTCGATGGGATCCGGCTCCTCGGGAACTTCCGGCTCAACGTACGGCGTACACTTGTAGCTTGTGTTGCGAGCCTGATACGTATCCTTGTGCAGTGTCTCGGTCTTGATGACGTTTCCATTCGCGTCCACATAATCGCGGTAGGCCATGACGGTCTTGCCGACGTAGGAATACTGCACCATGTCGCCCTTGATATACTTATTGCCGTCCTTGTCAACAACGATATTGACAGTGTTGCCGTTTTCGTCGAGGGCGGTACCGGCGTCGGTGATGATGGTCTTGTCGCCGTCGATCTCCATCTTGGGCTGGACGGTCGCAACGACCTCATGCCGCAGGACGATATGGTCGTAGCCCTTATCCTTCGGCGCGGTGCCCACGAGCTTGACGTGGACATAGCCGCCGGAGACAGACGCGTCGATGCGCAGGGGGTGGTCTGTGCTGTTGACAAACTTATAGTCGAGACTGCCCCAGTAGATCGTCGCGTCCATGCCGAGCTGGACGTAGGTGACGGTGAACATATGCGGCGCACGCTCTGTGACCTTGAGATCGGCGTAGAGGCAGGCGGTATAGATCGTGGAGGCGACCTGACAGACGCCTCCGCCGGCCTCTGCCTCGCTCTTGCCGCCGGTCTGGTAGACGATAGCGGACTGATAGCCCTTCTCCGGCGTGCGCTCACCGACGATCTTGTTGAACGAGAACTCGTCGCCGGGGTTCAGGATTGTGCCGTCGATCGCCTTGCAGGCCAGTTCCAGATTCTTCGTGCGTCCGGCCTGCGCGGTGTGCGGGCTGTCGCAGGAGCCGAGTACGTCGGAGAAGTATTCCTTCTCCAGTTCGGCCAGCGTGACCTCCGGCTGAATTGCCTCGGCCTGAATGACGATTTTCGTGCCGGGGTCAGCCATGGCAAGCTGCTGGGTATAATACGACACGTCAAAGCCGAAGCCGACCTTTTCCGCAACGAGTTCCTTCTTTTCCTCGTCGTAGTATGCGTCTTTCATCTCGGTTGCGAACTGGTCGTAATACCGTTGAAGATCAACAGGCGCGCAGGGCTCGGTGTCGTAATCGAACTTGAGTTCGGACAGATCGCCGGCATTGAACCGCGCAACGACCGCATCATAGAGTGCATCGGCATCAAGCGAAATTTTCGGCGAACCCGTCACGACTGTGACGGTTTTCGCGTCGGCATCGACCGTAACGGTCGGGTCAACCTTTTCCGACGCACAGGCGCGGGCGGTCTGATCAATGAGATCGCGGATATACGCGGTATCGAGATTCGTCCCGGATTCGAGCGAAATGTCCTGCCGGGTCTTTTTTGCCCGTTCGTATGTGAGAAGCGCCGTAATCGGGCCGCCGTCGCGGCCGTAGTTCATGGCGGCGTCTGCCGCCTCGTCCGGGTTGAGGGCGACGTTGGTGATCTCGGGGGTAAAGTCAATCGTCCGGTCGGGCAGGACAACGGTCAGCGTATCGGTAGCTGTCTCCTGCTCGACGGCGAGCGTCACGGCGTTAATTGCCGCGTCCCGCTTCAATCCGCCGACGTTCACGCCCGCGACATAGACGTTTGGGAAGATGGTGTCGCTTCCCTTTAAAATAAAGCCATAGGTGCAGACACCGAGTAACGCCAGAAGCGCAACACATCCCGCGATCACGGCAGCCTTCTTTCCCGGCATTGCCGGACGGCTGCTTCTTCGGCGCAGCGGCTCTGTCCGCCGCAGTCTTGTGCGCGGGGCGGCTGGCCTCAAATCTGCCTTTCTTTCTGATAAGAATCCCTCCTATTCAAAAGCCGCAGAGGCGACATAATCTATTTTGTGTCTGTATTATACATAAACCGACCGCTTTTTGCAACGGCATTCCCGACAGGAACAGGCCCCGAATTCTGAAATTTCTATTAACATTTTCGGGGTACGCGCAACGCTGCTTTGCAGGGTCATTCCGGCGTGTCTCCGACGGCCATATCTTTTCTCGCAAGAGAAAAGATATGGGAGAAAAGAGTGCTTGGACGCAGGGTGCATCTTGCGGATGCAATTCAGGTAAGCCCTGGTTTTCGGGTGTTACGAACACACAAACTCACCCTACGGGCGCTAAGGTACGCGCCGCCTGTTACGGTACACCAGGATTGATGGCAACTGCCTTTGAATGGCCGCAGTAAAAACGCCTTGCATTCAAAATTTGCGGGGCAGTACGGATTCGCATTGGTCTTGCTGACTGCCGTATCCCAACGCTGTCCCTGTTATCGCGGGAAAAGGCCAGAAAAGACCGAAGGGGTCTTTCTGGTCGGTTCAGGAGGCCCGGAGGGAAATCGAAATCCCTCCGGGCTCGTTTTCTTTTGCCAGCGTTTTCTTTTGGAGAAGCAAAAGAAAATGCTGGATGGCAGCCGCAAATTTCTAATATGGGTTCTTACTTTGAAAAGTGCATTGTTGACTGCAAATCAGTACAGAGAAGTCTTTACGTCCCCGCTGTCTGCGCGCGCAGGGCAGCGTAGACGCCGACCAGCTGCGTTGCGAGTTTCAGCGGGTCGTCGGTCTTTTTGAGTTTGACGGACAGCATCGGCACCTTGCCTGCAGAGAAGAAGATGCGCCCCTTGAACTGCGCTTCGGCGCAGCAGGCGGAGATGGCGGCAAAGTCCATCGTGGAAAGCGACAGGAGAACCGCACCGTCCTTCTGCGTGATTTCCGTGATGCCGGCCGCTGCGGCTCTTGCGCGCAGAAGCGCGATGGCGATGAGGTTCATGACGCCCTTCGGAGGAGTCTCCGAAGCGGTCGACGATCTCGTCGAGCAGCTCATCTGCGTCCTCCTGCGTGCGGATGGCCGCCATGCGGCGGTAGAGATCCATGCGCTGCTCGCCGGAGGCGACGTAGTCCTTGTTGATATTTGCCGTGACGGTGAGGTCTGCGCGGTGCATTTCTGGCTCCTTCTGCGCCGCTCGCCGCGCTCTTCGAGCACGGCGTCCTCAAGCAGCTTCAGGTACATATCGTAGCCGACGGTCATCATATGGCCGGACTGTTCCGCGCCCAGCAGATCGCCCGCACCGCGAATTTCCAGGTCGCGCATGGCGATTTTGAAGCCGGAGCCGAACTCCGCGTATTCGCGGATGGTGTCGAGCCGCTTTTCCGCGATCTCGGACAACACTTTCCCCTTGCGGAACGTGAGGTACGCATAGGCGTGGCGGCTCGAACGGCCCACGCGGCCGCGGATCTGGTGCAGCTGCGCAAGGCCCAGCCGGTCAGCGTCCTCGATGATGAGCGTGTTGACGTTCGGGATATCAATGCCCGTTTCAATGATGGTCGTGCAGACAAGAATTTGAACTTCGCCGTTTGACATTGCCTGCATGACGTCGCCGAGTTGTTCCTCGTTCATCTTGCCGTGCGCGACAGCAACCTCGGCCTCGGGAATGCGCTGTTTGATTTTGGCCGCGCACTGGTCGATGGATTCCACGCGGTTGTGGAGATAATAGACCTGTCCTCCACGGGCAAGCTCCCGGCGGATGGCCTCGTCGAGAATGCCGTCCTGGTGCTCAAGCACAAACGTCTGCACAGGATAGCGGTCCTGCGGCGGCTGTTCGATGGTAGACATATCACGAAGGCCCCGACAGGCCATATTGAGCGTGCGCGGGATGGGCGTTGCGGACAGTGTTAAGACGTCGACGCCTCGTGAAAGTTCCTTTAATCGTTCCTTATGCGTCACGCCGAAGCGCTGTTCCTCGTCGACAATGAGCAAGCCGAGATCGTGAAAATGAATGTCCTTCTGCAGCAGCTTGTGCGTGCCGACGATCAGATCGATTTTGCCGGATTGCAGATCGAAGAGCGTTTTTTTGATCTGCGCAGGGGTACGGAAACGGGAAAGCACATCGATGGTGACTGGGAAGGTCGCAAAGCGGCGCATGGCCGTGAATAATGCTGCTGGGCAAGGACCGTGGTGGGTACCAGGATGGCGACCTGCTTGCCGTCCAGCATGCACTTCATGGCCGCGCGCAGCGCGACCTCCGTCTTGCCGAAGCCGACATCGCCGCAGAGAGGCCGGTCCATCGGCGCGGGGGATTCCATATCCCGCTTGATCTCGGCGATGCAGCGGAGCTGGTCGTCGGTCTCGGCGTAGGGGAAGCTCTCTTCAAACTCCTTCTGCCACGGCGAATCCGCCGCAAAGGCGAAGCCCGGCAGCCGCTTTCGCTCGGCGTAGAGCTTGATGAGGCCCGCAGCCAGATCCTTGGCCGCAGCCTTGGCCTTCGCCTTTGTCTTTTGCCACTGGTCGCCGCCGAGGTAGCTTGTTGAGCCGGACGGGCGTATCCTCACCGGCGCCGATATACTTGCTGACCAGATCGAGCTGCGTTGCGGGCACGTACAGGCAGTCCGTGCCCTGATAGGCGATTTTGACGTAATCCTTCGTCACGCCGCCGACCTTCAGCTGCTCCATGCCGACGTAGCGGCCGATGCCGTGGTGCTCGTGGACGACGAGGTCCCCGGGCGTGAGGTCGGTGAACGAATCGAGCTTTTTGCGGTTCGTGGCCTTTTTCGGGGCGCGCGTTTTCTTCCGCTCCTGCCGGACGGCGATCTGCCCCTCTGTTAAGATGGCAAATTTGAGCGTCGGGTATTCAAGCCCCGCAGGAAGCGAGCCCGGCGCGAGCAGGATCTGCCCCGGCTGCGGCAGCTTCGTGAGCGGGAACGCCAGAAGCGCGTTCAGCCCGTTCTGCGCCAGAAGGTCTTTCAGAATTTCGCCGCGCCGCTGGCCGCCGCACAGGACGATCGAGCCATATTGGTTGGCCTTTCGTGTAATTTTTTCAGGTCCGACGCCGCCGTCTCCAGACTGCCGCCGTAGCCCGGCAGCTGCCGGGCCGTGAACGACAGGAGCTTTTGGGCGGCAGGCTCTCGGGATACCGGGCCGCGAGGAAGCCGTCGCAGTAGACGACCGCCCGGCCGCGCAGCTGCGCGGCCAGATCCCCCGATCGAGCCGTAATAATCGCACAGTTCGCCAAACAGCGTGCCGGAGGTCAGGAACGAATCGAGCAGCAGGCCGAATTCCTCCGCCTTTTCCTTCTCCGCCCGCTGCAGATTCCCGTGGTCGCAGAACGCGACGACCGCCTCCTGCGACAAATATGCGGCGGCCGTGGTGAACTCCGGATAGATGAGCGCCATATAGCGGTCGGCGCTGGCAAAGAGCGTTTCGTTCTCAAGTGCTTCGCAGTCCTTCTGCAGGGTGTCGATCAGCGCCTGATTGGGCGTTTTCCGGCGCTGCTGGCGCGCGATGATCGCGCGCAGATCCTCACACAGCCCCGCCGTGCCCTGCGGGTGCAGATGCGCCTCCGTCTCCGCCACGGGCAGGAGGACGGCCTCTTCCACGTTTTCCGTGCGCCGCTGGGTGATGGGGTCAAAATAGCCCATGGTGTCGAGCTCGTCGCCGAAAAACTCCGCGCGCAGCGGATTTTTTTCACACGCGGGCGAATACACGTCCAGAATGCCGCCGCGCAGGGCGAACTGCCCCACGCCCCTCGACGAGGCTCGAGCGGGTATAGCCCGCCCGCGTCAGCCGGGCGACCAGATCGTCCACGTTGTATTCCGCCCCGCACCGCAGCCGCACGGAGGCCGAGAACAAGACCTCCCGCGGCATCGTGCGCAGCAGCAGCGCGTCCAGGCTCGTCACCAAAACCGGCACCTGCCCCTGCGCCAGCGCGTACAGCAGCCGCAGCCGCTTCTGCTCCCCACTGCCGCGAGACGCCGATGGCCCCCGCGAGCGTCAGCTCGCGCGACGGCAGCACCGGCGGCTGCTCACCCAGAAACGCGCCGAGCTCCGACGCAAGCCGGGAAGCCGCCAGATCATCCTGACACACCGCGACGAGCGGGCGGCCCGAATGCTCGTGCAGCGCCGCGAGCACATGGCTCCGCGGCGCCTGGCTCAGGCCCGAGACGGCAGCGGCCTGCTTCGCCTCCACGGCCTGAAGCAGCTGCATATAATCCGGGCTCTTTTGCAGAAGCGAAAGCAGAACGTTCATGGTCTTCTCCTAAAAAACAAATTAAGGCAACACCGCACAATTGCGTCTGCGCGCTTCGACGGATCTTTTCCGCCAATTCTGCGGTTTGAAAAGCTTGAAATATTGCGCAGCCGTTGGCGACGAAGGAGCCTTACGGATGCGGCATGCCCCTTGCGGGTACATACAGGATTCCTGCGCTTTTCAAACCTTGCCTTGGCGAAAAATCTCTCGCCGGATCTGCTTGCCGAATTGTGCGGTGCTGCCTCAGAAATTTCAGACAAACAGGCAACGCGCATAGGAGAGTTTCTCCTATGCGTCCTGGTTTTTTCTTATTTTTATGCGGCAAACCGCTTAAAACCGCCTGCCGTTATATTCCGCGGCCGCCTTTTCGCAGCCGTTTTTCACGATGCACAGCGCCGCCTCCGCCGCGTGCTCCATCGCGTCCTGATAGTCGGGCCACTCGGTCTTCGACACGGTGGAGAGCACCCAGTCGGCCAGGTCGTAGTCCGGGTGCGGCTTGGCTCCGACGCCGATCTTGACCCGCGGGAACTGGTCGGAGCCCAGGCAGGAAATGATGGACTTGAGGCCGTTGTGGCCGCCGGCCGAGCCGTTTTTGCGGATGCGGAGCTTGCCGATGGGGAGCGAGATATCGTCAAACAGGACGAGCACCCGCTCCGGCGGGATCTTGTAGAAATGCGCGGCAGCCTCGATGGCGATGCCGGAGGCGTTCATATATGTCAGCGGCTTCATGAGAAACAGCCGCTGGCCATCAAAGTCCGCCTGCGCGGTGAGCGCCTTGAAGCGCTCTTTGGAAACCTTGACCTGCAGGCGCGCGGCCAGCAGGTCAAGGGTCATAAAACCGGTATTGTGTCTGGTCTTCTCGTATTCGGCGCCCGGATTACCAAGCCCCGCGATCAGCCAGTCATAATTGGGTCTTTGAAACAGCATAAAAAATCAGAACAGAACAGACATCGAGTTTTCTTCGTAAATTCTCTGGATGGCGTCGGCAAAGATCGGGGAAACGTCCAGATACTTAATCTTGCTGCATGCGCCCTCGAGCGGCGGGATGGTGTTGAGGAAGGTCAGCTCCCTTGATGCAGCTGTCGGCGATGCGCTCGTTGGCCGGGCCGGAGAGCACGCCATGGGTCGCGCAGGCATAGACCTCAGTTGCGCCGCCGATCTCGACGATCGCCTTGGCTGCGTTGCACAGAGAACCGGCGGTATCGACCATATCGTCGAAAGAGGATGCACTTCTTGCCCTTCACGTCGCCGATGACGTTCATGACCTCACACTGGTTGGCCTTTTTCGCGGCGCTTGTCGACGATGGCGAGGTTCATGCCCATCTTGTTGGCAAACGTGCGGCTGCGGGCGACGGAGCCAACGTCCGGAGAAACGACGACCATCTCTTCCGGATGCTCGAACTTGGACATGTAATATTTCACGAAAACGGGATTGGAGAGCAGGTTATCGACGGGAATGTCAAAGAAGCCCTGGATCTGGGACGCGTGCAGATCCATGGTCAGCACGCGGTCTGCGCCTGCAGCTTCGATCATGTTGGCGACCAGCTTTGCGGAGATGGGGTCACGGCCCTTGGCCTTGCGGTCCTGGCGGGCGTAGCCGAAGTACGGAATGACGGCGGTGATGCGGCCGGCCGAAGCACGGCGGCAGGCGTCGATCATGATGAGCAGTTCCATCAGATTGTTGTTGACCGGCTTGCAGGTCGACTGTACCAGAAATACGTCGCTGCCGCGGACAGATTCATTGATCGTCAGGGAAACCTCGCCGTCAGCAAAGGTGGTCACGGTGCAGTCGCCCAGCGGCAGCCACAGCTTGCGGCAGACACCCTCGGCAAACGGACGGTTGGCGTTGGCGCAGAATACCTTGACGTTCTTACCATGAGAAATCATATGAAATTACCCTCTCTCTTGTGTGATTCGCTCTGTTCTGTGTTGTTCTGTATGTATTTGGGCGGCACGCGCCGCCGGGAAAAAAAAGGTCCTAATTCTTTTCTTTCAGCTTATGCCGGTTCGCCCAGTCGCGCTTGTTCTGCTGGCGGGCGAGGGCAATGGCAAGCGCTGCGAAACACGTCGTCGGTCACGGTGGAGCCGGCGGCGATATGCCCCCTCGCCCACATGGACGGGCGCGCGAGGTTCGTATTGCAGCCGATGAAGGCATTGTCGTCGATGACGGTGCGGGATTTGCGCACCCGGTCATAGTTGACGGCCTGGTGCCGCAGCCGAAGTTGATGTTCTTGCCCACGTCGCTGTCGCAGTAACTACGTAACTGGAACGAAGCAGA
>VOFK01001930.1_pt1 | contig 36247 bp, 42 predicted proteins | sample 5384121 | NCBI WGS metagenome assembly VOFK01 (sample SAMN12384730, study PRJNA508395) | human gut metagenome | isolation source: healthy gut J | host: Homo sapiens | reverse complement strand
ATCTATTGGAAAATATTTGTTTAGTCAATCATGTACCGGCTGGATGAGGGCAGCAGTTGTTTGTCGATTCTTTTTATCAACTTTGGCTGAATGGGTTTATTAGTCTGTCTGAGGCTGAAATCAGTAAAACAACTGGGTAAGCGGATTGAAAATATCTTTTTGGCTGTAAAAAGATGAGCAATACGTAGCTCGGATCGACGAAACACTTTTTTCTTTTAACGCGGGGACGGAACATTTTTTTCATAAAGACCGTTCTTCACAGATAATCCGGCAGGCGGTGTAGCTTCTTCAAACGAACGGTTTACGTATCAGTTCGGCGTGCAGAGCACCCTCGCCCATCATTCCTATTTCCTCATAATGGAAACCGTACTTTACGGGAGCCACTTTTGTGGGTTTTCGATTTATTGATATACAACGTTCCATCGGAGGAAGACGGAGAGGAACTATTCCCATATACCAGAGGTAATGTGAAAACAGACCGATACCAAACGTAAAGGATTTGAATGTCGAATGATTCATAGCATTTGTTTTTAGAGTTTCACATTGCAAATGTGGTCTTTTCTATCCAAGAAAAACAGAAAAAATAATGCTTAATACCTGCAATCATGTATAAAAATCTGTAGCGAAGCGGCAAACTGAACATGAGTGCTGCCCGTTTGAACAATTCTACGACTGTTCAAAACAAAAAAAGACGTATCTTTAGGTCGTGAAAATCAATCAGAAAAGCCATGAGAACCACCTTACTTAAATTCGTACTCTTATTTAGTCTCGTGCTCTTAAATACAAGCTTGTCGACGGGACAGATTCAATATAATAATATACGCTTCAAACAGCTAAGTATAGCTGAAGGACTCCCGCATAATACGATCAATGCAATCACCCAGGACAACCACGGGTTCATCTGGTTTGGTACACGCAACGGATTGTGCCGATATGACGGTTATAATATCAACCTGTTCGCACATAATGAGGCCGACAGCACCTCACTCCGCCACAATTTCATCACACGCTTATATAACGATTCGCTCCGTAACATTCTATGGATCTCTACCGATCAGGGCATCTGCAGCTATAACTACGAGACAGAAGATTTCAGTCGTTACCAGATTAAAGGGAACACTAAGGATGATGTTTGTTTCCTGAACACCAGCGATGGTATGCTTCTGGCAGCTTGTAGCAACGGACTCTATCGCTACAATGAACAAGACAGCTTGTTCGTTCCTTTTCTTCTCGATGAAGAAAAACCTCATGTGAGATACCTTGCGGAGGACGGAGACAAAACCTTATGGATAGACACCAACAAAGGACTGATGCGATACAGTCTGGAGAATAAACAGTTCGTTTCCCTCCCGACTCTCATCCAGCCTTTTACACAGCAATGCAACAATGCCGTCCTGATCTCGTCCAACCAGCTTTTATTTAATACTAACAACGATTTTTTCGTCTATCATATACAAAGCAATACCCTGTGTAATCTCTCGAAAGACCTTGAAGTGAAAGACTTCCGGTGTGCGGCAACCGACCATACGGGGAATATATGGGTAGGCACGGAGTATGGCATCTTTGTCTTCAACAAACTCTACCAACTGATTGCACATTACGAACAATCGGAACGGGATTTAAGTGCGCTGAACGATTCTCCCATTTACAGCCTTTATCAGGACAAGGCTCATAATATGTGGGTAGGAACCTATTTCGGAGGAGTCAACTATTATATATTCGGTTCCGACCAGTTCCAGATATATCCATACGGAGCCAGTTTCAATCATTTGAGCGGAAAGGCTGTCCGCCAGATTATCAATGCTCCGGACAACGGTCTGTACATCGCCACCGAAGATGGCGGATTGAACTACCTGGACAATAAGAAGGAAATCACCCGTGCCGAACGGCTGCACAAGCAAATGCAAATCTACGCCAAGAACATACATTCTTTTATGGCTCGACAAAGATAACAGCTTGTGGCTCGGACTGTTCCTGAAAAGGAGCTCTTCACTATATACCGCATCTAAACCGCACGGTGGACTATAATCTATTGTCGGATGAGGTTTCTTCCGGCTTCTGCATCATCGAAGACAAGAACGATCATATCTGGTACGGAGGCCCTTCCGGCTTATTCCTGATCAACAGGAAGAAAGCAAACTCCCGCCCGGAAAAAAATTTCATCTCTCCGTGTCTTTAACCTGGTACAGTTTAATGACAGTATACTTTGGGCAGGAACCCGAAAAGGCAGTATATTTCAGATCAATACCCATACACTGAAAGTAACCTCGCTCCCTATCCTGCCGCACACCAATCTCTACATCACCTATATCTACCCCGATTCACATCAACGGATATGGATAGGTACAGACAACAACGGGCTTTATGTATCAGACCGCAACGGTAACATTATCGCCTTTTACAGTAAAGAACAGTTGGGATCCAACGCCATCAAAGGTATCATTGAAGATGAGATGAGTAATGTTTGGGTAGGTACCGGAAACGGACTTTGTTGTATCAATTCCCAAACAGGAAGCATTGACCGATATACCACGGCCGACGGATTACCCATCAACCAGTTCAACTACTCCTCCGCCTGCAAGAAGCCTGACGGAGAATTGTATTTCGGAACTATCAACGGTATGATTTCTTTCTACCCGGAACAGGTACGCTCCGTCAATCCCCGTTTCAACATTGCACTGACTGCCATTTGGAGCAACAGCGAATATATGTCGCCCAACAATGAGAAAGCGTCCATTCCGTCCTCCATCTCCGAACTGACAGAGATCACCCTGACGCACGAACAAGCCCAATCCCTGCGTCTCGAATATTCCGGCCTGAATTATCAATATACCGACAACACTCAATATGCGATGAAAATGGAAGGTATCGACAAGGACTGTCAGTTTGTAGGCAACCAGCATCAGGTACGCTTCTCCAATCTGCCTTCAGGAAGATATATCTTAAAAGATCAAAGCCAGCAAAGATGGTATCCACTGGGACGAAACGGGCCAAAAGGACCTTGCCATCAGAGTCCTTCCTCCTTGGTGGCTCTCACCGGGAGCATATTTAGTTTATGCACTACTCTTCCTATTAATCATTTACGCCGCATACAGATATACCAAAACGCGTATCATCCTGCTCATGCGACTGAAAACGGAGCATGAACAACGCGTCAACATAGAGAATATGAATCAACAGAAGATCAATTTCTTCACTTACATCTCCCATGACCTGAAAACACCGCTGACCCTGATTCTATCGCCTCTACAACGATTGATCCAGCAGCCGCAGATTAGTAACAACGACAAGGAGAAACTGGAAGTTATCTACCGTAACGCCAACCGGATGAATTATCTGATTAATGAACTATTGACGTTCAGTAAAATCGAGATGAAACAGATGCGTATCAGCGTCCGGAAGGGAGACATCATGCACTTTCTGGAAGAACTGTCGCACATCTTCGACATTGTAGCCGGGGAACGGGAAATTGACTTCATCGTCAATCTGGAAGACACCGAAGAGGAAGTCTGGTTCTCGCCTTCCAAACTGGAACGGATTCTTTATAACTTGCTCTCAAACGCATTTAAATATACCCAACCCGGCGGATACGTCAAGTTGAGTGCCAAACTAATAAAAAAAGAAGAAAAGAAACATTTGTGCAAATCTCCGTCAAAGACAATGGCAGGGGGATTCCTAAAGAAGCTCAAGAACAAATATTTGAAAGTTACTACCAAGTTGAGAAGCGCGACCATCGCGAAGGATTCGGACTGGGATTATCGCTTACGCGTTCGCTCATACACATGCACAAAGGGGAAATCCGGGTAGAAAGCGAAATCAACAAAGGTTCGGATTTTATCGTTACCCTGAATGTATCCGAGGATGCTTACAACCCCGATGAACGCTCGTCCGAGAACATCACGACCGAAGAAATACAGAAATATAACCAGCGAATCAAGGAAACCATCGAACTCATTCCCGAAAAGCTGACCAACAAAGAAAAAGATCCTGCCCGGGAATCTATTATGATTGTGGAGGACAACAAAAGAAATGAATGATTATCTTGCCAGCATATTCAGCGAGAAATATGATATTATACGGGCGTATAACGGTGCGGAAGCCTGCAAGAAGATAGCCAAACAGCTGCCCAACCTCATTATATCGGATTTAATGATGCCGGTGATGGACGGCCTGGAATTCACGGAACGTGTCAAACAGGACGTAACGACCAGCCATATCCCCGTTATCCTCCTGACTGCAAAGACTGATGAAAACGACCATACGGAAGGTTATCTGCGAGGAGCCGATGCATATATCACCAAACCTTTCAACGCCAAGAATCTGGAACTGCTGGTACAGAATATCCAAAAGAGCCGGAAACAGAGTATTGAACACTTCAAACAGGCAGAAGAACTGAACATCAAGCAAATAACCAACAACCCGCGGGATGAAATATTCATGAAAGAACTGATGGAACTGATTATGGCGAACCTCACCAAGGAAGACTTCGGAGTAACGGAAATCACAGCCCATCTCCGCATCAGCCGCAGCCTGTTGCACATGAAGCTGAAATCACTCACCGGATGCTCCATCACTCAATTCATACGGACCATCAAAATGAAAGAGGCTAAAACTCATTTACTGAATGGTATGAATGTCTCCGAAGCATCATTTGCCGTCGGTATATCAGATCCGAACTACTTTACAAAGTGTTTCAAGAAAGAATTTAATATCACTCCGACAGAGTTTCTCAAGCAGTTGAAATAGAAAGCAAAAGCAACTGCTTCAGAAATTCAACCTACCCTTAGACAACGTGTCAACTATTAATAGAAAAGTTCTTTTGCTCCCTTTGCAAAGATCTCTTCCCTTCATAGTAAAGTTGTCTTTGCCCTATTTCAAACTATAAACGCAAGTTCCGTTTATATAATTGCAAGCTTTGTTTTTATAAACGGAACTTGCAATTATAAAAACAAAGCTTGCATTTATAGTTTGGAACGAAGGAAGAGAAAGTTATCTAACCGGAGAAAGATAGTTTGGTCTATAGCAAAAGGAAGTTATCTATTAATAGTCAACAGGTCAAGTAGGTATATCTTGTAAATCAACTACGCCCAACAGAAAAAGATATCGCCGGTAATTAATCTACAACATTCACTGATGCAGCTAATTACCGGCGAGCAATAGAAATCTATAATCAACTCATACCTATTCTACCATTCTTGGAAGCGTAAATCAGCTTCTGGATTCTGACGACGAATCAGTTCCTCGTCAACCTGATAAGTGACGCCACCTTTCGTGTACTTATAAGAAAGGGTAAACTTAGGCTGTTTCCCTACAAATTCCAATGATTCGGCTGCAGGATCTAATGTGGCGGATGCATCTGTGATAGCGACACTTCCTCCGGCTTCAATATTGACGCTTCCGTCCGGATTGACTGTCAGATTTACCGATTCATTGTTTTCCAATGTGTTTCCGAAACCCGGTCTGCGTACTTTGTTTCTACCTAACGAAACAAAGTCGCGGGTCATATTCTGACTCAAATCCTTGTTATTGTATTCAGTCACCTGCTGGGTGGACAAATTGGTAACTTTCCCTTTCACAAAGTATGTCCCATGATACTGGCTGACGAACTTGACAACTACAATGCTGTAATCCTTCAAATTGCCATTCACATCAGTACTAATTTCATCCTGATTATGATCGACCAGCCGGAAAGGGATGGCATAATGCTTATCCAAAAGCGGCATCGTCATTATAGAAAGCATCGGAGAAAGTCACTTTCACATCTGCTATTGCCAGATTCGGATTGCTAATTGTCATCTGCTTGTTCGGATTAGCCAACTGATAATAGTTTTCCGGCATCAGTGTCAAGCCCGTACCATCCAGTAAAGACGGATCGATCTCAAACGTAGCCCAATCATCGGTATGCACCTCTCTTTTACCGCCAATAGCCACTCCTACCTTTATCGACATATCTGTATCGGCTACCAGTGTCCGCAGAGGTTTTTGCGAAGCAAAGTACACAGAACTCTTATCGTAGTCCTTTTCATAATCGTCATAACAAGCAGTCATCAGAACGCTTATCAGTCCTATCCATAATATATTTAGTCTTTTCATTGTAAATAAGTATTTATATCAACAGCACGTTATTCCCAACCCTGATTATTCATTAGATTCTTATTCTTTTCCAGCTCTGCATACGGTAGCGGCATGAAATAGTTTTTCACTTCATATTTCCGTTGTTCCACTTTCTGTACTTTGAAGCTGAATGTACCATCTTCCTTACGGGTAACGGTAACGCCCTCCACCTCTTCGTTCAACGGCAATACCCAACGACGCATATCAAAATAACGATGATTCTCGAAAGTAAATTCCAAGCGACGTTCGTTCTGAATCAGCTTTCTGAACGAGTCTTTACTTTGAGCCATTTCATCCAGATAAAGATCAAAGTTGATACCCCCGGCTTGCGAACGGATTGTTTTCAATATTTCGTATGCAGAATACAGGCATCCTTCGGCTTTCACCGTCGGGTTGCCCCAAGCCTCATTGGCTGCTTCGGCAAAGTTAAGAAGAACTTCCGATTTCCGTAACAAAGGATTGTAATGAACCGAGTTTAAGGTCTGAATCGGATTCAGCATAGCCGATTTCTTGGAAACGAATTTAGCCAGATAATAACCCGTACGTGTAGCATTCTCACTAAACGAAGGAGAATCTTTTCCACCCTCGGACATATCCAACGGCTGACCGGAATCGCCAAATGTAGCACTATGATAGTAGACATTCAGTGCAAAGCGATTATCCAGTACGGCATAAAGCTGCGTCAGATCGAAATCAGGATCAGACAGATTGACACCGGAACGGACATCGGTTGCCGGATAACCATTCTTCGCATAAAAAGCCTTTACCAGATTATGAGAAGGAGTGGCACGGGCACTTCCATAATAGAATGGCGGGAAATGAAGGCCTTCCAGTAGATTACTATTAAAATATTTGCGGAAAGCATAATCGGAACTTTCGGTCTGCACATCGGCAATGGAAGAAGCCGTAACAGGAACATAAGTTCCGAAACCTTCCATGCCCAGAATCTTATTAATCTCTTTAGCTACCGCTTCCCATTTTGCCTGATAAACTGTAGGGTTCAGTATTTCGAATTGTCCCATGCCGGTGATCTTCGTCACGTCATCATCCTGCATGGCAGGGCTTGCGCTATATAAAAGTGCACGACTTTTCAGAACAGCTGCCGCCGCTTTCGTGGCACGGCCGATTTGTGTATTACCAAACTCCAGGTCATCTCCCTGATACACATTCGGTAATAACTCGATGGCATTATTCAAATCGTTGACGATAAAATCGACTGTTGCCTGATAAGTAGGACGAAGAAATTCACCGTTCTGCGCGGCCTCATCCTGCGAAATAAAATGATCTGCCAACGGAATACCCAATGCTTTTCCATTCTTCGCCTTTCCGCCATACATCTTCAATAGCTCAAAATGCCACCATGCACGCAAGAAATACGATTCACCTTCCAGACGCAGCTTGATTTGCTTGTCCACTTCCGGATCGGTACGGTTGTACTGCACCTGGTCGGTCAAGCCGTTATCGAGGAAAGAGTTTACATAGTTCAACATGTTGTACGCATTACTCCAATTTCCGATCGGGTTGTTAAACGCCGTCATCCCACCCATATTTAATTTATAGACAGAAGAGCTACGCAAATTGGTCATTGCATTATCAGTAGCACAATCCAAAAAGTTATCTTCAAAGCAATCCGGACGATTGGCTATGCCATTATAAGCTTTATATAGTACGCCTTGAGCAAAAGTTCCGGAACTCTCCAGGTATCAGAGTCTCCGATCTGCCATGTCACCTTTGTATCCAATGTGTCGTCACAAGCACAAAAGAGAAACAGACCTGCTAAAACGCAACTTCCTAATATATGTTTCATATTGCCATCTATTAATTGTTCAAAATTAAAATACAAAAAGAGACTCCACCTGTAAAAGTACGTGTCACCGGGTAGTTTGTCACACCGGCATTCAGCAATTCAGGATCTAAATCTTTCACGGAAGAAAGGACAAATAAGTTTGCACCACGAGCGAAAACCTTCATCTTCTTCACTACCGAACTTGGGGAGAACTGATTGAACGTGTAGCTCAATTCAACATTCTTCATACGGAAGAAGCTTGTATTCTTCAACCAGAAAGAAGAATTGCGGAAATTGTTCTCACCGGCAGTGGTTGTCAGGCGCGGATAACTTCCGGTCGGATTGTTTGCCGGATGATAACGGTCTAATGCCAGTTTGGAGTATTTACCTTCTCCATTATTCCAGTAATAAGCATTCGTTGCCCAAGTGTGAACGCCCAGTTCGGAATATCCCTGAAGATACAATCCCCAGCCTTTGTAACTTACGTTGAAGTCAATGCCCAATGTGGTACGCGGGAATGAATTTCCGAGTTCCTTTACGTCACGACCATCAATGATCTTATCGCCGTTCAGGTCTTTGTAGGCGATGTCGCCTTCCTGATAATCGGCAAACGTCTGGGGGGCATGTCCGTTGATGGCTACATCTTTGCCAAATAATCCTTCGGCAACCAGTCCCATCATAGCATCGGTAGAACGCCCCACTGTATAACGGTATTCTTCACCATGTTTCACCTGGTTCCATTTCAATACTTTATTCTTTGACCATACGAAATTGGCTCCTACCGAATAAGACCAGTCGTTGATACGGTCGCTCCAGGTGAACATTCCTTCTATACCATGATTCAAAACGGAGCCCATGTTATCCTGGTAGGTAAAGTTGCCAGTATAATCCCCGTAAGAGGCATCAACAGAACCAATGATGTCCGTATGTTTCTCACGGAAATAGTTTATTTCGGTATATAAGCGGTTATTCAGGAACAGGCCTTCCACACCGATGTTCCATTCTGCTGCCTTTTCCCATTTCAGGTTCGGATTGCCCGCACGGACAAAAGTGGAATAGTAAGCCGTAGCACCGTTGTTCGTTGTTCCGAACCGGAAACTGCCGTCTTGCGACCAGGCGCGTTCATACAATAAATGTTCCGTGCTTCTGTCATAGCCCAATATACCGGCGCTGGTTTTCAGTTTCAGGAAGTTCACGTATTCATTGTCTTTCAGGAAATCTTCATTGCTTAGAATCCAGGCAAGGCCACCTGCTGCCGAGAAGAAGTATTTATTTCCCGGTTTGAAACGGTTGCTTCCCATCAATGCCATATCCGCTTCCACAGCATAACGGCGGTCATACATATAGTTCAGACGCAATGCGTAGTTTGCATTGATGATGTCCTGGGTCACTCCCTGATTCGTTGTTTTCGAGTACATATAAGTCAGGCGTGCCGATACATCATGCTTTTGGTTGAATGTATTCTCGTATGCGGCAAAGGCATTCCAACCCAATGTCTGCTGCAAGGTAGTCGACTTCCGGCTTTGTGAAGTGGCTACATCTGTTTTCTTCATCTGGGTGTACATAATTTGTTCCTCACCGGCAAAGTCACGATATGTCTTTGATGGCATACGTCGGATAGACTTTGCTCAAAGAGAGTTGCAGGTAATCATAGTTGTCGAAAGAAAGGAAAGCACCGGCTTTCAATCCTTTTGTCAGCATATCAAGATCAAATTTCAAACCGATATTGGTCTGGCTGCGTGTATAACGCTCATCCGTATATCCTCCGTACATCGTTTCCGCGTATGCATTCATCGGACGCAACAGACTTGCGCCAAACAAAGGGAATCCCGTCCGAGCTGGCTAGTCCGGTTTCTTCCGGTGACATAGTCAGCGGGTATTCATTCGGACGATGCGTAGACAGGGCCGTAAATACCTGACCACAGTCCAATTGCCCCCATTTACGCATTTCCATACGTCCGGCAACGTCTGCGGATATAGTCAGGAAATCCGTTACATTGAAGTCGAGGTTTCCGCGAAGAGTCAGGCGGTGCAATTGCGGAGTATAGGTGACGTCTTCAAATCCGCTACCTCCTACATATCCGGCAATCAGGGCATAACGCACTCTGTCGGTACCACCCGTCATATCGAACGATACTTTCCGATAATTGGCATTTTTGTTCAACAACTGATCGTACAGATCGACGTTCGGATACAATAGGTCATTGACTCCTTTGGAGTTTTTATATCCTTCCAGTTGTTTCTGATTATAGTAAGGAGTCAGTCCGTCGTTTGCACGCGCTTCATTATACAGATTAGCATACTGATAAGAATTCAGGAAATCAGGGTACGCGTCATCTGTACCACACCTGCTTCGGCGGTTGCGTTATAAATGCGGCGGTTGGCCTTTCCTCTGCGGGTAGTCACCCAAAGTACGCCATTCGCAGCACGTGCCCCATAAAGAATCTTGGCAGTGGCATCTTTCAGCAACTCGATACGTTCGATTTCTTCAGGAATCAAATCCGCTGCCGGACGTTCCACACCATCGATGATAACAATAGCTGTATTCTCCGACATGCCATGCTGGCCACGGATAAATAAATCAGGAGTATTATTACCCAATCCGCTGACTGTGGAGCGAACTTGCAGACCTAACATTTTACCTTGCAGCATATTAGTCAGCGTCAAATCAGGGAAGGTTCCGAACTGTCCGTTCTCCAGTACGCTCGTTGCGCCTACTTCATTCCCTTTATATGTCTTGCCACCATCGGCTCTATTCACCAGCGATTCTTCGGTCAGGAACAGAGGCTCTTTCTTCAGGACAATCTTTTCAGGAACGATATTGCTGCCTGTCAGCTTATACACTTTATCTTCATATCCCAAAGCCTCCACCATGACGGTTGCGTCATTCTCGACCTTCGTCTGAAAACGTCCCTTTGCATCTGTATATAGAACGACTGCGCCTTCTCCACAAATGATAGAAACATTCTTCAACGGGCTACCTTTCTCGTCGGTAACAATAGAAACTACTTCCACCAAAGGCTTCTTCGCCGACTTTCTCTTTGATTTATTTTGTGCGAAAGTCAGGCTAGAGCCAACGATAAGGACAAATATGAGCCCTATCAGTCTTATATATCTAATCTTGTTTCTCATATACTTTTCTTTATTTTAGGTATCACCATCCGGGGTTCTGTTGAAGATTATCCAAAGCCGCCACTTCATCCATCGGTAGCGGATACCAATAATTACGCTTGTTAAACGTCCGCACGGCTGTCCTCACCGGAACATACTCGTAAGTAAAGTCAGTCAACTTATAAGTGCAGGCTTTTTTCCACTTTCAACTGGTCGGCCGTATAAGAATGATTGATCGGGGTTGCTTTGACGCCCATGATCGGATATTCACCCTTAAACAGGTCTTCAGCAATCATCCAACGGCGAATATCATACCAGCGGTGTCCTTCGAACATCAATTCCACACCACGTTCCCGACGATAAGCTTCTCTAAAGTCAACTCCATCCGGCAATTCACCGATTCCGGCTCTTACACGGATTTTATTCAAAGCCTGACGGGCCGACATCGTACAACCCGTAACGACTGCATCCGGATCACCTGTCGCTTCGTATGAAGCCTCTGCCATATCCAGATAAACTTGCGAAACACGAATGTACACAGCCACCAAACGATATAATTGGAAACCAGCTTCGCCAAACAAAGGCACACTTGCTTCCGGCCAAATGAACTTCTTACACATATATCCGGTCTGTTGAGAGCCTCTCGTAAACTGATTGGTAGAAATGAAGTTCTCGGAGTAACCGCCCGAATAAGTAGTCAGATAATAGGGAACACCCTGTAAATTCTTCCCCCATTGCTCACCGGGCACGAGGATATTATTCGTAAAGCGAGGGTCTCTATCCGAGTAAGGATTGGTAGTCTTTACCGCATCATAACCAGAACGCGGATCAGTGATCGGATAGTATTTGCCGTCAGCTCCCTTACGTTCGTACATATCTACCGCATTTTGTGTCGGAGCATTATAAGGAGTACCTTCGGCACCGGTTTTATTATCGTATGGTTGTGTCAGCCATTGCGCTCTGACGAAAGCAGACCAGTTGCCATGATGCCAACGCAGGAACCATAAATATTCCGGCTGTGCGAATTGATTGGAATTAGGCATTAATTGAATACTACGATATTCGTCGTGATTCATCAAGCGATAATATTCGTGACTTTCAATAGCATTGATCGCCTTTTGCGCACTACGGGCAGCTTCAGCAGCCATCTCTTTCCATATCCTTTGTTTTCAATAGAATTCAGGTCATTCTGCATCAAAGGGCTGGCAGCATACAGCTGTGTCATCGCTTTTAATGCCATGGCGCCTACTTTGTCAGGCCGTCCATGTTCCTCGTCAGGCCAGCTTATAGGTAAATATTCAATGGCTTTATCCAAGTCTGTCTGCATCCAAGCATTGGATTCCCTGATAAGTTTTACGGGGAAAGTCAAAGTCGTCCGATGCTCCCCAAAGCTGGTCAAAGATGGGCATTCCGCCATATCGTTTGATAATCTCAAAATAGAAGTAGGCACGCAGGAAATGAGCCTGTCCCAACAGTTTTCTCCTTTGGTCGTCTGTGATGGATTTCACTTGATCTACTCCGCTAATTACACGGTTCACGATACGAAGTCCGGTATAAGCACGAGAAATAGCACTTTTGAAATTCTTTCCATCACTTTTACTTCCTATTTCGAAACGTGTACTAGCATTCTCCAGCCAGTTACCTGCATTGACAAACTTCGACGGATCATTATCGCGGACGGATGCATATTCATCCGACAAATTGCCTACCGTTACATATGTATTCGAATAAGAGTTGATACCATGTGTAAAGATTAATATATCACCATTTTGAAAGATACGGTCCATGAACCCTAACAAACTGCTATAATCTTTATAAACATCATCTTCGGAAAGTCCGTCATCGGGAGAGCGGTCCAGATAGTCCTCACAGCTTCCTACAAACAGACCCAACAGAATGATCCATATCCAATTCAACTTATGTCTTCTCATATCAGTAAATTTAAAGTGTCTCATAATCCTAATCTAAAACCAATGTTATAACGTCTCACCATCGGATAAACATTCTGTCCCGAATGTTCGGGGTCACGACGGGAATCTCCTTTTGAGAACGTCAGCAAATTGCTGCCGTTGACATATACTTGCAGTTTTGTCAGACGTAAAGGCTGCAACCAACGTTTCGGAATCTGATAATTCACTTCCAGGTTCTTCAAACGAAGATAAGCATGGTTGGTATATGTGTATGTACTGGCCACCGAATTATAACTTCTCTGAACATGAATACTGGGGCGAACCGGACCGCTTTGAATCGGAGCATCGGCTGTCCATGTATTCAACGTATTCGGTTGAGCCTTGATATTACCTTCCGGGAAATCCCATAAGTAAGATGGTATTGCTTCTTTATAAACATCCATAGCACTGTACCACAACATATTGAATCCGATTCCTTTGTAAGAACCTCCCAATGTAAACCGAGGGTAGTGGTCGGATAGTTCAGGTTTTTCATCGGAACCATATCCTTAGCATCAATCATACCGTCTCCATTATAATCGATGTAGTACAAGTCTCCCGGAATCAATGTGTTGTGTGCACCATTGGCAATAGTGGACTGTGCCGAGTTATAAATATCATCCAACGACTGGAAGTTTCCCGTTGCCAAGTATTTGTTCACATATCCGATTGACTTTCCGGCTTTTTTCAAATATTCGCTCTGATTCTTCGGGTCATCAATAAAGACAACACGGTTCTCACTGGTTGCAAAATTAAACTTCGCGTAATAATTAAACTTTCCAATACGGTCGTTCCAAGTGACATCCAGTTCGAGACCGTGATTTTTAGTCTTACCCAGATTCACTTGTGGGAAAGCAATACCGCTATCAGCCCATGACGGAATCGTATTACGTGTCATCAGAATGTTATTACGCTTTTCGTCGAACAAATCCACAGTAAAGTTTAGTTTACCCCACAAACCTATTTCGATACCGATATTCTGCTTAATAGATTCTTCCCAGGTAGCATCGGGGTCGGCCAGTTTCCCTTCTTTGTACAAAGGTCCCCAGTTACTGGTCTGATATTTACCAAACTGCGCATTGTCGGAGAGTTGCTCAAACTTCTGGATATAGTTGAAACGGGTAGCACCTTTATCATTACCAACTACCCCATACGAATAACGTACTTTCAAGTTCGTCAGTATTCCTTTAGTCCATTTCTTCACCCATGGCTCTTCACTGATACGCCAACCAATAGAGGCAGAGGGGAAGAATCCGAAACGGTGTCCCGGAGCAAACTTCTCCGAACCAGTATAAGCACCGTTAAATTCGGCAAGATAACGCTCTTTAAAATTGTAAGTGACACGACCTACCCAATCTTCTTCGTAAGCCGGGAAGTTCATCACATTCTGATTGGTCGATTCGTTCATCTTACGGTTAAATACAAATAAAGGCACTTACATCGTGATCGCCAAACTGACGACTATAATTCAATGCTAATTCGTAATAAAGTTTACGTCCGTAAGCCTTGAATCCGTCATAAACACCACCAACAGGCAAATCTCCGGGAGCATTCTCATCCGGATAACGTTTCTCGGTATAATTATAAGTAATTGTTCCATCAGCATTATAAATAGGATTGGCGTAATCATACACACGATTAATACGAATATGTGTACGTTGGGCAACCAAATCGTCTTTACCTAAAATCTTACCCGGCATGATCTGGGTAGTCCATGAAGAAGAAGTAGTGTAAGACAATGATGCTTTCAATGACAGCCCCTTTGTAATGAAGTCCAGCTTCTGATTCAAGATTACATCGTAGAAACCTTGATGCTGTTTAATATTACGACTACCTCCTTCATTCATCAGACAGGCTATATTTTGATCGGAGCTTAACCCGTCTCCCCATATTCCATTACTATATTTAATCGGAAATTCATTACTTGGAGCCGTGAAAAAACGTTTTAAAAAAGCGTTCATCCGGAGAATCGACATTCTCATAATAAGACGGCTGATTCTGATAACCCATCTTACCGGCCACATTGAACGAAAGTTTAGTAGTACTTGTGATATTGAAGTCGAAATTACTACGCCAATTATAGCGACGGTAGGAGAAGGAAGGATCGAAATCCTCTTGTTTGGTAGTATTAAAAAATATCTCCGTCATGCAAATAACCCAAGGATACGAAATAACTCATTTTCTTCGTACCACCGCGTACATTAAGATTATAAGCCTGTTCATAACCTACATTCTTTACCAGTTCTTTCCACCAGTCCACTTCGGGAAAGACATCGTTATACGGACCGTAATTTCCGGTAGCATACGCATTTTCCCATGCGGTAATGGTAGATTCGGGAACCATTGCTCCCCAGTTACCATCATTAGCCTGTGCCCTGTTATACTGTTTCATAGAGGTCACATAGTCAGACCATTCAGGAGCGGCAGAAGGTTGTTTAAAACCAAAGTTAGCTGTGAATGATATTTCCGGTTTCTGTTCGAGTCCGCGTTTGGTTGTCAGCAAGATAACGCCGTTCGCACCTTTCACACCGTAAACCGCAGTTGCCGAAGCGTCTTTCAGTACGGAAATAGATTCAATTTCGTTCACATCGACATCGTTGAAATCACGTTCGATACCGTCCACCAATACTAACGGAGCCGCTTCTCCCCAGGTAGACTTACCACGAATCAACAAAGAAGCCTTATCAGCTCCCGGCTTTGAGGTGGAATTGATGGCAACCACGCCCGGCATCTGCCCTTGCAAAGCTTCGGAAACGGAGTTCACACTACCTATCTTTAATAAATCATCTCCTTTTGCAGTGGCAATGGAACCGACACTGGACACCTTTTTCTGTACACCGTATCCAACCACTACCACTTCTTCCAGGGTCTCCGTATCTTCTCCTAAAGAGATTACGCCTAAAGTCGTTTTATTCTTTAAATCCAGTTCCAGAGTTTTATAACCCACATAAGAAATGACAAGTATGTCTCCTTTTGATGCCTTCACGGAAAAATTACCGTCAAAATCAGTAATCGTACCGCTGCCTCGTACCTTTCACGCGAACACTGACGCCAATCATCGGTTCACCGGATACTGCATCCTTCACTTGTCCCTTCCAATAGTCTTGTTGTGCCTGCACGTCCAGCGCACAAAACAAAAAGCAACAAAGACAGAAGAAAGAAAAATAAAGTCTGTCTCTTTTCATAAACATTATTTTTAACTGTTAACAAATTCTTTATCTCAAGACACAAATTAAGCGGGAAAATCTTCAAATGAAAGGGAAGAATCTCCTTAAAACCCGTACAAATGTGCAAAATAGATTTCTCTACTACATTTCTGAACAAATCATTTCCACATTGGCTTTATGACGTGCTCTTTGTCTACGGTGATATTGTATATGCCATCGTTTCCTTTCTTCAGGATGAGCGGAACAATACGTGTTTTACGAGGAGACACGGTGGAATCCGAACGATGAACGTGGTAAACATAGTAATATTTTCCATCCAGCCCTTTAAATACATCTCCATGTCCTGATCCGTTTTCTCCTACGAGGCTGCGATGAATGATCGGACTGTTCGGGTGCTTCTTCCACGGACCGAAAGGGGAAGAAGCAGTAGCATAGCCTACCGAGTAGTCGATATTCATAAAATGATTGGCAGAATAGAAGAGGTAATATACCCCGTCCCACTTCATAACAGTCGGTCCTTCCATCACTGGTGCAGACTTGTAGGTCGGAGTCTTTTCCCAAGGCTCCGTACAGTCCATACATTGTTTCAATGTTTCCGGTTTGATACTTCCCTTTCTTTATGTCAAACTCTCGGCTACCCAAAGGTAATTACCTTTATTAAAGCGGACATGATACAGGTAGTACTTCCCATCATCATCCTTAAATAGGAAAGAGTCTATATTCTTAGCGGAAGCGTCTATCGGCTTGACTTCCTTCTGCCGGAAAGGTCCGAATACCGATTTGGAAGAAGCGATCACCGTTTGCTCATTGGTATAAGTGAAATAATAAGTTCTTTTTTATCCTTAAAGTATTGAAGGTGCCCAGAAGCCTTTTTTCACCATACGTTCGATCTCCTTTCCGCAGAATCAGTTGCAGGAACTGCCATCAGGCACTGTCCAATGCTCTAGATCGGTCGATTCGAGGATAGAAAGCCCTGTGGTTCCTGATTGCGTGTGCCGGTGAGGTAATACTTGCCGTTTTCCACATAAATTGTAGGATCGGCATAAGTGATCTCCTTTCTCATTAACCGAATCAGCCCGTCCCCCAGTGACAGACAAACCAATGATTCCTAATGCGAGAATAAGTCTTTTTTTGTCATTTTATGTTTTTTCATACCTATTTTATTCTATATCTGATCTTTATCTCATCTACAAAATTTCAATCTAACATCCAAACCAAACCGGGTTTCTCCCCTGCGAGATTCCATATTGATTCATCCCAAGAAAGAGCCTTGGCAGCATCTATCGGGGTACTCATCGTAGAAAGACCATTGTAACGGTCGGCACCAAATGTTTGTGCTCCGTAATTGGGTATTTGTTCATCTACGATAGCAGGCGTATTGGCAGAAAAACGACATTCCATATTCGGATTCGCATAGCAATTATTAGCCTCATTTTTGTTAAAGCGTCCGCAAATTCTTCCCGACTTGGGTGCACCGTTAGAGAATAATTTCTGGTTCCAAGCCACACAATGTGTTACGGTGATTCCTGTCGCCTTGTTAGCAAATCCCATAATACCGCCTACCTGATTTTGAGCGGAAATCTCGCAATCGGAATAACAATAAGAGATCACAGCTGTCGGACTAGGATCTACAAATCCGGCAATACCACCCGCAGGATTCGCCACTTTCATCGGGAAAGCTTGTGCAAGACCTGAAGAATAACACTGCGTAACGATAGAATATAACATACGTCCAACAATGCCTCCTACACATGATTCAGTCACAATATCCCCAGTGGAAGAGCATTGAGAGATCGTTGCTCCGCCTCTCGTTTCCCCACAAATACCGCCGGCGCACCATACGGCAGTAATATCCGTTGCCGATGTACACTGATGAATTTTACTATCTGCACCATGAAGTCTTGCACAGATACCACCAGCCTGACCGTTATCCCAGGCAGTCGCTCCCGTTCCCGAAGTTAAAGAAATCGTACCGGATACCCGAACATTCTCCACAATACCCGGAGAAGTAGCAGCTCCCACCTGTCCGGCAAGGATGCCTGCCATCTTTGTATTGGCTGTAATCTGCGCATTTTTCAAAGTTTATATTGGAACACTTACCAACCAACAATCCAAAGAATCCCTGATTAACAGAAGAGGAAGTATTTACTTTACTTTCAGATTACGAATCGTATGTCCGCCTCCATCCAATACAAGTTGTTTGGAAACCGAGGTCTCTATCGGTTGCCAGTCTACACCTTGCAAATCAATATCATTCTCTATCTTGGCATAGATCGTCTTACCATCTTTGAGTTTCTTTCCGAGAGTTATCAAGTCGTTCGTTGTCGCCACGGTATAAGGGTTGTCGATTTCTCCCTGTTTCTGTTGCAGGAAGAAAGTCATTGTACTTTTCTCTTGATTGACTGCAAGATCGTCGGAAACCAGTTTCAAACCGAGAACGTATTTCTTTGATCCGTCAAGCGTACCTAAATCATGGAAGCGCAAATTTACCATACGCAGGACATCGTCCCCCTTAAAATTAAAATTACTCCCATCCAGATCATAATATTCCACAGGTAAGAGGTGATATTCTTCACCAAACTCTTTGGCATCGACAACAGCCAATTTCGCCTTTGCTTCTTTTTTCGCAATGGCTTTTCTCCACCATAATGTTATATTGGTATTCCGGCTCATCCAGATATAAATCATATTTGCCTGTCTGATAAAGCGACAAGGTAATATTGGAATAGGTAACTTCAGCCTTTTCCGGCTGTGTCAGATCCATGACTTCATCACATGATATCAACGAAAACACCATTAATGACGCTACAATAGGAATGTATCTTTTCATAATATCTTTCTTTTAATTATTAAAAACAGGGATTACTATACCGACGTTATCTCCTGACAACCAAACTTTATCTCCGTCTATACGAACTACCTCCATCTCCATCCCTTCTTTGAGGAAAGAAACTCCTTGGAATGAGAATTCAGTCTTCATCTTTTGACCAACAGCCGTGGGCTTCCCGTCAAACTTCACATGAATGTATTTGCTTTGATCCGAATTTTGCAGGCGATAAGTCAACCGTTTAGGATTAATTGCAGCCTGAAGTTGTTCCTGCTCTGTAAAAGTACAAATTCCATCCAAACTATAAAACCCAACTTCGGTATATCCCGTTATATTCTTTTTATCAACCCCGTTTTCGGCATATTCCGTCTCCGCACAAGAGGCGAAAACCAACAAACATACCAACACTACATATATTACTTTCATAAGCGAATAAATTTAAGATAATTACTTTCTAATAGTTGTCGACAACATTTCTACCGATCCATCCTTATAAGTCACTTCAGCGGTAAGTATTTGTCCGTTCAGGTTCTTATTCACTATATTGATTTCCTGTCCATCCAGCTTTACTTTATAAGATGAGACATCAGCCGGCAAATTTAATAGTTGTACCAACATATATCCATCCACTTGTTGATATTTCAACAAAGGAAACTTTCCTGTTACAGACTTGGTCTTAACATCATCCTTCCACAACACGGCATCATCCGATTTCAGCAATGCTACATGATAAGTCGTTCCGGGAGCAAGATTTTCAACCAATGTATAGTCATTCTCCGAATCAAGCGATCGACGCACCACCTCTGTTCCCTCCTCATCCTGTTACTGACAATATACCTGTTTTATCGGCTCCATTACCCCAACTTATGAACAATTCCCGTTGTCCTCCGACAAGGCTGGAAACTGCCAATCCATCCCGGGCAGCAATAAAATCAGGATATAACAATGGATTGGGATTGTAGAATCCGTCTGCATCCAGTCCTAAATAACGGGAAAAATAAATTCCTCCAAGTTCCCACATTTCAGTCTTCGCATCGTAAACAGCTCTCGCTCCACCGGGAACCACACTAAAACGTCCGGTAATGGCATACGTATCATATTTCTTGAATACTTCATAAAAAGTCTTATACCAATTCTTCGGATACCAGGAATAACTCTCAAAAAGGCTCTTGAACTCGGTTGCACTGACCGGTGTACCGGCATTAGCTTTTTCAGCTATCAGATTAAGGTATTCGTAAATTTTCATCCCGGCCGTATAACCATGCTTGGTTCCCCATTCTCCCAGTGCGTCGGCTACATGAGGATTTAAAGCACGTACCATAGAGAATTCCGTGCAAATCAGTTTTTTGTTACACCATATTTATCGCGGATAATACGGAAATCATCTTCCGCCTGGTTGATTTTCAATGCGTGAACGTGTAAGTCGAGCCCTACACAACATTAGGATTGTTATTAACCACAGAGACTACCGCAGGTACCGTTTCGCTCTTCGGCAATTCGGATACACGGTTCAATGCTCCGGCGTAAATATCAAATGTCCAGCCATTAGTCTGTTTCCAAGTAGTCAGCCGATTGGCAAACTCATTCAGAAATGCCCGATAATCTTCACCATCCGCATGACAGAGATCGGTATCCAATGCATTCTCCCATTCCGGTTCGTTACCCATGACAAGTATTTCAATATTCTTCGCCATATCATAGGTTTTCAGTAATACTTCAGTTGCCTGAAATATGTACTCCATCTCCTTAGTTCCTACTTTGGGAACCGTGTCGGTATATAATTCAAAAGGTATTTTCAGGCTCAATATAAATTTCACACGGTCGCCCAAGGCTTTCTTGGCCTGAATAAATTTCAGTGTAGGAATATGTGTCCTGATGGCATTTTCTTTCACACCAACAATCTTCCCGTTTTCATTCTTGAAGAAACAGATTGGGGATATTGACAAATCCTCTCACCCAAGTCACTTTCGACTGTTTCAACATCTCTATTTCCGTAATCGGGTAATCTATATTTTCATTATAGTTCGCCCCCAAATCCTGCGCCTTTGTTCCCATCGAACATAAGAACAGCAATACAAACATTAAAAAAGCTTTCATTTTCATATACATACTTCAAGGTTAATTGTCCGACATCGAACAGAACAAAGGTAGAGAAATAAATCCCGCTAGAATAGAACGATTGTTTTATCAACGGGATTTATGTTCAGAATAAACATTTGACCTTATTTTAATGGTTCTTCTTCTACTTCACTGCGATAATAACCGTCCACTTCAGCAAAGAAATTCTGCTTCAGGGAGTCCAGAAGTTCGGGCTGTTGTACCGCCATATTCTGTTGTTGAGTCCGGTCGGCTTTTACATTGAACAATCCGTATTCACCCAGGTTGCCTAATTCATTTCCGGTCAGGTTGCGTTCGGAACCTTTATAAGGAGGCATCATAATCCAGTCGCCCGAACGATAAGCCATACGTCCTTGCGCTTCCAGCACTACATCCTTGCGGGCAGTCTGCTCTTTTCCGAAGAAAGCATCCAGATAGTTCCGACTATCCAAACCTTCCGGCAAATCGGCATGTATCATCGAACCCAGAGAAGCGAGAATATCTACCTGACAAACCAGTGCATCGGATACGACCGGCTGAATCTTTCCTTTCCAATAAACAAACAGAGGAATATGCGTACCACCGTCGAACAAACTATATTTACCTCCGCGCAGACCTCCTGCAGGAAGGTGATCGCCTGCCAGTTCGGGAGCACCGTCTTTGTAACCGTCATTCAGAACCGGCCCGTTATCGCTGGAGAAGATAATCAGTGTCTTTTCCAACAAGCCTTCTTTCTTCAAGTGGGCAAGCAGTTCGCCGACACACCAGTCTGCCTCAACGATGGCATCGCCACGAGGCCCCATCGTTGTTTTGCCCACAAATCGCTGGTGGGGAGCACGAGGGACGTGAGGTTCGTGTAAGCCATAATACAGGAAGAAAGGAGCACCTTTGTGTTCAGTAACAAAGTTCTTTACCTTATCTACAAAATAGTCGGCCATATCCTCGTCTTTCCAACGGGCTTTCTGACCGCCTTTCATATATCCGATACGGGGAATTCCGTTTACTATAGAGTTATTGTGTCCGTGTGCCCACTGCATTTTCAGCATCTCCGGATGAGAAATGGCAGTCGGTTCGCCTTCAAAATTATGCTCGTAACTCACTTCGATGGGATCGGCCGGATCGAGTCCTACTACATCGCCGTTTTCCACGTAAAACCGTCGGGACACGGTCGTTGGTTGCTGCAATCAGGCAAGAGTAGTCGAAACCAATTTCTTTTGGCACCCGGTTTGACGGTTTCGTTCCAGTTGACATTGCCGTCTCCCATCCCCAAATGCCACTTTCCGATAGCTCCGGTCACATAACCGCATTGCTGCATCATCTTCGGTAAGGTAAACTGATTTTCATTAATGATAAGAGGAGCATCTCCCGGCAGGATTTTTGCATCCTTATTTTTCCACGGATACATTCCGGTCATCAAAGCATAACGGCTGGGGAGTGGAAGTTGCCGAAGTGGCATATCCGTTCGTGAAACAAACTCCGCCATGAGCCAGACTGTCGATATTCGGAGTATGAATCGTAGTAGAGCCATAAGCGCTGACATCACCAAATCCCAGATCATCGGCAAGAATCACAATCACATTCGGCTTTTCTTCTACTTGCTGAGAGGTACAGCTGACTAAAGATAATGTTGGAACAAGATAGATTAAGTTTTTCATAATAGTATGCAGTTAATAACGATGCAAATTTAGCCACCACTTGTTTATTTATATAGAACAAATGTTTAATAATGGGGAGTCATGTACATCCTGCAACGATTCCTTGGAAGATTATTACAAATATTTGGGCAAATATAAAAAGCCGGTTTCTACAGAAACACCTACCTTTGGTTATCATTAAATATCCAATTAATAATTCCAAAAAGACACCATCTACAATGAAAAACCTATTAATTTTCACAGTTACTCTCCTGATCCCTTTATGCAGTTGCTCGCAAACAGAAAATACGGACACTGATGAACCGGTGATTCCTCCCCCAAGCAACAATTACGTTCTGCAGGGCAGTATGCAAGGCAGCGCCGAATTAGTAGAAGCCGGCTACACTCAAATACACCAATATATGCGAAAGATTGGTTGGGACTATTCCGAACATCCCAACAGCTCTTCCTTAGACCACAAGGACGGAGTGCACGGAGAAGTTATTTATGATTTGTTTATTCGACAATACATTTTCAAACTCTCCATTCATGCCAATGAAAAAGCACTGGATGGAGACCGTGGCAAATTAATAGACCGCCAACGCAATGAGATGAAAACACAGACCACGCCTTCCTGGTATAAGTTAAACGGCAACTGGGATGAATGGCAACAACTAAAATGGAAGTTCAAGATTCCTAAAGATTTCCGTCCGTCCGGCAGTTTTACTCATTTACATCAACTAAAGGCACAGGAAGGCAACAACGGTTCACCCGTAATTACTATCACTGCACGAAGCAACGGAAACGGGAGTAATCGCCGTATACAAATCATTCATAACGGAGATACCGAAGAAACAACGAAAGGTACTATAATAGACAATCTCCCATTGGAAGATTTCGAAGATGAATGGATTCAGGTAGAAACTGAAATGCACTATACCCACAATGGCTCGTTTAGTATCACTTTAAGCCGACTCAGTGACGGGGAAAAGACTTGTTCAACGTTCCTTTGATGACATAGATTTATGGAGGAAGGGAGCAATAAGTATCCGCAATAAATTCGGCATATACCGTAGTTTCGGCAAAACCCTGACGGATGAAAATGACCGTCCAACCAACGGAATCAAAGATGAACATATTCTACTGGCGGATTTCAAGGTATACGAGAAAAACACGAATCCTGATCCGCAACCGCATGATTAAGAAAAAACTGCTAAAATGACTAGATGAAAATGGGGAAGCCCAAACTTCCCTCATCTTCTATTTTCTATTTACCAATTGCAGTCGCCCAGTTATCAGCAAAACGGAAATTACCGACTCTGCCCTTATATCCTCTGCGATATCTGAATGAAATCCCTTTCAACCCATTCTTCAAATCATTCTCTTCACCGTCGGCAACAAGCGTAGCTTTAGGTTCCTTCTTACTCAATTCCGGATTAACAAAAAGGGAAGCCTGATTCTTGTCGTAATCGACTTTCAATATCAAAAGGTGGGTTTTGTCATAATCATAAGTTTCTGTTCCCTCTGTACGCATATTGCGTACAGAGACTCAAACTTAATCTTATCCTTACCTTCGCGTGCAACAAACACCTTCCCTCTATTGGCTCCTCCCGTATAATTAATATCCAAAGCCACAAAATCGGCAAAGTTGCTACCTCCCAACTTGGAGAAGTTGGCTAGAAAAAGCCAGATAATAGGTTCCCTTTCTATATTCCTTATTTACATCCGTAAGAGAATAAACACTAAAACGACTACCTTTGATATCAGCCGGAAAGTTGCCTATATCTATGGATAATCCTCCTTCCGGATACCCTTTATAAGAAAGCGCCTTGCCTACTAACGGACTTCCTACTCCTTCCAGCGGATTAGTGGAAAACGCCCCATTCCAGAATCGGTACGAATCGGCTCTTTCTTATCACCATAAACAGCTTTTTCCAGTTGGTCACCTGGTTTATAATCTTTCAGGAGATCCTTTTTCAGAACTTGCGCATTTGCCAACAGAGCAAAAAGACATGATTGCCACTGATAATACTACTTTTTTCATCACATTATTATTTTAATAATTATATTCATAAAAACTTGAAACGATCATTTCTGATAATACAAATCAAAAGTTATAGTTGCATTCTCATTATTCCAAGGCAGAGTCCTGAGTAAAATCCACACCGATTGAAAGAATGCGCATGATACCAATCTTATCCCCCTTATGCGGTGTTTTGAAGGCGATCACGCTTCCAACTTCGAAAATAGACTCGTCTTTTGTTGTCTCATCCTTTTTAAACGTGCGTATATCCCGTCTTTTTATATCCATTCCGGCAAATGCATCCGTAGATAATTCTACCATCTTGCCATCCTTCACTTTATCAATAATAGCTTTCTGTGCTTCATCCGTTTCCGACAATATCAGGAATGTGGTCTTATTGGAGTAATAGTTTGGGAAGAGTCTCTCAACATCTTCAGCTTCAGAAGAAGAAGTCAGTCCTTCCAGTCTTTTTCCCTCACACCAGCAGTTTCTCAAATTCTTTCCAAGCCGTTCGGGACTTTGCAGATTAAAATCCATAGGGCTATTGCAGATGGTAGCAAAGTCTACTTCTCTTTCTCGCTCGGTAGTCAGAATACAAGCAGCTACCACTTCGCCCTTGTCGGCAATCATCATACTTCCGAAAGTAGAATTACGATGTGCTCCCAGTTTAAGATTAGGATAAGACAGCCATGCCATTACCGTTACCTGGCAAGCAGGAGACAATTCTATCTCTTTTTCACCATTCGCATAAACCAGTTTCACAGCTACCGTAGCAGTAGTCTCAAAAACCGGAACTTTGAATATCAGTGTTTCTTTTTCCAGACTTATGACTTCCGCTTCCGTCTCGCCAAACAAAACTTTTTCGATAGATGTCAGTTGCGTACCGGTAATGGTAATCAGCTCTCCCTCCGTTACCGTGGCAGGAGGAAAATCCTCTGAGGTGACCGTCGGATCTTCCGGTACTCCGGGCTCTTCAGGCTCTGCCGGTTCCACCCGGTATATCTGTAAGTCGTTTGTCTCGAAGCGTTGTAGCCGTAGGTTATCACCAATTCGTCATTATCAAATTCAAACCGGTTGATGAATCCGCGTTCATAGACGAGCAACGAATCTCCCGCCACCCGGTATTTTCCTTGCGGGTAATCGGTCACAAGATTATCATCCACATCGAATGTCTGTATAGTTGATGTATAGTCGCTGCCAAAAATGGCAAGCACTTTCGGATAAGCCCCTACACGTTGCCACGTCCCTTCTACGGAGTTCACTCCCAAGTTACCGCTATCCCATTCGGAATCATCGTTATCACATGCGGCAAATGCCCAAAGTATCAGCGGTAATATAATAAATATACTCTTTTTCATATCTTCCTTTCATTTAGTCATTAATCTTTCTGGAAATAGAAGTTCAAGGTCATCGAACCTTTAGTGTCGGAAACACTTTCCATCTGGACTGCTACAAGTTCCACAAAACCTATTGCCACCAGGTTCTTGCCATCCACATCACTATACACCAAAAGCAAATTGATGCCTCCAATATCAAATCCTTCCAGATTGGTCTTGTTATAGTTGTCATCCAAAAGCTTATAACGGGCTACCTGTTTGGTGCTGCCTGTCAGATTCAATCCGTCAGCTTTCGCCTGCTCGATGCTGATTTTCTCCAAAGTTCCATTTTTAATCTTATCCATATATGCTTTCTCTGCCGGAGTCGTTTCGAGCAGCTTGCGGAATCTCAGATTGAGTCCGTCGGCTTCGAGCGCCTTGCCGTTACATTTGAATTTATGAATATTCAGCTTTTTGGAGAACCCTGCCAACTGCATACCGTCGCTGTTTTGTGTAGCGCACAAATGGATAATCTCTTTATTATCCGCAAACTCACAAGGATTATAATATTTACCGGTTGTTCCGCTAAATAGATTCGCATTCTCACTGCCATGCCCGTAAAGGGTTATGTTTTTCCAGATATATACTTCGGGGACAATGACCTGGCAGTCTTCGGCCGTTTCCAGTTTCGTCTCGTCATAATAATAAAGAGTAATCTTCTTTGTTGCCTGTGACCTCGTATTCCGCACTCAGCTGACAGGTCAGTACATCGGTTGCCCGTTTGGTGATTTCCGCTTTATATTCACCCACGAACACACTGTCTACTTGTGTAAGATTCACGCCTTTGATTTCAATCGAAGAGCCGGCGGAAGTCATTCTCGGATAGTCGCTGACCGACGGATAAGCCAGCTCCAGTGAGAAAGGCGTGCCGGAAGTACTCACCTGGCGAATCTCCGTCCCATACTGATAATTCAAAACAATATCCACCGCCTCATCTTTAAAGTAAGGTACTTCCACTTCTATTTCTTCCCGCGTCTGGGTGACAACCGTCGCCTCTTTGGTTCCGAAAAGTACGCCCGTCACAATGTCCAGGTTCTCTCCCGTCAGGCCAACAACGGTATACGGCCGGGACTTATTCACATAACCGGTCAGCTCGGGAATCACATATTCCATCGTAAAAAGCTTTCTGAGGTCTTTATACTCCCATAAGGGTAAACACCTCAATAATGCCCGATACAACCTCATTCGTCACTCCGGCAATAACCAGTGAGCGGTTAATCCGATACTTCACGTCCGTCTTCACTCCACCTATCTTGATGGAGTCTACCTCTTGCAGGTTAGCGCCCGTGATACTGATCTCTGTTCCTGCCACTCCGTTCTTCGGACTAAAGTCGGTCACTTCGGGCGGATTCTGGTTCGCCTCAAACATGCTCAATTTCTCATTACAGGCAGTAATGCCCAGCAGTAGGGCAACGGCAGCCATTAATGTATATATATATCGATTCATATTCATTATTTCAAGTTTTTAAATTTACGGCAAAATGGTCTGTCACACACCTGAATATCCCGAATTCTGCGTAGCGTTCGGACAGTAATAATCACGTTGTAGGGAATAGGCAACAGTAATTGCCAGTTTTCCAAAAGCGGGTCTTTCACATATACGGGCGTTTTCTCGTTCGCATAGTAATCGGTCAGAGCACCTGTACTCTTATTGCGCATCTGTTCGGTCGTATAGTGTTTCCTCATTACATTTATCAATTGTTCCGTCCGGAGCAAATCGAACAAGCGGTGGTTCTCCAAAGCAAACTCCAGCCGTCTTTCTTTAGCCATCGCTGTCCGGTATTCCGACTTGGTTGTAATGGGCTGCACCTCTTCGACCTTCTTCAGTCCCGCCCGCAGACGGGTTGCGTTGATATAGTCGAGAGTGCATTTTTGCGTGGGTCCGTTAAATTCATTTTTCTATCTCACCCAACATTAGCAACACATCGGCAAACCTGAGAATAGGCCAGTCGTTTTCAGCATCATAACGCACCGTTACCGGACTTAGATACTTCGTCACATAAGACACATATTGCGTTGCCCCCTTCTGGTCAATCCAGAACTCCTTCAATATAACATCTTTCCGAGTCTCACCTGCTTCCGGAATTATAGGTGCTGATCAAATCCTCCGTCGGACAGTTGTAGCCGTTTCCGCTACCGGTCAAAATCATATTCTCACTATTCACCGGAGCGAAATAATTGGCGAAAGGCGACCCCAGTCCGTTTCCTCCAGACAGATAGCGGGACACAAAAATCATCTCCTTATTCATCTCATTCGAAATACTGAACACATCCGCATACGAGCTTGTCACCAGTCCGTATCCGCTGTTCTTCTCCACATCTTCCAACAAGAGTTTGGCCTGAGTAAGCATCTCCTTGTCCATTCCATTTTTGGAAAGTGTCAGATATACCTTTCCAAGAAGCGTCTTTGCTCCCCATTGGTCTACGCGTCCGATATTACTGCTGTCATATTTAACGGGCAGTTTTCTGGAAGCATAATCCAGATCGTCAATAATCAACCGATAGACGGCATCCACCGTACTCCGCTCATAATTTTTAGCTTCCTCGGCCGTGATTCTTTCAGTCACAAGAAACAACGGTCCATACAGGCGAACCAGATTGAAGTAATGATAGGCACGGATAAAGCGGGCTTCGGCATCATATACTGTTCTCTCAACGTCACGTTCGTCACCACCTGCGAATGTCCAAGCACTGTATTGCAATTCGCAATGTTATGATAAGCCTTTTCCCAATACGCATTATTGATCGTATTGGAAGGCTCCACTTGAAAAGAAGTCCAGATTGGCAATCTCCAGACTAGTCCCGGTAGTCGATCCCCTGTCCTTCATGCCTGGTATTGTCCGAACGGACCTCGGTCAAAAAGAATTCATTGTTCAATGTTCCGTGAATGCCATTGTAACAAGCCATCACGGCGGCGTTGATTTCTTCTGCGTTCCGATAGAAGTTCTCACTGTCCATCTGGTCGTAGGCTGCCCTGTTCAGGAAATCCTCGCAGCCGAACAGCAAAAATAAAGCCGGTAGATAAATTAGTATATTCTTCATGGTTCTCTCTTTTTTTTTAAAAGTTAATATTCAGACCAGCACTGAAGGTGCGTTGAATAGGGAATGCTCCTCTCTGCAAAGCATTTCTGGCCATAGCCGTCCGGTATACTCGCTTGCATAGCGGGGCTTCGGGATTGATACCGCGATAGCCGTCCGACCACAGGTACAGAAGGTTCTGTGCGGAAACATAAACCCGCAATTTGGAAAGTCCTACTTTTGCGTGCCGCCTTCCTCGGCAAGTCGTAACCCAGAGTGACATCACGCAGCGCGATAAATCCGGCATCCTCAATCTGATAGTCGGTCAGTGAATGCTGTATTCCGTTGTCGCGGAAAGGCGTTTTTCCATCGCCCGGATATTCGACGCTCAACCATCGGTTGGCCACGTACTTCGTATTCCACATACGGAACTCATTATAATTATTGTCGGTGTTATACACCTTTCCTCCTACCTGACCCTGAAGGGGTGAATGCCAAATCGAAGTCGCGATACTTCAACGTATTCGTCATACCCCAGATAAAGTCAGGATAAGGATTTGCCGAGAGGCACACGGTCGTTGTCGTCAATCACATCATCACCGTTCGTATTGGCTACGTAATCCTCCCGGTTTGTCATTGATATGATGCCGGATTATTGTCTATTTCTTCCTGACTCTTCCATACGCCGATTGTTTTGAATCCATAGAACTGGATCAGCGGATCACCCACACGGGCAATGTAGTATTCTTTATTTGAGCCCGGCGTGACTTGTTCGGACGGTCCGCCCAAGTCGAGCAGCCTGTTGCGCGTCAGTGACAGGTTGAAAAAGAAGTGCTCCATTTAAATTGTCGGTTGTTGATATTGTAAGTAGTCAGTTCCATCTCGAAACCACGGTTTCTCAGTTTACCCTCATTTGTCCAGGCTTGTGTATATCCGGCGATGCTGTTAACCGTTTTCTGATAGAGCAGACTTTTCGTGATAGAGTAATAGTAGTCGAAAGTCAGCCCGATGCGATTGTTCAGCAGAGAGATATCCAGACCGAAATTCGCCTGATTGGTTTGTTCCCACTGCAAGGCCCGGTTGCCCAGAGAAGCGGAGTTGTTGGCCAGTCCGGAGACAACCGAACCGTTGCCCTCGCCAAGGATATAACCTGCCGAATCGAGCAGGTCCGTATTAGCATAGCTTTCGATAGCATCCGTACCCGTCACACCGTAGCTCAATCGCAGTTTCAACTGATTCAGCCACTTCGCCCGTTCTTTGATGAATGATTCTTCCGAGATTCTCCATCCTGCCGATACGGAGGGAACCATCCCCATTTATTATCTTTACCGAATTTGGAGCTTCCATCCGTACGCAAACTCACTGACAACAGATAGCGGTCTTTCAATGCATAATTGACACGGCTGAAATAAGAAACCATCGCATTGTCATTCTTCCATGTGCCGGTACGCAGGGTGGTACCTTCGTACTGGTCTATTCTTCCTGCCGCACTCAAGTAATGAATGTAATCGGTAGGAAAATCGAATCCCAGAATCCCCGTCCTCTTATTCGTATATTTATAGACAGAGGCTCCCAGCAGCCCATCCAACTGATGAATACCTTTGAACTTCTTACTGTAATTCAATGTATTCTCCGACGCCAGGTTGATAGACTTGCTGGAGGTATAATATCCACGATTGGAATCACCTGCACTTTTCGCCCCTACATTCTGATAAGTATCCGTCTCAGTAAAGTTGAAATTGAAACTATTGGAAGAGCGGAAACGCAATTCTTTTCAGTAACTTGATATCGATATATCCCTGCAATTGCATACGGTATTGCCCTTTCGGACTAAAAAACATTATCGATAATTCCACGGGGATTGTTGTTCGTCGATCCCCACGGGGTAGCTGTCACGGTCTTTTCCAGCCCCGTCTGCGGATCAATAGTTGTATAGGTCTTACCATTAAAATGCGAACCTCTCGTATATTCTCCTACCGGAACACCTGTAATGGCGGATGTCTCTTCGGTATGCTTCACCGGCATCCAGGAAGGGGTTCTCACAAAAGTCCGTAAAGTTGGTTGCCGGACGTTCGGATTCGGTATAGGAAGGAGCGATGTTTATACCTACCGTCACGCGCTTGGACAAATCGGCGTCTATTCTCGCTTTTACATTATACCTTTTATAATAGTTCTTCAGCATCATGCCCTCGTCGCTGTTATAAGCACCGGAAATATAATACCGGATACCACTGCTACCACCACTGACGGAGAAGTCTACATTATAATAGTAAGCATTGTCGTTGAAGGCTTCCTGCTGCCAGTCCGTATTATTATTGATAGCTGCATACGCCATCTCTTGTGAAGACAATGATGTACCCAACAAATTATGTTCCCTGATGCGTAAATCCAGATATTCTTTCGTGCTCAGCACGGAATGCAACTTATAGTTCGACTTTACGCCCCACTTGGCTTTCACCGAATATTTAGGTTTGCTGATAACGCCGCCTTTAGTTGTAATCATGATAACACCGTTGGCTGCACGCGAACCGTAGATAGCCGCCGATGCGGCATCTTTCAGTACCTCGATGCTTTCCACATCACTCGGATTGAGCGATTCAAGACCGTCGCTCACCGGGAAGCCGTCGACGATAATCAGCGGATTGCTGCTGGCACTGAATGAAGAAGTACCTCGAATGGATATATCCGGATCGGCTCCCACCTCGGAAGTGGTGTTCAGAATCTGCACACCGGCCACCTTACCCAACAGCGCCTGATCCAGACGAGGGGTAGGAACGTCTTCGATACCGTCCATATTGACTTTTTGTCACCGAACCGGACAAATGAGATTTCTGCTGCACACCATAGCCCACCACAACTACTTCGTCCAGTTGCTGCAAATCTTCGTGCATCACTACGCGTACCTCTTTCTTGTTCTTTACCGAAACTGTCTGGGTGGCGAAACCTACATAGGAGAATTTCAATGATGTTTTTTGTTCTTCGGCAGGCTGATGGAGAACTTACCATCCATATTCGTGATCGTTCCGCCGGAAGACCCTTCCACCATAACCGATACCCCGATGAGAGGCTCGTTATTCTTATCGACTACAACTCCGCCGACAACTGTGTTCTGTTGCGCCTCGTCCAAACCGGGCGAAAAAGCCAAAGCGGGAGTTCCAACTATAAATACCATGAAGAGGGTACTTATCAAAAAGATAGGAATTCTTTTTCATATTACAATGTTTTTCATATTTACGTTCGCGGAAAAACAAAAACGATTCTTTCCCGGCCGGAGAAAGTTTTTCGGTTCATTCTTCCAGTTACAAAAATAGTGATAACAAGATAGAAGGCATTTACAGAATCCGTCAAAGAGTTGTAGGGAAGATTCTCCATTTGCAATAATCCTTCCAAAGCTTGTAAAAATAGCCCATAGATGTGTTGATACTATAAAATGAGTTTGTTAAGCCCTGCTTTTGCCCTTTTTTTATTATTTTTGCTAGACGAAAAAGCATACACCCCAAATATAGTTCATTTATGAAGAAGCTGATATGTATTTTGCTGGTTTTTATCCTTCCACAAATCATTTTCGCAAATCAACGATACCATTTTTCCAATTTATCAGTCCAAAACGGACTATCACAGCTTCATGTCACTTGTATCTACCAGGACCGGCTGGGATATATGTGGTTCGGCACCCGCAACGGACTGAACAAGTTCAACGGCAATAACTTCGAAACTTTCTGGAATCATGCCGACGACGAATGCAGTATCAGCAACAATACCATCGCCTGCATCACCGAAGATGCGGAAGGCAACCTCTGGTTCGGAACGGAAAACGGACTGAACAAACTCGATAAACGCAGAAACGGGTTCAAACGGTATTACTTCGACCCTGAAGCTAATGCCGCCAACAATAAAATCATATCCCTCTTCACCGATAAGGAAGGCACGTTGTGGGTGGGAACCATCTCCGGCTTATATGTTTTTTTGATGCAAAGGAGGACATCTTGAAGGAGATCCTCTGAAAGAACTGGCGAAACAACTCCATAAGTACTATCATCGAGAAAGACGACCTTCTCTATATCGCTTCGAGTATGAGCGGACTGGTGATATACGATCCACGGAAGAACCGGGTGGTCCGTTCGTACCGCAAAAGATTCGAAGACGCTGCCTATCCCCTCCAATTATATTAAAGATGTATATATCGACAAGAAAGATAACATCTGGATAGGAACCTACAAAGACGGAGTTTGCGTCATCAGGCATGACTTATCGGAAGTGATATATTACAATACCGCCAACGGACTGTCCAACAACGATATCCGTTGCATCAAAGAATCTCCTGCAGGAGAAATGTGGATAGGTACTTTCGACGGACTGAATATCGTTAATCCTGTGACGAGCCGCATCGCTTCTTACAAAACACGGAGCACAGGGCAGTCTGAGCCATCATTCGGTGTACAGCATACTCTTCGACCGGATGCAAACCATCTGGATCGGAACCTATGCCGGTGGAGTTGATTACTACAATCCTTACGGCCACCTGTTCGACTTTTACAATCCCGCCACCATCCTGAACGCCAATCTGGGCATTCTGGGCCCCGCCGTCGAATATGACGGAACACTCTATATCAGTTCGGAAGGCGGCGGACTGATTGCCTTCGACCTTGCTCAACAATCCTTCCGGCAATATACCCTACCTCACAAGGCTGACGGTTCGGTGAAAAATATCTTCAAGACTGTCTATCTGGACGGTGACCGCATCCTGTGGGGGACGAGCCAAGGTGAAGTATATGAATTCAACTTGAATACCCGTCAATTCTCCCTGTTCTACCAGACTACCGACCGGCGACCGATTTACCATATCAGCCGAAGCCGCGCCGGAGAAGTGATTATCGGTGCTATCAGTGTGACGGAAGGCTTGGTATTCATCTCCGACGACGGACAACGAAGCATACAAACTGAATTTCCCGTCAAAGGGAAAGGCGGTGTCCACTTCTCTCATGTGATTTGTGTATGTGAGGTCGACAACGATATTTTCCTAATCGGTACGAAGAACAACGGACTGTTCTGTTATGACAAGATCAACCACACGCTGCTCTCCTACAACGAGACAAACGGCCTCGCCGCCCAATATATCAGCAGCATACTGAAAGATCATTCCGGAAGCGATATGGATCAGCAGCATCGACGGTGGTTTGAGTGAGCTTGTTCTTTCCACCGGACAGTTCACCACCTACAACGAGAAAAACGGATTAATGAACAACCAGATCTGCAAAATCGTAGAAGGGAACGATAACACCCTTTGGCTCAGCACACTGAACGGGATATCCAACCTCGACTTGCGTACCCGCGGCATTACCAATTATAATAAGGAAAGCGGCATACGTGTGCAGGAGTTTTCTCCATGCGCCGGCCTGCACCTATCGGGCAACCGCATCTTCTTTGCCGGAAACAACGGCTTCACACTGTTCAATCCCAACGACATCATCACCAATCCGAATGTCCCGCCCATCATCCTCGACAAACTGCATATCAACAACTGCCTCATACAAGCCGGCGATGAAGGCGACATCCTGAAAGAGAACATCTCCACCCAAAAAGAAAATCGTACTGAAATACAATCAGACCAATATCACCATCGAATATTGCGCACTGAATTATATCTTCAACAACAAGAACCAATATGCCTACAAGCTGGAAGGCTTCGACCATGACTGGAATGAAGTAGGCAACCGCCGTTACCGCCTATTATACCAATATCCCGTCGGGCACTTACAAATTCGTAGTGAAAGGCTCCAACAATGACGGCATCTGGAACGAAGAAGGCACGACATTGGAAATCGTGGTTCTTCCCCCGCTATGGAAGACCTGGTGGGCTTACCTCTTCTATGCAGTGGTGGCTATTGCTCTTATCGCTTTCATTATCCGCTATTTCACCGAAAAGAAACGTCTGCAAAACAACATCCGTCTCAAACAGATGGAAGCGGAAGTTCACGAAGAATATTATCAGGAACGCAATCGTCTCTTCACCAATTTCTCGCACGAACTGCGGACACCGCTTACGTTGATTATGGCTCCGTTGGAAGAGTTCGTAAAACGCACCGACCTGACGGATGATATTCATTATAAAGTGAAACTGATGCTACGCAACGCCCAGCGCCTGCTCCGCATTGTCAACAATCTGATGGACCTGCAAAAAGAACGAAAGCGGAACCATGAAACTGCAAGTCTCCGAGAACGACATGATAAAATTCACGCACGAAGCTGTCTCTTCTTTCCAGGACTTAGCATTATATCGGAACATTCATCTGAAGTTCAAACATTCCATCGACTGCCAACCTGTATGGTTCGACTGGAATTTGTTGGAGAAAGTCTATTTCAACTTCCTCTCCAATGCCTTCAAGAATGTGCCGGACGGGGGAACCGTATCCGTAGAACTGGACGTCAAGCCCTATTCCGAACTTACTTTCTTCCTGCCTGCCAAACTGAATAAATATAAGAATACGGAGATACGATATCTCACCATTTCCATCCAGGACAATGGTGTCGGCATTGCTCCCCGATGAATTGGAGAAGATCTTCCAACCATTCTACCAAGTGGCTCAGAACGAACATTCCAAATCGGGAACCGGCATCGGACTAAGCCTCAGCAAGGCAATTATAGAGATGCATCACGGAGTGGTGTGGGCAGAAAAAAACGCAACCGGAGCGAATATGTCCGGTGTAGGCTTATCAAGCTCCGGTGCAGTATTCAAATTTGTACTGCCGGTCGACAAAAGTCTTTTCGCTCCCGAAATGATAATCGAATCGGCCGAAGATAAAGCCGTATCTTTCAGCGTTGAGCTTCCGGACGCCGCTTACGAACCGGACAATTCCTCCAGAAAGCAAGCTACGATTCTGGTAGTGGAGGACAATCGCGACCTGAACAATTATATCTGTTCCTGCCTGGCGGATAGATACAATGTAGTGGGCGTGACAAACGGCGAAGAACGCTCTTGCCAAAGCGGTCTATCTGCTTCCCAACCTGTTATCACCGACCTGATGATGCCCAAGATGAATGGTATCGAAGACTGATCCGTCGGTTGAAGAAGGATATGAATACCAGCCATATCCGATTATTATGGTGACGGCAAAGACTGAAAGCAGAAAAAAGCAAATCCTTT
>VOFK01001340.1_pt1 | contig 36295 bp, 47 predicted proteins | sample 5384121 | NCBI WGS metagenome assembly VOFK01 (sample SAMN12384730, study PRJNA508395) | human gut metagenome | isolation source: healthy gut J | host: Homo sapiens | reverse complement strand
CGTACCAAGGCGGCCCCTGGCGGCCGATATCGCGGGCACCCGATGCTACGAGGTCGAAATTTTCGAAAGCGTCGACGCCGCACGCGAAATGCGCCGGGTCGTTCCCTTCGAACTTGTTGAGCATGTCGCCGACGGTGACGTGTTCCCCATTTTTCATAGCGGGGCCCCAGAAGGCGTCTTCGACCGGACGCTTCCGGCCTCCAGCGGCCGGATTTTTGCAGTCCCGGAGTCCCGGTTGCACCCTGCGGCCAGGAGCGGCAGGGCCAGAAGTGCGGTTTTGATAGGTTTCATCAATGTGGGTTTATGTTGTTTCCGAATTTTTCCGGCATGGTGCGTGCTTTGTGGACAAATATAAATAAAATTTCGTCATACTGGTACGAACTGGTATGTTTTTTTGAGAATAATGCCCGAATGGCAAGCGCTGCCGGGTGCGGCGGGGAGGTGCGTTTGCCGGCACATATTGTATATGTGTCCATGCGTATATTCGTCCGTATGCGGCTTTTTCGTAAAAAAAACGTATATTTCGGGGAAATTCAAAAACCCGAACGACATGAAAAATTTATTTACACTGACATCTATGACTGTTACCGCTGTTGCACTGACTTCGTGCTGCGGGGGCATCGAAGAGCGAAGCCCCGTGGATCGTCGACCGTTTCGACGACATCAAGGTCATCCGTTACGAAGTCCCCGGTTTCGAGCAGCTTCCGCTTGCGGAGAAGGAACTGGTCTATTACCTCGCCGAGGCTGCCAAGTGCGGCCGGGACATCCTTTCGACCAGAATTTCAAATACAACCTCGCCGTGCGCCGTACGCTCGAAACGGTTTACGAGAACTACCGGGGCGACCGCTCGGCGGCCGAATGGAAGGCCTTGGAGAAATACCTGAAAAAAGGTGTGGTTCGCCAATGGCATTCATCACCACTATTCGAACGACAAGTTCGTCCCCGAGTTCACCGAAGGTTACCTGCTCGACGTGATAGAGACGATCCCCGAGGAAAAGTTCGGCGACCTGAACCCGCTGCGCGGCGAGGTCTGCAAGGCTATCTTCGATCCGGCGCTCTATAAAACGCGCCTGAACCAGACGGCGGGCGAAGACCTGATCGCCACCTCGTCGAACAACTACTACGAGGGCGTGACGCAGGCCGAGGTCGAGAAATTCTACGCCGACATGGTCGACCACAACGACCCGGAACCGATCTCCTACGGCCTGAACTCCAAGCTGGTGAAGGAGAACGGCGTCCTAAAAGGAGCGCGTATGGAAGGTCGGCGGCATGTATTCGCCCGCCATCGAGAAGATCGTCTACTGGCTCGAAAAAGCGCCAGGCCGTAGCCACCGAACCGCAGAAAAGCAATATCGCAAAGCGCTGATCGAATATTACAAGACCGGCGACCTGCGCGAGTTCGACCGCTATAATATCGGCTGGGTGAAGGACACCGTGTCGAACGTCGACTTCGTGAACGGCTTTATCGAGGATTACGGCGATCCGCTCGGCCGCAAGGCTTCGTGGGAGGGCATCGTGAATTTCATGGACAAGGAGGCCTGCCACCGTACGGAGGTGATTTCGGATAACGCGCAGTGGTTCGAAGACCATTCGCCCGTTGCTCCCGCCTATCGCAAGGAGAAGGTGAAGGGCGTTTCGGCCAAGGTCATTACGGTGGCGATGCTCGGCGGCGACTGCTATCCCGCCACGCCCATCGGCATCAACCTTCCCAATGCCGACTGGATCCGCAAGGAATACGGTTCGAAGTCGGTCACGATCGACAACATCACCTATGCCTACGACATGGCCGCCCACGGCAACGGCTTCAACGAGGGAGTTCGTGCTGCGTGCCGGGGACCGCGAGGTGATGGACAAGTACGGCAAACTGGCCGACGACCTGCATACCGACCTGCACGAGTGTCTGGGGCACGGTTCAGGACAGCTGGCGCCGGGCGTGAAGGGCAACGAGCTGAAGAGTTTACAGCTCGACGCTCGAGGAAACCCCGCCGACCTCTTCGGCCTCTACTACCTGGGTGACCCGAAGATGGTGGAACTGGGGCTGGTGCCCTCGTTCGACGTGGCGAAGGCCGGCTATGCGAAATATATCCTGAACGGCATGATGACCCAGCTGGCGCGTATCGAGCCGGGCAAGAACGTCGAGGAGTCGCACATGCGCAACCGCAAGCTGATCTGCGAGTGGTGCTATGAGCGCGGCAAGGCCGACAACGTGATCGAAATGATCCGGGAAAACGGCAAAACCTATGTCGTGGTCAACGATTACGAAAAACTGCGCCGACTGTTCGGCGACATGTGCTCCGCGAGGTGCAGCGCATCAAGTCCGAAGGCGACTACGAGGCCGGCAAGGCGCTTGTCGAGCGGTATGCCTGCGTCCAGGTCGATCCCCAGCTGCACCGGGAGGTGCGTGACCGTTACTATGCACTCGGCATCGAACCTTACGGCGGCTTCGTGAACCCCGAGTTCGAACTCGTCGAAAAAGGACGGCAAGGTGGTCGATGTGAAGATTTCCTATCCGGCGAACTACGTCGAGCAGATGCTCGGCTATTCGAAGAATTATTCTTTCCTGCCCAATATCAATTGACGGGCGCAGTCCCGAAGAGAAAGCCGCCCCGAATTGTTCGGGGCGGCTCTTTTTGTCGGAAAGTTCCGGCCGGATGCTGCCGTGCTTCCGCAGAGGGCTTGCCTTGCGGAAGGGGGCTGCAATTTCTCTCAGCGGTTGGTCATCCGCATGTATTCGAATTCGGCCGCCTGGCCTTCCGGCCCCTGGTAATACAATCCCGGGCGTGCTACGCGATCCCATTGCAGCAGGTCTTCGGCACCTACGGGCAGGTTCTCCACTTGTTTCCAGGTGTGTCCGTCGGTACTGTACCCGAATGCTGCGGGGGCATTCCCCCGTACCTCGATGCGCAGGTAGACCGGCAGGTGCGCCCCGATCTGCCCGGAGCTGCCCAGCAGCGTTTCCCTGCCGTCCTTGTAGAGCTTCAACAATACCTCGTCGCCCTGCAATCCCCATACGAGGAGGTTCGCTGCATCCCCGTATACCGTGAGCCCGCTCCATCCTGCGTTGCGGTCGGAGAGTGCCGTTTCGAGCGTATAGTCGGGACTTACGGCCCTCAGGCAGAGCCGTGCCGGTTTTTACGCCCTCTTTGGGCCGCCCGTCCAGGCAGAGGCGCCCGTCGGCAAGCTCGATCTCGGGCGTCGCGTAAGGATAGTTCCACGTCCACTCGGGTCGGAGCCGGTCGGCCGTGAAGTCATCCGCGAAATCGAATACGGGCTGTTGTGCCATACCGGCAAAAGGCATCGGCTGCGTCAGGGATGCCGTCTCCCCGCCCGTGAAATGAAGCCACAGGTCATCGCCCAGGACGATCTGCTGCAACATCGGCTGGCGTCCCAGAAAGAAATTCTTCCCGGCCAGATAGGCGTGGCAGAGGTAGAACATCCTCCCGTCGGGCGTCGTCGTGATGGTGCCGTGCCCGATGGACTGGACATCGCCGCCGCCGTGCAGGATCGGGTTCCCGGCGTAACGCTCGTAGGGGCCCCGCAGGTTTTTCGAGCGGGCGACCGCCACGGCGTAGTCGCTCCCAGGGCCGCAGCAGCCGTTTATGGAGTAGACGATGTAATAGTAATCGCCGATTTTCAGCCAGTGCTGCCCTTCCATGCCCTGCCGTTTGTCGTCGCGCAGCAGCGTGAAGGGTTCCCCCGCCATGCGCAGCCCGTCGTCCGAGATTTTGCAGGCCAGCAGTTCGATCGGCCTTTGATCCAGCCCGTAGGCTTTCCACGAGATATACAACTCGCCGGCGTCTTCCAGCACGAATGCGTCGATCGCCTCGGTGCCGTACTCGACGATTGGGCCGTGGTCGGTATAGGGGCCTTCGGGTTTGTCGGCCGTGGCGACGCCGATATACGACGTCCCGTCGGTTTTCCGGCGTGCCGTATAATAAGCGTATGTTTTGCCGTTGCGGTGGAAAAGTTCCGGGGCCCAGAACGAGGATCTCGTCCATGCGGGCTGCTGCTCGAACAGGTGTCCGATCTGCCGCCAGTTGACCAGGTCTTTGGAGCGGAACAGCGGGTAGGGGGGCCCATTCCGACGAGGTGCCCGTTGCATAATAGGTGTTGCGACCCGGATGACCGTCGGGTCGCCATGTCGACCCGCAATGACCGGGTTGCGGAACGTAGCCTGCTGGGCGCCGGCGCCCATGAAGGTCAGGATCGAGGCTAAAAGCAATAGATGTTTCATCTGCATGAAATTTTAGGTGTGAGGGGCAGTTCTGCCGACAAATATACGAAAAATATCGGGTCGCAACTGTGCGTGCATGCCGTCTTTCGGAGGGGCGGAATTCATCCGGGTTCATGTGGTTCCAAACGAAAGGCGCACCCCGTACGGGTGCGCCTGATTCCGTTCTGCAGTGCCGGGGTTATTCCGCAACCTCTTCGAACATGTCTTTGCCGACGCCGCAGACGGGGCAAACCCAGTCTTCGGGAATCTCTTCGAACTGCGTTCCGGGGGCGATGCCTCCGTCGGGATCGCCCACTGCGGGGTCGTATACCCACTCACAAACGGTGCAACGGTACTTTTTCATTTCTTCTGGTTTTTAATGCGTTGTTTGTTATTTTTCGTTTTTACGGGCCGTTCCGGCCTCGGTTGCAAATATAAGATCATTTTCCGGAAATACGCAATCCCGGGCGTCTTCTGTCGACTTTTTGGCCGGATCCCGATACTATTGCGCCTGCTCTTCCTCTTCGTCGTCTTCCGCCGGGCGGTTGCCTCCGGGGGGCATAAAAGCTCCTCCACGAGGCGGTCGGCATCCGAACACGAGACGTACAGGCGGTCTTCGTAGATGTCGGTGATCTCCACGAAGTTTTCCACTCCGAGGCGTAGAGTTTCACGCGTTCGAACCGCCTGAGGTCGAGGAAATGTCCGTAATAACCGAAGAACCCACAGCCCCCGAATACCGGAAAGAACCATTTCATCCGCCGAGGGTCGACCCGGCGAACCGAGGCGATCTCGTCGCGGCGGATTTCGGTGATGTCCAGCAGGCAGCGCACTCGACCTTTTTCGGTGACCACGATCCTGCGGGGGGATCGACAGCGACATCAGGGCGATGAGCGAAGCGCCACGATGAACGAGGTGAACCAGGCCGAGGTAGCCTCCTTCGTAGAGGTGGTACAACAACCAGCCCAGCAGTACGAAGACCACCAGATAGACCAGCGTCCAGTAGATCGCCCGGCGGCTGAAACGGTATTTATAGGTTTTCTCCATCCGCGCTTTCCTCCGTCTTTTCGCGCCCGGCCAGCAGTGCTTCGGCGATGACCATATCTTCGGGGGTCGTGATCTTCAGGTTCGTACGCTCGCCTTCGCACAGGAATACGGCCTCGCCGGCCTGTTCCACGACCGATGCGTCGTCCGTAAATTCTGGGCGGTACTCTGCCTCGTAGGCGCGGCGCAGTAGGTCGGCACGGAATACCTGCGGGGTCTGTACGATGCGCAGGCGGCGGCGGTCGGCGATGCGCGAAGCCGTGCCGTCCGTTTCGCGGTACGAATCCACGGCTTCGACGACCGGGATCGCAGTGCCGTGTTCGGCGGCAGCGGCCACCGCACGGCGGATCATGCCGTGTGAGGCCAGCGGTCGTACGCCGTCCTGTACGGCGATCAATTCCGGATCGCGCTTCAGGGCTTTCAGCCCGTTTTTCACCGAATGGAACCGTTCGTCGCCTCCCGTCGTAACCGTGTGTGCCGCGATGTCGAAGCGTGCTGCGAAGTCCTTCCAGAAATCGGCGTGCGCCGCGGGCAGTACCACGACGATCTCCGCCCCGGCAGCGCCCCGGCGAAATTGTTGATCGTATGTGCCAGGACGGGCAGGCCGCCCAGCATCGTGAATGCTTGGGGCGCGAACCTCCCATGCGGGTTCCGCCCCCGCCTGCTACGATGATGACTCCTATCTGTTGTTCCATATCAGTTTTTTTCCGAATCCGAGCGTGTTGTCGGTGAATTTCATAAAGTCGGGCGCGATCGCCCACAGGGTCAGTTCTGCCAGTGCTGCATAGGGAAACCGTTTGAGGTATGCCCGCCTCGCCGCCTCGTCGGCCCTCGCGGCCTTTCCGCACAGTTGCAGCCCTCGACGCGTCCCACGACCTTCGTTTCGAGGACTACCGAGGCCGCGACACACGGGTTGCGAGCCATCTGCTGCGCGTGGCGTGTCGCCATGTCCGACGTGAAGATCAGCAAATTGCGTTCCGCATCGTAGCAGTAAAATGCGTTGCTGCAATAGGGGCGCTCCCTCGCTGCTCGTCGCCAGCGTCAGCACATGGTGTTTCTTCAGAAACCGTACGATCCGCGTATCGACGCCGGCTTTATGCCCGGCTTCCTGCGCCCCGGTGCTTTCCGCTGTATCCTCCGGATTTCCGGTTTTTCCGGTATACCGGACTTTTTCCGGGGCGTTCCTGTCTGTTCCCCGGCATTCCCGGGTGCTTTGCCCGTTTCCCGGATGGCTTCCGTCCTCGTCCTGCCGCCAGGCCTTTTATCGAACGGTTCCTGATCCCGGCCTTCCGGCATGTCGGCCGGCAGATGTCCCTTTGTCTGTCGTTGCGGTCATTTTCCCCGTTATTTCGCCGCCACCGGTGCTGCCGGCTGCGGGATGACGAGCGAATCGAGCTGCGTGATGCGCTCCCCCGTCTTTCACTTCGCCGTTCAGTTCGGCCACGATACGGTCGCGCACGAATTCGAACGTCGCGCGGTTCTGCTTCGAGATCGGTTCGGCCGGTTCCTGGGGGATTTTCAGCGGATTGATCGGCGTGCCGTTTTTCCAGATGCGGTAGTCGAGGTGGGGGCCGGTCGAGGCGCCCGTCGAACCGACGTAGCCGATCAGCTGCCCCTGCGAAACGCGCGAGCCCTTCGAGATGCCCTTGGCATAGCCGCTCAGGTGCAGGTAACCCGTCATCAGGTTGCCGGCATGTTTGATTTTGAGCGTGTTGCCACCGCCGCCGCCCCAGCCCTTGAAGGTCACCATCGCCGTCGGCTACGGCATGTACGGGCGTGCCTTTCGGCGCCGCGTAATCGACGCCCGTATGCGGCCGGTATACCTTTGTAGATCGGATGCTTGCGCGCATAGGTAAAAACTTCGAACTGATGCGTGTGTATTTCAGCGGCGCCTTGAGCATCTGCTTGCGCAGGCTTCCGCCGTCGTATTCCCAATACTGGATTTTGCCGCCCTGCCGGAAGGGGATGGCGTAGTACTCCTTGCCGCCCTGGCAGAATTTTGGCGCCCCAGATGCGGCCGATGCCGGCCGAAATGCTGTCGTCGATGAAGCGCTCGTCATAGATCACCGTGAAATTGTCACCCTTCTGGATGCCGAAGAAATCGACCGTCCACTGGTAAATGTCCTCCATTTCCGCGGCCAGCGCATAGGGCAGGTGCTCCTCCATGATCGCACCCCACAGCGACGAATTGATCGTGGCGCTTTCTTCTTGGTGCGGCGCACCGAGAACTCCTTTTCGCCTGTCTGGATGCTGACCGAATCCTCATGGAACCCGGAACACCACGTATTGCGACATGTTGCGTTCGTAGACCAGGTAGTCCAGGTGGGGGGGCATAGAGCGAATCCTCGTGGATGAAGACGGTGTATTTATGCCCGGCGCGGATGTTGCGCAGCGGGAAAATCTCTTTCGAGGCTTTGGTCGAGCCTGTCGACCGTAAGGGCCGAAACGCCGTACCCGTTTAGGATTTTTTCCCAGCGTTTCGCCGCTGCCCACCTCGCCCGTTTCGGTGCGGTAGTCGTCGGCATTGATGCCGTAAAGCGATATTCTGCGGCGCGGCTTCTTCCTTTTCGGCCGCGGCCTGTTGTGTGGTTCTGTTGCATGCCCCGGCGGCTACGAGCAGCAGGGCGCATATCGGTAATTTAAAACTTCTCATAGACGCAAGCAAAGATATGAAAAAACGCAGGAATCCCCAATTTTATTATTCCTTTGTCATTCAGGCCCGGGATTTGCTTTTTTGGTTTTGTGTTCCGGAGATTTATTGCTACCTTTGAAAAATTGTATGGATAAACCGACCCGAAATGTTGAAATGCTTGCTTGCTCCTGCGGCTCTCCTCTATAAGGCGGGGGGTGACTTTCCGTCACCGTCTCTTCGACTGGGGTATCTCAAAAGCGAGAAGTTCGACATCCCGGTCATCTGTATCGGCAACATCACCGTCGGCGGTACGGGCAAAACCCCGATGGCCGAGATGGTGATCGCCTATATGTCGCAGATGCATCGCGTCGCCCTGCTGTCGCGCGGGTACGGCCGCCGTACCAAAGGGGTATCTGGAAGTGAAAGGCCGACTCCGTTACCGGGATGTGGGCGATGAGCCGCTGCAAATCAAACTCAAATTCCCCGATACGGTGGTCGCCGTGTGCGAGAAGCGCTCCGACGGCATCCGCCGCATTTGTGCCGAGCACCCCGACGTCGACCTCATCGTCATGGACGACGGATTCCAGCACCGCTATGTGGAGCCGAAGGTGAACATCGTGATGATCGACGCCACGCGCCCCGTGCAGCACGACAGGATGTTGCCGCTCGGAACCCTGCGCGACCTGCCCGAAGAACTGCACCGCGCCCACTATTTCGTCGTGACGAAGTGCCCCGAGAAGATGGCGCCCATCGACCGGCGTATCCTGCGCAAGGTGCTCATACAGGTCGCCTACCAGCGGGTCTATTTCACCCGTTTCGAGAGTTTCATGCCGCAGCCGCTCTTCCCGGATGCCGCGCCCGGCGAACCGCTCGTGCAGGGACAGCAGGTGATCGCGCTTTCGGGCATCGGGAGTCCCAAGCCATTCCTCGCGGCGTTGCGGGAAAGCTACGAGGTGGTGGCCGAGATGACGCTCGACGACCATCACGTCTACAAGGTACGCGACCTGAACCGCCTGCGCGAATTGCTAGACAGGTTCCCCGGGGCGGTCATCGTGACTACGGAAAAAAAGGATGCCGTAAAAACTGACCAACCGCGCGAAGATCCCGAAGAGATACAGCGCGGGATATACTATTTACCGATAAATATTTCATTCATAGAGGATTCGGCGACGGATTTTCTGCAAAAACTGGAAGAAGATGTTAGAGGAAATTAAAAAAACAGCGGCTTTTATCGACGCCGCCACGAGTTCTTTCGCCCCGGAGGTGGGCATCATCCTCGGCACGGGCCTGGGCGGTTTCGCCGATAAGATCGACACTGCATTCGCCATCGAATACAAAGATATCCCGGGTTTCCCCGTTTCGACCGTCGAGGGGCACAAGGGGCGTATGATCTTCGGCACGGTCGAGGGCCGCAAGGTCGTGGCCATGCAGGGGCGCTTCCACTACTACGAGGGCTACACGATGCAGCAGGTGACTTTCCCGGTGCGCGTGATGCAGCAGCTGGGCATCAAATACCTCTTCGTGTCGAACGCTTCGGGCGGGATCAACACCTCGTTCCGCGTGGGCGACCTGATGGTCATCACCGACCACATCAACCTGATGCCCAACCCGCTGATCGGCCGTAACATGGCCCAGCTCGGGCCGCGCTTCCCCGACATGCACAACTGCTACGACAAGTCGCTGATCGCCGCGGCCACGAAGATCGCCGAGGAGGAGAACATCAAACTCCAGTACGGCGTCTATGTCGGCGGCACGGGCCCGACGTTCGAGACGCAGGCCGAGTACCGCTATTTCAAGTACATCGGCGGCGATGCCGCCGGTATGTCAACCGTTCCCGAGGTGATCGTGGCGCGTCACATGTCGATTCCCGGTCTTCGGCGTGTCGGTCATCACCAACTGCGGCCTTTCGGACGAGGTGGGTGATCACGAGGACGTGCAGCGGCAGGGCAAGAAGGCCGGCATCAAGATGGAGGTACTCTTCAAACGTATGATAAAACAGCTGTAAGATATGGTAAACAAAGTGATTCTGGTGGGCAACGTGGGTATAGACCCCGAAGTCCGCACCACCGAGCGGCGTGAAGGTCGCCCCGCGTCCGTCTGGCGACGACCGAGCGCTTGTTCGACCGTCAGGCCAACGAGGCCAAGGAGCATACCGAGTGGCACACCATCACGCTGTGGCGCGGCCTTGCCGACGTGGTCGACAGATATGTCCGTAAGGGGACGCAGATCTATGTCGAGGGGCGCCTGCGTACCCGCGAGTGGATGGACAAGGACAACAACAAACGTTATACGACCGAGATCATGGCCGACGTGATGAACCTGTTGGGGCGGCGCAGTGACAACCCGGCTTCGGACAGTGCCTCTTCGGGGGTACGGTTCGCAGCAGCAGGCCCCGGCTTACGGAGGACAACCTGCTGCGGGCGGTTTCCAGCAGCCTGCGGCGCAGCAACCCGCGGCGCCGGCCGTTCCGGCGGACGATCCCGACGACTTGCCGTTCTGAGGGTTTCGGAAAGAATGGGCTGTCTAACCAGTCCCGAAAATCGAAAATCACCCCTGCCAGAGTTTATTCTGACAGGGGTGAAATCGTTAAAATTAGACTTGTTAGACAACCTTTTTCGTGTCATTCGATTATGTGTCGAACTGTGCTTCTTCCCGCCCGTATCACGCGGGTGCGTCGGAAGGTTCCCGATTTGGTCGGGTAACCTGTCTCGTACTTGTCGCCACGGCCCGGGTCAATGAGACCGGCCGGTGCGGCGATGGCGTCCGGAGCGATAGGTTTTTCACGGTGTGGCGGTCTGTGGCGGAAATGATGCGATGGGCGGCAGGCTGTTTGATTTGCACAACCGTTCGCCGTTAACGCAGCCTATTGCCATTAGCGACCTGTTGCCGTTTGACCCGTTGCTGTCTGCACGGCCTGGGGCTGTTTGCGGTCACTCGTTTTTGCGGATGTTGAGCCGCTCCCACAGCCATTCGGGAATCAGCTTCCAGAAGAAGACCATGAGGGCGTAGCGGCGGTCGATGACCACTCTGCGGCGCCGGCGTTTCAATACCCGCATGATGCGTGCTGCGACCTTTTCGGTCTTCATCAGCATCGGGTAGTGCCCGTCGCCCGCAAGCAACGGGGTGGCGACGAAACCCGGGCGGATGTCCGTAAAGCGGATGCCGAGTTTTTCCATGTGCGCGAGCTGCGCCAGCGCGTCGATGTAGGTGTTCTGCATCCGCTTGGTCGCCGAATAGGCCGGGGCGCTGCCGAGTCCCTTCGTGCCTGCGATCGAACTGATGACGGCCAGGTGCCCGCCTCCGTTGGCCCGGAAATAGCCGAAAGCCGCCGTAACCATGCGCACGAACCCTTCGCCGTTGGTGCGCAGGGTGTCGAGTTCGATCTCCGGCAGCAGGCCGGTGTTCCGCTTGCCGATGCCCGAGCAATGCAGGTAGATGTCCATGCCACCCAGCTTGTGTCGATCAGGCGGGCGAGCTGTCCGGGTGCGTCGTCGCGCGTGATGTCCAGCGGTTCGGTCTCAACCTGTTCGGGGGGCTGTGGCGCGGAGTGCCTCGAGCGCCTCTTCACGCCTTCCTGCTGCGCCTACGCGCCATCCTTCGCGGATGCACAGCGTCGCCACTTCGAGCCCTATGCCTGATGTGGCGCCTACGATGACGATACGTTTCATACCGGTCGGTTTTAGATGATTCACCTTTTAAAGATAAAGGCTTTATTCGGGAAATGCAAATAACTCTCCGTTGCGCATCCGGGAATGAGGAAAGTAAAAAGAACCGTGATTCGGCTCTTTTTCCTGTCGTTTTCCCTTTTTTTCTTTTCGGGCGCCTCCTTATGCGTGCGGGGTTCAGCAAGCAACAGCCGTTTTTCCGTGTCGGACAGGCACGAGGAGGCACGTCGCAGCAGGAAATGCGTGGTTTGGTGCTCATTCACCGAAACGTAGGCCTGTACGAATTACCAGCCCCCGGCCGACCATGTAGTTGAGCGCCTCAATGCTTGGAGGGTGCTGTGCGGAAGGCTCCTGACCCCGCGAGGAGATGAGCCCGCCGGATATGCAGGGCAGGGTGGTGAGCAACAGGGGTATCCGTTTTACAGGCCGGATGTCAGCGTTCGTCGATTTCGCGCTGTATGCATTCGATGCCGACCTTGCGCAGCAGGTCGAGCCCCTCTTCCGAGCGGTACTCCTCGCAGTAAACCACTCGCTTGATACCTGCCTGAATGATGAGTTTCGAACACTCGATGCAGGGCGCGGCGGTGATGTAGAGCGTCGAGCCGTCGCAGTTGTTGGCGCTCTTGGCCACCTTGGTTATGGCGTTGGCCTCGGCGTGCAGTACGTACGACTTGGTCTTGCCGTTCTCGTCCTCGCAGATGTTCTCGAAGCCTGAGGGGGTGCCGTTGTAGCCGTCCGATATTATCATCTTGTCCTTTACGATCAGAGCCCCGACCTTGCGCCGTACGCAGTACGAATTTTCAGCCCAGATGCGGGCCATGCGCAGGTAACGCATGTCCAGCTGGCGTTGTTTTTCCTCGTTGTAACCCATAATCCGTTGTCGCCCTCCGTGCGGGAGGCTTATTGTATGTCGATGAATACCTTCTTGACCGCCTCGAGATAGCCGTATCCGAACTTGTCGCACGGCATCAGATAGCTCGTCTCCGTCCATTCGTTCCAGCTGTTGACCGTAATCAGCGGTGCCCGGTCGGGATGTGCGTCGATGTACTCACGTGCCATGCGGGAGCCCCCTGGCAAAATTTTTCCGGCGTGTTGTTCTTCACCACGGCGCTGTGCCCCGATGCGGGACTGTTGTCCCAGCCGACGCTGATATGCGGGTAGTAGGTGAAATCGTACGTGGTGTCGATCCTCGCCCATTCGTCGCGCACCTGCTCCAGGATGGTCAGGTAGTCCTGGTCGACATTGGCGAAAATGCGCGAACTGGTAGTGCGTGGTGCCGGTGAATCCCAGCGTCCTGATAAAATCGTTCTCCGGGTTTTCGGTTTTGCCGCCATCGAACCCGCTGTAATTGAGGTTGATCGACCACATGGCAAACTGGAGTTCCAGCCCCGGGAATCCGGCTTTCTTCACCTCCTTCTTGAACCATTTCAGGGCATCGGCCGTCTGCTCCACGCCGCCCAGTCCCGCGATCAGTTGCGGCAGGTCGTAAACCATGAAGACCGGCTTGCCGTCGATCTTGTAGTATTGCGGGTGCTTGAAGTACTTCTCGATGTTGCGGCGGCATATTTTTTCGAACTCCTCGCGGTCGACCTTTCCCGTCCAGATCACATTCTGCTCGTGTACGCGCGCCAGGCGCGTATCCCAATGGTTGAGTACGTCGTGGTTGGCCCACATGAGGTAAAAACCGCATTTTGTCCACGTTGCCGGCCTTCAGGAACCCCGTTGTCGAGCGTGGTCTCCATGAAAGGCCGTCCGTCGTACCAGTACCAGTCGAAAATAAAGACGTTCACGCCGTGACGGGTCGCCTGCTCGATCTCCATCGACATCACCGCCGGGTCGGCTTCGTTGACATAGCCCCACAGCGGTTTGCGATCCCAGTAGTGCCCCGGATTGCGTTGCTGCATGGTCATGACGGTTTCCCATTCCCCGATCCCCATCGGCCAGAAAGGCCGCAGGCGCGGGTCGTCCGATGCATAGGCGGGGGTAGACATAGGCCCGGCCACGTCGTATTGGCTTCGGGGCTTTGCCTTGCTGTTGCGCAGCTGCGCGGCCCGCCCCGCAGGCAAGGCAGAATGCCGCGGCTGTTATGCTGTATTTTATCAGGGTTTTCACCGTACGGGCGAACTTGTTTGCAGGTGGTTAAATTTGGTTAAATTCCTTTTCCGTGGCACTGCTTGTATTTCTTGCCGCTTCCGCAGGGACACGGATCGTTGCGTCCGGCCTTTTTTTCGGCGTGCATCGGCATCGGCTTCTGCCGCTCCTCCTGTCCGGCCTGGGCCGCGGCCTGCATGCGCGAAGCCTGCAACTTGTTGACGTCGACTTTGGCCCGCTCCTGACGCTGCCGCTGCACCGCCTCGGCGTTCTGGTCGCGCACGGGAATATAGGCCTTGTTCAGAACGGCCAGCACGTCGCGGTTGACCTTGATGATCATTTTCGAGAACAGTCCGAACGATTCGAACTTGTAGATCAGCAGCGGGTCTTTCTGTTCGTAGGTGGCGTTCTGCACGCTCTGGCGCAGGTCGTCCATTTCGCGCAGGTGTTCGCGCCATGCGTCGTCGATGGAGGTGACCATCGCCACCTTCGAGAATACCCTGAAGATCTCCGCCCCGTCCGAATTCTTGCATTTCAGCAGGTTTACCGGGACGTTGTAACCCAGGTGGCCGTCGGTGATCGGGAAGTAGATGTTCGAATCCAACTGCTCTTTCCGATCCTCGTAGATGCGCTCCATCACGGGGCGTACCGTGTCGGCCACGGACTTCGCGCGGCGTGCATAGGCATCCTTGAGGTCTTTACGATCAGTTCGGCCAGCTCGGCAGGTTTCGCCGAGCCGTAGGTCGCCTCGTCGAACGAGGGCTCGATGGCCACTTCGCGGATCAGCTCGAACCGGAAATCCTCGAATTCGATGCCGCGGTTGACCTCCACGAAGTTGTCCGCGTAGTCGTACATGATGTTGTTCAGGTCGATTTCGATGCGTTCGCCGTAGAGGGCGTGGCGGCGGCGCGTGTAGATCACCTCGCGCTGCGAGTTCATCACGTCGTCGTACTCGAGCAGTCGTTTGCGGATGCCGAAGTTGTTCTCCTCGACCTTCTTCTGGGCGCGTTCGATGGCCTTGGTCATCATGCCGGCCTGAATCACCTCACCCTCTTTCAGCCCCATGCGGTCCATCCATGTGGCGATACGGCCCGAGCCGAACAGGCGCATCAGGTCGTCTTCGAGCGACACGAAGAACTGCGACGAACCCGGATCGCCCTGACGGCCGGCGCGGCCGCGCAGCTGGCGGTCGACGCGGCGGCTTTCGTGGCGCTCGGTGCCGATAATCGCAAGACCGCCGGCCGCCTTCACTTCGGGCGACAGCTTGATGTCGGTACCGCGGCCCGCCATGTTGGTGGCGATGGTCACCTGTCCCGAGCGGCCCGCTTCGGCCACGATGCGCTTCCAGCTGGTGCTGCTTGGCGTTGAGGACGTTATGCTTGATGCCGCGCAGTTTGAGCATACGGCTCAGCAACTCCGAAATCTCGACCGACGTGGTACCGACGAGTACCGGACGGCCCGCTTCGACCAGCTTCACGATCTCCTCGATCACGGCGTTGTATTTCTCGCGTTTGGTTTTGTAGATCAGATCTTCGCGGTCGTCGCGCAGGATCGGTTTGTTGGTCGGGATGACCACGACGTCGAGCTTGTAGATGCTCCAGAACTCCGAAGCCTCGGTTTCGGCCGTACCGGTCATACCGGCCAGCTTGTGGTACATGCGGAAATAGTTCTGCAAGGTGATCGTTGCAAAGGTCTGCGTCGCAGCTTCGACCTTCACATGCTCCTTGGCCTCGATGGCCTGGTGCAGGCCGTCCGAATAGCGGCGTCCGTCGAGAATACGCCCCGTCTGCTCGTCGACGATCTTCACCTTGTTGTCCATCACGACGTATTCGATGTCCTTCTCGAACATGGCGTAGGCTTTGAGCAGCTGGTGCATCGTGTGCACACGCTCCGATTTGACGAATAGTCGTTGACCAGCGCGTCGCGCTTCTGCGCCTTCTCCTCGACTGTCCCTTCGCCCTTTTCGATCTCGGCCACTTCGGCGCCGATGTCGGGCAGCACGAAGAACCCGTCTTCATTGAAGTATTTCGACAGCACCTCGTGTCCCTTGTCGGTCAGTTCCACCGAGTTGAGCTTCTCGTCGATGACGAAGAACAGGTCGTCGGTGATTTCGGGCATACGGCGGTTGTTGTCCTGCATGTAGGTGTTCTCGGTCTTCTGCATCAGTGCCTTGACGCCCGTTTCCGAGAGGTATTTGATCAGCGGTTTGTACTTGGGCAGGCCCTTGTGGGCACGGTAGAGCTTCACGCCGCCCTCGTCGTTCTTGCCCTCCGAGATAAGCCGGCGTGCCTCGGCCAGCAGGCCCGTCACGAGGTTTTTCTGCAGGTTGTAGAGGCTTTCGATGGCCGGGCAGTACTGCTCGTACATCTGGTCGTCGCCTTTGGGTACGGGTCCCGAGATGATCAGCGGCGTCCGGGCGTCGTCGATGAGCACGGAGTCGACCTCGTCGACGATGGCGAAATGGTGTTTGCGCTGCACGAGATCTTTGCCGGCGACGAGGCCATGTTGTCACGCAGGTAGTCGAAGCCGTATTCGTTGTTGGTTCCGAAGGTGATGTCGGCCATGTAAGCCTCGCGCCGGGCGTCGGAGTTGGGCTGCGTGTCGTCGATGCAGGCTACCGAAAGCCCGTGGAACTGGTACATCGGGCCCATCCACTCGGAGTCTCGCTTGGCCAGGTAGTTGTTCACCGTGACCAGGTGCACGCCCTTCTTGGCCAGTGCGTTGAGGAATACGGGGAGCGTCGCCACGAGTGTCTTTCCTTCACCCGTCGCCATCTCGGCGATCTTGCCCTGGTGGAGCACCACGCCGCCGAACAGCTGTACGTCGTAATGGATCATGTCCCATTTCAGGTCGTTGCCGCCCGCCATCCAGTGGTTGGCGTAGATGGCCTTATCGCCCCTCGATACGGACGAAGTCCTTCTCGGCGGCCAGATCCCGGTCGAAATCGTTGGCCGTGACGACCACCTCGTCGTTCTGCGCGAAGCGGCGTGCCGTATCCTTCATGATGGCGAAGGCTTCGGGCAGTATCTCGTCGAGTTTCTCCTCGATCTTCTCGTCGATGCGTTTGGTCGTCTCGTCGATCTGCTTCGAGATACGTTCCTTCTCCTCCAGCGAGGTTTCGGGCAGTTCAAGCTTGGCCTTCAGTTCCACGATGTCGGCCTCGTCCCGGGCGATGAAAATCGGCGATCTGTTTCTTCAGCGCTTCGCTTCGGTCGCGCAGTTCGTCGTTGGAAAGGGCTTCTATGGCAGGGTAGACGGCTTTGATCTTTTCGAGATAAGGCTCGATCTGCTTGCGGTCTTTGTCGGCTTTCGAGCCGAAGAAAAGTTTGATTAAACTTGCAACTATTTCCATATGTGATTTCAGTTATTTCGGGGTTGTGTACGTAAATCTTACAAAAGTAATGATTTCTTTCAAAACCACAAAAAATATTGCGGCAGGGGGACATCACTCCCCGCCGCAATATTTTTTCATCTGCGGAACTGCCGTCCCGGCAATAGTTTGCAGTTATTTTTGGCGCTTGTGCAGCTTGTAGTAGAGGACGTACAGGCCCGGCAGGCGGTTTATCAGGAAATGCCGGAAGTCCCGGCGGCGGAATTGAGCGGCATGATGCCTTGCCGGCGGGCTTCCCGGAGCATTTCGCGGGCGTTGCCGAGTTGCCTCACCACGGTCTGTTTGCATGCCAGGCTTAGGGTCTTGCCCACATGCAGGTGCATCAGGCGGGCGCCTGAGGGGTCTTCCGTCCCGATGCGGGAGGCGAAACAGGTCAGGCTTTTCATGGCGCGTACGAGGTCTAAGCGACTTTGCGGCTTGTAATTGCCCATGAACGAATCGCTGCGTTGCAGGTAGTTGTAAACCCGGACGGGGGAGGTATTGGATCCGCCGTGCGTAATACAACGCGCGGGGTGTGAACTCTTCGTCCTCATGCCAGATCGGAGCCATCCGCAGCGAGTTGGCGTCGAGCATCTCCTGCGAGTAGAGGTAGGCGTATACCATCGGCAGGAACCGGTCGCGTTGCAGGAAATCGACTCCGCGCTGCACGTCGGAGCCGTTGCCTGCGGAAATCCCGTCGCTCAGAGTGGGACGTCGTTGCCGTTTTCGTCGATTCCAGCTATTTCGAAGCACAGCATGTCGAGCCCTCCGCACTCCATGGTTTCCACCAGGCGGCCGAGACATTCGGTTCCCTAGGTAATCGTCTGCGTCGAGATACATGACGTACCTGCCAGCGGCGCGGTCGGTGCCGTAGTTGCGCGTGCGGCTCAGCCCCTCGTTGGGTTTGGTATATACATGTACATTGGGGTGCCCCTGCGCCGCCTTTTCGGCGGCTGCGAGCGATCCGTCCGTCGACCCGTCGTCGATGACCAGAAATTTCGTACTCCTCGGGAGATAAATCCTGCCCGAGGGCCGAAGCGATGCATTTCCCGATCAGTTTTTTCGAGGTTGTACAACGGGATTATGATGCTGACTTTTTTCATATCACCGGAGTTCGAGCCACAGCAGGCGTTTCCTGATTTTTACGATCCACGAGGGATAGAAACATTTGCAGGCGAGCTTGTAACGGTAAACCAACCGTTTGCGCAGCAGTTTCGGATCGTAGGCCCTGCGTTCGGAGTTCGCGCGGTAGAGTCGTTTGAGCAGGCCGCGGTAGGTCGTAAGTTCGTCGCGCCGCAGTGTCCCGACCCGGAGGTTCATCTGCGTGTATATCCGCGATTCCTCGTCGGTGAGCGTCATGCCGAGGGTTGTGCGCAGCAGATCCCGCTGGATAGCTTGCGCGCTGAGGGTTTGCCGGTCTAACTGGCTGGTCGAAAGTTGGTTTTCCCACCTGCGGTAGAAAAACAGATGTTCCGGAATATTCGCCATGTGCATGTGCCCGGAAAGGTCTACCCAGAATTGGTAATCTTCTGCCATGCTATCCCGGAACTGCACTCCCGAACATCGGAACGCCTCGCTGCGCATCATGACCGCCGACATTGCGAACGGGCAGCCGAAAAGCATCTGGATCCGATTCCTTCGTGCGTGGTGGGATCCTGGATCTTCTGTTCCCGGGCATCGTCCGGCCCGAACATCGTATAGTAACTGCCGCACAGGTCGATCTGCGGGTGCTGTCCGAAGAATGCTGTCTGGCGGGCGAAACGTTCCGGCGAACAGCGGTCGTCGGCATCCATGAACGTAATGAAACTCCCGCGCGCTGTTTCCAGTCCCCGGTTGCGGGTATAGGCGGCGCCGTGGTTCGCCTCGTTGCGCATCAGGACGATCCGTGCGTCTTGCGCGGCATAACGGCTTGCGATGTCGTACGAGGAGTCCGTCGAGGCGTCGTCGATAACGATCAGCTCGAAATCCCCGACGGTTTGTCCGAGGATGTTGCCGATGCTTTCGCCGACGAATCGCTCTGCGTTGTAGAGTGGCATGATGACGCTTATGAGGGGGGATTGCTTTTCCATCGTTGCCTGTTATTCGGTTGAACTTATGCTTTGCAGGATGCGCCGTCCGACGGGGCATTCCGTACAGCGTTTTGCAGGACAGTATTCCGTGGCGAGTTGCAGCAGCGCCTGCGATTCGAACGCGTTGCGGATCATAACGCCCGTGTTGCGCCAGTTGCGCATGTAACGGTTGTCCTCGGCTGGCAGGCGTTCGAGCAGCGTGAGGGGCGCTGTCGCGCAGTGTTTCGCGCCCGGTGACGCCTGCCGTAGGCGAATTGCAGGACGGAAACGAGGTTGATGCCGATGATATTGGCCTTGAATGCTCCCAAACGCTTGGGGTGTTCGTCGCTTGCGATCCCCGGGATGTGGTGCGTGCGCCAGTAAGCCGACGCTTCGATGCAGAACAGCCGCCGGATATCCTCCTCCGTGCGGCATGACATGGCGCGTTCCATTACGAATTCGTCCTGTATGAAGAACTCCGCCGCCTGCGCCAGACGCAGTACGGGATGGTTGGCGGGGCGAACTTCGTCCAGTTCCCAGACTCCGGCCTCCAGCGGTTCGATGTCGTATTTGGCCGCCAGGTATTCGAAGTCGCGCGCCAGGTCGAGCGTGTATGCGTCGTGCGGATAGAGCGTCAGCACCCCCGAAGCCCCGAAGAACATGGCTTCGACGGCCCGCGGCGCCAGCCGTTCGCGCAGGACGACCTTTGTAGGGGACGCGGCGTGCCAGTGAGAGGTACGCCTCCTGGTTCCGGCGTTCGCCCCAGCGTGCGGAAATAGAGCAGGTAGAAGGTCTGGTTCCAGTTCTCGGAAGCCTCTTCCCGCAGGGCGTCGACCATGCGCATCTTGCGTTCCAGCCGACTGAAGAGCAGTGCCGTGCATATTTCGCTGCGCTGCAGGGAGCCCAGCCCGGCGAGGTACCCGCCGCAGGCGTACGTCCCGGCCCCGGCCTGCAGCCGGTTCAGCATCCGATGCTCCTGTTCCGCGCCCATGTCAGAACATGTTGAGTTCGAGCAGCGCCTCCTCCGACATCATGCTCTTGTCCCATACGGGGTCGAACGTGAGGATGACGTTCACCGCCTTTACGCCGTCGACCTTGGCAACCTGCTGGTTGACATCCTCCACGAGCATGTCGGCCATCGGGCAGTTGGGGGCCGTAAGGGTCATGCGGATCGTCGCCACGCCGTCGGGCGTGTAGTCGATTTCGTAGATCAGCCCCAGGTCGTAGATGTTGACCGGGATTTCGGGATCGTATATGTTCTTGAGCGTAAGGACTATGTCCTTCTCTATCTTCAGTATGTCTTCGGGTGTCATGGCTGTCTGTTATTTTTTCGCTTTTGCTTGCGAACGCGAGCGCATAGAGCCGCATCTGTTTGACCATCGACAACAGGCCGTTCGAGCGCGTGGGCGAGAGGTTGGCGCTCAGGCCGATGGCGTCGATGAAATAGAGGTCGGTGTCGAGGATCTCCTGCGGCGTGCGCCCGTTCAGCACGCGTATCAATAACGCGATGATGCCCTTGGTTATTATGGCGTCACTGTCGGCGGCATAGTAGACCTTGCCGTCCTCCAGGCGTGCGTCTACCCACACGCGCGACTGGCAGCCGTCGATCAGGTATTGTTCCGTGCGGTGCTCGGCTGCGATGGCCGGGAGCGAGTCGCTCAGGCCGATGAGGTAGTCGTATTTGTCGAGCCAGTCGTCGAATACCGAGAACTCCCCGATGATCTCCTCCTGTATCTTGTCCATATCTTTTGCTTTAAATCCTTACAAATCTATTATTTCCGGCAGTACTTCGCCTTCCGATGCCGCAGGCTCGGTGATCTCCAGCATACGTGCCACGGTCGGAGCCACGGCTGTCATGTCCATGCGGCGCTTTATGCGCTGCGGCCCGACGCCGACGCCGTAGAATACCAGCGGAACCTGTGTGTCGTAGCCGTACATCGACCCCGACATCGACCAGCAGCGCTCCTGCTCCTCGATCCAGCCGGGCATCAGGTTCAGGATGACGTCGCCCGAACGGCGGGGGTAGAAGCTGTTCTGCATCTTGCGGGCATAGCCGCTCCCGAAGTAGCTCGTCCGCATGGCCGTCGCCGAGCCAGGGCGTGCGACACGCCCCGGAACTGCATGGCGAAGATGGCCACCTCGTTCTGCACCTCGGCGAGGTTCAATCCCCGCTCGTAGATCAGGGTTGTGGTTCAGGTAGACGCATTTGTCCTCGTACTCCAGCACCCAGTCGCCCATGCCGTAGCGGACGTTGAGGAAGCCGTTGACGATCACCTCGAACTGGCGGGTGTTGAACCGGTCGCTCTCTTCGTGCCCCGTGTCGAAAGAAGGGCTGGTGCCGTGGTCGGAGGTGAAGACGACGAGCACCTCGCCGTTTCTGACCTGGGCGAAGACGAAGGTCAGGAAATCGGCCAGGTCGCGATCCAGGCGGTAGTACATGTCCTCGACCTCGACCGATTCGGGACCGTAGGCCTCGCTGATGCGGCGCGGCGAGTCGAGGCAGATGTTCAGCAGGTCGGGCGTCGCGTCGTCGCCGAGTTTGAACTGGGCGATGGCCTGCTTGGCGAAGCCCAGCACGGCGGTGTTGCCCGCCGGGGTGTAGAGCATTTTGTCGTAGTCCGACGTGAGTTTCAGGCGCCCTTCCCCCGGCTCGTCCTTGTCTTTCCTGCTTTTGCCTGTGAGAACGATGTCCCAGTTGCGGGTGTTGAGGTAGCGTCCCTTTTCGTAGAGCGTGCGCCACTCGGGGGTGATGTATGAGAGGTTGTAGCGTTCGCGGTTGCTGCGGGCGATCCATTCGGGCACTTCGGCGGCGTAGTAGGGCGAGGTCACCCAGTCGCAGCGCGCCGAGTCGAGCCAGAAGGCCTCGCCGCCGTGCCCGGCCATGATGACCGCCGACATCGCCTCGGTGGCAACCGAGACGGCTTTGGCTCCGGGCTCGTGTTGCAGGAGCGCCTCGGCGAGCGTCGGGGCTATCAGGTTGTAGGGCCCCGGGCCTGCGCCCGGCGATCAGTTCCACGGCGTCGTTTTCGACGTAGTCGCGCCAGCGGGCGCCGATCACGCCGTGGGTCGAGGGCATGGCGCCCGTGGTGAGCGTGGCGAGCGATACGGGCGTCGTGGTCTGCTGGTAGTCGTAGCGGCTGTCGGCGAAGACCGTGCCCCCGTCCAGCAGGCGCCTGAGCCCGCCTTCGCCGTAGTTGCCGGCATACCGGCCGAGGTCTTCGGCGCGCATCGAGCCTACGACGATGTTGACGACCAGGCGGGGGCGTGCCGCCGCGGCTTGAATGCCGCCAGGGCGGCTATGGCAAGTAAAATGATCCTGTGCTTCATTGCGTGTGTGTGATTGGCCGCAAATTTACGAATTTATTTCGATACATCTGCGGAAATATTCCTCCTCGGCCTGAAAAATCGACCTGCGGCAGTGCTGCGATCTCGCCTATCCTGCGGCGGCAGAACTCCCGGTAGGCCTCGCTGCGGGGGTTGCGGGGACGGTGCGCCGCCGCGACGACGATGTGCCGCACGTCGGGGAGCAGGCGTCGTGCCTCGTCCGAGAGCACTGCGGGGATGAATTTTTCCCCAGACGTATTGTATGGCCTGCGCCGAGGGGTGCACCAGGTCGTCGGCGTAGAAACGGTAGTCGCGCAGGTCGTCGTTGAGCACTTCGTAGGCCGGGAAGTAGTGGACGGCGGCGTGCGCCGCGGCCAGCTCTTCGGCTGCCAGGCGGAGCGTGGCCTTGCTCACGGCGTTGCCCTCCAGTCCCGTCGCCGAGGTGTCGTACGGGGGCTGACCGTGAGGATGACCTCTTTCCCTGCGAGCGGCCCGGCGAGCAGGGCTGAAAATGCCCCGGTGATCTCCGCGACGCCCAGCCTGCGCCGTACGAATTCGGTCGCGGGTTGCCGGTGGCAGTTGGCTACCACCTGCCCGTTGTGTTCGTAGACCCATGCCGTGCCCAGGGTCAGCAATACCCGGTCGGCACGGCGCAGGGCTTCGGCGCCTGCCTTGCGGGCGGCGTTCATCGCAGCCAGCGCCTCGTCGGGCGACGCGGCCGAGAGAGAGCCGTGGAACCCGTAGTGGAACCACAGTTCGCCGTCGAAGTCCAGCTCGGAATGCTGTACGGGTGTCTCGTCCGCATAGCTGCAGCGCGGCGGCGATGGAGAGGGGGTTGAAACAGGATGCCCGTGGGGCTTGTGACGATGCGGAACCGGGCTTCGGCGAGCCGTCTCGCGATGTGTTCGGCGAAGCAGGAACCGAGGGCCAGGATGCGGTTCCCGTATCCGATTTTCACCCCGAGGGGCGCAATGTCGATTTCGGTGCGGAATTTCATAGGGCCAAAAAGTACAAATTTTATATCTTTGCCGTATGATCCTGCATGCAAACTGCAAAATAAATCTGGGGCTAGATGTCTTGCGCCGCCGTGAGGACGGCTACCACGAGTTGTCGACCGTGATGTTCCCCGTGCGGGGACTGTACGACGTGGTCGGGGTGACGCGCACGGCCGTGCCCGGCGTGCGGTTCCTCTCCGAAGGGCTGGCGGTGGATTGCACCCCCGGGGAGAACATCTGCGTCAAGGCGTTCCTGCTGATGCGGGAGCGCTACGGCGTGGACGGCGTGGAGATACGCCTCGACAAGCGGGTGGCTTTCGGTGCCGGACTCGGGGCGGTTCGTCCGACGGCACCGCCGTACTGCTGGCGCTCGACGGGCTTTTCGGCCTGCGGCTCTCGGAGGCGGAGCTGATCGACCTTGCCGCCGGGTTGGGTAGCGACACGGCTTTTTTTTCGTGCGCAATACCCCGCAGCTTTGCACCGGGAGGGCGAGATCATGGAGCCTTACCCGCTCTGCCTGGCGGGAATGACGCTCGTTGTCGTAAAACCCGACGTGGGCGTTTCGACGCGTGAGGCTTACGCAGGGGTACGTCCGCATGTTGCCCGAAGTGCCCCTCGCGGAGCGCTTGCGGCGGCCTGTGGCCGAGTGGCAGGGGCTGGTGACCAACGATTTCGAAGAGCATATCTTCGCCGCGCATCCGGCCATCCGCGAAGCCCGTGACAGCCTGCTTGCGGCCGGAGCGGTCTATGCCTCGATGTCGGGCAGCGGCTCGGCGGTTTTCGGACTTTTCGACGATGCGCAAAAGCAGGGGAACCTGCGGCTGCAGACCCCTTTGTCTATACGTTGTAGTGTTAGTGGGGTCAATTGCTCCGCGATCCCTGTTCTTCCGCCCTTGCCGCATCTCGGTTTTTCCCTTATCCCGGGTTGTATGCCCGTCTGAACTTGCGCGCGTTTAGCAATTCGCCGCTTTCCCGGGCTACCGCTTTGCCGCTTTGCCGCTCCGGGGTGCTCCCCACAACTTACTTTCCAGGCAAGGTCTTCCCGCCGCCCCTGACGACCTGCGGTGTTTCCCGCAGGGGGATTGTCCCCTGCTGCTGCGGTTTTTCCGTTTCCGGTCTGTTTTCCGGGACATCTTTTTGTGGTTCATCTCTTGTGCCTGCGGTGTCCTCCCCGTCCTTTCCGGAGCTTTTTATCCGCTTCGTCCTCATGGAGGAGTCCGTCCAAGAATCCGTTCAGGATGTCGTTCAGCGCGCCTTCTCCCTGCTGCGACCCTTCGACCTGTTCTGTCCTGGCGTCCCTGTTGCGGATATTGAGCTCCTCCTTGAATTTTTTCGGGGGCGACCAGATAATAGATGCCCAGCGACAGCGTCAACAAGCCCAGGGCTGCGAAAAATGCATAGACATATTGCAGTCCGTTCGCCAGCAGCGTGCGCAGGACGGCGCCTTTCTTCTTCAGCCCGAACAGTTTCCGGAATACGAATCCCGTATAGATGAAGACGGGCAGCATCTGCATGTAGAAGGAACTGTACCACGGGATGAACAGTTCGGCGGGCAGCGCGAGGATCATCAGCGTGATTTCGAACACCGACAGGAAGATGCCGATGTAGAGGTATTCCACATATTTGAGGTCGGAGCGCCTGCGGAACACGGTTTTCATCGCCAGTGCATAGAACGGCAGCATCAGCAGCATGTTGGCCGCGGGGTGCAGCGTGGCGTAGTCGTAGTAGGAGCAGATAAGCCACCGGAACAGGGGGAGTCGGCCCGGGCCGTAGGGGTGAACTCCTTGCCCACGAGGGCGAACACGACGGCGTAGAAGGTCGAGAGCATGAGCAGGATCGCCACCGGGTTGAAATATTTGCGGCGGTGCCCCAGGATGAACTCCGAGACCGAAACGTAGGGGTGTATCAGGATCGCCAGCCATGTCATCACGGCGCCCTTGCGCATGTTGATGCCCCGCAGGCCGTACGCTTCGTCGCCGATGAAGGTCGAAGAGACGCTGTCCACCAGCGACGCCCAGGTCAGCCGGTCGGTCGTCGTGCGTTGTCCGCATGCCGGACAGTAGTTGTGGTCGATTTCGTGGCCGCAGTTGCGGCAGAGTTGGTGTTTGGGCATATTCGTTTTGTTATGCTGCTTCCCGGGAGCTGTGCCCCGGGAGGGGTGCCGTGCCGCAACGCTGTCCGCAGTACGGGCAATAAGCCGTACTGACCGTGCGCCCGCAGTCGGGACATACGATTTCCTTTATCCGTCGGGGATGTTTGGGGCCGGTCATTGCCCGACCTGGCATGCGACGGGCGCGGAATAATCCGCGCCCGCAGGTTTTGTCCCTTATTTTGCCGCATCCCCGGCTGCGCCGCAAGGGATCGCCATCTTTTCGATGCGGTGTTCGTGGCGTCCGCCTTCGAACTCGGCGGCGAAATAGGCGTCGAGCATTGCCACGGCTTCGTCGTTGGTGATGAAGCGCGCCGGGAAGACGATGATGTTCGCGTCGTTGTGGCGGCGGATGAGCGACGCGATTTCGGGCTCCCAGGCCAGGCCGGCGCGGATGCCCTGATGCTTGTTGAGGGTCATCGTCATCCCTTCGCCCGAACCGCAGAGCGCGACGCCGCGTTCCAGTTCGCCGTTTTCGATCGCCTCGGCCAGCGGGTGGGCGAAGTCGGCGTAGTCGACGCTGTCGGGCGAGTGGGCGCCGAAATCGAGCACCTCGTAACCCATGGCGTCGAGGTAACCTACCAGAAATTCTTTCATTTCATAGCCGGCGTGGTCGCTGGCGATACCTATTTTACTCATCGTATTTTGGTTTTGTATCGTATTCCGTTTCTATTCTACAAATATAAGGAAAAATAACCGTCGCCGTGCTTCCGGCTCCCGAATTTGTGCTATTTTTGCCCCATGAAAATTCTTCTCGTCGTATTGGGATGCATCTCGTGCGTGCTGGGCATCGTCGGCATATTCGTCCCCCTGCTGCCTACCACGCCGTTCCTGTTGCTATCGGCGGCCCTTTGGGTGCGTTCTTCGCCCCGGCTTTACGGTTGGCTGCTCGCACACCCCTGTTTCGGCGAGTATGTACGGAACTTCCGCGAAAATCGCGCCATACCGCTCCGTGCCAAGATCATTTCCCCTGACGCTCATGTGGGGGACGATGCTCTACTGCATTTTCGCGCTGCTTACCGCCTGGTGGTGGGCGCAGGCGGCCCTGCTTGCCGTCGCCATTGGCGTGACGTGGCATATCCTTTCGTTCGCCACCCCTGAAAAAGGGGGGTGCCGGTGCAGGAAGACCCCGAAGGGGAATAACCCCGGCCGCGGGACGGCAACGTCCGGAGGCGGGGCTCCGCGGGGAGAGACCGTTTGCCTGCCATGAAAAAACGACCCGAAAGGGTCGTTTTTGTTTTCAGGACGTTTCTCCGCATTTTAATCCTCTGCAGGCAGCCTGTCCATGTCGAGCATCGAGTAGCAGACGGTGTAATAGCCCTCGGGGCTGTCCGGAGCCGGGATTACCGAAGTCCCGATGCGGAGCCGGTAGACGTATCCCGGTTCGTATTCGAACCCTTCGATGCGGAACGGCCACGGCTGCCATTCGTTCAGTCCGGACTCGGGGAACCGTACGCTCAGGAATCGCTGTCCCCGGTAATTCATCGGCTGCGGGGCGACCTCCATCGTGAAGACCGGGAAGAACTGGTCGGGGATGACCGAGGTCGCCGGGGTCTTCGAAATTTGCTCCAGCAGGGTGTAGCGGATCGAAGAGCCGTCCTGGGGCGTGTCGGGCAGTTGTTCGGCCTTTATGCGGAGCCGGTATTCGTAACCCGCCTCGAAGTCGAATCCCTCGATGCCCTGATATACGGCGCGCCACGACGTGTCGTCGTTGGCCTTGACCAGCAGCACGGGTTGCAGCGTATGCGGCCCGTGGGCGATGCCCAGTTGCGAGGCGACCGTCCATTCGCGAATTTCATATTCGTCGTCTTTATCGCATGCCGTGCATGCGAAGGCCGCCAGCAGGAGTGTCAGTATATATCTTTTCATGTCTGTTCTTTTCCGTTTGCGTTCTTTCCTATAAACGGAGAAATCTCCTGATACTGCATGTGATAGGTGAAAAACGGATGCCTCAGGCCAGGTATTTTCCGCGGCGCTGATCAGGAACCCGAACAGCAGGGCGTTGAACAGCACCACCGGGATGGCTTTGCGCTCCTTGCCCGAGAAGGTGAAGAGTACGGGGAGCATCAGCATCAGCGTGACGGCCATGCCGTCCGCCCACCAAGGCAGGTAGGGCAGGTTGCTGTAAAAGACGATGACCGCCGCAAAGAAGTAGATGAAGAATGCCGACAGGCACGAACGCAGCGGCAGCCGCTGGAAAATCATCGGGATGATGTCCAGCGTCCCTGCGACGGCGCCGACGGCCAGTGATAAGGTGAAATGATCCATTTTTCGGGTTCGGTTTATGCGTTATGCGGCGGCCGTTTACTTCGAAGCGCGTTTGCGGTCTACCTCGTGCAGCAATATCTTGCGCAGGCGCATGGCGTGGGGCGTAACCTCGACGTATTCGTCCGCCTGGATGTATTCCAATGCCTCTTCGAGCGTAAAGACCTTCGGCGGGGCGATCGAGGTCTTGTCATCCGACCCCGAAGCGCGCATGTTGGTGAGCTGCTTGGCCTTGGTGACGTTGACCGTGATGTCGTTCTGGCGCGTGTGCTCGCCGATCACCTGCCCCTCGTAGACCTGATCCATCGGGCTGATGAAGAAGCGTCCGCGATCCTGCAGTTTGTCGATCGAATAGGCGAAGGCCGTGCCGGTCTCGCCCGAGATGATCGAGCCGTTGGTGCGCATCTCGATTTCGCCGACCCACGGTTCGAAATCCTTCAGGCGATGCGTCATGATCGCCTCGCCGGCCGTTGCCGTCAGCATGTTCGACCTCAGGCCGATGATGCCGCGCGAGGGGATGTCGAACTCCAGCCGCACGCGGTCGCCGTTCGACGTCATGTACCTGAGCGTGCCTTTGCGCTTGGTGGCCAGTTCGATCACCGTGCCCGAGCAGGTTTCGGGGCAGTCGACGGTCAGTTCCTCGACCGGTTCGCATTTCTTGCCGTCGATCTCCTTGACGATCACGCGGGGCTGTCCGACCTGCAATTCATCCTTCGCGGCGCATGGTCTCGATCAGCACCGAGAGGTGCAATACGCCGCGGCCGAATACGTTGAAACTGTCGGCCGAAGGGCCGGGCGTCACGCGCAGCGCGAGGTTTTTCTCCAGTTCGCGGTCTAGGCGCTCCTTGATGTGGCGCGAGGTGACGTATTTGCCGTCCTTGCCGAAAAACGGGCGAGTTGTTGATCGTGAAGAGACATCGACATCGTCGGTTCGTCGATGGCGATGGGGGGCAGCGGTTCCGGGGTTCTCGTAGTCGCAGATCGTGTCGCCGATCTCAAACCCCTTCGATGCCCATGATGGCGCAAATCTCGCCGCACGGCACTTCGTCGACCTTCTTTTTGCCGAGACCTTCGAAGACCATCAGGTCTTTGATCCTGGTCTTCTGCATCGTTGTGCCGTCGCGCTTGGCCAGCGTGACGTTCTGTCCCGCCCGGAGCGAGCCGCGCGTCACCTTGCCCACGGCGATACGCCCCGTGTAGGAGGAGGATTCGAGCGACGTGATGAGCATCTGGGGCGTGCCTTCTACCACGGCCGGTTCGGGTATCTCGTCGATGATGGCGTCCAGCAGCGGGACGAGCGAGTCGGTCGGCTCGTTCCATTTGTGCGACATCCAGCCCTGTTTGGCCGAGCCGTAGATAGTCTTGTAGTCGAGCTGCTCCTCGGTGGCGTCGAGCGTGAACATCAGGTCGAAAACCTGTTCGTTGACCACTTCGGGACGGCAGTTGGGCTTGTCGACCTTGTTGATTACCACGATGGGCTTCTTGCCCAGCGCCAGCGCCTTTTGCAGCACGAAGCGGGTCTGGGGCATGGTGCCTTCGAAGGCGTCGACCAGCAGCAGTACGCCGTCGCACATGTTCAGCACGCGCTCGACCTCGCCGCCGAAGTCGGCGTGGCCGGGGGTGTCGATGATGTTGATTTTATAATCCTTGTAAATTACCGAGACGTTTTTCGAGAGGATCGTGATACCGCGTTCGCGTTCGAGGTCGTTGTTGTCGAGGATCAGCTCGCCGGTTTGCTTGGCGTTGTCGCGCAGGATGTTGCCGGCCAGGATCATCTTGTCTACGAGCGTGGTCTTGCCGTGATCCACGTGTGCAATAATTGCAATATTGCGTAGTTTTTGCATGTGAAAAGAATTTGTGGTGCAAAGGTAACAATTTCTCGGGAAAATATACTAAATTTGTTGGCTTATTAAAAAAGTTTAATTATTATGGAACCCATCTTCAATGTCCGGCAGCAGAGCGAGATTTATATCGGGCCCACGGCCGACATCCTGCCGGGAGTACTGCCCGAGGGACGCGTGGTCGTCGTATCCGATGCCACGATAGACCGGCTCTACCACCCGATGCTGGCTCCTTACGATACGGTGCTGATCGGCCTCGGGGAGAGTATAAAGACCCCTGCAAACCGTCGAATCGATCTACCGCCGCTTCATCGAACTGGGCGTCGACCGGTCGACTTTCGTGCTGGGGATCGGGGGCGGTATCGTGACCGACGTGACGGGTTTCGCCGCCGCGACCTACATGCGCGGCCTCGATTTCGGCTTCGTCTCGACGACCCTGCTGGGGCAGGTCGACGCCAGCGTGGGCGGCAAGAACGGCGTGAATGTCGACGGATACAAGAATATGGCGGGGACGTTTTCGCAGCCCCGGTTCGTGGTCTGCGACCCCGGGATGCTGCGCACGCTCTCCGACCGGGAGTTCCGCGCCGGGCTGGCCGAAGTCGTCAAGGCGGCCGTCATCGCCGATGCCGGCCTTTTCGCGCGTATCGAAGCCACGACTTTCGACGCCCTGCGTTCCGACACCGACCTGCTTACGGATGCCGTTTCGGCGTCGATCCGCGTGAAGGCAGATATCGTCGAACGCGACGAGCGCGAGTCGGGCGACCGCCGCAAGCTCAACCTCCGGGGCATACGCTGGCGCACGCCATCGAGAAATGTACCAACCGTCTGAAACCACGGCGAGGCCGTGGCGGTGGGCACGGCGCTGATCGCCGATGCCTCGGTGAAGCTCGGTGTACTGGCGGCGAAGACCGCGACCGGATCGCCGGGGTGCGAAAAAACTGGGGTTCGACCTCACGCCGCCCGTCGATGTGAAACGGCTGCTCAAGGAGGTGGACAAGGACAAGAAGAACGAAGACGGTATGCTGCGTATCGTGGTGCCGGTAGGCATCGGCGACTGCGACGTGCGCCGGATGTCGCACGACGAGTTTGCGGCGCTGTTTGCGTGACCCGGTCGGTACAGAGTGCATTAAAACACCCGGCCGAAAGCCGGGTGTTTTTTTGCACGATACCCTTCCGGGACTATACCTCGGTCAGCGTCCGGAGTTTTTCGATATAGGCGTCCCAATCGGCGATGGGCTGCCGTGCGACGCCCGATTCGATCGCGGCGCGTGCCACGGCGGGCGCTACGGTACATAGCAGCCTCGGGTCGAACGGCTTGGGAATCAGGTAGTCGCGGCCGAATTCGAGTTTTTCGAGCGCATAGGCCCGCAGCACCATTGTCGGTACCGGTTCCTGGGCCAGCTCGGCGAGCGCATGTGCCGCGGCAAGTTTCATCGCTTCGTTGATCTTCGTGGCCCGGACATCGAGCGCCCCGCGGAAGATGTAGGGGGAAACCCCAGCACGTTGTTGACCTGGTTGGGGTAGTCCGAGCGCCCCGTGGCGAAGATGATGTCCGGGCGCGATACGACGGCTTTGTCGTAGGCGATCTCCGGGGTCGGGGTTGGCGAGCGCCATGACGATCGGGTCGGTCGACATCGTGCGCAGCATTTCGGGCGTCAGCACGTCGGCTGTCGAGACCCGAGAAAGAGGTCGGCGTCGTGCAGCGCCTCGGCCAGCGTGGTGATGCGGCGCGTGGTCGCGAATTCGCGTTTTATCTCGTTGATGTCCGTACGGTAAGTCGTGACCACGCCGCGGCTGTCGCAGAAGACCATGTTCGCGGCGGACGCCTACGGCGATGAACAGCCGTGCGCGAGGCGATGGCAGCCGCCCCGGCGCCGTTGACCACCACGCGGAGTTTGTCGAGTGTCTTGCCGGCGATCTTTACGGCATTGAGCATTGCGGCGGTCGAGATGACGCCCGTGCCGTGCTGGTCGTCGTGCATCACGGAATATCCAGTTCTTCGCTCAGCCTCCGGTCGATTTCGAAGCATTCCGGGGCTTTGATGTCTTCGAGGTTGATGCCCCCGAACGTCGGGGCTATCGCCTTCACCGTGCGGATGAATGCCTCGGGATCGGTTTCGTCGACTTCGATGTCGAAAGCGTCGATGTCGGCGTAAGTTTTGAAGAGCATGCTTTTGCGTTCCATCACGGGCTTGCCTGCCAGAGCGCCGATATTACCCAGTCCGAGGACGGCGGTGCCGTTCGAAATGACTGCTACCAGATTGCCTTTGTTCGTGTAACGGTAAACCTCTTCGGGGTTAGCTTCGATTTCGCGGCACGGTGCTGCGACGCCGGGCGAATAGGCCAGCGACAGGTCGTGCTGCGTGTGATAGGGCTTCGTCGGTACGACCGCGATTTTCCCTGGGCGGCCTTCGCTGTGATAGCGCAGAGCCTCCTGATCCATTTTACCTTTTCTCATTATCCTAACTGTTTTGCTTGTGTCTAAGAAACACAACGTGAAAAATCCTGCAATTATTGCGCCCTTCCGTCCCGGAACGGGCATCGTACGGGGCGGAGTTAAAAATAAACCCGCAGCCCTCCCCCGAACTGGAAGCGGAAGATGCCGCCGAGCAGGTTCAGCTCCGCCCCATCGTCGACATCCGGCGAGTCGACGATCAGCCATTGCCCGCTGATCCCCGCGCCCAGGCCGATGTGGCGTCCCAACATGAACTCCACGGAGGCCGATTCATGGATGCCGACGCCGCCCCTGCTGCCCGACGTATCGCCGTAGCTGCGGATGTAGCGGCCGTAGCCGATGCCCGCGCTTTCCCGGAAGAGCCATCTGCGCCCGGCCCGCTGCCGGGCGACGAACTCCGGTGCGATGTAGTGGATGCGGCTCGTACGCCGGATCCCGTTGCGTTCGGCCGAGATGAATCCGCCCGAGTAGACGATTCCGGCGCCGAAGCCCCGGCGCGACGTCCAGTTGTACCCGGCACTGATGTCGTAGCCTTCGTTCAGCGAGCCGGAAGAGCTTTCGGCCAGGTAAAGCGTCGAGATGACGGCCGTATACGCCGCATTGGCAAATAACGTGCTGCGGACGGTTGCGCGGGGCCAGGTGCTGCGCCCGGAGGAACTGCGCCCTGCCCCGCTGCGCGACCTGCTTCCCGGCCGATGGTGCCGTTTCTCCGGGTACGGCGGCGAACGGCCGCCCAATGCAGCGCAAGGCGCTTCCCTGTACCGCGGGTTCCGCCCCGGGCGTCTCCGCCCTGAGTTGCGTGGCTCTGCCAGAAGCCAGTAACAGCGATGCGGTGCAACAGCACGTGAGCAGGTATGGACGAATGCGGGTCATATTTTTAAAAATGTCTGGTTCGGAATCGGGGAGTGCGGCGGTGACGGCTGCCGGCCGGTTCGGGCGGATGCCTCAAAACAGCAGGGTTTCGGGGTTGCCGGGTGGGGGCTGACCCCCAAGTGCCGGTCCAGGCCAGTTCGGTGGCTTCGCGTCCGCGGGGCGTGCGTTTGAGGAACCCTTCCTTGATGAGGAACGGTTCGTAGACCTCCTCGATCGTGCCGGCGTCTTCGCCGACGGCCGTGGCGATGGTATTCACCCGACGGGGCCCCCGCCGAACTTTTCGATGATGGTGCCGAGTATCTTGTTGTCCATCTGGTCGAGGCCGCGCGAGTCGATGTTGAGCGCCGAAAGCCCGATTCTGGTGATTCCCAGGTCGATGTGCCCTTCGCCCTTGACCATTGCGAAGTCGCGCACGCGGCGCAGCAGGGCGTTGGCGATGCGGGGCGTGCCGCGCGAGCGCAGGGCCACCTCGTGCGCCGCATCGTCGTCGATCGAGACGTCGAGGATGCGTGCCGAACGCCTGACGATGCCGGCCAGTACCGGGGCGTCGTAATATTCCAGATGGCACTGGATGCCGAAGCGCGCGCGCAGGGGCGATGTGAGCAGCCCGCTGCGGGTCGTGGCGCCGATCAGCGTGAAAGGCGCCAGCTCGATCTGGATCGAACGTGCCGAAGGGCCTTTGTCGAGTACGATGTCGATCTTGTAGTCCTCCATCGCCGAGTAGAGGTACTCCTCGACGATCGGGCTCAGGCGGTGTATCTCGTCGATGAAAAGCACGTCGCCGGGGTTGAGGTTGGTCAGCAGCCCGGCCAGGTCGCCCGGCTTGTCCAGCACGGGGCCCGATGTGACGCGCGCGCGTGCATTTCGTTGGCGATGATGTTGGCAAGGGTCGTCTTGCCCAGTCCCGGGGGGCCGTGCAGCAGTACGTGGTCGAGCGAATCGCCGCGCATGAGCGCCGCCTTGATGAAAATATGGAGGTTGTCGACGATCTTGTCCTGCCCGGAGAAGGTTTCCAACTCCTGCGGACGTATCTTGTTTTCGAATTCGAGATCGCTCTCTGTGTTGCGTACGATTGACATGTTGCAAAGATAACGATTTTGTGCTACTTTGCCGCGGCGGGGCGAAAAAAAATCCGGCCCGCAGGATATGCGGGCCGGGGTCGCTGCCGGAAGCTCCGGCTATTGCTCACGCGGCAGCCCGATCTTTATGTATTTCACCCCGTTCATGCGGGTGTTCACACGCAGGATGATACCTTTCTTGCCTTCGAGATCCTCCTTGAAGGAATCCAGCTTGAACGAGACATAACGGTCGTAGTTGTATCCGCCTTCGTCGCCGTGGGGCGTCGCGGCGCAGTTCGAGGTTCAGGTACCCCTCTTCCGTGTATTCAGGAGCGATCTCCGTCACGTTGTTGCGTACCAGCAGGAAGGTGTGTTTCGTGAGGTCACAGGCATTGAACCCGACCCAGACATTGAGGTAATTGCTGTTGAGGAATGCCTCCTTGAAGCTGGTTTTGTCGTCTTCCAGCGCGTCGAGTTCCTCTTGGGTGGTCACGACTTTCGTGCCGCCAGTAGATGTCCTGTATGTAATAGAGCGCCATGTTGTAATCGTATCCTTCCACTTTGTTATTCAGCAGGTTGAAATATATGACGACGCGCTGGTCTTCCTCGGCCTTATAGCTGCCTATGCGGCTTTTGTCGCCCGGGTACACCGTCTTGCCATCGTCGAGAACGACATAGAAATCGTTATTTTCGAGCGGCTTTACCGAAGCGAAAGCCGAAAGCCTGGGGTAGTCCCCGTCCGAATCGTTGCAGGAGGTGAAAATGGCCGCAGCCATGGTCACGAGAAGAAATAATCCGAATCTTTTCATATTTATAATTATTTTTTGCGTTATCTTCACTGATTAAATGCAGAGCGGGGCGGAATACTGCACGGGCATAAAAATTTTCGGGTGCCGTGCAGTCTTTTGATGGCTACACCGTTTATAAGATGAACGCAAATATGGGAATGGAGGAGCAGATACTGGCCGAGGGGTGCAGAAAAGGGGATAATGCGGCCCGTCGTGAGCTGTACGACCGCTATGCAGCCCGTTTGCTGGCCGTCTGTCTCCGTTATTCCGGGCGACCGTTCTACCGCCGAAGACCTGATGCACGATGCGTTCCTGAAGATTTACGGTGCTTTCGACCGTTTTTCCTACCGCGGCCCCGGTTCCCTGCGTGCCTGGATGGAACGGATCACGGTGAACGTGGCGCTCGAATGGCTCCGCAGCCGGAACAAACTGAGCATGACGGTGCTCGACGAAGGAAGGCAGTTGCCCGACATCCCGGAGCCCGATCCGTCGGAGGTGGCGCGTATTCCGCGCGACGTGCTGATGGGGTTCGTCAGCGAATTGCCTGACGGTTACCGTACGGTGTTCAACCTTTACTGCATCGAGGGGTATTCGCACCGCGATATCGCGCAGATGCTGGGGATCAACGAAAAAAGTTCCTCGTCGCAGTTGTTCCGGGCGCGGCGCTGCTGGCCCGCAGGATTGCGGCGTATATGGAGACACATTAGATTATGAAACAAAATAAAAAGACTGGACAGACGTAATGCGGAGTGCGCTCCGGGGCACCGAGGTGACACCCCCGGCCGACGGTTGGGCGCGGCTGGAGCGCGAGCTCGGGCCTCACCCGCGTATCTCCGTGTTGCGTAGCCATTGGCCGCGGATTGCTGCCGCTGCCGCCGCTGTGCTGATTTTCCTGGGTGGCGGGGGATACCTGCTGCATGAAAACCGGGATTTAGGGGATAAAGGGTTTGTTATTGCAACGGCGACGGACAGCGGCAGCTCTGCTGCGGACATGGCGCAGGTCGATGGGACACCGGCGGGAGATGGTGAAGGGACGCTCGCGGGGGCGCTCCGCGCAGCCGTTCCGACCGAAGAGGCCGTGCGGGCTGCGCGCTGCCGGGCGAGAGAGCCCGGTGCGGGGACGGCTCCCGGGATTGCACCGGGACGGAATGCCCTTGCCGCCGCCGATATGCGGGGCTTCGAGGACGGCCGTGCAGCGGCTTTGACGTCCGGACTGCCGCCGGGGAGGCGGTTGCTGCAAACGCCGTCACCGGTAATTCGGTTGCGGAAAATGCGGTGGCAGGGAGCGAGGCTTCCGGCCTCACAGCGGCTGCTGCTACCGGGGATGCCGCGGCGGACGGCACGAGGCCGGCCGTGCGTGCGGCAGTCGCCGGACAGGCGTCCGCCACGGACGGGAACCCGGGGAGAAGAGGCTGCCGGGCAGGCCGTTCAGCCCCCGCAAAATACCCGGGCACGTACGATTACCTGGCCGATGGCGTGCAGGAATAT
>VOFK01003921.1_pt1 | contig 36300 bp, 52 predicted proteins | sample 5384121 | NCBI WGS metagenome assembly VOFK01 (sample SAMN12384730, study PRJNA508395) | human gut metagenome | isolation source: healthy gut J | host: Homo sapiens | reverse complement strand
AAATGTCCGAGGTGCCTTTGATTTCGACAGAAAAACAGGCTGAATTGTTACAACGCTCGGACATTTCAAAAATTTTTTGAGAAATGGCGAAAAAAGCGGGGCAGCACACGCCGCCCCGCCGATCCCATACGATTATTCCATCGTCCTGATTTGCTCAACAAGAGATTGCTTTTTCAGATTTCCAGTTGTGTAAGAAATCAAGGTGAATTGCACAATCAGCAGGATTGCTAAATATATCAATACGATCAGCCACGGAAATGAATAGTGAAAGTATGGATTCATCGTTTTCACAACTACCTGTACGGATAGGAAGCCCAGTCCAGTCCCTAAAACCAATGTTACCAGCGTAGCAAAAACTGAATACATCAACCCCTCATAGCACAGCATTTTGATAAGCTGCTTTTTACTCAAACCAATCGCCTGTAACATTCCAATTTCTTGCCTGCGGGACAGAAGTTTGTGATTGTCGTATTGACAAGGTTGATTAAAGAAAAGCACACAACAATAACAGCCACGATCAACAATACCCCGAAAGAAAGTTGTTGAAGTCCGCTATAATAAGTGATACTTTCCTTTATGGTTTCCATAACCAAATCGCTATTTCCGTCTATCAGTTGATTTAATGCAGCTTCAACCGTATCAAATTTTTTCATATCGGTAATTACAGAAATCGTACCTGTGCAATCTATCCCGGTCGCTTCATTCATAAACTGCTCCGGAAGTGCAAAGCATTTTGAGAAGCCGGAGTAAGAATATTCGTTTACAATGCCCATGACGGTATAGGTCTTTGTGCGAATTTGGCCGGATTTGGTTTTATAGTCCACTTCGACGGTATCACCCAACGCAGCCTCAATATCATAGAGATCGGCACGCTCTTGAAGCAAGACAATTCCATTGCCTGCCACCAGTTCATCATAATCAGTCGTTCCCGCAATTCGCTCTTTCTCCAAATTCTGCTGTTCATCTCGGCAAAAGCCCTGAATCCATTTTCCAGAATTACCATTTACACGATATTCTGCGTCCGTGTAATACCAGTGCTTGATTCCTGTAACGCCATCAATAGATTCTACTGCATTTATAAAATCGGCATTTAGAAAATTCTTTTGCTGCAATCCAGACAAAGAAATACCAGCAGTGTCCCACGATTGATTTGCGTTGAGCTGAATGTTAAATTCACCGACAGGGAAAGCCCTGCCTCTTGCCTCTGCAACGCCATCATAGGAAACTAACATTGTCGAAATCAATACAACCAATACTCCGCCGAGTGAAAGAGAAAGTATTGTTAAAGTGGACTTTGCCTTTTGTCTGGACAGATTCATTTTTTAGCAAGTGAAGCAGGCGTTATTTTACGGTGCAGCACGGAACTTTCTTTCATTTTTCCCCTGATAATCGGAATACCGCAATGCTTCCAGCGGAGATACTGCCGCAGCTCTTTTTTACAGGAGTATGAATGGCAATCATCACAATAATAAATGCAAAAAGGCCAACCCCGACCGTCACACATAAAGTAGTCAGCCAGTACCAACCGGCAGGAATCAGGAAGTACCCAATCACATTTCCAATAACCAAACCAATCGGGATAGCAATGGCAGCAAGTAATTTCCCCTCGCGGTAAACCATCTTTTTGATCTGTCGTTTTGTAGTTCCGATTGTGCGAAGCTGTCCATAGTTACGGATACTGCTTGCTACTGAAATATAAAAAATCGAATAGATCACAATGCCGGAACCAATGAAAGTTACAAAACCGATCAAGAAATAGAACAGCATATCGCTTCCGTGATTTTTGTCCTTTAAGTTAAAATATGTGGAACGGACAATCACATTATCATCGGAAATTTTTAATTGCTGCGCCAGAGTGTTTGCATAGTTGGTGGCTTCTTCCTCGCTCATGTTTTGAGCGCCTTTCAGCCCAATGTAATAATCAATCATGCCTCCGTCGCCATACTGCTGTCTTACTAATTCTTTCGATATAATGGCTGTATAGCGCCCAATATCGCCGGTTTTCACATCTAAGATTCCCGTCAATTTGAAATCATGGGTAGTGCCGTCAGAAAAGGGATTTGAATTGTCTGTCCTTACCATTTTTTGAATAGCCCAAACTATCCAAAAAGTTCCTGCACTACAATTTCTAAATTCTCCGAAGCTGGTAAATCCCCGAATAGGATACTTTGGATCATCGCCTTGCCCTGTGCGCCTTTGCCGAATGTAAAATCGTTTCCGCACACTGCACCGCTGCAATTGAGCCTTTCTTTCAGCACCTTTTTCACAAAATCCTCCGGTGACATTCCTTTGAACTCTGCAAAATCAGGTGAGAAAAAGCACTTCGACCCCAAGCTCTGCCATTTTTTATGCTTTTCCTCGTCGCTCATAAGCATTTCTATCCTGCCGTCATGACCTTTTGAGGTCACGGTGTCGGTCTTGAAACAGAAAACTGCCGAATGTCCGCCAAGGCTCTGAGCCTTTTTCACAGCCGTTGTTATTATGAGCTGATGTCCTCTGTGGACTCCGTCAAAAAGTCCAAGAGCGCAAACTGTCCTTTTTCAGGGATAAACCCGCTGTTTGTTATATCCGTCAAAAATATCCCTCCGAATAAAACAAATTATCAGAAATTTTTGAAGCTTCTGAAGCTGCCCCTCATGAAAAGTGCCGATACCCAGGAAGATGTTATCACTGCCGTAGACACGGTAGAGCTTGTCCTCTGACAGATCTTTTTATCCCTGTCTGCTCAGGTCTGAGCTTTACTCCGTTTCTATAAAGCTTTGTTTCCCACTGTCCAAGGGTAGTTTTTTCGTAGCTTACAAAGGCCCTGTCAAGTGGGATAAGCATTTTTGTGACAGCTTGTCCTGCTCACAAATTTCGGCTATCTCCTCTATGGTATAGCAATCCTTTATATCAACGCCACCTGAATAGGAACGCTCAAGTGAAGTCATCATTCCGCCACAGCCAAGCTTTTCACCAATGTCGCTGATAACGGAGCGTATATAAGTACCTTTTTCGCAATCAACTTTCATTACGCCCCCGCGTGAAGCTTCGTCATATTCTATTATATCAATGCTGTCGATATGGACAGCTCTCGGCTCACGCTCTATTTCTTTGCCTGCTCTTGCAAGCTCATAGAGCTTTTTGCCGTTCACTTTTATTGCAGAATACATAGGCGCACCTGCATGATATCGCCTACAAAACTGCTTTTTGCACATTCAAGGTCGGCTCTGGCAACTGCCTTGTCGCTTGTTTTTAACGTCTTTCCTGTGCTGTCTAAGGTATCGGTGCTTACCCCAAGCTGAAAGCCTGCGGTATAGACCTTTCGTCTGTCGGGGATAATATCGCAGGCTTTTGTGGCTCTGCCCACGAAAACAGGCAGAACGCCTGTTGCCATAGGGTCAAGGTCCCTGAATGACCCAATCTTTTTATCCTTAGAACGCCTCTGAGCTTTGCGATAACGTCAAAAAAAGTCCAGCCCTCGGGCTTTTTACAGGCAAAATGCCGCAGATATTATCCTTGCTGTTATCCAAGCTCATCAGCCCAAGACCTTTTCCGCTTGCTTGAGAAGCTTAGCCTTGACTTCTTCAAGGCTTCCTGTTATCTCACAGCCTGCGGCTCTTATGTGTCCTCCGCCGCCAAACTCACGGCAGAATGCAGAAGCGTCTATCTCATCGTCGCTCCTTACTGATATTTTAAAAGACGTTCTCGTGTCTTTGCTTAACTGTTATGCCTATTTTCACGCCCTCAACGGACAATGGTATAGAAGCAAGTCCCTCGAACTCGGCAGCGTCAACGCCACTTTTCTCCATAAGCTCTTTTGTAAGCACTATCATAGAGCATTTGCCACCGCAGTAATACTCCATATTCGCTGTAACGGACTGCTCCACCATAAGTCTGCCCTTGCTTTTTTTACATCAAACATTTTTCTGTTGATATAAGCAAAATCTATGCCATATGACATAAGCTCTGCACAGGCGATGTGAGCCTGCGGGTTGTGTTTTCATACTTGAAGCAGCCTGTATCCGTTGCAATGCCTGTATAAAGGCATCTCGCTATCTGACGTGATATCTTTCTGCCTGAAGCTTTGAATATCTTATACATTATAAGTGCTGCGGCAGAAGCGTCTGCTTCTACATATGACTGCTTTTGCAAAATACTTGTTTGAGATGTGGTGGTCGATGCAAGGTCGATCGCACCCTCCTCGGCATACTTTGAAAGGTTGCTGCCAAGAAGATTTGTGTCTGCGATATCCACTGCGATAACGTACTTCACATCAAATTCCTGAGGGTAATAGCTCTCATAGATAAGATCATATCTTTCGGGAAAGCTGTCGGAATTTACAACGTTAGCCTTTTTCCCCATATCTCTCAGAAAAGCGCACAGGGCAAAGCCTGAACCAAGCGTATCGCCGTCGGGGCTTTTATGAGTTAAAATAAGAAAATTGTCGTTTTCTTCAAATATTTTAAGAATATCCTGAAATGTCATAATATCCTTTCTCCTCTATTACTCTTCGCCGTCTTTCTCTTCTTTTTTCTTCTTCGGGCAGAACTTCTTTAAGAAGCTTGTTTATCTTTGCTGAATGCTCGATAGAATTATCTGCGATAAATTTAAGCTCAGGGCATTTTTTTTCAGTTTCAGCACATTTGATATCTCTCTTTTGAGAAATCCTGTTGCCGACTCAAAGCCCTTAACGGCTTCCTTTGCCTTTTCATAGCCCTCAAAGCTTGAAACATACACTTTACAGAATGAGCCGTCGCCTGCCACGTCGCAGCGGACGATAGTGAGCATATCTCCTCCGTGTATCCTTGGGTCTTTAAGGTCTCTCATTTTGCCCGATATTATTCTTCTTATATCTTCGGACATACGTCCTGCTCTGTAACCTGCCATAATATCTTTATCTCCTGTAAATATGCTCTTACGGGGCGGCTGTCCGTCCCGTAAGCATCATTATCAATCTCTGTATTCTTCCATATAGAACGCCTCGAAAATGTCGCCCTCCTTGATATCGGTGAACTTTTTTCAAGAGTGATACCGCACTCAAAGCCTGCGGCAACTTCCTTTGGCGTCGTCCTTAAATCTCTTAAGGCTTGACATCTTATCCTCGGCGATAACGATACCGTCTCTTACGACTCTTATCTCGTTATTTCTGCCCACCTTACCGTCAAGAACGTAAGAACCTGCTACAGTACCAACATTGGATATCTTGTAGACCTGTCTTACCTCGATACGGGCTGTTTCCACCTCTCTGTACTTAGGAGCGAGCATACCCTTCATAGCGTCTGTTATTTCTTCTATTGCATCATAGATTATTCTGTAAAGTCTGATATCAACGCCGCTCTGCTGCCTGCATTCTGCTTTGCAACAGGGTCAGGACGAACGTTAAATCCAACGATGATAGCGTTTGAAGCGTTTGCGAGCATAACGTCGCTTTCAGATACAGCGCCTACGCCGCCGTGGATGACCTTAACTCTGACCTCGTCATTTGAAAGCTTTTCAAGTGACTGCTTAACGGCTTCAACTGAGCCTTGAACGTCAGCCTTGACGATGATAGGAAGCTCTTTCATTTCTCCCTCAGCTATCTGGCTGAACAGGTTGTCGAGAGTTACCTTCTGATGCTGCTGGAACTGTTCTTCCCTTAGCTTCATGCTTTCTCTGCTCAACAAGCTCTCTTGCAAGCTTTTCGTCTGCAACTGCGTTGAAAACGTCGCCTGCACTTGAACTTCGCCCAGACCTGTTATCTCAACAGGTGTTGACGGGCCGGCTTCCTTAATGCTTCTGCCCTTATCGTTTGTCATCGTTCTGATACGTCCGACAGAAGTGCCTGCGATTATAACGTCGCCTGACCCTTCAAAGTACCATTCTGAACGAGGAGTGTAGCAACAGGGCCTTTACCCTTATCAAGTCTGGCCTCGACAACAGTACCTCTTGCAAAGTCTGTCAGGGGTTAGCTTTTAAGCTCCTTGACCTCTGCAACGAGGAGAAATGTTTTCAAGAAGCTCGTCGATACCCATACCTGTCTTAGCAGAAACAGGAACTGCGATAACATCGCCGCCCCATTCCTCGACAACGAGGGACTGCTCTGTGAGCTGCTGCTTAACTCTGTCAGGGTCTGCGCCTTCTTTATCCATTTTATTGATAGCGACGATTATTGAAACGCCCGCTGCCTTTGCGTGGTTGATAGAACTCGATAGTCTGCGGCATGATACCGTCATCAGCGGCACCAACGAGGATAGCGATATCTGTAACGTTCGCACCTCTTGCTCTCATGGCTGTGAAAGCTTCATGACCCGGGTATCCAGGAACGTTATCTTCTTGCCCTGATACTCTACCTGATAAGCACCGATATGCTGTGTGATACCGCCTGCCTCAGTGTCAGTAACGTGAGCGTTTCTTATTCTGTCGAGGATAGATGTCTTACCATGGTCAACGTGACCCATAACGACAACGACAGGGCATCTTTCCTGCAGGCTCTCCTCTGGATCTTCGTCAGTTTCGATAAGTCTTTCTTCTATTGTAACGTGTACTTCCTTTTCGACCTTTGCGCCAAGCTCTTCTGCAACAAGTGCGGCGGTATCAAAGTCGACCACCTCATTGATAGAAGCCATTACGCCAAGACCCATAAGCTTTTTGATGACCTCGGTAGCTGTTACTTTAAGTCTGCTTGCAAGCTCTGAAACAACGATCTCGTCAGGTATCATGACCTTGAGCTGCTGCTTTCTTGCTCTTTCAAGCTCCAGTCTGCGGAGCTTTTCGCTCTCAGTTTCCTTCTTATGTGAGAACTGCTGTTTCTTTTCTCTGCTGAGATTTCTGAGTGAGCTTCTGCTTCTTTGTGAAGTTATCCTTGCTTTCTTGTTCTGCTTTGAGTTTGCAAGGTTATCATACTTCTCGTTATACTTATCAAGCTCTATATAGCTTCCTCTTGTGTCGATAGTTCTCTGTGTGCCGAACGAATCGTTATCCTCAGAGATAGTATATCCGCCTGAAGCTTCTTTCTTATCAGAAAAACCGCCAAGCTGCTGACGAACGCCATGCTCTTTCTTCTTTGCAGGCTTCTGTGGAGCTGGCTGCTTTTTCTTCTGTTCAGGTGCAGGCTGTTTTTTGTTTCGGCCTTGACCTCCGGCTTCTTTTCCACCTTTGGCTCTGCCTTAGGCTCAGGCTTTGCTTCCGCCTTTGGGTAAAGCTTAGGCTCAGGCTTTGCTTCTGCCTTTGGGTCGGCTTAGGCTCAGGCTTCTTTTTCAGCCTTTTTCTCCTTTTTCTCAGCCTTTACAGGCTTCTTATCTGCCTTCTTTTCTTCCTTGGCAGGCTTTACGTTATTTGCATAGAAAGCATCAAAGCTGTCCACCTGATTGTTCTGTGTATAATACTCCAGAACATAAGAGATCTCCTCAGGGGTAAGCACGACTGTGTTTTCTTTGGCTCTCCGCCGAGCTTGCCAAGACACTCGATAAGGTCATTATTTGTAACTTTCAGATCCTTAGCCATATCGCTAAGCTTATATTTAGTTGTTTTCATACTCATAGGCTATAAAATACCTCCTCAATAAATGCTAAATGCTATAAAACTCATTTTCGTCTATAGGGATCTCCTCAAGCCCTTTGGCGCAAGCCTTTGCGAAGCCTCCCTCGCAAATAGCGATAACGCCTGTTCTTTTGCCAAGACCAAAATGGATATCGTCCATTGTCATGCCAAGGCTGTAAAGCTTTATCCCGTTTTTGTAGCAGTTGAACTTTATCTCTTTAAGAGATTTAGGTGAAAAAATCCGTTGCCGCAAACACTGCACAGGCTTTGCCTGTATTGCAGGCGTCCTTCACCATATCCATACCCATTACAAGCTTTCCTGCTTTTCTGCACATTGTAACAAGCCCTATTTTATTATTCATTTTCCCTAAGCTCGCCCTCCATGCTGTTATATATATCCTCGCTTATCATGCAGGAAAAAAGCTTCTTTCAAACTTTCTTGCTTTTCTTGCTTTTTTCAAAGCATTCGACGCTTTTTGCATATATAAGCGCCTCTGCCTGATTTTTTTTGCCTGAGGTCAAGGGAGATATCCCCCTCTTTTGACTTCACCACTCTGATAAACTCTCTCTTGGGTTTCATTTCACCGCACCCAAGACACATTCTCATTGGTATCTTCTTAGTTTTCATCATCAGCAGCCTCAGCCTTTGCAGAGCTTTCGGATACGATATCTATTTTATAGCCTGTCAGACCTGCGGCAAGCTTTGCGTTCTGACCCTTATTACCGATAGCAAGTGAGAGCTGGTTATCTGGAACAGTAACACGGCACTCTCTTACGCCCTCCTCTTCGCTGAGAACAACGTTTATTACCTCAGCCGGAGCAAGAGCCTTTGCGATAAACTGTGCAGGGTCTTCGCACCAATTGATAACGTCTATCTTCTCGCCCTTAAGCTCGTTCACAACAGAAGTTATTCTTGACTTTCTAGGACCGATACAAGCGCCTACGGCGTCAACATTAGGTCCTTTGAATAAACCGCGATCTTGCTTCTTGCGCCTGCAACTCTTGAAATAGCCTTTACTTCAACAGTGCCGTCTGCTATCTCAGGAACTTCAAGCTCAAAAGTCTTTTAACAAGCTCTCTGTGAGTTCTTGATATCTTGATAGAAGGCTTTCTGTCAGGATTTGCGATATTCCCACAACATATACCTTGATGATATCTCCTGCCTTGAGTGTTTCGCCTGGTATCTGCTCGTTTCTTACAAGATAAACTTCGTTCTTGTCGATAGTAAGTATAGCGTTCTGAGTAGCAGGCTCGACCTTCTGGACTGTGGCAGAAACGCACTCATGCTCCTTATCGTGATACTGCTCGATAAGTCTTGCTCTTTCAAAAATCCTTGATATCGTGCTTGATAGACTGCTTTGCATTCTGAGCGGCAACTCTGCCGAACTTTGCAGGGTCGAGAGGTATCTCCACCATATCGCCCACCTTGATGTTAGGGTCATAGACCTTTGCTTCGTCAAGGAAGATCTCGTTGTCAGGGTCGTCAACATACATAACGTCCATAACTTCCTTTGAGTATCCTTATATCGAGCTTTCCTGTAACAGGGTCGATATCCACTCTGATATTCTCACAGTAAGGATAATCCTTCTTGATAGCCTTTTCGATACCTGATTTTATTTTCTCAATAAGTATATCGCTGCCAATATTATTTTCCTTTTCCAAATCCGTCAGAGCTTCAAAAAATTTGCTGGTCATTTCCTTATTCATTTTCTGATCAATCCTTTCACACTTGATTCGGGCTTTGCCCATATTTATTAAATTTCTTCATTCAGAACAGGTCTGCGTCATCATTGAGCTTTACATAAGCACAATCTGCAAGCTTGAAACTCTACATTCTCCACGCCGTTCATATCCTCGTCCAGCTTCTGACAAAAGTATCTTATCCTTGTCATATCCCACAAGACCCACAACGAACTCTTTTTTTCACCGTTTTCGTCAGGTCTTATGAGCGCTTACTCTTATAACGTCGCCTATGCAGACCTCAAAATGCTCGGGTCTTCTAAGCTCTCTGCCAAGTCCGGGACTTCCGCACTCCAGCACATAGCTCTGAGATATAGGGGTCAGCCTCGTCAAGCACCTTGTTCATCGGTCTTGTGAAAGCCTCGCAATCGTCCATATCTATGCCGCCGTCCTTGTCGATAAGCACCCTGAGGTACCACGTTGCTCCCTCCTTTTCAAACCTTACGTCCCAAAGGAAAAAGCCAAGCTCGTCTGCGATAGGCTGTGCAAGCTCTCTTACTTTTTCTACCGTAGTTTTTCTTTACTTCCATACAGCACCTCCGTTAATGCTTCCCAAAGCAAAGTCATCAGGCTTTGCCATGAAAAAAACCCCATACAAAACCAAAAGACCGGAAGTCAAGTTCCAGTCTTTCATTAAAAAGCCTATTGTGATTATTATACCACACAAAACAGTTTTTTTGCAAGGACATTCAAAAGTTTTTAATGAAAAGAATTAAATATTATGTTAATAGTCTGTAAACATTTCGTCAACTGACGTTCTTTTTCATTCTCCTCAGGGATATCCTTAGGTTTTGCTTTTTCTTTATCCACGGGTTTCTTCACTGTTCCCTCGACGAAATCCAGCGGAACGGTGAACATTATTCCCGTATTGGGCTGAGATAGATCGCCCACAGTATTATAAACTATCTTTCGTGCGGTATCGAGCTGATTATTTTTTTATTACCGACAGGATAGTTCTGTTATCCTCGTCACCGCTGAAAAGTCCTCGGATAGAGGCGCTGAGAAAGCTGCTGTCAAGTCTTGAAAGGGTCATTGCCATACCTGACGACTCGATTATAGTCGCACCCTTTATGCCTGCTGCTGAAAGTCCTCCAGCAAATAGTCAAGCACGTCTGTTTTATTAAGGATTATGACCAGAAGTTTCACGTTATATCGCCCCCTGTTAAAATTTCAGCCTTTACGTTTTTACTTCTCCACTGCTGACGGTGCAGTATCTTTTGAGCATTGTCTGAACGCTCTCCTTGAACTTATCAGACACCTTAAAGTGAGAATCGTCCGTCCACTCGCCCTCTGGCACAAGAGCTTCTGCAGGAGTAAGGTTCTGATCCAGCATATCCTTGAGATACGACTTTTCTTCCTTATACTGTGCACTTGTCCAATCGGTATCGCTGTTTGCGGTGAATATATTATAGAAGTTATCAAGATTATCCTTAGTGATATTCGTCTGCTGGAAAGCGTTGTTTATAAGCATTGTCACCGCAGTTCCAAGAAACTTCATATTACCGTTCCTGCCCTCTTTGAAAACAGGATACTGACAGATAAGTCTTATCTGATGACCGCTGAGGTTAGTCAGATCGCCGCTTGGGATAGCGATATCGTTCTCGTCATTATCCTGAGAGAGATAGTAAAGTTCCTCATCAGGAGTATATGTAATTCCGCCCACAATATCCGCCGCATTCTCGAATGCGTCATTTGTGAGAGAAACATAATTGTCTATAGTGATACCGAAAGTGTCTGCAACGGCTGCTTCAAGCTTCACCATGCCGCCCTCTTCGTGTATCTCACGCATTGTCTGGCTTCCGCTCACTGTGAACGCTGAAACAGGCATTATGATTATTTCTTTGCGTCCGGTGCAACTCTTATGACTGTTGCGTCTGCAAGAACGCCCTTGCTGTTCACTCTTGCAAAAAAGGGTATTATAAACCGGGCTTTTTATGCCTGCGTCGCTGTCGCTGTCATCATTGCCGATAACACCAAACTCTCTGAGGGGCATACAGTGCAAGCATGCCGATAACAAAGAGGAATATTATCATCGTTATGAAGTAGACCAGAGCGATAGGAGCCTGAGATCTTCTTTTTTTTCTTCTTGTGAGCTTTCGTCTGAGCCATGTTATTGATCTCCTTACTTTCAAATATATACAGGCAGGCATACTGTCCGCCATATTTTTCATATAAAACTTTTTCGGAAAAATTCTCGAAAACTATTGAACAATTTGCAATTTAGGTGTAAACTAAATAGGACGGCTGTCTGAGAGTCTGAGTCGATATAAAAAACAGGATTATCGTCAAGGCATATGATGTTCAGCGTAAGGCCTGCACGCTTTGCCATGTTTATGGTCTGCAAAGTGCCTGAGCCTTTGGCTTTCTTTTTTTATGACCCCGATCACACGAGAGGAATGTTCAACCATAAAGCTGTTTCGCTTTTTATAACAGCCGTTTTCATACTTGGGGCTTGTTATCACGACCGCACTGCAAGAGTTCAGAATAAGCGAATATGTATAGCTGTCCAAGGGGTGTTTTCATCTCTGTACGCTGACCTGCATAGGGCAGAACGCACACGAGCTTCAAATCCTTATATTCGGGCTGAGCCGAAAGGCTGTGGACTATCTCAGCACAGCGCAGGTCGATACCTTTTGACATACCTGATATAAAAAGTACGGCAGCCTTCGCTATATGCTTCCTTTATCATAAGGACGAGCATACTCAGGAGATTTTTCATACCCTGCTTATGGACATCGCCGCCGAAAGGCAGATCCCTGTCCCTTTATGACCTGTAAAGCAGCAAGAGGTATCTCGATTGCAGAAAAATTCTTCTGCGGGGACGATATTACTCACATCAAAGCCTCCTGAAAGATTTGGCGACACAATGCCCATGATAAGAACATTATAACACATTGATTTATCTTTTTCAATAGAAAATGACAAATATTTTTGTGCAAAGGCACAATTATAAAAAACCGAAAAGGGAAGAAAAATAAAATGGATTTTTTTGAAGAGAGCATGGGCTGAGGTAGATCTTGACAGCATTGAATACAATCTGAAAGAATACCGCAGGCCCATAGGGGAAAAAACAAGAGATAATGTGCGTTATAAAGGCGAGCTGCTACGGACATTTTGACAACGGGGTAGTTCCGTTTCTTGAAAACGAGATGGACATTCGCTGGTTTGCGGTATCGAACATACACGAAGCCCACAGGCTCAGGGATATGGGCATAAAGGGCGAGATACTCATTTTGGGCTACACACCTCCTGAGAATGCGAAGTGGCTCACAAGACTTGACATCATTCAGGCTTGCACAGAGCTTTCATATGCTAAAGCACTTTCAGAAAACGCTGACGGCAAGGTACGCATACACGCCGCTATCGACACGGGCATGACGAGGATAGGTCTTCACGGGGAAACCGACAAGATATACGGTGAGCTTAAAGAGATATCAAAGCTTGAAAACATTGCGCTGGAGGGCATTTTCACCCACTATGCGGTGGCTGACAGCCTGAGAGAGCAGGACGAGAAATACACAAAGGCGCAGACGGAGAAGATACTTTCCGTTGCTGACAAGTGCGAAGCAGAGGGGCTTCACCTTGAAAAAGTGCATTTTCTCAACTCAGCCGGCGGAGTATACTATTACAATGAGAGAAGCTCTCTTGCAAGGCTTGGAATAATACTTTACGGACTTTATCCTGACCCTGCAAAGGCTCTGCCTTTGAGCCAAAAAGCCAGCTATGGAATTTAAGGCGGCTGTTGCGCAGGTAAAATACATAGACAATGGCACTGACGTAAGCTACGGCAGGACTTACACTGCAAATGGCAAAGTAAAGCTCGCAACTGTTACGGCAGGCTATGCAGACGGCTATCCCAGGGCGCTTTCAAACAAGGGATATGTGCTTATCAATGGAAAGAAATGCCCTATCACAGGCAGGATATGTATGGATCAGTTCATGTGTGATGTAACTGAGGTAGAGGACGTAAAGGCAGGGGACGAGGCTGTCCTCATAGGCGCACAGGAAATGAAAAAGATAACCGCCGACGATATCGGCAAAATGACAGGAACGATAGGCTACGAGATAGTTTGCGGAATATCTGCAAAAGAGTGCCGAGAGTTATCTCACGCCATGGAGAGCAGACGGCTGTTCTTGAAATAGAGTAAGGGAGGATAAAGAGCCATGATAAGATTTTTTCGGCGGCAGGGTAATGACCCTTGCCAACGGCATAGAAACGCAGGATATAGAGGTCTGGACGGAAGGTTCAAAGATAGTTTTCGTTGGCAAGCCTAAGGCTGAGGAAGCTTGACGGAAAGGTTTTTTTGAACGTGAATATGACCTCAAGGGAAATCTCCTTATGCCGTCATTCAAAAAAATGCGCACACTCACTCGGCAATGACTTTTCTGCGTTCATATGCTGACGATATGCCTTTGCAGGACTGGCTTTTTAAGCAGATCTTTCCAATGGAAGCAAAGCTTGACGGAGAAAAGTTTACTGGCTCACGAAGCTTGCTATACTTGAATATCTCACAACAGGCTGTACGGCGGCATTTGATATGTACTTTGAGCTTGACGATTATGTAAAAGCCTGTATAGAAAGCGGCTTCCGCTCTGTGCTTTGCGGTGCGGTGAGCGGTGACAAATCTAATCTTGAAAGGCTTGAAAACAACTATCTGAAATACAACGGCAAAGACCCTCTTATAAGCTTTATGCTTGGCTTCCATGCAGAATACACCTGCGAAAAGGAGCTTATGGAGGGCGTTGGCAAGCTTGCGGCAAAATACAAAGCGCCTGTTGCAATGCACAACTCGGAAACTGCAAAAGAAGTCAGAGAGTGCATAGAGAAATACGGAATGACGCCAACTGAGCTTTTTGACAGCTTTGGAATTTTCGACTTTGGCGGTGCAGGCTTCCACTGCGTTCACATGAGCGACAAGGACCTTGAGATATTCAAAAACAAGGGCGTATGGGCTGTTCACACTGTGCAGGCTCTAACGTAAAGCTTGCGAGCGGCATTGCGCCTATCGTAAAAATGCAGAATATGGGCATAAACATTGCTATAGGTACTGACGGCCCTGCAAGCAACAACTGTCTTGATATGTTCAGAGAAATGTTCCTCATGACAGGCTTGCAGAAGATAGCTTGCGATGATGCTTCTGCCTGCCCTGCTGACTCGGTGCTGAAAGCGGCAACTGTAGGTTCTGCAAGGGCAATGGGGCTTTCTGACTGCGACATTATCGCAGAGGGCAAGCAGGCTGACCTTATCGTTATCGACCTTTTTCAGCCTAATATGCAGCCTCTTAACAACATAGGCAAAAACCTTGTTTACAGCGGCTCAAAGCAGAACGTAAAGCTCACGATGTGTGCAGGAAAGGTGCTTTTACGAGGACGGCGAGTTCAGGATAGGCGAAGAGCCTGCTGTCATTTACAAGAAAGCTAATGAGATAATCGAGAGCATGAAAGATTAAATGTAGGGGCGGCCTTGGGTCGCCTTTTATTTTTTACGCAAACACTGTGTTGATACAACAAAAAAAGGGACGCTTTGAAACGTCCCTTTTTACATTATATTCTATTCTTCAAAGAAAAAAATGCTTCGTTTGCAGGATAGTCAGTTTCGTCCGTGAGAGTTACCACTGCACAGCCATTTGAGCTTTCGTCCTTTTTGCCGAATATCTGATCTCTGAAAAGCCAGAAAACGTCAACGCAGATAACAGCAAGTATAAGAATGATAAGTATTATCGGCACAAGTGCACCTGCACCCTTTCCAGGAGTAACGCCGTTCATTTGATTCATCTGATTTGGCTGGATAGGCTGTCCACCCTGATTCATCTGTGGCATTGCATTGTTCACAGGCTGAGCAGGCTGCTGATAGCCCTCTGGTTTAAGAACTCTTTCAGGCTGCTGAGGCTGTGGGGCAACATTCGGTGTTTCCGCAACTGTTGGCGTCTGAGGTATTTCCACAGTTCTTGAAGCCATTGCAACTTCCTCGGCTGTCGGCTGTGCAGGCTGAACAGGCTTTGCAGGCTCTTGCCCTGGCAGATAAACGCTGTCCATAGTCGGCATATCAGGGTCGTTGGCGGAATAGTCTGATTTTGCACAGGGAGTATCGTCAAAAATGCAGCTCAGGCACTTCGATAGACTCCATTTCAGGATTTCTCTCGTCCACGACAGGCTCGTCGGCAGGCGTTTCGTCCTGCGGCACGGCTGTTCCTCAGACGTTGCAGAACTTAGCCCCCGCATTAAGTGTATTTCCACACACTGAGCAGACCTTGCTCTTTATAAGCTTCTGCGGCATTCTTGTTCCGCAGGCAGCGCAGAACTTTGCACCGTCGGCAACAGGCAGACCGCATTTTTGGACAATTTTCCATATTAATACCCTCTTTTCATATTATTATTGATCCCCTCAGCCCTTTTGGCTGAGATCAAATTTTTCGATAACTTTTCCGACAATATACCAGTTGTTTTCTATTTTGACCACTGTTATCTCACGGCTGGCAGACAGCTCGCCGCTGTCAGTAGTCTCTGTGAGCTTTGCTGTCATTGTAACAGCTTTTTTGATAGTCACATTTTTGTGATAGCTTTCCTTATAGCTTTTTTCAAGGGTCTTTCAAGCCGTCGCTGTCAAGCTCTTTTTACTGCTGAGCTTATAAGAAAGCTCCGTTTTTCCTCGCCCCTTGTGAGAAGCGTTTCCGCAAGGGCTTCGTTATAACTGTCGCTGTTTTTTATACTCCGCCTCCGCTTCTGGGGTAAAGCAGGAAAAGATATGACTGCGTATCGCTATACTGCGCCGCTGTGATAAGTGTCGCCACGGGCTGTTCATATCCCAGGACCGCTCTTTTTCTTCCTCTCCGCAGGAGCAAAAAGAGCATTGCCACACACAAAAGCATACACAGCACTGATAATTTTTTCATTGTGCAAACACCGCATTTTTCAAAAACGGGCGGAAAATTCTCCGCCCGTTACTGATCGTTTATATATCTTAGAAACCTGTGCTTATTGGAAGGTCGCCCTCGTCCAGAAGCACCCATGTGCCGTCCATCTTGCCAACAATAACAGTTGTCTTGTCGGTCTTATCAGCGTCTTCGCCTTCGATAGTATACTTGATCTTCTTTACCTTGTAAGCCTTTTTTAAGCTCATACTTTTTAGCCTTTTTAGCACTAAGCACAGAGGCAAGATCTGACATATCGTTGTAGTTGTCGATATCGTCTGAGTCTACCTCAGTCTTTTTTAACTACCTCATAGCTTATCTCAGCGTCATCGCCGTATTTCTTTGTAAGTCTATCTCTCTGCTTTTCAGCCTCTTCATCAAAATCCTCATCGCTTATGTCAACGATACCGTCCAGTGCATCAGCCATATCTTTAACGTAAGGAGGCATAAGCTCTTCATAAAACCTTACCGTCACCGTCATTGAGAACGTCCATAACGTTATTGATAGGAGTTTTCCAGCTTCCACCACCGAAGATCAGACAAAGGATAACGACTACCAAAATAACAAGCACAAGCAAAACTGCCAGAACTGCGATAGTGAGCTTATTAGGCTTGTTTTTCAGATTTTTGATATTTTCAACAGAAACAGCGTCCTTGATAGCGTTCATGTCAATATTCTTGGCTGCCTGCTGAAGATTTGCCATTGGTGAAGCGGTCTGCTGTGCAGGCTGCTGAGGTGCTATTGTTGCACCGCACTGAGTGCAGAAAGTCGCATTGTCGTTAAGCTGAGCTCCGCACTGTCCACAAAATTTTTTGCCATATGATTATCTCTCCATATTCTTGATATATTTTTTGAAGATACTTACTTCATAATAATATATTAAACTAAAGTGTTTGATTTGTCAATAGTTTTTCACAAAGTTTAGCAAAAAAGTACACATCATCAGCCCTTTTCGCACATTTGTTACATATTATTTTGAAAAAAGCTGTTACAAAACCTTAAAAAGCTCTTTTTCCTATTCTTATAATGCTTTCAGTGATAAGCTTTTTTTGAAAAGGGGAGCAGCCTTGTCTGCACATTCCTGAACTTCAGCATGAGTGAGAGGATTATCCGTCATGCCTGCTGCAAGGTTTGCAACGCAGGATATTCCGCAGACTTTCATGCCTGCATGATTTGCGGCGATAGCCTCGCAGGCCGTTGACATTCCCACTGCGTCAGCACCGATAGTTCTTGCCATTCTTATTTCCGCAGGGGACTCGAAAGACGGTCCGGTGAGCTGGAGATAAACGCCATGGCGGAGAGTTATGTCAAGATCCTCCGCTGCACCTGAGATGATATCCCTGAGCTTTTTGTTATATATCTCGCTCATATCAGGAAATCTTGTTCCAAGCTCGTCGATATTCTTGCCGATAAGAGGATTAGGAACAAAGCTTGAGATATGGTCTGTTATAAGCATGAAGTCGCCTGCCTTGAAGCCTGCGTTCACTCCGCCCGATGCGTTTGTAAGGAAAAAGCACCTGTGCACCCAACATTCTCATAAGTCTTGCAGGAAGCACAACGTCCTCCATTGCATAGCCCTCATAATAATGCACTCTGCCCTGCATTATAACAACAGGCACTTCGCCAACATATCCGAAAACGAACTGACCCTTATGACCCTCTACCGTTGACGTAGGGAAACCCTCTATATCCTTATAGCTGAGGGTATATTTCACGTCTATGGAATTTGCATAATCGCCAAGACCTGAGCCAAGCTACAAGGGCTACCTTTGGCTCAAAGTCTATTTTGCTTTTTACGCACTCATAACATTTTGTAAGCTTTTCATAAGCTGTCATAAAATTTCCTCCTATCAATCCTCACCAAGCTTTAACGCCTGACTTATCTTTATCTTCTTTATAAGTCTGCCAAGCACCACAAAGGCTGTGAGCAGCATTACTCCTATAACTGCATAAAGCTTCAGATAGTCGCTGCGTTCAGGTATCACTGCAAACGGCGGCACTGACTGGCTTGCGTCGAAGATGCTCTGGAACAGCGGTACGAAAAGGTCGCTGGTTACGCCACCGATAAAGATAGCGGCGAATATTGCAACGCCTGACACCAAAAGCTGTTCATAGACTATCATCATTATTATCTCTCTGAACTTCATTCCCATTGCTCTTAGGATACCAAACTGCAAAAGTCCTGCTCTTTATGGAGAGTATCCAATAGATAAGTGAAACCTATTATGCACATCACCATGATGATGATAAAGCCGAGAGTGAGAGCGCCGTTCATGCCCTGGAGCATAGGGTCGTTTTTTCTTTTCTATGGTCTTCTGGCTTGCAGATTCAAGGGTGAGGGGTTTAATGCCTGCTTTGTCTATTGAGTCATAAAACTCCTGAACGGAAGCTCCGTCTTTGAGCTTGAACCATACCTCATAAGGCTCCATGCTTGTCTGAACGTTCACATAATCGTAGTTCATAACGGCAAAGTCCATATAACCGCCATTTTTTTCGCCTCTTTATAAGGGCTTAGTCCCGGCCAGTAGTCAACAAAGGCAAGGACGGTCACTTCAAAGGGCTCGTTTCCGCCCCACTTTACACTCTACAGTATCACCAAGCTCCAGACCGTAGCTCTTGAAGCTTGAAGAGAGGATAACTCCCGGGGTATACTCTGCGAGGGCGTTCAGGTAGTTATTTTTAACTGAACTGGCAGAAGTCTGTCCTCAAATTTGCAGACCTTTGAGAAATCGCTTGGCACTATGGTCATAAGCTGGACATTGCTTGTTGAGCTTTTGCCTGAGCTTGTGTCAACGCTTTGGTCAAGGAAATCGTCACGGGTCTTTTTTCCTCATCGTCAGACTTTGTCTGCTGTCTTGGAACGTTCATTTTGTTTGAAGATATGGTCACGCCGTCTTTTCGGAAAACCTTTGTGACATCTTCCACTCCTGCGAGCTTTTCAAATCGCTCAAAAACAGGCTCTACATACTGTATGGTAGTTTCTGTATCTTCTTCATCGCTTTCTTCGGAAGTCTGCTTTGTGCCTGATTGAGCTGCCTGAGATGCGCTTTGAGGAGTGGTCTGCTGTGCAGATTCTATTTTACTGCTATACCACTGCTCTGTAAGAACAGCGTCGCAGCCAACCCCATAGGCAACGCTTTCCTCGGCATTTCTGTTCAAGGCTCTTGCGGTATTGGCAAAAAGAACACGCCCAATGATACAGTAAGAACAAGGAACAGCATCAAAAAAATCTTTCCCTGCCTGTTGAGGAGCGACCGATATTAGTCAGTGAAACATACTGTGCAGGCGACCACACTCTTCTGCCTATTCTTGCGAGAAGCCTTATTATATAAGGATATATCCTTATAAGAAACAGACCAAGGCCAAGTATAAAGGCAGTGGAAGCCACGAACATTATAGGGTTTACTGTTGCGGTGGTGTCTGTTACACCCTCTGCAACAAGCTTTTCCCCTGAGTTTTGTTGTAATAATAAAGCCAGCCAACTGAACCGCCCACAAGGATAAAATCAAGGCAGACCTTTTCCCCACAGAGCGTGCTTTTTTTTTTGGCTTTTGACTGCTTATGCTCAACAATAGTTGTTTTTGGTGGCAGGAAAGATCGGTATCATAGTTGTGACAAAAGAACACCGCTACGGCTATTGCTGCATAGACGACAGCTTCTATTGTCATATGAACAGGGGAGCGAACGCCTGTTGACAAACTCAAGAATCCGTTTGACGCACCAAGTACCTTGCAAAGTCCAAGACCTGCGAATGGTCCTATTATAACGGTCAGAACGCCCAGTACGAGATTCCAGAGCATAAATGCCCATTATCTGCAAGCGGCTTGCTCCACGGCTTTTGAACACCGCTATCTCATTACGCTCCTGCTCAACGTTGAGCTGCGACACCATAAAGAGATAGAATATTATCATAAGTATGACAGGTATCTGCAAAAGCCACAAAACAAGCTGGAGCTGTGATGAACGGCTCTCATAGTCCTTTGAGGATATCTGAGGCAGGCATCGAAAAGCCTATGGAATTTTCACCAAAATAGGTCTTTTGCTTTGCTATCATTTCGTTTGTGCTTGCAAGGTCAGTCATATTCATGGAAGCATAATCCACCGCATAGTTATGGACAGCCTTTGTGATATTCACAACGCCAGTATCAACGCAATCCCCGAGCATTGTGTCATAAATCTGTAAAGACAACGGCTGTATACTGAGAATCAAGACCCTCTGCCCAATATGCGTCATTTTCGTCCTTAACGTCAAAAACGCCCACGATCTCTATTTTTTATTGACTTGTTATCATCAAACACGTCGGCTATCTCATATACTGTGTTTATAGCAAGCTCTGTGCTTTTCATGGCTTTTTCTGTGGCAACGCACTCGTAAACGCCGTCTGAACGCTTGCCTGCAGTGAACATTCTGCCCTGCTTTATGCTGATATGGTCGGAGATATCCGTCATACCGCCGAGAGTGAATCTTGCCTGCGAATTGCCATCTGAAACGGCAAGTGAACGCACATAGAGATACTCGTCACTTATATACTTCTTATCAAGCTTTTCAGGCAGACCAAGCTCCTTGAACTTAGCCTCCACTTTGTTATTATAATTCTCAACAGCTTTTCTGCTGCTCACTGCCTGAGATATCCATTTTCAATCCATAGCTAGTATTATACGCACCGGGGTAGATATCATATTCTGTCTGGAACGACTCAAGATCCTTTACAAGCATTCTTTGCAGAGAAGCGTTCATATAAATAAAGGGATAGTGCTCATCATGGCAGACGCCATAACAAAGCCTATCAGCAGGCAAAGCACCATCCATTTGGTGTTTCGCATTTTACGGAACAATAAGGTGAACATAAGCTTATCCTTTCAAACCTATCTGATAACAATTTCGTCGCCCTCTTTAAGGCCCGATTTTATCTCGGTCTGAGAGCCTGTATAAAGTCCTGTTTCCACTTCAACGGCAGTTTTTTCACCGTTTTTCAGCACATAAACTACCTTTGTGCCGTCAACCTTTTTATCAGATTATTTGAGATAACGATAGCGTCCTTTACGCTGTCAAGGACAAGTATCGTATCTGCAAGCTGACCCACTGTTTCCGCAGGGGCGGTATCCTTGAAACGAACATAGATAGTATCCGCCTGATAATCTATACCTGTATCGTCAACATTGTTATGATCCTCTTTCTGCTCTTCCCTGATAATCCGCAAGCTTTTTGTAGGAGTCATAAAAAACAACACCGTCATAATAATCCTCGCCTATCCTTATCTGCACCTCTGTGTCGATATCATACTGCGAGGTCGTCAGGCTGTATTGCGATATAAAGAGCCGAAGTATCTATAACAGTTGCGATAGTCTGACCCGGATTTACGTTGTCGCCTGCTCTTACGTCAGAGAGTGACGAAACAACGCCGTCTATAGGTGATTTCAGGCTTGAATCCTCCTTCTGAGCCTGCAATTTTTCAAGCTCTTTTTCAAGGAGCTGAACGTCAACATAAGCAGAGTCTATCTCTGCCTGGGAGCCGCCGCCCCTCATAAATTATATCAACATTAAGCTTTTGCTTTTTCGAGATAAAGCTGTTTTTCTTTCTATCTGATAGTCAAGATCATATGTATCAAGGTCACAGATAACATCACCCTTTTTGACCTTATCGCCTGCTTTTACATAAAATTTTGACACTGTGCCGCTCTGCTTTTCATAAGAAAGAGTATACTGATTTTCCGCTGTGACAGTGCCGTTGCGACTATCTTCTTTTCCAAAGGTCTTTTTTCTTTGCCGTAACTGTGGAATATGTAACATCGCTTGCCTTCACGGTCGGCGCATCGAGTACTTCCTCCTCGTCAGGAAGCAGATAGCAACCCCTGCGGAGAGCACATTATCGCTGATACTGCGGCAGCAAAAAGCTTTTTAAATCAACTTTTATATTCATGTTCAGACTCTAACTGAATATTTTTTATAAACAACTTACCATGGGCAATAATACCCAAAGTAATTATATCAAAAAAAGATGTTTTTCTATACACGATTGTACTAAATTAACCTGACATTTCAAAGCAATATGCACAATTGCGTTGCTTTATATATATGTACAAATTTAATAAGTCTTAAATATATGAACATAAAAAGGGCTTCACGCAAAAAAAGTCCCGCACCGAAGTGCAAGGACTTTTTTTGATAAGCCTTTATTTGCAAATTAGTTTGCAAGACCTGATCTTTCAACACCCTCGATAAAAGTATCTCTGGAGAAATACATACATAACAAGGATAGGTGTGATAGAAAGCAGACAACCTGCTTCAAGCCATACGATTATCTGTCTTACAGATACCGCCTGACCGTCGAAGAGCTGCTGAGTCAGGTTTGTATTCAGGTTCTTCAGCATAAGAGCAACAGTGTCGTTCTGTGTGAAGAAGAATGATGATGATACATAGTAGTCGTTCAATACCAAACGATAGAGAACAGGAATACTGTCAGGAACGAAGACTTTGCGTTAGGACACATGATAACAAGGAATGTTTTCAGTGGGCTGCAGCCGTCGAGGTATGCAGCATCTTCAAGCTCCTTAGGAAGTCCTCTGAAGAACTGACGGAAGATGAAGATAAACAGACCTGCACGGAGTCCGTTTGCAAACAATGCAGGAAGATACATTGTCCAACCGCTGTTGATAAGCGATGTTGATTTGCCAAGTGTGAATACCTTAGCGAGCCACGCTGGCTTGAAGTAAGCATACTGGAGGTAAAAGTGGGATAGTTGTGATCTGTGGAGGTACGATGATCATAAGAACAACAATACCGAACAGGATTCCCTTACCTTTGAACTTAAATCTAGCGAAGCCGTAGCCTGTGATAGAGCAGGTGATAACCTGAAGGACAGAGGCCACGAGGTTAAGGATAACTGTGTTTACAACAGTATCTTCAAAACTTCATTACTCCCCAAACGTCCTTGATGTTATCAAGTGTGAAGCTCTTAGGGATGCCATACTACTGACGGGTCGTTCATCTGCTCATTTGGTCTGAACGCAGTTGAAAGCATGAATATCAGTGGATAGAGGATTACGAAGCACAGACCAAACAGGATAAGGAACCTGAAGAACGGCCAAACCATTCCGATCGCTCTTCTTCTTCTGTTATAGCTGATCTGCTCAGGGGGTGAGATATTTCTCAAGACCCTCCTCTTTCATCATCTTCTTATAACGGGCTTTAATAGCAGCCTTTCGTTCTTTTTCGAACTCTTTTTTCTTCTTTTTTAGTTGCCACTTAAATCCCCCCTTATTCTACTTCATAGTAAAACGAACTTATTAACAAGTGCTACGACAAGTGCAAGGAATACTGCTACGATAAGGAAGTATGCCCAAGCCATTGCCGCTGAGTAGCCATGCTCCCAGTTGCTTGCCTTGTTAAGAACGATCGTCATAACTTCGTTCTGTGGATCGACGAATGAGTCAACGATTGTATAAACCACGCTTGAAAGTATCATTGGGCTGATATAAGGAATTGTGACTTTCAGAAGAACTCCCATGAAGTTGCACCCTCGATCTGGGCTGCTTCCTTTAGCTGAGAGCGGGATACCCTGAAGTGCTGAAAGCACCAGAAGTATCTGGATACCTGAGTTCCATACAAGGTTCAGGATGTCGGTGGTCAGCGAGTTTATTATCATAGTGAGCTTATCACTGATGTTGTAGATACCGAGGAAGTTCAGCAACTGGTCAACGAGGTCAGCCTCGAACATTGAGCTGAACTGCTCAGATCCGCCTGCGTATCCGCCTGTGCTCATGTTACCGTTGATAATGTCGATAACAGGACCTGTAGCGATGATAACAGGGAGGAAGAATACTGATCTTGCGAATGTTCTTCCCTTGAATTTCTGATTAAGGATAACTGCGATAAAGATAGAGAATATGAGGATAAGAGGAGTTCTCAAAAACCGTATTCTCGATCATTGCTACCAGAGCCTTGAATAATCCTGATCCTTACGGAAAGCGTTTACATAGTTTTTCCAACCGATAAAGGACATTTTCATTCCGCCCTGAGTTACCTCAGTTTTGTTGAATGAGTAAATGAGAGATTCTATAAGAGGCAGGATAAAGAAGTAGATAGTACCCAGCGCCCAGATCGCTATAAATCCGTAGCCGTAAAGTCCTTTTCTTTTTTCATAAGAAAGTCTGTGCTTCTTTTCCTTCATCACAGGTGCAGGAGCGACTGCCTCAGCGGCAGGCTCTTCTGCGATTATCTCCTCTGTTGAAATTTCTTCTGTAACAGCCTCAGCGTCATTTTCCTTTTTCGACTGTATCTTCAAGATCCTCAGCCTTAACAGCCTCGATCTCTTCAGGAGTGTTTTTTTGATCTCTTCGCTCATTATTCTGTCAAACCTCCTTCTATACAATCTGCAAGGTCATAGACCTCTGTGACTACGGTAGCTGTTGCGTTCTTCTTATCAACACTGATAACAACGTCTGAAGCTCCGTCCTTTGAATAAGTTGTGGTAAGAACGTTCTTGTCATCGCTCAGCTCATACTTTGTGATCGTATAATCTGAAACGCCTGAAAGTATGCTGCTTACCTTTTGTACTGATTAGCCGCAAGATCTGTCCAGCCTGCATAGTTTGAATATCCGTCCGCTTGAAGCGTTCATCGCACAGCGAATCGCCTGGGTGACGAGGGGTGCGGTCGAGAGCATGATGCCCCGGTCGTTGATCGTTGCTGGTCAAGGGGTGTAGTTGCGCCACTCCGATTCCGTGACCAGAAACTTGGAAGGCTTCTGCTGAATGGACATTTCCGTTTCCACATCCCGAAGTTGTAGGCTTTTGAAAAGCGACCATTTTTCCCGGCGCATCTGTCGGATAATGTCCCTGAATAATAAGCGAACCGTCTCTTGCTTTTGCAGGAGTGCGAAATACCGGATGAGGGTCTTTGCCTTCTTTGAGCTTCTGCTTTTCAGACCCAGCACGGGCACCGACGCCTTCCAGCGAAAGCGGCGGTCCCGGGTCGCCGCCCGGACCCATCGTGCAGTGCCAGGAGGACGGGTCGGGATGTCCGGTTGGGTATCAAGATAGCGGGACAGACACATCACCCAAACTGTGCGTTGAACGCCCATTTGGTCACGGGTAGGGTCGGTCAGCGCAGAGCGGACATCAGCAGAGGAATCGTTTCTCCGGCGGTCAGATCAACGACCTGCGCGGGCACCAAAATCCCGAGTAGCCGAAAGCAAGACCTCGAAGTCCGGGGCTTCGGCATAATGGCAGTACGCCGCATTTGGTGAGGTTCTCAGAGGAGAAGGTCTCAATATCGATGCTTAAGTGTTTTCATACGCATTCCTTCTACGGAATATGGGTGGCAGAGGTCAATTTCTGCCACCCACAGAGCCGTCTGGGGTTACTTCAATTCCTTCATGCGCTTCTCGTGGTATTCCAGGTCACGGGAAGCCTGTTCCTTCTCACGCTTTTCACGCTTGTGGTCATTGCTGATGCCCCACCAACCAAACGAAGCCGATGCTGAGGGCAGGCCAGATGCCCAGGAGGGCAGTTACCAGGATGTTCTGAATCAGTTCCATTGTGTTGCACTCCTTTCTCAGGACAGGAAGTCGTCGTCCAGGTCGGTGGCGAAATCGTCAGCCGCAGAGGACTTGCCGCCGAGTGGCTACCGTCACGAACCTTCTGGATGTTGCCAAGACCACAGGCGATGCCGCGGTTACCGTTGGAGTTGAAGGCGTAAGTTTACGGACACTCTGGCATAGCAGCCGGAATACACCTCAGAACGGTCGAGAATCGGCTGAACGCTGCGGTCCCACGATCTGGGGGGCGGTAGTGCTGTTTAGCGTTCACGAAGCTGTTCATGGGCTTCATCGTCACGCTCGGTATCGCCGTCACCCGGGCGGGAGCTTCAGAGCCGCCTTGTTGAGGTCTTCCCGCCGAACTTGGCGACGCCTTCCTTGATGGCAGCGTCCACGGCGTTGATGGCGTCGAGGGGTCTGCCCCATCAGTTTTCGGAATAATGAGGGACACACGGAATACTTGGGGTTGCTGCCGTTGATGGAGGCAGGCTACGTTTGCGTAGGCAGGCGGACAACGCCGGTCACACGGTCGAATTCATCTTGTTAGCCATAATTACAGTTCTCCTTTTTATGGTCGGTAAGTCTTGTTTTTGCGCCGTGGTCGCCGGACGCCGGTCCGGATGAAAAAGAACGGGCGTCATTTTCCTTTGGGCTTGACCAGACCTGCCCGGCTCCGGCAAAGATGCTTGACTTCTCCATCGGTGATGGGAATGAGGACTTCTTGAAGATGTCCTCGGTATACCCGGCCGCGGGCAGCAGCGACATAACGGCATCCTCATCAGTATTGCGATTGGTGCGGCTCTCCACCAGCTTATGCCGGGCCACTGTTTTCCGTGGTTGACACCGCTGCTTCTGGGCGTGAGCCATGAGTTCATTGCCATTGAGATTGGGAATGTCATGCGCCTTGCAGAATTGGCACCAGCTTCCGGGGCAGTATTCGCAGCAACTAAGCTCTGCTTTGGGTTTCAACGTCTTTCCATGATCCAGCTCGGCAGCGGAAATGACATGTGCTGACATTCTTGGCAGGCTGTTAGATGGTCATGGAAACTGTCTCCAATGTCGTAAGGGCAATCGAAATTGCGGGCGGGTACCGAGGGCATACAACATCATCTGGATTTTCTCGGCATTCGCAGCTTACGCCTAGCCGCACAGATCGATATTTTGTCTGCCGATGAGGCGGTCGCCGGTGCCGAAGCCGTCCGGCACATGAGGAGAATCCAGCCGCTCAATGAGCACTTTGGGGTCCAGGCGGTCACCGGGCTCAATGGCTTCCAGGAGGCGACTCAGGTAACATCCATCTCCATCGTCGGAATTGGCGCTGACCGGGCGGGTGGGCGCATCTTCAGCGCGGGCACCCGCCAGCGCATGGGCGATTGCCTTCGGCTGCGGCTTCCTACTCCTCAAACTCCCTGGCGCGGATGGGTTTGCCAGCGGTGAGAGAATGCCGGGTAACTTTCAGCACCTCCATCTTTGAAGAGCAACCTCACTTAGTGCTCGGGAATAAAATGCCGGAAGCTTTCGGGCACCATTACTTTTAAGGCGCCTGGATCTCGGTCGTGAATCCGGCTCATTTTTCTTTTTACCGAGGACTGCTCGGACTTCCGCCAGCGTCCGGTTTGGGCAGGCGTCTTCGGCTCTGCGGCATGGCATGCCGAAGCCTGAACTTGCTGTCCGCCAGGGAGCAGATCTCGACCACATCGGCGAGGCTTGACACTTTACTCATGCACCTCCAGCCAGGAACTGCGGTGATGGGCATTGAATTCGACTTCATTGCCCGCCCACCGCCTGCCGGAATTCCCAAAGCAAGGTGAAAAGTTTCTCGCAGATGCTGACCGTTCTGGCTGCCAACTACGCCGCCATTTCTGAAGCTTGTCGGCTTACAGATATTCAAGTTGTAATACCATACGCGGGGGTTACAAAATATCGAGAGGAAACTTATTTGTTGCCTTCCATTCCTTTTTAGCATCAAAATTATCAAAATTAATCCCAGCGAAAGAAGCTTCCAAGCTTTTTCTGCCTGCCTCGATGGACTGAAACGAACTGAAAGCTGGCCTCTTCGATGGCGGCGATTTCACTGAGATAACACCAGGTGCATTACAGTCGAAGCCACGGCGCTTTCTGCTGGTGGCGATCAAATGCGAAACTTCTCGGATACGGGCGGTCTGTTCTGCCGAATCGTCTGGCATATTCGTCGTAGCACCGTCTCCTCGCCGCGTAGTCGATGGCGTCGGGGAGTAACAATGGTAGCGATTGACGCTCGTCCTGCGCGTGCTCACTTACGTTGTCGATGATGACGGCTGTTTCGTTAAAATTTCAAACACTCCGTCTGTTTCGGTAAAAATGCGTTGATTTTTCATGTAATGCTTTCCGCTTGGGGCGGCTTTTATTTGGTCGGAACAAAAAGAACCGGTGGTCACGATGGACCTTACCGGCAGACAAATTCAAAGGCATGGCGAAAGCCAGTTTATCGAGTTGTCAAGAGTGGGGTTTTCAGGTTTCTATGTGTCCCGCCTCTATCATCTCAAGGCTTTGAGATTAAATTTGAGGTGAGGCTGCTTGCCCAAGGGTATAAGGTTTTTCAGATCTTCAGCCAGGACATGAGGGAGGCTAAATCTGGCCGTCTTACACGAGACTTGTTATTCTCTTTGACACACCATGCACAGGGATAGCTTTTACACTTGAAAGCCGCGGCGCTGATTCATGCACTAACCGTTTAAGAGCGCCAGTACTGCCCGAAGCTGTCGCCCATTTGAATGTTGCCACGCACGGTCTTTTGACTTTCGGATCTCAACGATCCCTATTCTGAGGCATCCGCCATGCGGGCGAATGTCCTTTTTACAATCGGTACGCTACCATCGGGGTCACTCACTGCTTTGGTAGTCATGGGCACACCTTGTTGCTGACTTGCCCCAACGCTTGCTGTAAAAAACTTACAGCGGTAAACCAGACACTCAAGAACTTAGAACTTTGCTGCAGGCTCCATGACGGCAGAAGCGTAGGGCAATCTGGTCGTATCATTGGTTTTAACCGAGGGTCTTTGAACCTGTTTGTGCTTACTGGATGGTATCAAGCAGTCAGACATTTTAGTCAGTATCGCACTTTGGGATGTAGGAGTTTTGGGGATAAAGCTGCCAGCAGGTACCAGTACTTCGGCATCAAAACGGCAGCATTTGAACGGAATGGTTGGCCTGCTTTCATCCGATATGGTATCCATTGCGAAATATGTCCGATTGTTGTCATGCCATTGTCGACTTCCCCGGCACTGTATCATGGGGGCGATGAGCTCATCGTAAAAGCGGACACCTGGTCGAAATTTGCCATACGAAAATAACCGGAATGGAAGATGTGCGCACCCACCATGTCCGAGCGGTAACGGTGGCTCTCTCATCGGCATTGGTGTCGTTAAAAACAGTCATCAGGTACACTTCGTATGGGACGGGCTCGTGATAATCAAATCGTTTCGGGGCCAGAATTCAATAAAGCCTCAATGTCCACGGGAGGGTTCGTCAGGGACTGGCACGACATTATCGATCTCGCTTTGTTCAATCGATTGCCGTTGTTCTTTACTCGAAGAGAATTAGCCACATCTTTAAATTACCCCTTTCGCTGCCGGGCTCCTCACGACGAACCAGTCAGCCTCGCTTGCATCCAAGGTCACGTGCCGTGCGAAGCGCAGCGGACACATAGTCGTGTTCATGATATTATGAAACCCGGAAGGGCAGGTCTGGGGCAACAGAGTTTCTCTTCTTGCCGGCAGATGCGTACATGTAGTCTCCTCGTCGTTCAGCATGAGGGAATTTGGAAATCAGCTCAACTTCTCCATTCAAGGATTGCGGCGATCCTTCTCGATGTCATTCGGTCAAATAGAGGCACGAAGTGATCCCCCACTCCATTTCCGCCATCATCTTGCGGGCATTGATTTGTTTCTACATGCGTTTCGCTTTGAACTTCTCAAAATTCTAGTATGTATTGTTTCATGTCGTTTACCTTTCTACTTAACATTATAAGCCCTGTTATTGATTGCATTTTCGCCTATTTGTTTTCTTCTCGGCACTCTTATGCGGGCGCTCTCATCACAACGGTGAGAATCGAATTACTTTTTTTGACTGCTTGTTAGCTTGTTAGCAGTTATGCTAACAATATTACATATCCATAGTGCCGTACCTTGTCAAGTAGTTTGGATGAAATTTTTTACAAAACCTGCGCTGACAATACACTGTACGGCATTTGACTTTATCTCTTCGTCTGTGGGCATTTTTAAATCGCGCGCCGCGCCCACTTGAGGCGGCGTAAGTATTAGCGCTGCGCCGAAAACAACCCGTATCTCTCCACGGCATCTGTACCTTTTCGCTTGGCTATGCGCTGCATTTGTCGGAACAGCGAAACCTGCTCCGCATCGCTCTTCCGGGGGCTCTATAGCGCAGACGGTCACCGCTCGACCTTTGGCGGTATATCGCTCACAAGCAGCGGAAGCGGCGGCATTTCACGGCAGGCTGTGTTTGATTGAAGCTTGCACTGAAATTGCGAACCGAAAGGTCGTTTCCTCGGACATGAATTTGAGCAGTACGGGTTGTAAAGGCCACAGTTTATGACCAATATCTGTAAAGGCACAAGAATCACTTTCCGCCGCGCTCATCGCGTTTTCACCAGATCGGACCCATAGCGGGTTGCCACCATGCCCACCGATTTGATAAGGTGACTGCAAATCAGCAGACACTGCGGGTGATTGTCCCTGCCGTTGGCGCTCGCAGGCCAAGTCAAGTTCACGCCAAAGCCAGAAACACTGGGTCACAAGCGGCAACATCTCCGATGGAGCGGACACCATCCGCGCAAAGTTCGCCGTGGTGGCTGGGCCGCAGTAGATCATGTCACTGCACGGGAGCGGCCAAACCTTGTAGGAATCCGGTGAAATCTCTGTGATGGCATCCGGCTTCTTCATATCAGATCAGTTTGGCGAGCACCAAGGTGATACGCCGATACTGACAGTCGAGACCGAGTTCTTAGGGCGGCGGATATTTTCACGTCTCGTTCTGCGTCTCCACATACATACCATTTCTGCCGGTCATCGAGCCAGCACTCGTCCATGCCGAAGGGTTCCACCATATCGGTGTACACTCTGGTAGATAGCCTGGCCGGCTTTTGAGTATTTGACGTAGATCATAGCACAGATGTCGATGGTGAGGTCACGAGCAGCTGAGCTGTTTCTCAAAGCCTCCCACTGACCATTCCGGTGGCTACACCGGCCCGTTTTGCTTTTCGGTGCAAGGACGTGATACCGTGCCTATCCTCGGTGCAGCTCGCATACCGCTACTGCTTTGCTCTAAGCCCGAGCTCGGGTCGAGCATCGCATTTCGACCGATGCTGCAAAAAGCGTTCAAATCACCATGAAGAATTGCTCTTCCATACGGACCGCCTCATTTCAGAAAACTGCACAATTTGCTCTTGACAAGATGAAGTTGTATCGCATATAATGATTGCAGAACTTCTAAACTTCATTTCAAATTATAATCAGCAGGATGAAGATCCGTCAATAACTTCAATGAAGTTGATGAAGTTACAGAACAGAACAATCTAGCAGGGAGGAGATTGGTTATGACTCGACAAGTTAAACGAGCGTGAGGTCGCAGAGACGAGCATGAACTCGCTCAGGAGGTTGGCGTATCCCAGCGGACCATTGCCTCTTTATGAGTCCGGCGGTGCAAAGAAACTCTACAAATCACAGAAAGATTGCGGCGCACGCCCTCAAAGGTCTCGTAAGGTATCTTTCAGATGACGACTGCACGAATCCCTGGAAGATATAGAGAAGGACGAGTATACATTGTGCAGGCTCGTGAACTGTATGGGAGCAGGTGTCCGATATGGATGAGCTGTTGCGGAACAACGCTGCTTTTGTTTGCGGGCGGTGAACTGTCCCAGGATCAGAAGGACGCTCCAGGCTGTCGACCGGCTTCATGCGACTCCGCAAGAAAGGCAAAATCGTCGCTGAGGCTTAGCATACTGTCCTGTTTGCAATGGTACAGCTCTGGGTTTATAATACTCACAGCGATCAGGAGATGCCAAGGGTGTGGCAATGTCATACTGCACGATGTGCGAGGCAGTTGAGGTCTCTGCAGAGAAAGTACTGTGAGCGCGATCCGTTCGCCTGTTAGATATGGGTATCATTGCTCTATCAGCCGCTCGGAACAGATCCCGGCCATCAAGGGTTCTATCTTGAGGAAACAAGCAGACGCACGATTACCGTCGCTGCGACCTGTCGTTGTCAAAGTTATCGTTTCGCTGAGCTGGGGCACGCAGTACTTCAATATAAATCGGGCGTCAATTTCACGATATGGGACTCTTCGATGAGGGTTTTCGTCACGCAGAAAAAGGGCGAACCTCTTCGCCGCTTTGGTACCACTCAACGATGAAGAGGTGCTCATTACTGTGCGCAGGGGACACAACGTATTTTTTCAGCCAAGCTTTATGTCCCCATGGGAACTGCTCGTTTTTAAATTTCGGGTCTATGAAATGGAAGGGGCTATAAGCTCATTGAGCCGCCGATTTCGGCGTGAACTACGCCAATATGGAGGTGCCGGATGATGCAGACTGCTACGGTGAATAAACGCTGAAAGTATGGTAGCCGTAAAGCTGATTTTGCCGCCCTGACGGCTTTACGATGTTCCCAAGCATCACTTGGGAGGACGGCGAAATATGGGGAACCGATGTCCGATATCCGTCAAGCTCGCACTGAAAGCCGGAGGCCAGGGGTGACCGCTATATATGGATCGGCGGTCACCAGAGCTCTGTTTTCCAGGGAGCGCGCGAATACCGGAAACAACATCGGCCCGATGGTTTGTAGAGCGAGGCGGCAGGCGATGATACAGCGAATTATAGGTAGGAGATAGAAAAGGCACTCAGTCGCTGACCTCTACTTCGCAGCACTGAACCTGGCACTCACACTACCGATATTTGCGGAAAGGCGGAATACCCCAATCTGCTGGTGAGCGTTATAAAAAAGTGGTATGATGAAAATGTGGGTGTGACGGAAAAAGCCTCCAAAGTGTACTGAGGACGAGCCGGAAATGCCGTACTTAAGTGGTGAGGTGGTATATAGCCTCCTGCTCATTACTCCACGAAGGAAATCGAACCTGCAAAAGAATGGGAAGCATCCCATCGATCGACCACTTTTCGTTGGTGATTCAGTCGAGCAGCCGTTTCATTATGGCGGCAGTGTAATGACGGAAAGCTCTGACGGCACGAGTATTGCGTATTGCGGCGACGCTGATGCATGGTGCTGTCGTTTGCGTGCCCAGTGCTATAAAGAGAAATGAGGGCCAAGTCGATTGCACAACTTCTGACTTATCGATTGGGGATGAGGCTACAGCATTTGCCTCCCATCGACATGGAAAGAAGTGTTTCGAGGCTTCGCAGACCCAAACCTCTCTAAAAAGCATAGCGACAGCGTATCAGGCATAAGTACGATGCCGGACTGACTGCCAAAAGCGGAGCAGTCCGGCATCTTTCGCAATTATTGACCTCCTCGTTATCTATGGAACTTTCCGCGAGAGCTGCTGCGGCTTCACGCTCACGACGAGGCGCCCAGCCACCTTTCGCCCTGTGTATGCTGATTCCAGCGTACATGATGCCCTGCTCTTCGGCAAAGTAAATGCCGAGGCACATTTGGTTATCCTCGGCATTCCAGTCCATCAGTTTTCTGACCATATCCCACAACCGTGGCGTTGCTGGTTACGATCTGCGCTTTCTGCGCCCTCCGGCGGAGAAGCGCACGGCCCCACGGGGCATCCTCGCCCCCACAGGCACGGATGGCGAAGACTGCTCGACCGGCTCAGATCAGGAGGAACTTCAGGTGTACTCTGGGGAGGCAGGCTCCTGGCGTCTGCACATTGAACTTCACATTGCCTGCGAGATTGCAGACAGGGCGGAACGAGGTTTTTAAGCAAGATCGACCGACAGAAATTTCTCAAACATGAGGCGTTACTCCTTCTCAATTACAATAAAGTTTTCGTCCTCCTCGGCAACGGCCGAGGCGGGTTCTGGTTTTGGTTGCGAGGGTAGATTGCATCCCTCTCGTCCCACGATGAATCACGACGATCATGAAGCCGAACAGTACTCCCTTTTGACCACGATGCGGCGTGGCTTTCGGTGCGCCGTTTCCACGCATTACCGTCGTTCTTTGGTCTGTACCAACAGCCAATCGATTCTTCTCGATGATGGGAATATGATGCCCCTCAACTTGAAAATACTGGAATTCTATGCCGTTGTTCTTTTACTCTTATGCGTGAAAAAAGTCTATCGTAACTGTTTTTTGACACAAGAGCGTCCCCACAGTATTTTCGTTTTTAGGATGCCAAGGACCTGCCGAACTCCAAACCGAACCTTTTTTTACAGTAGGAATGCCGCTTTTTGTCCTTCTGCTATTTGCGTGGATGAATAACCGTCCAGGTAGGGGTATATGGTTCTGACAATATCCCGCTTCATCCTCTACGATTTCCCAACTCTTTTCATCATCCAGCCGATAGCCGAGCAGAACAACTGGGGTGAATTCCAGACCCTGAGCTCTTCTGCGCTTGAATGACCATTTTAGGCTGTTGGATTTTGCTCAGACTCACTCTGTGCCACAAGGCTCAGCCACGGTAATGACCATATCGCTGCTCTTATCCAGCGTGTTGAGCTTCTCGATCTCAAAGTACACGCCCACAGGCAGGTCGACTTTCGCAGCATGAAAATGTAGTTCGAACTGTCCAGCACATTTCTGGCAAAACGGCTGACCCAACTTCGTGATGATAAAGGTCGATCTCTCCCGCTTTGCATTTCTCGATCATTTCGAAAGTGCTCACGGTGCAGAACAGAAGTACCGGAAATGCCCTCATCGGCGAAAATACCGGCAAACTCCCCATTCCGGATTCTCCCGATCATACGGTATAGTTTTGCACGGAAGCTCGTAACTGCTTGCCTAGTGTCCTCATCCGTGCTGACACGGCATTTACCACACACGAAGTTTTTCTTTTTTTCGGTTTCCGCTTCATATCCCGCTTTTTGCAGAATGATCTGTGCCTCCTTTTGCGACCATTAATGTATGCGTCACGATGACGTTCTTGGTGGACTGCCTTTATCCTCGCTGCGACCGCAAGGTCGAAGTGGCTGTTTTCTTCGTTGCCATCTTCGCGGGTTCACCTCCCCACTGCCGCAGATTGTATGGGCAGATAAGCCTGGCCACTCCGCTCAGAGCCGGCGGAACCTATTATATCGTGAAAATATGAAAAAACCGTTAACTTAAATGGTATATATCGCTCAGGTTAACGGTGTCAGGGCAAAAAATAAAAAGCCTTTCAGCTCCTTATTTCAACATCGGTGATTTACTTGTCCTTATTCATGGCTTTCAGCATGGTTCGGCAAGGCTGCGCCATCGTGATGAATCCCTTACAGATCGCTTCCAGTGTGTTGCGAGGGAGGGACGCGAGCTACCTCTATAATATTGCAGAAATCGGCGTGGACTCGGATAAGCCATGTTTTGCCAGCTTATACTCGTCCACCCGCTCGTTTAAGAGCTGCGGAGACTCTTGCGTGTCGCAGCATCACCACCCTTCCTGTAATTATTTTACCCGCAAACTAAAATGTATTGTACTGGCTGCTTGTACTGACCATACCGTTATGTTAAAAACTGCTGCCTAATAACGGGAATTCAGTACGGAGGGATGAGAATGCCGTGACCGAGGAACAGAAACGGATGCAGGGTGGTTTTACAGGCCACCGCCTGAAACTGAAGTCAGCGTTATTGTGTGGCTCTGGGCGCTTCGATCTAAAGCGATTTTGATGGGAAGAATGTATTTATTTCCGGCATGGCTCGTTAGTGGATATCTGGTGAAGATGAAGTCTTGCCGCCTGAGAGGGGGCGAATGTTTAAATCTTTGTTGTGCCAGCCGCCATGGGAGCTTGGATGAGTTTCGAATGGCGGCGGTAGGCTGTGTCTTCTTGCCGTGCCGACCTTGTTCGTTTTATCTGTCTGGGGTCAGAGCTCTACCAGATCGTCGCAATGATGGATGGTCGAATATTCTGGCTTTGCTATTCTTAATGTGTTTAACTGCGCCCAGCGGCACCAAGAAGTTGATTAATGCAAACGGAAGAGCGTTCCGTGCTGGAATATACTCTCCAGGTGATTTTTCTTCATGAATTTGAGATTATCTTGTTTTCAGTGGGATTGGTATAACAATCTTGAATTGAAGCGGTCAAATGGGCGTTTCTTACAAGTTGTTTAGCTATCGATCGGGGTATGAAGACCACAGAGGCGGCAGGCACCTGTCCTGCAGCAGTTACAAAGCTCGCAAAAGATGGTATTAACTCGATGTGCTTGTAAGATTTACTGTGCATTGGGCGTCGATATCGGTGACATCGTAAGTCACAAGATAGACATGAGGCATCTGCAAATAGATCAAAGTTTATTTTTGGCAAAGTCCACCCGGCCGCGCTGCCTCTTTTGTGCTTCGATGATTTTGAGTTATCGGGAGCTTAACAGAAGGAGGCAGTGGCATGTGGGCGACCTTATGAAAACATGAAATGACTGAGGAGGACATCAAACTTCAGTTTATTACTGACCATTGGAAGCAATGCA